>Ga0210040_10005443_pt1 | contig 16214 bp, 13 predicted proteins | sample CryGeyCG12114_NA_FD_185462 | JGI IMG/M metagenome (GOLD analysis project Ga0210040, IMG submission 185462) | Groundwater microbial communities from aquifer - Crystal Geyser CG19_WC_8/21/14_NA (SPAdes) (version 2) | ecosystem: Environmental > Aquatic > Deep subsurface > Groundwater | place: USA... | reverse complement strand
TGGTGGGCCTTACTGACGTCGAGCCAGGCATTCGTGGACATGCCCTCGGGTTCTTCGGACTCATCCATCTTCCAGATGGCAGACCTCGCCTCGCCGATAACGTCCTGGAGGCTCGGAACCAGAAGACCGAGCTCGGTCTCAGCCACGTACCTGTCGTCTGCTGCCGTACGCAGCGCTTCGGCGGAGATCGCCACGTAGGGCGTCTGCATGTCCCAGTGGCGACCCTCATACTGATCAGCCTGATCGGCGTGCGCGCGGACGAGACGCACCGACACATCACGTACTCGGTCGTAGGTGAGCTTGCGACCCTCGAACTCCAGCTGCTTCTTGAACCGCTTGCTTTCGCGCTGACCGTTGATCAGAAGACCAATCAAGACGCCGCCGAGGCTCGCTCCGGCGGTGATGATCTGTGGCGCAAGTTCCATCCAAGACATGAAAGAACCCTATCGGTTCATGCTGCAGGAGCTCGGGGGTTCTCGTAGATGTTGCCGATGACCTCGCAGTCGTGCCAGTCCGTGACCTCGCCCAGCCCATTGCCGTCCACATTGAAGCCCCGTAGGTTATACGTGACCTCGGCGCATTGCCCGGTAGTTCAAGGGGTATGCGGAGTCTCGCGCGCGTGAGACCGAACCGGACGATGTCGCCCTCGTAGATCTCAATCCCGTTCTTGTCCTTGAGGCCATCACTCTCAGGCAGAACCGGTCGAGGACGTGACTGTTCCGCAGCGGTCGGATTGCGAACCACACGCGAGAATCAGCCGGCAACTAGTTGGCCTCGTGCCAGTGTCGAGGGTGACCCTTGCAGTGCGCCTGGTGAACAGTCATCGAGTGCTGGCTCGCTGGTCCTTTTGCTCCTGGCACTGCTGGGCGCGGCCGACGCCACCTGGTCGGCATTGTTGTCGGTATGGCGTCAGCACCCACACCTTCACGCGGACGTCTCCTGCGTCGTCAACCCCTCAAGCGTCAACAACGCTCATGGTCATTACTGCTAGTTGCCGACTTGTGCGGTTTCTCGCCGAACCGTGATCATTAGTGGGTGAAACTGAGCGAGAGGGCTACGTGCACGATCTCCAGGTTGCGCTACGAGAGCGAACGCGGCTTCGAGAGCAACTTAGCTGATTTTGAGTTGGGCGCGGAATAGTGGTTCTCCGGTCCGTTATTCAGATCCGGATTACGCCTCTGACTGCTAATTGCAAGGCCTGGAGGGCAAGTTGCCCGAGTGTTTCCGGCACCTTGTAGGGCGCATACTCCCGCATGGGCCGAGTTTGACCAGTGAACCGCGCTCGACATTCTACCTTGGTTGCAACTTCCTCAGTTATAAATTGCAAGTCGAGCCATTCACCCGGATTCAGCAGACCAACATTCGTGATGTTCGCCTCCCGCTTCGACCCGGACTCGTATGCCCAGTGCGGACTGAGCGCCACCTCAGGCGAGGATCGGTCCGCAACGCTCACCTTCCTAAAATCGGCGTCAAGCGCGATACGAAGTGGGCCTTGCCACTCATGCCCGTCGACAGCGGTACGGCCACTATTAAGAATGCGAACGACGCACACGCCTGGCTTTTCCACGACGTCGCCGTCAACTCTAACCTCGACATCAGGAGCCGACGTCAAGGTCGGAATCAGTGAACTACTCAGAATCGGATCGTAGTCAACGGTCTTGACCACCTTGGCGCGGAAGTACGCGACGATAGTTGCTAGTATGCCTAAAACTCCGAGGACGTAGCCGACGACCGCGGGCCAGCCGCCCAGAGTCTCGATGAAGGACATCGCAGCATCGTAGCCAATTAGGCCGCCTTGGCGGCGATGTCTCAAGATCAAACTTCGCTGAAGTCTAACCTGCACGATCGGCTTCGTAGTCCACACTGAGTACCTCCAGATCCACGAGAGGTGGCGGTCGGCACTGGCCAGCCCATGTAGTTCTGGCGCCCCTACGGGGTAGCGCTAGTCCCTACTCAAGGTCCACCCGGAGGCGCAGCGGCCCTGAGCCTTCAACGGATCCTGACTCGATTCGCCGGACACGGACGGTGATGATCATGGCGCGAGGTTGGCGGCGCTGCGGATGAGGATTTGTACTGGACGGGCGCTGACGTTCCCGAGGCTGCAAGTGGCGTCGGGCCGGGGTCGTTCCTGTAAGGAACTCCCGAGCCCGTCTCGCCGCTCTCGGACGCCGACAAGTTGGATGGCAGTGCTGACAACAACACTCCCGGCGCCATGGATGGTGACGCTCCTGTAGGCGGCGCTGCATGGATGCGCACTGGACACACTGTCTGGGCTTCCCCCACCGGTCCCCCAAGAGCCGAGCGATACATAGCAACGTGAAGCACTGAAAGGGAGCGAATCACATATTGGCTAGGGGCAACACGGGTGGGAGCAGAGGGGCTCGAACCCCCGACCCCCTGCTTGTAAGGCAGGTGCTCTGACCAGCTGAGCTATGCTCCCGCGCCGGTCGGCCACCGTACCCAGTCGACCCGGACCGCGCCAGTCTCGCACCGCACGACGGCCGCGCAGCGAGGCGGCGGACCACAGGTGCGCCACCTAACCTGATCCGTGTGACCGACGAGGTGGTGGTGCTCAGAGACACGCTGTCGGCGCACCGGTCGATGCTCATGGGTGCGCTCAACAGCAACGGCGAGCTGGACATCGACCGCGCCTTCGCCGCGCACGCCGGGCTGGCCCGGGTCCTCACGCACTGGGACGAGATGACGGCCGCCCAGCAGCGCGCCGTGATGGAGACCGTGGAGTACGTGGTCAACAGCGACGACGACGAACCCGACCTGACCTCGCCCGACGGCTTCGCCGACGACCTCGCCCGGGTCCGCGCGCTGCAGGCGGCTCTCGGCTTCGTCTAGCCCGAGCCCGTACGCTGACCGCCCATGACCACCCTGGCGGCCCGCACCGCGCTCGGCGTGCTCACCGGCGCGATCGCCCTGGGCGCGATGCTGAGGCTGGTCGCCGGCGCGTTCACGGGGGCGATGTCCGGCTTCGCGCTGGTCGTGACGCTGGTCGCGATGGTGCCGTGGCTCGGCTACGTCATCTGGCGAGCACGACGCAGCCGACTGACCGCGCGTTCGGCCCTCACGGCCCTGGGGCTCGACGTCCTCGGGCTCGCGCTCGTCTGGGTGCTCGTCTTCGGACCGGTCCTCGCGCTGGCGGCGTCTTTCGCGGCGTTCGTCCTCCTCTGGCTCGGCGACCGCCCCCTGCGGCAGGGACCGGTCGGCGAGCGCTTCGTCCGGGTCGAGGAGCTGCGGGGGCCGGACCCGGACGAGTCCGACGACCCGGTCGACGCCGAGAGCTCCGGCGAGGAGCCGGGCGACGAGGGCCACGACGACCTGCGCTGAGGGCTACGGGCGCTCGTCCGCCCCCACCTCGAGGCGCAGCGCCAGCGCCGCGGCGCCGAGGAGGCCGGCGTTCTCGAGCACGGCAGGACGTATCTCGAGGTCGCGGACGTAGGGGAGCGCGGCGAAGTCGGCGACGTGGCGGCGCAGCGGCGCGAAGATCACCTCGCCCGCCCGCGACACGCCCCCGCCCAGCACGAACGTCGTCACGTCGAGCTCGGTCGCCGTGGTGGCGATGCCTGCCGCCAGGGCACGCATCCCCTCGTCGATCACCCCGAGCGCCACCGGGTCGCCGGCGCGGGCGTCGGCGGTGAGCGCGCGCGCGTCGTCGCCCCCGGTCCAGCCGCGCGCCTGCGCCGTGGCGACCATGGCCGGCCCGCGGGCGTACATCTCGACGCACCCGTGCCCGCCGCAGACGCAGCGGGAACCCCACGCGTCCACGCTGATGTGGCCGAGGTGGACGGCGTTGCCGGTGGCGCCGCCGAAGAGCTCGTCCTCGAGTACGGCACCCGCGCCGACGCCCGTCGAGAGCACCATCCCGACCATCGACGCGACGTCGCGACCGGCCCCGAGCCAGTGCTCGCCGAGGGTGAAGCAGTGGCCGTCGTTCGCGAGCCCGACGACCGCCCGGCGCCCGGTGGCGTCGGCGGCAGCCCGGCGGACCTGCTCGACGAGGGGGAAGTCGCGCCAGGCGCCGATGTTGACCGGCGACACGGTGCCCGCCGGGCCGTCGAGCGGCCCGGCGGAGGAGATGCCCACCCGCAGGGGGGCGGACGAGGCCGGCAGCTGCCCGACGATCGCGGCAACACCATCCAGCAGCGGAGCGACCACCTCGAGCGGGTCGGGTCCAGCCGGGGTCGGGCGCACGTCGTCGGCGAGCACCGTCCCGTCGCTGTCCACGAGGGCCAGGGCCATCTTCGTGCCGCCGACGTCGATGGCCAGGACGACCTCGGGCATCGGGGTCCTTTCGTACGCCGCCAGACCGAGCGGGCTCGACCCCGCTCCGGCGACACTAGACTCGCATGTCGTGGCTGGTACCGACTTCTCCGTGGAGATCCCTGACCTCGAACGGGCGCTGGCCTCGATCGAGGCGGTGCTCGACCCTGCCGGCAAGCGGGTGGAGATCGCCGACCTCGAGCAGCAGGTCTCCGCACCCGACCTGTGGGACGACGTGGACCACGCCCAGCAGGTCACCTCGCGGCTGTCGCTGCTCCAGTCCGACGTCGACCGGCTCAGCAGCCTGCGCTCGCGGCTGGACGACCTCTCGGTGCTCGTCGAGCTCGGCCAGGAGGAGAGCGACGACGCCAGCATGGCCGAGGCGGAGACGGAGCTGGCCGCGCTGCGCAAGACGATCGACGCCCTCGAGGTCCGCACGCTGATGTCGGGCGAGTACGACCAGCGCGACGCCCTCGTCACGATCCGCTCCGAGGCCGGCGGGATCGACGCGGCCGACTTCGCCGAGATGCTGCAGCGGATGTACCTGCGCTGGGCCGAGCGCCACCGCTACACCACCGAGGTCTTCGACACCTCCTACGCCGAGGAGGCGGGGATCAAGTCGACGACGTTCCAGGTGCGCGCGCCGTACGCGTACGGGACGCTCTCGGTCGAGCAGGGCACCCACCGGCTCGTGCGCATCTCCCCGTTCGACAACCAGGGCCGGCGCCAGACCTCGTTCGCGGGCGTCGAGGTGCTGCCGGTCACCGAGTCGACCGACCACATCGACATCCCCGAGGCCGACATCCGGGTCGACGTGTTCCGGTCCTCCGGCCCGGGTGGGCAGAGCGTCAACACCACCGACTCCGCCGTGCGGCTCACGCACCTGCCGACCGGCATCGTCGTGTCCTGCCAGAACGAGAAGTCCCAGCTCCAGAACAAGGCCGCCGCGCTCCGGGTGCTGCAGTCGCGCCTGCTCGAGAAGGCCCGGCGCGACCGCGAGGCCGAGATGAACGCGCTCAAGGGCGACGGCGGCAACAGCTGGGGCTCCCAGATGCGCTCCTACGTGCTGCACCCCTACCAGATGGTCAAGGACCTGCGGACCGACTTCGAGGTCTCCTCCCCGGACGCGGTCTTCGACGGCGACATCGACGGCTTCATCGACTCGGGCATCCGCTGGCGGATGAGCGAGCACGTCGTCGGCTGAGCCGGTGCCCGGGTGCGCACCCCTGTCGTACGCGCCGGGGCACGCGGCACGCCCGGCTCTGAGGTGAGCCGGGCGGGCGGGGTGCTCACCTACAGTGGACGCGGCCGTCCGGCCCGGCGAGTCGCCGGGAGCGGAGCCTCCTACCCGGCCGGGACCCAGCTGTGATCCGATTTGAGAGTGTCTCCAAGACCTATGACGGGCAGCGCCGTGCGGCGCTCGACCGCGTCAACGTCGACATCGACAAGGGCGAGTTCGTCTTCCTCGTCGGTGCGTCCGGGTCGGGGAAGTCGACCTTCCTGCGCCTGATCCTGCGCGAGCAGCGCGCCACCCGCGGCAAGGTGTTCGTCGCCGGCCGCGACCTCGGCAAGCTGCACAGCTGGAAGATCCCGGCCATGCGGCGCCAGATCGGCACGGTGTTCCAGGACTTCCGGCTGCTGCCCAACAAGACCGTCACCGACAACGTGGCCTTCGCGCTGCAGGTCATCGGCAAGCCGCCGTCCACCATCAAGCGGGTGGTTCCCGAGGTGCTCGAGCTCGTGGGTCTGGACGGCAAGGGCGGCCGCCTGCCCGAGGAGCTCTCCGGCGGGGAGCAGCAGCGCGTCGCCATCGCGCGCGCCTTCGTCAACCGCCCGATGATCCTCATCGCCGACGAGCCGACGGGCAACCTCGACCCGGCGACGAGCATCGGCATCATGAAGCTGCTCGACCGCATCAACCGCGCCGACACCACGGTGCTGATGGCGACCCACGACTCGACGATCGTGGACCAGATGCGCAAGCGCGTGATCGAGCTCGACGACGGCGAGGTCGTGCGCGACCAGAGCCGCGGCGTCTACGGGTACCAGTGAGGGTCTGATGCGTTTCCGCCACATCTTCTCCGAGACCGGCGCCGGTCTGCGGCAGAACCTGACGATGACCCTCGCGGTCATCATGACCATGTGGGTCTCGCTCTCGCTGTTCGGCGCGGGGCTCCTGGCCAACCAGCAGGTGGACCTGATGAAGGGCCGCTGGTACGACAAGATCGAGATCTCGATCTTCCTGTGCACCCCCGACGTCCAGGGCGACAACTGCGACCCCGGGCAGGACGCGACCGACGCGCAGAAGCAGGTCATCCAGCAGACGTTGCTGAGCAACCCCGAGGTCGCCGGGAACGGCGTCTACTTCGAGACCAAGCAGATGGCGTACGACGAGTTCCAGCGCGCCTACGCGGGCAGCCCGATCCGTGACTCGCTGACCGTCGAACAGATGCAGGAGTCGTTCCGGGTCAAGCTGAAGAACCCCGAGGAGTACGAGGGCGTCGTCAGCTCGGTCCAGGGGCTCCAGGGGGTGCAGAAGGTGCAGGACCTGCGCCAGTACCTCGACCCGTTCTTCAAGGCGCTGAACTTCGTGCAGTGGGGGACCATCGTCGCCTCCGGCCTGCTGCTGATCGCCGCGGCCCTGCAGATCGGCAACACGATCAGGCTGGCTGCGTTCGCCCGCCGTCGGGAGATCGGCATCATGCGGCTGGTCGGCGCGAGCAACCTCTACATCACCCTGCCGTTCCTGTTCGAGGCGGTGTTCTCCGCGCTCGTGGGCGCCGCGCTCGCGTGCGGCACGCTCGCGGCCGGCGTGTACTTCGTGGTCATGCAGAAGGCCGAGCCCGCCATCCGCTCGATCCCGTGGATCGGGTGGAGCCAGACCGGCCTGGCGATGCTCGGCGTGGCCCTCATCGGCCTGGTCCTCGCGGTCGTCCCCACGCTGGTCACGACCCGGAAGTACCTGCGGGTCTGACCCTTCTGCGGTCCCCACGCGACCCGCCCGAGCACCACCCCGACAGCCGCTCCCCGTGCAGCCCGCAAGGCCTGCGGGTGGGCGGCTGTCCTCGTCTGCGGGCCGGTCTCGGGAGGGGGGATCGTGTCACCCCTTGACGGGTGCCGCCTCTCCGTGCTGCTGATCCGACCAGTTGAACTCTCGATAAAGGCTTCACCCGGAGTTACGCCTGAGTCTCCTGTGACTCCAGTGCCAGGGGTTGCCGAGCTACGCGGCGTTCTGCCTACCATCCGGCCTGTTGGTCACCCCGACCGACACACCGGGATTCCCCCCAGAATCTCGATCTCTAGTCGAGAGTTAGCACCGAGGCCGCCGCGAACGGCTGAGGTGGGAGCTCCCGGCGGACCTCGATTGGACGAACGCTGTGCCGGACCTTCCCCGCGTCCTCACCGACGCTCCGGTCGCCGACGACCTGCCCTCGGGCAAGCACCACGGTCAGCGCCCACCCCGCCTCGGCGGTCGCCTGCACGCCCTCTCCGCCGTCCTGCTGTCGGGTGCGCTGGTCGTCGGCCTCGCCGGCGGCCTCCTCGTCTCCAGCGCCCAGGCCGACGACCTGACCGACCAGCGCGCGGCGCTGAAGCAGCAGATCAGCCGGACCCGGACCGACCTCAACGAGTCGAGCGCAGCGCTCAGCGACGCGGGCGTCCAGGTCGACGTGGTGGCCAGCCGGCTCGCCGCGGCCCGCGCCGACCTCGCTCGGGCGCAGTCCGCGCTCGCGGTCGCCAAGGCCGAGGACGTCCGGCTCGCGGCCAGCCTCAAGCAGGCCCAGACGGACCTGGCCAAGGCCAGAGCGGCGGTGCTCGACTGCCAGGAGCAGCTGGCCGCCAAGAAGCAGATGGTCGGCGCCATCGTGCGCAACCAGTACCAGCAGCAGACCAACCTGATGCCGATCGCCGTGCTGACCAGCCCGAGCACCGGCGACCTCGCGACCCGGGTGCAGTGGGCGACCACCATGTTCGACACCACCCAGGCCAAGATCGACGACCTGCTTGCCCTCGAGGCACAGCTCAAGGCCCGTCGCGCCAAGCTCACCGAGGCCGAGGAGAAGGTCGCGAAGGACCGGGCCGCGGCTGCGGACTCGCTCTCCCAGACCCGCCAGCTGGAGGCTCGGGCCTCGTCGGCCGCGGTCGCGGTCTCAAGCGAGCTCGCGCAGCAGCAGGCCGTCGAGCGGGCCGCCGCGCAGGACGTGGCGCAGGACAGGTCGCAGTACGCCACGCTGACCGCCGAGCGGGCCACGGTCGAGCACCGCATCGCCGTCCGGATCGCCAAGGAGAAGGCCGCGGAGAAGGCCGCGGCCGCGAAGGCAGCCGCGCGTCAGGAGGCGGCCGCGCGTCGGGAGGCGGACGCCCGGGCCGACGCGAAGGCCGCTGCGCGGGCCAAGGCCTCGAGCCCGAAGCGCGCGTCCCGGTCGAGCACGGCCCGCGTCGCAGCGCCCCAGGCACCCAGCCCTGCCCGGAAGTCGTCGTCCTCCTCGTCCTCCTCGGACGCTGCCTCCTCCGCCTCGTCCTCCTCCTCGGGCGCCCACCACGGCTTCATCTACCCGGTGTCCGCGCCCATCACGTCGCCGTACGGGATGCGCTTCCACCCCGTGCTGCACGTGTGGAAGCTGCACGACGGGACCGACTTCGGCGCCGGGTGCGGCACGGCGATCCACGCGGCGTACAGCGGGGTCGTGGCCGAGAAGTACTTCAACGCCGGCTACGGCAACCGGCTCATGATCGACCACGGCAAGGTCGACGGGACGTTCGTGACGACCGGCTACAACCACGCGATCCGCTACGTGGTCGGGGTCGGGGACCACGTGAAGCAGGGCCAGGTCATCGGCTACGTCGGCACCACCGGCTTCTCGACCGGTTGCCACATGCACCTCATGGTGTGGTTGAACGGCAAGGTCGTGAACCCGATGACCTGGTACTGACCCACAGACCGGCCGGGCCTCAAGCCCGGCCTGCACGACACCCCCCTGGTGCGACTCGCCGGGGCAGGACCGCCGGGGAAGGGGGTTCTGCCCCGGCGTCTCGGGGTTGTCGATGCTGCGTCCTCGCGTACGGCCGGCGGCCGGCGGACCCCGCACCCGGACGACCTGACCGAGGGACATCCGGAACCATCCGCCGAGCGGGGACAATGGGGGACATGCCGAAGGAGAAGGGTCGCAGTCTCGTCGCGTCGAACCGCAAGGCGAGGCACGACTACACGATCCACGACACGTGGGAGGCGGGCCTCGTCCTCAGCGGGACCGAGGTCAAGTCGCTGCGCGCCGGCCACGCCAACCTGACCGACGCCTACGCCACGCTGGACGACGGCGAGGTGTGGCTGCGCGGCGCCAACATCCCCGAGTACAGCCACGGCACGTGGACCAACCACACGGCTCGCCGCACGCGGAAGCTGCTGCTCAACCGCCGCGAGATCGACAAGATCAGCCGCGAGCTCGGCACCACCGGGAGCATGACGCTGATCCCGCTGTCCCTCTACTTCATGGACGGGTACGCCAAGGTCGAGCTGGCCCTCGGCACCGGCAAGCGGGAGTACGACAAGCGGCACACGCTGGCCGAGCGCGAGGGCCGCCGCGAGGCCGAGCGTGCCCTCGCCGCCCGCAACCGGAGGAACCGGTGACCAGGCCTACGGAGGTCGCGCTGCGAACAGCGCCGCTCAGCCGGGGCGTACGCCTCCTGCTCGCCCTCTTCCTCGCCTGCGGGGTCGTGCTCACCTCCGCCCTGATCGGCACCCGTTCGGCGTCCGCCGCCACCGGTGACCAGATCGACGACTACGAGATCAGCTATGACGTCCGGGCATCGGGTGTGGTGCGCGTGGTCGAGACGATCACCTACCGCTTCGGCGGCTCGTCGCACGGCATCGACCGGCTCCTGGTCACGCGGGAGAAGTACGACGACCAGCAGGACGCGGTCTACACGATCGACCAGATTGACGTCAGCACGCCCGACCCGGGCGTGTCCGACGCGTTCACGCGCACCGACACCAAGTCCCAGAACGGCCGTCAGGTGACCACGCGGCTCCGGATCGGTGACCCAGACCGGACCGTCTCGACCCCGACGGCCACCTACGTCATCGCCTACGACCTGACGGGTGCGATGCGGACGTTCCCCAGCGCCCAGCCTGCGTACGACGAGTTCTACTGGGACGCGACCGGGCTGGACTGGGCTGCGTCGATCAAGAAGGTCGGCATCACCGTCACGGTCCCGGGCGGCGTCAAGGAGACGACCTGCACCTACGGGCCCGCGGGCAGCACCAGCAAGTGCGGCCAGAGCATCGCCAAGGGAGTCGCGACGTTCTCCCAGACCGGGCTGGCGGCCGGCGAGGGCGTGACGATCGGCAACAAGATCGGCGCCGGTCTGATCAGCGACAGCGCGCCGCACCTGGAGCCCGACGGTTCCCAGCTGTCCGGTGCTGCGCGTGCCGGCGTCTTCGGAGCCGTGGGGGTCGGCGTCGTGGCCCTCGTCGGCGCACCGCTGGCCGGCATCACGTACTGGCGCAGGCGAGGTCGGGACCAGCGCTGGGCCGGCCTCGCGCCCGGCTCCTTCCCGGCTCCTGGCGCCGAGCCCGGCGTCGTGCCCAACGACCGCGACATCCCGATCCCGGTCCAGTTCACGCCGCCGCGCATCCCGGTGGCGGAGGCCGGCCTGCTGGCCGACGGGCAGGTGGATACCCGTGACACCGCAGCGACCATCATCGACCTCGCCGTCCGTGGTGCCCTGACCGTGCAGAGCGAGAACAAGAACGACTTCCGGGTCACGCTCGTCGACCCGGACCGGGCCTCGGCCCCCCACGAGATGGTGCTGCTGAACGACATCTTCGCGGGGCAGACGCCAGGGACGCAGGTCGACCTGTCCTCGCCGGGGAGCATGAGCTCGGCGCACGAGAGCATGAAGGCGGCGGTCCGCGACCAGGTCGCGAGCCGGGGCTGGTTCACCCAGGTGCCGAGCGGCCGCGCGACCAAGGGCGCAGGGTTCGGGATCCTGGCACTGGTGGTGTTCGGTGGCTTCGCGTTGGGCGCCTGGGTCCTGCTGCTCGCGATCCCGCTGCTGCCGATCCTCGTCACCGTCGCCGTGGTCCGGAGCAAGATGAAGCGCGGTCAGCGGACTCCGGCGGGACGCGCCATGTGCGACCAGGTCGAGGGGTTCGAGACCTACCTGTCGACCGCGGAGGCCGGCCAGCTGCGTTTCGAGGAGGGAGAGGACATCTTCTCCCGCTACCTGCCGTGGGCGATCGCCTTCGACCTCGCCGAGCGCTGGGCCAAGGTCTGCGCCGACCTGGTGGCGATGGGTCGGGTTCCCGACACCACCCCGGGCTGGTACTACGGCTACAACTCGTTCGGCTCCTTCAACATGGGCTTCCTGACCGGCAGCCTGCTCAGCGCCGCTGGTCCCGCCCCGGCCCCCGCCAGCAGCAGCGGGACCGGGTTCGGCGGGGGCAGCTCGTTCAGCGGCGGTGGGTTCTCCGGCGGCGGTGGTGGCGGGGGTGGCGGTGGCAGCTGGTGAGTCAGACCAGGCGCTGGGCGAGGTGGACCGCGGTCGGACCGACCAGGCGCCGTACGACGTCGACGGGCGGACCTGTGTCGACCACCCGCCCGCCGGCTTCGCCGCCACCGGGCCCCAGGTCGACGACCCAGTCCGCCGCCAGCGCGACGGCCGCGTCGTGCTCGACCACCACGACCGTGCTGCCCGCGTCGACGAGGCCCTGCAGCAGCTGCAGGAGCCGTTCGACGTCGGCCGGATGCAGACCGGTCGTGGGCTCGTCGAGCAGGTAGAGGGTGCCCGCCAGCCGGGTGCGTTGCAGCTCGGTCGCCAGCTTGATCCGCTGAGCCTCGCCGCCTGACAGCTCGGTCGCCGGCTGACCCAGCCGCAGGTAGCCCAGTCCGACGTCACGCAGCGCCGTCAGACCACGGACCGCCGCCGGGATGTCGTCGAGCGCCTCCACCGCGGCGTCGACGTCGAGGTCGAGCACGTCGGCGATGGTCCGGCCCCGGTGGGTCACCTCCAGCGTCTCTGCGGCGTACCGCGACCCGTGGCAGGTCGGGCAGACGGAGTACGAGCCCGGCAGGAACAGCATCCGGACGGCGAGGCTGCCCTCGCCCTTGCAGGTCGGGCACCGACCGGCGGCGACGTTGAAGGAGAACCGGCTCGCGCTCCAGCGCCGCCGACGGGCCTCGGGGGTCTTCGCGAACGTGGATCGTACGGCGTCGAAGAGCCCGGTGTAGGTGGCCAGGTTGGACCGGGGTGTCCGGCCGATCGGCCGCTGGTCGACCACGACGAGACGGCGTACGGCGTCGAGGCCGTCCACCCGACCCGTGCGCCGAGGCGCCGGCGGTGCGTCTGCGACGCCCTCGGACTGCTCGACCAGGTCCTCGGCCCCCGCCGGGTCCGACGTCTCCTGGTCCTCCTCGTCGCCCTCGTCGGCGGGTGAGTCCGGCAGCCCGAGCTGGTGGCGGGTGACGTCGGCCAGAGCCTCGAGCAGGGTCGTCTTGCCCGACCCGGACACGCCGGTCACCACGGTGAACGTGCCGAGCGGCAGCGCCACGTCGAGCGCGCGCAGGTTGTTCGCCGTGACCTCGTGCAGGCGCAGCCAGCCGGTCGGGGTGCGCAGCTTCGAGCGGACGGCGGGTCGGTGGTCGGGGGCGAGGTACGGACGGGTGGCCGAGGCGGGCACGTCCTGCAGGCCCGCGACCGGACCGCTGTGCAGCACCTGGCCGCCGCCGTCACCCGCACCGGGCCCGACGTCGACCAGCCAGTCCGCGGAACGCACGAGGTCGAGGTCGTGCTCGACGAGCAGGACGCTGTTCCCGGCGTCCCGCAGGCCGGTCAGCACCTCCTGCAGGGACTCGGTGTCCGCCGGGTGCAGGCCCGCCGACGGCTCGTCCAGGACGTAGACGACCCCGAACAGGCCGGAGCGGAGCTGGGTCGCCAGCCGCAGCCGCTGCAGCTCGCCGGCCGACAGCGTGGTGACCGCCCGGTCGAGCGCCAGGTAGCCCAGGCCGAGGTCGACGACCAGCTCGCTGCGGCCCAGCAGGTCGCCGAGCAGCGTGGCCGCGGCGCTGTCCGGCTCGTGCCCGGTGGCGGCCTCACGCAGCAGGGCGACCAGCCGCTCGAGCGGGAGCGCGGCGAGGTCGGCGATGTCGTGCCCGGCGAACGTGACGGCCAGCGCCTCCGCGCGGAGCCGGCGACCGCTGCAGACCGGGCAGGGCGAGGCGTCGAGGTAGCCGCGCAACCGACGCCGGATCGGGGCCGACCTGGTCGTCGCGAACGTCTCCAGCACGTACTCCCGGACGCCGGTCCAGCGCCCCTGGTACGGCCGCTGGATCCGGCCGGCCTCCCGCTCGAAGTTGACCGTCACCACCGGGTGCTCGTCGGTGAAGAGGATCCACTCGCGGTCGGCCTGGTCCAGGTCGCGCCACGGCCGGTCGACGTCGTAGCCGAGGGTGCGGAGGATGTCGCGGAAGTTCTTGCCCAGCCAGGCGCCCGGCCAGGCGGCGACCGCACCCTCGCGGATGCTCAGCGAGGGGTCCGGGACGACCGACGACTCGCTGACCGCGAAGGTCACGCCGACGCCGTGGCAGTGCGGGCAGGCGCCCGCCGGGGTGTTGGCCGAGAACGCGTCGGAGTCGAGCCGTCCGGCACCGTCCGGGTAGGTGCCCACGCGGGAGAACAGCATCCGCAGCGAGTTCGACAGCGTGGTGACCGTGCCGACCGAGGAGCGCGACGACGCCCCGTTCCGCTGCTGCTGCAGAGCCACCGCGGGTGGCAGGCCGGTGACCGACGTGACCCGGGGGACCCCGGCCTGCTGGATCAGCCGACGGGCGTACGGGGCCACCGACTCGAGGTAGCGACGCTGCGACTCGGCGAAGATCGTGCCGAAGGCGAGCGACGACTTGCCTGACCCGGAGATGCCGGTGAACGCGACCACCGCGTCACGCGGCAGCGACACGTCCACGTCGCGCAGGTTGTGCTCGCGGGCGCCCCGGACCTCGATCAGACCCTGAGGCAGGGGCGCCCGCGACGGGTCGGTCGGGGTCAGCGCACGCCGACGAGGTCGACGACGAAGATCAGCGTCTCGCCCGGGCCGATGACGCCACCGGCGCCGCGGTCGCCGTACGCGAGGTGCGGCGGGATGACCAGCCGGCGGCGTCCGCCGACCTTCATCCCGACCACACCGTCGTCCCAGCCGCGGATGACACGGCCGCGACCGAGGGGGAAGTCCAGCGGTGCGCCGCGGTTGTACGAGGCGTCGAACTCCTCGCCGGTGCTGTGGGCGACGCCGACGTAGTGGACGCTGACCTGGTCCCCGGGTCCGGCCTCCGCGCCGTCACCGACGGTGAGGTCGGTGATCTCCAGCTCGGTGGGCGGCGGTCCTTCAGGGGCGTCGATCTCGGGCTTCTCAGGCATGGCTCCAACCTAGTGGGCCTCGCTGACAGATCGCGCCGTCCACGCCCCCTCCGACGAGCTCAGGGGACGTCGTCGGGAGGGGTGTCGGGGTGGGACCGGGGTCCCGCCCGATGGTGGGGCGGACCTGCACGGGGCGATCCTTGAGCCATGAGCGCGACCCAGCCGACCTCGTACCCGCACCCCACCCTGCAGATGAGCGTGACCCCCGAGCAGCGGGAGCGGGCGGTGTCGTGGCTGCAGCAGGCGTACGCGGAGGACCGCATCGGGGAGAGCGAGCTCGACTGGCGCCTCGGCCAGGTCCTCGGGGCGACCAGCCGCCGCGACCTCAACCAGGCCTTCTACGGCATCGTCGCGGTCCCGTTCGCGTCCCACGCGATGGGTCTGCACCCGGCCTACCAGCCGCTGGTGCGGCCCGAGCTCCGGCAGCAGGCCGGGCGGGGCGCGGCCGGGTTCGCGCACCTCTCGGTGTTCTTCCTCTGGCTGCTCGGCCCGCTCCTCGTCTTCGGCCTCTCCGCCCCCGGCTCGTACGCACGGCGGGAGGCGGCGAAGGCCTTCAACTTCCAGCTGCTGTCGTTCTTCCTGCTGATCGCCGGCGTCGTCGTCCAGGCGGTCTTCTCCAGGGGAGGCTTCGACCCGGTCCTCGGTGTGATGGGTCTCGGCTGGTTCGTGCTGACGATCGTCGGCGGGGCCAAGGCGCTGCAGGGCGAGGACTGGCGCAACCCGGCCACCCGCGTCCTGAGGATGCGGGTCCTGTCGGAGCAGTAGCAGGACGGGCCCGTGCGTCGCGGACCGGTGGGGGAATGTTCCTGGCCGGCCCGCGTTACGGATGGCAGGACCCGCGCTGCGCGAGTAGCATGGGCCCTCGCTCCCGAAGCCGTTCGCGGCCGAGGGGGTGGACAACTCAACAGGGGGTGATCGGTTTCGACTTGGGTCGGTAGTCCCAGGAGAAGCGGGCCGAGAATCCAAGGTCAACTCGTTAATGTCCCTTGGAAACCAATAAGTGCCAACTCTAAGCGCACTGACTTCGCTCTCGCTGTCTAAACAGTGATCGAAGGGTCAGACCGAGGACGTCTCCGCCCCGGAACCTGGCCTCATCTAGGAGACTTGCTGGCCGCTCTGTGTCTCAGGGTGCGTCCGGGACTTTTCTGAGACTGGGTCTGTCTGCGACGTGCTGGCGCGAGCGCAGGGACCGAGAAAACGTCTAGCCAGCTGCGCCCGGAGAAGACCTGGTTCGCTGTCCAAGGACGCGGGTTCGATTCCCGCCACCTCCACCCCTGTTGTTGCGACGGCCCGCTCATGATGAGCGGGCCGTTCGTGTCTGTCTAGGTCCAGCTTGCTGCGGCGGCCCGACGAGGGAGACCCGCCTCGCCGAGGCACACCCTGCAGGGCGTGCCTCGACGAACCCGGTGTGCCTCGACGAGGTCAGCCGACCGGGTACGAGACCAGGTCGACGACGTTGCTGCCGTCCGCCTTCGGGGTCGCGGCCGGGCCGGTCTCGTTCACCACGTGGTCGATCGTGCCGGCGTTGTTGA
>Ga0210040_10005442_pt1 | contig 16214 bp, 7 predicted proteins | sample CryGeyCG12114_NA_FD_185462 | JGI IMG/M metagenome (GOLD analysis project Ga0210040, IMG submission 185462) | Groundwater microbial communities from aquifer - Crystal Geyser CG19_WC_8/21/14_NA (SPAdes) (version 2) | ecosystem: Environmental > Aquatic > Deep subsurface > Groundwater | place: USA... | reverse complement strand
GAATGTGAGATACTCGTCGTCTCTGATTTTACATGCACGCATACCATACCTTCCACCCCACTTTACTTATAAGGACATTGGCTGGAATTTGTGAAAAGCCACTTTGGACTCAAGTAGAAGCACGTAAAAGTAAAACGAATTGTTTCTTGTCATGCAAGACTACTTTACTGGAAGTAGTAGAACTCACTATATAGTTATTCTATCAGCCAGGAAGCACACATGATGTTATTTTTACGTCCAATTAAAAAAGTTTAAGTCCCTCCAACTTTCAACTATCTTTTCATAACGAGAATGGGGACAAATAATACGTGTGTTGTCATTCCAAGCGTAAAAAAGTATCCTTACTCACAAGTGAAATCGATATAGATTTCCCCTATGCATCTAAGCATTTCTGACATAATATCATGACAAAAATAAAGTTGTTTGCATCATTTTTTTCTTGTTAGGTTATTTCCTCCCATCAAATAATATGAGATGATATAAAGTCACACATGAGATATTTGACGAAAAACCTAGTGTGAGATACTAACTTTCGAAACGTACCCATCAACTTACTTTTTTCATACATTCTAAATACATGATGATGAAGAGTCCTTGTTTGTAGTAAGGTCCACATGTGAGTACCACTTTAGTATACAGGAAGGAGTATTTCATAAATTATATGTTCGGAAATGAGCGAGCCTTATAAGAAAGCCAAAGTGACATTTTTTCCCCTTCCTCGTCTATAAAAATATATAAAAATTTCATAACTGGACAGCCCAACGATGCGAGCAAATCCGGCTTCCTCCATTTCCATGAATTTCTCATGAAGTGTGAAATGCTCATCTATTGAGTATGATGATGGATAAGGTGTCTAGTCTCCCTTGTAATGTGAAGGGGAGGACTCGGTGTCCCACTCTGTTCCCTTTTTTTTTATGTGTTCACACATGTAGTTTATAATGCCATTGTGTGTGGCAGAGACATGTTTGTGCCTTATGCTAGCCTTACTTAAATTCCCTTAGTATACCTCACTCATACAGTTGTGTAGTAAAAAGTAACCAAAACCACACATGATGATGGGAAACATAAGGAGCTCGTCTTGTTAAAAGCATCGGCTGCAGTTAGTTAGTTGTTCATGTAAACGCCTGTAGCTAACAACTTGTAAAAATAATAATAAAACAGGAGCATTACAGCAGTAGCCGTGGTATATAAGTAAGTTTGTTAGTAAAACTAGCTAACCGTGAGATCAAGAGGGCCGTGTAGTCAATGTTTACGTAAGATTAGTCTTTTGTTACTGGAAGCACCTTTTCACATATTATTCATGGAAGGAGAAGTTATTTCTTCGAATTTTATTAGACAGGTAAGTTAGTTGGTAGTTATCTAAGGTAGTAAAAGGTTTGCAGAAATTGAATTCTTTCTTTAAATGGGTTGGACTTAAGTTTATTTCCCTCAGCTGCGCTCATTATAGTGAAATTTATGATGGGGCTGTATGAATCCTAATATTTTCCTTATATGCGTGGAAACGTACGTCATTTATTTCAAGTATCACGTCTTAACCAGTTGTGATTTTCTCGACTCTACTTGAGCACACATTATTCATACTTGACAGATGATAGTTTAGATTTCAAATGAATGTGGTAGCATGGAAAGCGGATAAAAGGTGGGCAAAGAGCAATGTTTTCGTGGTTTTCGTGTTCATCCCAATATAGATGTAAATGGATGCGTGTGTTTTCATCTCTTTTATCTGTATTTACAAAGTTTAACCTCTGGATATCTAGTCCCTGGTACGTGGTGAGAATCTTAAAGGTAGGGATTATATGCTGGTTGGGAAAACTAAAGTGCCAGGGCGTAATCAAAGTGAAAATGAGAGTCCCGATCGATTCTTGAGCTTAATACTGGAACTAAAATTCAGTAGTTAGTTTTAGTTAGTATAGGCATCATTAGGAAGGAAACATACATTCCATTAGAGTCACTTTGAGCATGTTGTTATGTATTTACATTTGGAGAAGCAAGTGTATTTATTCGAGCAATCAGATTGAAAAATCAATCATGGAAATGGAATCTGTAGTGTGTGCAGTCAGTAGCCACAGTAAGTAGACAAATTTATTCGGTTGATATGGTCGAGCTGCCTTGATTAATACTGAAGGTGTGTTCCCGAGTTCATTTGAATTTGTTTGTTGCGCGCACGAGAAATGAACTGTACGTAAAAGGTAGGAAAGTAAAACTAACGAGAAGCTGTCGGAGCGATGAGTCCCACTACGGCAAAGTAGAGTGTCACTGATTAGAATAGAGAGTTATAAAACTATCCAGGGTGGTTCAGTTAAACGCCCAGTTCTTCTTACTTTTAGTGATGAGAATTAACTAAACTTAACTTGCTTGCATTGAGAATATTTATCATTCCGTGAATAATGGGTTGTGCAATCAGATCTGATAGTTTTAAATCAATGGAATGTTGGGTGTATAGTATTCCTGTCAAAAGTTTTTTCAAGGAGAAGAATATGTGTATAGTAGTGTAGATTGTTTTAATATTATAGAGTTTATCAGAAGACCATTCTGTAGATTTAGCCTGTCACTTTCTCCCCTAGCTCACAGCTTTTGAGGTTCCTATTTGGCAATGCTAATATAAACAAAGTCATATGAACCAATGCAAACGGTTTTCACTGGTGTAACTATAACTAAAGATAATCATTGGAGAGCTCTTTTCTCCACGATTACAGTCAGCCTAGTTTCAGAAATTACGATTATAGTGCCAGGGGAATCCGGGTGAGTTAATTTGCTGGCAAATAAATGGCTCACTAGCTTACATTCCACTCTACCGTGCCAGTCATACAATAATTTCGGGGTTTCCATATTTAAAATTCTGACTGCCCTTTCTCTTCTATAATAGCAGCCATGGGACTTTCTAACGGTTCACTTGTTTTATTCAGTTGCAAAATTTCAAAACAGATTGTCATGATTGCATTTTCACATATAAATTGAGTTTAAACTGCTTCAGGTAATTTTTTCACCATACATTGTGTTGCTGTCAAATGTATACTCTTTGTTATAATGGTTTTGGTTTTTGTAACTTGATAGTTACAGTGTTGTGCAAGAGTAGAAAAGAGTGAACGAAATTCTATCTTTTATCTTGACTTTGCCTCACATTACAACGCCTATGTTGCAATTCTTTAATGGATTTTTGTTTTTCCTTGGAGTGATGAGAGCGAAGTGAGATGAACTATAAAATATGAGTTTGCCCCAAAATACGATTTACAAGTTCTTTAAATTCCCATTTCCATAACTTACTAATGCTCGATCGGAATCGAATGAAAAAACTTGTAATAATCTCTTTGACATTTTATGATATTCGCATGAAAAGACCTCGAAAATTTCGAAAAAAATAACTTAACATTTTTTAAATTTAAAACCTGGGATGTGATCAAATAAATTATTTAATCTACAAACCGCAAAATACAGTAAAAATTTCGAGGAAAATATCTCATTAGGGTTTGTTTGAGGGTACGATAGAAAAAATTAGAGCTAGAGCAGAGACTCCAACTCTAATTTGTTTGTTACGGAATCACTCGAAGGAAAATTCAAATTTTTTCCGCGGAAGGATCATACCAAGATACTATCTTGCTCAATTACGCTTTCAGCATATTTTTTTATAGTTGGCTTCTGAGTTCCACTCTTTTGTAAAATACGTTACTTTGATTTATGCATCTCATATTCAGAGTCAAAGCAAATAACCAAATAATAATCCGTAGTAATGATACAATCTTGCTATTTTGAACACTGAAAGTATTTACTATATAATATTTTACATAAGTTATGGGTTGTTTTGTTGTAAAGCACATTATTTAACCACAAACCTGGTCGATAATCAAACGTCAATAAAATTCTTGTACCGCTGGACAAATAGCATATTGATAGCAGATGGTTAAAATCATTGTACATTTCTTATCAGCCAAATCGTCCAAAGCTTGAACCAACAACACACATCTATATTTTTTTCTTTACAGAGATCAAGATAAATTGATTTCTATACGGCTGACTAAATAATCTTACATAGAAGTAGCAGCAAACGGGCATTTGAGCGTGAGAAGACGAAAAAAACTTGTGTACTTTTACAAGCATAGACAGAACCATTTCATTAGTGAACCTTTCTTGTCCCTAGGTACATTACACAACTGCGCTTCCACTCCATATATGGAACTTCTTAGTGATTCTTATTCTAGAGCTGCCACTACTACCCAACAGCTAGAACTTTATATTATCATACCCTGTAGAAAACAATTCATTTTCTGTTCAGATTGAGTTGCATTTCATTAAAAACTTTATGAAAGAGACGGGGTAACAGCAGTAGCTCTGTCGGAAACTTGTCCATTCCCTTCCTGCGCAAAGAAATGTATATTGAAGTAACAATGAGAATTGTTGGATCTTTGTTGACAGCTTCATTAGCTCGCTGAGACTGACAAAAGCAATAACATGGAGTAGACATGGATAACCAAACAGTGAGATCAAACAAGTTTTCTTGATACATCAGCTATAGCAGCAAGCAATTTAGTTAGTTTGGTTGAATGGAAATGGTCCAGCAGTTTTGCTTTGACTGCCAGTCAGCTCCACTATAAGAGCCCCACTCATATTACTACTTGTTGTGTTTCCTCCTAACTATGTGTGCAGCCTACTGTCGCATTTGCAGAACGGATGAACGCCATGGAAAACAGATTACTGGTAAAAAATATAACTTGGGAAAACTGCAAAGCCGTATGGACGAGCGTGGCCAAAAAAGCATATTAAACAAGAAGTGGCTATTTCCAATGTTAATTAAATAAATATTTTCATGGATACACAGTTCATGGCCCGTAGTTGTAAAATTAAGCCTAGGAAGTAGTGATGCCAACGGGACGGGATGAGCTCTGTTCCGTTCCGTCCCAAACTCACTCGGGACAAAAAAACTACATCCCGTCCCGACCTATCCCGGTCTGGGGCATTCCGACATCCCGGTAACATCTCTACTAGATAGGAAGATTAAGACGTCCAAATTACGCAACGTCTCAATTAAATTAACCATTTTAAACACATTTAAAACGAAGAAACTGAATAACTGTTAAATTTATCCAAACCTTTAAATAATTTAGCTAGGTTGCAGCACACAAGCTTAACTCGTTAGCTAACCAAATGCGTATAGTGTTTGAAATGTTAAAATCATAATTAAATATGGAAATTTAAATATGCGTTCTGTAATATTACCGAATGCAATTATTACAGTGGTAGTCGACAATATATTGTAGAACAAGATACGCGGGTGCATATTGCTGTCTGGCGATGCGACGATTTACGACGCCAAATGATAAACGTTTTTACATAGGATCGAAACAATTAGGAGCTTCTTCATGTGATTTCGGGTTTAGAATCAAAGCAGTCAAGCAAGGGTTTTTGATCACTACGTTGTTCGCATAATGATTGTTTTCAAAACAGTCGAACAGTCGAAAATTGAGGGACGGGATAGCTTTTGAATATTTGACTGAGAGAAGTAAATCCTTACTATAGATACGCAAAAATCATTTGGAGCGCTGGATGTTCAATTATTTCAGGCTCGCCCATCCATAGAAAAAGCTTCGATCATGGATACTGATAAAGGAAGAAGTATTAGAATGCAAGAATGACATGTGTGCCGTGCACACACTCGGTGTCTCTATAATGCTCGTAGCCTTTTCTTTTTAATGTTCTAGGCGTGCCAAAAAGTTCTTTTGCTCTCCGTATATGGGACGAGATTATTATTCTTAGGTGAAAAAACAGTAAAGTAAAAATTATTGCACAGCTTATTTCATCGGATAGTTATAGTAGTTCGTATTGCTGACAAGAACACAAAAATGGCGATAAGAAGAGCACATTCCTTGTACGAGTCATAAAATCTATTAATGTTTTTTCATTTATGATACATTGTAGATTGTCACGCTGTGCTGAATCTACTTTCGGAATGAACTTAAATTTTGGGATAAAATTTTCAGCTATGTGCTGTTTACAGATTTATGTATGCGCAAAATGGTTGGATATAGGTTTCAATTTTTACACAATTTATACTAGTATTTCTCCTTATTCGTAATTTGCAAAGGCAATTCATATTCACTACAATTTACGGCAGTCATATACCCTTAATGGTTAGAGCTATCACAGTTGAAAACTTGTATAAAAAAGAGTCAAAATCCAACTTTGCTAAAATGTATTAACTTATTGATTCCCCTGTGAAACAACTAAACTCATCCTACGAGATATGTATACATAGCTTTCAACTTTTGATTCCTCCTTTTTTAAACCCTTTGCGTAGTAAATGTGTGATCCATTTACCCAGTGATGATTGAGGGAGACACATGTGTGCAATTTAGTGAGTTAATCCCATTGTATCCAAACACGAAAGCAACGTACGGAACCCATACAGATTATTCGGTACAGTCCCAACGTTGTACATATGATAAGGGGGAGTATGAGTCCATTGACTGGACTATGCAGTAGGATAATCACGTACATACAAAATCACAGAATGTATCCAGTTGAAAAAGGAAGCGGTTTAATGTACACAGAAAAAAACTTTGATGCTAAAAAGAGAGGGGAGAGGAAATGTATGTTTTAGGCACTCTAGTTACTCACAATTTCTATAATGTTGCCGCGTTCAAAGCAATATTTTTTTGCCTTGTGTGTATTCACCATTAAAACCATTATATACCCCCTAGGTCTCTAGCAAAGGACAAGTGCAGTGACATAATGCGATGATTAGACACCAGTGCATGATTTATTGTATGGAGAGGTGGGTAAGAAAGACGCTTGCCAAAAAAAGAGGAAACTAGCCATAGTGAAAGCTAGTCATCCAATTGAGTTATGACTTTATTTGATTTAGCTTTACAAATCCTGAGAAAATGGTATGCAAAAGAAATGTTTGACCACAACCTTTTAGGTTGGCAAATTCGTTGCATGTGTATGGGATTAAATCAGAGCCTAAATGTGTTTGTTCAAAGAAAATGGCAAAGATATATGGCACAAACTCAGGCGGTTTTAGCTTGCACATTGGAAATAGGAAACTGCTTCATTTCCCATGTTACGTAATTGTCCATATAAGGTGGATTATAATGTACCAATAGGATAGAAGGAAAGCTGATGACAAAACTAATAGTTACTTAAGTTGAGTTCTTTTAACCTTTCACTTTCTTTTTTCATGATTCAAAGTTCCAGAATTTTTGCTTGGCCCGATTTTTTCTTTCAGTCACTCTCATTCTATTAAAGTGGCAATTTTCGTTTCCTTTCATGTGTTTTGGTGAATCTTTGTGGTATATTTTCTGTTTTCTTGAAACTTTTGTATTTTGTCAACTATTTCCTTGAATTTTCAACTTACTTGTTATCAAAGTTTTATCATCGTTTGATAAAAGACTTTTAGATAATAGTTCCCCAACTACAAGTAAAGCAAACGAAGCTGCACGGTTTTGATATTGGAACGTTTAGAGCTTACTATGCAATTATTATACCGCTGGTGAACTTTGTTTGAACTGCGAGTTCAGCACTCCAAATCTTATATCTCTGCATTTTTGATTGCCAATATTTTACCCTTATACTCGACTTTTTAATCACAGTGAAACTCATTCAGCAACCATATAATAAAATCAGTGGAATTGCTTCATTGAGCAAAGCTTTACCAGTGGAATAATAGAATTCTACGTAATTTCATTCCCTGAAGGCAGTGAGTTTCACTTTTACTAGCTGCGCACACAAAACTTTCAACTGTACAATAAACCTAGCATTCCATAATTTCTTTCTTTTTACACCACGTCATAGTTCTTGACGCGTTGGGAAGAAGAATGCAGTTTTTGGTCGGGTCATTGTCTGCACAATTTTACTACATTTTTTGTTGTACATATTGAGAGCAAACATGCACATTCAGCACTTTCAAGTAGTAAGTAAGATGTAGACGAAAAAAATAAGGAGACAACAGATGCAATTTAAAAAAAATTAAGCAAGGGTAGAGATAAGTAATGACGGGATATAACTCAAAAGGGAAAGGGAAGGAGATAATATTTCTATTTTTAGTGAGAGTCCGTCCGTCGTCTCGACAGTAGCAACTTAACTTGGCCATATAAAGACATCCATTGTGAAACAAATGGCTAGAGTCATTCATACATACCATGCTACCTATACTTGACTGGAAATTCTTGTAAAGTCAAAATGTATAATCTAACGCTTTCCAACATACATGTTTTGTATTATGTAGCTTAGGCTATTGTGAATCTGAAAACGCTATATTGCAAACAATAAAAAAAAGACTTAAAAACAATATTTTTTTGTGTTGATAGTAGAGTTTGTTATAGTGACAATTTGATAGAGACTTTTTTGGTTCCACAAATGTCCAGCTTTTCTTTGCACTGATACTAGACAACTGTTGGGGAATCGCCTGAAAATCCTTAGTTAATCCCGACCTAATGTGTAGCGTAGCTCTTTTAGGAGAAGAAGTTGATTATTATTGTCAGACTGATCCTCATGAAAAAAATATACTTGTTCATCTAGCAACTTGATCAAATAAGCGGATCTGAAAAGCTAGGCTTTATATTGGCAACATTATTGCCGTCCCTTTTTTCGTTTACTTTCTGTAATTTTGTCGTCCTTATCGATTTCTTTTGGGATTAATGTCACTCACTTCTTTGATCATAGAGTGCTTTTTTTTTCCTGTCATTTTCATGTCTCCTTTGAGAGACTTTAAAAGTCTAACATGCACTCGCTAGAAAGTATTCATGAGCATCATTAAACTTGTGCGGGAAGTAACGCACAAAGTTATACCAGAGTACTTAAAAAATATACAGGGCTCTTTACCTACTACGGAATAGGCTATTTAGTATGTAGACAGCGGTAGCGAACATGTCCGCTCATTCACACTTCATTTACTGCACCTTTTGGAATTGGAATGGCCAAAAGAAAAAATAATAAAAAAAGAAAACTCTTTTGAATGTCACACGTTCTTAGTAAGTGAACTGGTAAATGACTATTCCAAGAAGTGCAGAGTATTTCATGCAATTTGCAGTGAATACAGGATTTGTATTGCTCTTAAAGCACGGAAAGTAGACAATCTTAAGTTTTTGTAATTAATGAAATGTTTTGGTAAAAAATCTCGACAAATTATTACTCTCAGTGAATGAAAGTTGTTGTACCCTTTCCAGTTGATATAGTACATTTGTTTCATAATCTAGAGTCCCCTTTATGGCAACTAATAATTAAATGGAGTGAAGCAATTAAAGTTGAAAACTTTCACAACTCTGGGCTGACTTTTCTAACGCTTTTAATGCACACTATTTTTCACAACTTTCACTCACCCATTGAATGCGTCATATACGAGCCTTCAAAGTTGCCTTGCTGGTAGCAATTTCGTATATAATCAGTAAAACTTACATTGCTTTTGGTAACTAACTAACTAACTAACTGAAACATTATAATGGCCGTGCATAAGCTGTAAATTAAATATGCTATTTTAGACTAAGAATAACTCCAGGTTTGGTGTCTGCTAAAGTGTACTTTTAATTAAATCCATGAAGGTATTATTTCCCTCTTTTCAAGTGCAACTATTCCCGAGCAGGCTCCCAAGAGATTCTCATATAACAGTGAAGGAAAATTTTACAACCCATTGTACATGTTTTGTGTAAACCAACTATAGCATGTGCAAACCATAAATGTTTCAAAACAAGCAACAGTAGGAACCTCAGTGAATTAGCTTAAGTAGTGGCAATAATCTTCTTCTCTTACAATATACACTCATTAACTGTAATCCCAAGACTTGGTAGCCACAATGTAACACTATGTACGAAGATTCTCATTGTTATCAAGCTAGTCAAAATAAGTTTTATTATCTCTTAGTTAGTTAGTATACTAACTTACTATAGTCCTTAGTTACTAGTGAGCACTTTAATTATAACTACTATCATAATTAATACAAGTTTCTATTCTGATAATTATTGCAGAAACACTTGAAAACTGTGGACTATAAAGCGGCTGAGACTGCACAAGTTCAGCTGGTACTACATTGCTGAAAGAAACTTTTGGGACATCTGGCTAGCTAGCTAACTAACTGACTAAGGTGAGTAGAAAACGACAAATGGAAAAGTAGAAATCCTGTACTAGTCACAATTAGTGAATCTTTCTGCTCATGCAATAAAAAAAGGACAACAAGGTTCACGTAAAAGACAAGTTCTTGTGACTGACGCATGTCGTAACAATATAATTCAATTTAGCAGTGCAGAAGCATTCCGCTTCTTGAACACTTATTAAATTAAGTTTCATAATGCAGTAGCTACTACATGATGACAGCACAAGATTCACGTAGGGTGGCTTTGTATCAGTTCAGTGGAATGACATGAGAGACTCAGGGAATGTCAGTTCACGATCGATATAAGGTCCTTTGGTTCCCTCATAATATCCGTAGCAAATAAACGAGGCATGTAATGAAAAAGATAGTCTGTCAAGTTTTCAAAATTCAAATAATTTAACAAGAAAAATAGCTTTATACACAACAAGGAGTAAATATGCAAATAAATTGTGAATGCAATAAAACGCAAATGATATGCATGCATAATGTTATTGGCATCAAAATCAGTTTATTGAACTGTTGAACAATATGACCCAAATTCAATGAGTTATTTCCTCTCTGTATGTAGGTGGATTTGGATTATTTTTTTTGTGCAAAAACGACGAAAGAAATCCAAGAGAGTTTTCTATAATTTGATCTACTTGGCTATTTTGAATAAAAAAGTGATACATTTATATTCTGAGTGTGTCATCAGGCAGCCGGCAAGTATAGTATCTATTTCTCAAATGGGAAACCTTTTTTATGGTTTTTCAAAGTGTTGGTTTGATGGCGTTTTGCAATGTTATTAGCCTGGTTTGCAAATACAAAGTTTCTATTAAGATTACACAGTACAGTCGCCACTACGTAATGTTTTTTATTCCGTGGTATGATGAAGAATGTGGTGGACAAACAAAGCCTAGCACTTCATATGAGATTTTGCATTGATATTGCGTTGAAAACATGTATCGTACACATGCCAGTATTCAGTTGTCTCATATTCCAAATGATATTCTAAGCATGTACGTTCATCTAAAAGAATTCCTGTCTGCCATACCAAGTTGACTTTTTCATTTGTTCACAAAGATATTTTTTGACATCTTGAGTCTTTTTCGTTCAGAATTAGTTTTCCAAGCAACTTAAATCTCACTATGCTACAACAATAATACTCTCATAATGCTATAAGTATTTATAATGCATCTTAAATTCCGTCAGTCAGATATTTCGAATGGGAAACACATAGAAACAAATCATACGCAGTTTAAAATAGTCAAGTTAGCCAGAATAGACTTGAATTTAGCGCAGGCTACATTAATAATGATAAAGTAAACATTTTAAAACTCCATTGGAATCTAATGAATCTCCAACACTTACTTAAAACCACAGACTAGACAAACCAAAATAATTATCACAACAACAGTAACTACAGCCATCATTACATTAAAGAAAAAAATGGTTTAAAAAACTGAAACGCTCAGTAAAGGCACTTAAGTATTACAACAGATGGATCTATCCAAGAAAAACATCCCCCTGAAGTGCACACAAGTAGCAAATGTTTTTGTACGTGTTAAAATAGAAACTCAGCCATCATAATACTCCCATGCTAGATGTATTCTGCAGCAAACACTTTCTATCTCAAAGTCATGAAGCCATTTCAAATGGATCAATTAAAGTTTGAAAACAGAAACTTGACTGTGGTGAACGTGCTGAGTGATTTCAGCTGCTCACTAATTTTTTCAGTCAATACCGGAGAAAACTCCAAAACACGTCCCATATGTACTATGTTACTAACCACTCTATAATACCTGACCCTGACGAAACCTTATATTCAATAAAATTCCGGAACCCTTTTGTACAAATTACGGATGAATTGTGCAACATAAATCCTCCCACTTTTTAGCACAAGCACATTCTTCCAGTTCCTGAAATGCCAAATGTAAACTCCAATCAAATTGCTTACTCACATAAGAAACATCCCATAGTGGTATTGTAACATATAATATACTAGACATGACCTCACGTGAGCATTAAATAACTAACTTACTCAAGCGCATGCATATAATAATGTGTTTTTTGCACTTAAACTTTTACAACACAATGCCATATAAAATCAGTGAATTCTTGGTGTCTCTCAATTCTCCCCCAGGAGAAGAACGTTAGTGTTGGAAACTCTCATAACTTGATATACCATTTCATGTCTTTGTTTTCCTGTTAAAGACTTTTTGGCTACCTTCCATGATGTGTGCCATTCTTGTCGAATGGTTTACGACATTGACGAAAATTCTTCTTGTGTTTTAAACCCGCGCTGCCGCCGTATGCGTGCAGCTGCATGTTATGTGCAGTAGCACTTGCACTACTAAATAGCTGGATAGCGTAGCAGAGTCAAGGAGTCTCTGTAGCCTCGTTTTTGACGGCATTCTTTTGGAGCTGAGCACGCACTTAACTTGACATAAGTAAGTAAACTTCCCCTCTCGTGGCTCAACTCAGTGCCAGAAACCACATTGTTGAAATAATGAGCTGATCTGTGCTCTTTTGCTCCATTCTTATATACTATGGAGCAATAAAGGGCACTAATAAGCAAACTCCACAAAATCATAGTATGTACTTTTCTTGTCTTTTCACCTACCAACAAATTCCACACACCCACATTCATATGTTTGTAGTTTGTGTGCAGTCTGCCAATAATATGTACAATTTTTCGCAAATGTATTCTTCTTCCTGTATACCTTTCATTCCTAATGGCCCATTCAGAAAAGTTTTAGTGGAATGCCGACCTAAACTGTTTACAACATTTACATAATCAAATTGTATGAGTGTGTGTGAACTTTGTTTCATCAGTCAGCTTATCCAAGATCTCACAAAAGGATAGTTAGTCAGTTAGTTAGTTAGTTAGCTTCATACTTTATCCATTGCCCGTTACATAGTAACTTGCACTCAAATCACAGATACTATATAATACACTATATAAGATTTGTTTGCCAAAAGAATAGCAGGAATGAAAACATAGTGGCGGTAGTCAGTAACGCTCATTTAAATCTCATTACAGATAGAAACTGTGTTTAGTCATTGTGATCACGGGAGAGCGGAGTTGATCAATCCCTTTCAGCGCTGGCTCGAATAGATACATAGATGAAAAACACTTTGTTCCTTCCGCTTGCGCGCTTCATCATGGATTGATGGAGATAGGAATGTAATTATCTTTTAGGATTTGCCTTTGCATTCATTCTGGTGTGGTTTGGTTTGGTTGAGGCGACAACATGATTGCTGATAGCTGTGTAGATAAGGAGACCACACCTACCAATTAAATTTGTTTGTTTCTCTGTGGAGGGACTGAACGAGAAAGATTTTTTATGGATGTGACCACTTGAAGCAACATTATGCAATAAATGCCCTCTTGATCTTCTCCAGTGTTGATGATCATTGCCTACTCATGTGATGTAAGAGTTCAATTATGTAATTCTCAAGGGGGATGACCGGCGGTTTTTAATAAGTTGTAATTTTGAATGTAATTATTATGTACTATTGTTGTCACTGTACCCGGATGGAATGAAATAATAATTGTGCGACAACGCCCTGAATATTCTGAACTTACTGACTGGGCATTGCATTCTTATCAAGTGAGGGAGAATGAATCACAATATAAAATTAGTGAAATGATTGTTGAAGCTGGAAACTAAATTTATTCTATTCTGTTTGAACTAGTACACTGCACGGTTGCGGTTTGAATTCCACTTGAAAAGTCCTACTAATCAACAGTGCGTAGCTCCGTTGGCTTGAATTTGTAGCAGTCATTAGAGTGCTGTGTCAATATACCATTCCTGCTTTTTTCTGACTCTCAGAAGTGAGTTAGCTACTTTGCTGCAAAATTGATTAATTGAATAGTAGTTCAAAGCAAAGTCAGGTTAATGGTGAGCAAACACAGTATACTACAGCATACCATCGACCATTTTTTATTATGAACTACTCGTTATATTTGCCATTAGGGAGTAAACAAAATGACAAAGATTAAAGTGTTTTTTTTTTCGTCCGTTGACATACCAGACCAATAATGAGCAAAACACATGGGAGCATTATAACACGGTAGAGAAAAAAGTAATGAATAAAAAATAAATCGAGCTCGTCAGTCCGTCAGTCAGCATGACTTTTAATTAAAATTGACGCAATCATTTAATCATCTCAATGCTAGTGCCTACTTACTTGCACATGATGAGAGAAAAATGTTCACACACAATATTATATGGAGAACCCTAGAGATGACTAGTAGAGATGACAACAAATAGCCTCAAGCTGCATTAGAGGTTCTTTTGATCTTTCAAGCAATTGCTACCACATTAGAATAATAAAAAGCTGTGCAGTCCACTGGAGTCATGGCTGTAGAAATCATTTAGGAGGATTCAAATGTTCAGTCTATCTAATTGGAGGATGCTAAAAGCCTTAGCGAGCAAAAAAGCTACTGTTGCTCATTACATATTCAGAGAAGAGAAAAATCATATTAAATGAAGAAAAAAAAGAAATTTTTACCGTCTCCACCAGTTTATAGAATACTTTGAAAACATTGAGCTGGCGGAACGAAAATGATAGTTATTTATGAGGCTTCTCATCTTCAATCTTTCATCATTCGTCTGTAGAGTTTTTAACTTGGCAAACTGTAGCTTCCAAGCACAGCTGTGCTCTCGTACGTACAAAATGAGCTACTTTCGCCTTGTTAATATTCCAGGATATGAAATTGAGGGCCACAGATTTTGAGATTCCTAGTCCAGCTGGTACACAAATAATTTGCTCGTTTCTCATCCCTCATTTCATTCACATATGCTGCATGAACATTTGTGAGATTGTGTTTCACCAGAGACAATGATACTTAATCGTTTGCTTGCTTCCCTGCATGCAATACAAGGTTCTATGGAATTGGAGATTATGTATTTGCTATTCAAATTCATGAATAGTATCTTCCAATTATGAAGTGAAATGATAGATTTGCTCAGCCAGTGTTAATTCATCAGCTTTTTAGTTTATTTTCATGATATTTATGTGTGTACATTTAGCAAGCAGTAGAAAAAATAATTTAATTCTCGCAGTATTGGTTTCCCTTAAAGTTTTTGATAACTACGGTACAATTGTTTGCATTCTTTTGTTCCTTTTATTCTCATCACGAACCACTTGTTTGTTTACAGTATCCGGAAAAAACAATTAAGACTGCTCATTGCAATCATAATTTGCAGACAAGCTTATTACTTTTAGATATTGCGTGCTTTCTCACCGTTCTTTTCGATATTGTGAATCCAACGGCTGTCAAGTTTCCAGCACTTTTGTCACGCTACTAACATCTGGACCGGTGCTTAAGTATAACCACGTGCACTTTTCATGCCACACTCAAATATCATATTGCGTGCAGACAAGTTTCTATCAATTTCAGTACTATACCACTTGAACTTAATTGAAAACACGTCTGTCATGTTTTTCTTGTTTTCTTGTACTCACTCAGTCAGTGCATTTCTCCTGCCACTACATTACATGCATTCCATTGTTCTAACAAATTCTTTCCAGTTGCATGACTTGGTATAGAAGTTGGCAGTGATTAAAGTTAGTCATGAGTCTATGTTCACCACAAAGCTTAAATCACATTTACTAGGGTTCATCATCATCTTTATTTCATACCTTTAGATTATTGTGTACAACTTTACTTTCACTCACAGTAAGTAGCAAGTGGCATGAGTAAAAGAAACTTTCATCAAAATTTTATGAACAAATCTGACAAAAAATCCCTCAAATTTTAGTAGGACGTAAAGCTAGTCATAAAATACACATGAATGTCGGTCCCATGTCTGTGCGGTTCTTTTTAATGTTCCTTGGCACACAGGAATAGTATATTATCACTAACGTGATCATTTTTGCGGAAAACATGGCTACAATAGTCGACTGTAGGAAAGTTTACGATCATGATATTCTCTCGTCTCCTAATTAGGATCCCTTGTTCTCCTTTCACTTCAAAGGGATACATTATGCACTACCCAGCTGCTCAATCTTGCATGCACATTATTATTATTCCTTTTCTTGTGTATACTGACTCAATCCATCTTTGTTATACACACAGTGTACAACATTCTCGGCCAGTATTGATCATTGTGTACTTGACTACAGCAATGCGATAATAATAATGCAA
>Ga0210040_10005441_pt1 | contig 16216 bp, 14 predicted proteins | sample CryGeyCG12114_NA_FD_185462 | JGI IMG/M metagenome (GOLD analysis project Ga0210040, IMG submission 185462) | Groundwater microbial communities from aquifer - Crystal Geyser CG19_WC_8/21/14_NA (SPAdes) (version 2) | ecosystem: Environmental > Aquatic > Deep subsurface > Groundwater | place: USA... | reverse complement strand
GCCGCCGACGTGGTCGTGTTCCCCGGCCACCACTCGGTGTTCTGGGAGCAGGTCTGCGCCATCGGGACGCCCCTGGTGGTGACCAGGGCCGACGCCAAGGCGCACCTGGACCTGGGGGGGAACTGCAGATACCTGGCCAGCAACAGCGAGGAGGACATCGAGGAGGCCCTCCGGGTGCTGCTCAACCAGCCCGAGGTGCTGACGGCGATGACCGCCGCAGCGGCCTCGCCGGAGCGGCACCGCTTCTCCTACCGGGCCATCGCGGAGCAGTCGATCGGGCGGGACCCGCGGTGAGGGGCTCCGCCGGACACGGCCTGGCGACCCGTCCCCGGGTCGAGCCCGTGGTCGCGCCGCAGGCGTCCCGGGGCCTGGGCCTGCGGCGGGTGGAGTGGGACCGCTACCGCCCGCTCCGGGGGCGGCTGCTCGCCCCGGTCAAGGTGGGTCTGGCCTTCTCCCTGCTGACCTACCTCCTCTTCGCCTTCGGCGTGTGGAACTTCCCGGGACGGCACAGCCCCCAGCTCGCCCTCTGGGTGCTGGCCTTCAACCTCGCCATGTACGCCGGCTTCCGGACCGGCGTGCGCAACCGGCCGAGGAAGCGGGTCCGCGTGGGCGCCGAGAGGACGGCCGAGCTGGTCGAGCGCCTCATCAGGGTCGCCTTCGTGACCACCCTCGTCACCTTCATCCCCAGGCTCGTGATCGAGACCCAGCTGTACGGCCTCGGGCTGGACGACCTGGTGTCCCGCGTCCGGCTCGGGCTGGACGACGCGCTGAACGTGTACCAGCGGCGGGCCACCTCGGTCCAACCGCCCGCCGCGTGGGTGTACGTCAACTACCTGTGCGTCGCGACCGGCTTCATCGCCTGGCTCTACACGCCGCTGGCCATCCTCTTCTGGCAGCGGCTGTCCGCCTGGCGCCGCGTCCTCACCATCGCGTTCTGGGCCGCGGCCATCGTGTCCGCCACCGCCCGCGGCCAGAACTACGGCGTGTTCGACCTGGGGATCCGCATCGTCGTGTTCGTCCTCATCCGGCGGTACTTCATCGGCCGGGAGAGCACAGCAGCGACGCGGTCCGCCGGACCGGCGCCGGCGCGCCGCCGTCTCCGCGTCGGGCAGGCGGTCACCGCGGCAGCTCTCGCGCTGGTCATGGTCGGGTTCTTCACGAACACGATGCGCAGCCGGGTCGGTGACCAGTACGACCGGCTGCTGGCCGTCGGCGGGCAGTACGTCACCATCGACCAGCACAGCCCGATCTGGGTGATCTGCCCGGAGGCCCTCAGACCCGTGTGGGCGACCCTGCTGGCCTACGTCACCCACGGCTACATGGGTCTGGGGCTGAGCCTGCGGATGCCCTTCGACACCACGCTCGGCCTGGGGAACTCGCTCTTCCTCATCGACAACGTCAAGCAGATGCTCGGCATCGACCTGCTGCCGCTGACCTACCAGGACAAGGTCTTCGCCGAGTACGGCTACCACTACTCGATCCTGTGGCACACGGCCTACACCTGGCTGGCCAACGACGTCTCCTTCTGGGGCGTCCCGGTCGTGCTCTTCTGGCTCCTGCACGTCTTCGGCAGCGGCTGGTCCGACTTCGTCCTGTCGCGCAACCTCTTCGGCGTGCTCCTGATGGCGCCGATGGCCACGATGATGTCCTTCATCTCGGCCAACAACCAGCTGACCTCCAACCCCAACTCCCTGGCGGCGATGATCGTGCTCACCCTGTGCTGGTCGGCCACCCGGGACCGCTACGACTGGGCCGGGGCGTTCCAGCTGCTGGAGGACCGGGCAGGACGCCGCGCATGAAGGTCCTCCTGGTCTCGCCGCTGTGCTCGCGCAGCGTCTACCGCAGCTCGGTCCCCGAGGCCCTGCGCACCGGGCAGGCGATGCAGAAGTTCCACCGCCTCCTGGCCAGCGGGCTCGGCGAGAACGGTGCGCAGGTGCACGTGCTGTCCGCGCCCCCGGTGGAGCAGCTCGTCGGCCGGTGGTCCTACCACCCGCCCGCCGACGAGGAGGAGGGGATCGCCTTCACCTACACCCGGACGCTGCGGCCCCGGGCGCTCGGGCGTGTCGCCCGGTTCTGCGAGACGGTGTGGCGGGTGTGGCGCGGAGCACGCGCCGGCGCCGATGTCGTCCTCGCGGACCCCATGAACGTCCTCCCCTTCATCGCCGCCTGGGTCGGCACCCGTCTCGCCCGCACGCCCCTGGTGGGCGTCGTCGCGGACGTCCCCACCTCCTACGCCGGCGACGTCGGCAGCGAGCGCATCTCCGTGGCCCGCCGCGTGAGCGGGCACATGATGACCCGGGCCGACGCCTACGTCCTCCTCACCGCGCAGATGGACGCCCTGGTGAACCCGCACGCCCGACCCTCGGTGGTCGTGGAGGGGATCGCCCAGACCACCGGGAGGACCGGGCACCGGCCGGCGGCGGAGGGGGCCGGACCGCGGGTGATGCTGTACGCGGGTGGCATCCGGAAGGCCTACGGGCTGGACCGCCTGCTGGAGGCCTTCGCCCTCGTGGGGGACCCGGACTGGGAGTTCCACATCTACGGCGGGGGATCCTTCGCGTCCGAGTTCGCCGCGCTCGCCGCCGACGTGGCCGGCGCGCGGTACCTCGGGGTGAAGGACAACGACGTCGTCGTCGAGGAGCAGGAGCGCGCGGCCCTGCTGGTGAACCCGCGCCTGAGCGGTCACGAGTACACCCGCTACAGCTTCCCCTCCAAGATCATCGAGTACATGGGCTCGGGGGTGCCCACCCTCACCACCCGGCTGCCCGGGATCCCGGACGCCTACGCGCCGTACCTGCTGTTCTTCGAGGACGAGAGCCTGGAGGGGATGCGCCGCACGCTCGAGCAGGTGTTCGGCATGGCCGAGGACGAGCGGCGGGCGGTGGGGCACCGGGCGCAGCACTGGATCGCCACGACCAAGTCGGCCCGGGCGCAGGCGGGCGTCGTGCTCGACCTGCTGACCTCGGTCACCCGGACCCCGGCTGCGACCGGTCGTCGGTGAGCTCGAGGACGCAGGTCCGCTGGGCGAGGGGGCTGCTGACCGTCACGGGCGCGAACGTCCTGGTGTTCGGGATGACCTCGCTCGCGGCCCTGCTGATGCCGCTGGTCCTCGACGTGCGGGAGTACGCCTACTGGCAGCTGTTCAGCCTCTACACCTCGCTCCTGGGCTTCTTCGTCCTCGGGTTCAACGACGGCGTCTACCTCAACCACTCCCACCAGGTGGTGGAGCAGCACCGGGGGCTCTTCAAGGCGTTCCTGGAGGTCGTGGGCGCTCTCGGTGTCGTGGGTGCCCTCACCCTGTCGCTGGTGGCCGGGCTGGTCGCGCCGGAGAAGAGGTTCGCCGTCGCGGCGGCCGCGGCCTGCGTGCTGTTCTACGGCGCCAACGGCTACGCCGCGTACCTGAACCAGATGCGGCTGCAGTTCGGGCGGTACTCGGGCGCCCTCGTCCTCGAGAGGGCGGTCTTCCTCCTCGCGGTGGTGTGCCTCTTCGCCGGTGGTGCCCACGACTACCGGCTGTTCGTCATCGCCTCGGTCGGCGCCGCGCTGGTGAAGCTGGCCTTCAACGCGGCGAGCAACTGGTCCGTCGTCGCGGCGCGGGGCACCCCGCTGGCGGCCGTCCGACCGCAGATCGCGGCGAACTTCCGGCAGGGGTTCCTGCTGATGGTCGCCGTGCTGATGTGCGGCTCGGTCCTGGTGCCCGCCCGGCTGGTGGTCGAGCGGACCTCCGGCATCGAGTCGTTCGGCATCTTCTCGTTCGCGCTCACCGCCGTCTCGGTGGTCACGCTGTGCGTCGTGTCGGTCGGGCAGATCCTCTACCCGATGTTCCGGAGGCTGGCGCCCGAGCACCACCCGCCGCTCCTCGAGCTGGTCCACCGGGTCGCCACGGGCGTCTCCCTGGTCGCCCTGTGCCTCTTCTTCCTCGTCGAGCTCCTCGTCCCCGTCGTCTACGGCCAGTACGCGGGGATGCTGACCTACCTGGCGTTCCTGTTCCCCACCTGCGTCTTCCAGTCGAAGTACATCCTGCTGGTGCTCACCGAGCAGAAGCTGGAGCACGCGATGGTCCGGGCGGTGCTGGGTGCCGTCTCCGGGGTGGCGGTCAACCTGCTCGTCTCCCTGGTCGCGTGGGCGCTGCTCGGGAGCGTGGAGGCCATCGCCGCCGCGTGCCTGGTCGGCTACGCCCTCTGGTTCTACCCCTGGTGGCTCGACCTCCTCCGGCGCCGGGGTCTCGCCATCGGCGCCGGCGCGTTCGTCGACCTCCTGGTGGTGGGGGCGTTCGTCGTCGCGGCGGTGGTGGTGCCGTCGGTGCTGGGCCCCGGGCCGTGGGACCGGGCGCTCTCCTGCGCGGTCTACCTCGTCGTCGCGGCAGCCGTGGGTGCCCGCGGCTGGGTCGAGGGGAGGAGGCGGTGGGCGGCCTTCCGCCACCTCGCCGCCGCGTGAGGGTGGCGCCGGGCTCCGCTCGGCTGCTCCCGGTGGCCACCCGGTCCTGCCCGACCTCCCGCTGACCTGCGCCGGGACGGTGGCGCAGGGCCGCCGGGCCTCAGCTGCGGATGCCCGCCCAGGACCTGTGCCGCCCGGCCGTGGAGAGGATGAACTGGACGGCGCGCTGGGAGGTGTTGCGGATGGCGTACTCGGCCGGCTCGGTCCCCGACCGCTCGCCCTCCATGGCGAGGGTGACCGCGGTGACCACGTCCTGAGCGTCGAGGCCGGTCATCATGATGCCCCCGGTGTCGAGCGCCTCCGGCCGCTCGATCGCGTCCCGCAGGGTCACCGCCGGGAACCCCAGGACGATCGACTCCTCGGCGATCGTCCCCGAGTCGGACAGGACGCAGGCGGCACCCAGCTGCAGGCGGTTGTAGTCGTGGAACCCGAACGGCTCGTGGAAGGTGACCCCCTCCGGGGCGTGCCCCTGCGGCAGCGCGGCCAGCCGCTTGCGCGTCCGGGGGTGGGTGGAGACGTAGATCGGCAGGCCCCACGTGGCGTGCACGGCGCCCAGGCAGGCGAGCAGCTGCTGCAGGCGGCCCGGGTCGTCCACGTTCTCCTCCCGGTGGGCGCTGACCAGGAAGTAGCCGCCCGGCTCCAGCCCGAGGCGCTCCAGGACGTCGGAGGCGTCGATCCGGCTCCGGCTGGCCTCCAGCACCTCCCGCATCGGTGAGCCGGTGAGCAGGATGCGGCGGGGGTGCAGACCCTCAGCCAGCAGGTTGCGCCTGGCGTGCTCGGTGTAGACGAGGTTGAAGTCGGCGACGTGGTCGACGAGGCGGCGGTTGGTCTCCTCGGGGACGTTCTCGTCGAAGCAGCGGTTCCCGGCCTCCATGTGGTAGACGGGGATGCGCATCCGCTTGGCCATGACGGCGGCGATGCAGCTGTTCGTGTCGCCCAGGATCAGGACGGCGTCAGGCGACTCCTCGCGCAGGACCCGCTCGGTGCCCACCAGCGTCTCGCCCAGCACCCGCCCGAGGGAGGAGGTGTCCACCCCCAGCAGGTGGTCGGGAGCCCTCAGGCCGAGGTCGTCGAAGAACACCTGGTTGAGCGCGTGGTCGTAGTTCTGGCCGGTGTGCACCAGGACGTGGTCCGTGGTCCGGTCCAGCCGCTTGATCACCTCGGAGAGCCGGATGACCTCGGGCCGGGTCCCGACGACCGTGACGACCTTCACCGCGAGGAGCTCTCGAGGGCCAGGGTGTAGCGGAGCATGGTTCGTCCTCGCGTCGTGGTGAACCGGTCGGACGCCGACCAGCCGTGCCTGCGGTAGAAGGAGTTGACCGCGTCGTTGCCGTCGGCGTCGGTGGTGAGGTAGGCCTGGGCGGCGCCGCCGGCCCGGGCCCGGTCGACCCAGGCCTCCAGGAGGGCACCGCCGACCCCGGCAGCCCGGGCGGCGGGATCGACGAAGATCGAGCTGAGCAGCGCGCCGTCGACGTGCCCGCCGGCGGCTCCGCGGTAGCGGACCGCCTGCACCAGCCGCGGCAGGGCGGCCGGTCGCGCGAGGACCGCCCGGCAGCTGGCCACGGCGAAGCCGGACCAGCGCCGCCGGAGGAGCCGGGCGAAGAACGCCGCGGGGGCCAGCGTGCCCACCGCCGCCCCGCGCACCGTCCCCGCTGCCCGGGCGACCACCGTGACCGCGGTGACGTCGCCGAGGAACCCGCGGTAGAACTCCTCGAGGAACGGCTCGCCCAGGCTGGAGAGGAAGAAGCCGGGGAAGGCCCGACGGTGCAGCCGGGCCAGCGGCGCCACGTCCGACGCCTCCAGGGTGCCGAGGGTCAGGCTCATGGCCGGTGGCCGCCGGCGCCGGCGAGGACGGCCGTGGGCCCGACCTGCTCCGGGTAGGTGTCCGGGGCGTCGGGGTCGAAGAGCTCGTTGGTCCAGAAGAGCGTGGTGAGGTCGGAGCCCCCGGTGTTGGTGATGCTGTGGACCCACCCGGTGGGCATGTCGACCACGCAGGGCTGGTCGCCCTCGACCTCGAAGCCCACCACCTCGTCGCTGAACATCCTCCGGAGCCTGATGCTGGCCCGTCCGGACAGCACCACGAAGCGCTCGACCTTGCGCAGGTGGTAGTGCTCCCCGCGCGTCACGCCCGGCCGGGTGGTGGAGACGAAGGTCTGCCCGGTCCCGCCGTGGCTCCGGACCGTCTCCACCAGGGCGCCGCGCTGGTCGGTCCGCCTGGTGAGCGGGATCGGGTAGTGGTGCGGGACGAGCGCGGCCCGGAGGGTGTTGAACAGGTCGACGTCGAGGTCGTCGAGCAGGGGCGGGATGTCGCCGTGCTCGTAGAGCGACGCGGCGGCCTGGAGCCTGGCCAGGACGGTGGCCACCGAGGTCGTGGTGCCGGTCGGGGTCCGGACGCCGCCGACGGTCCCGTCCAGGCACGCGACCAGGGCCTGGGCCGCCCCCTGCACGTGGAGCAGCTCGATCGGCCGGTCGACCACGGTGGGCGTCCGCCCCGCCAGCACGGCGGCGACGAAGGTCGCGACGAACGAGTTGTAGTCCGGTCGCCCGTGCTCGCCGAAGAGGTTCGGCAGCCGGACGTCGGTGGACGTCACGCCCGCCCGGTCGGCGAAGGCCGCCAGCACCTCCGCCGCTCGCGCCTTGCCGCGACCGTACGGGGTGTCGGTGCCGCCCAGCACCGAGTCGGCGAAGACGAGGTGCCGCAGGTGCGGGTTGGCGCCCAGGGCGTCGACGAGGTCCTCGGCGAGGGCGACGTTGCCGCCCTCGACGTCGGCGTCCGGGCCCCGGTTGACCCCGGCGACGTGGATCACGGCCTCGACGTCGGCGGCCAGCTCCGGCAGGCGGGACCACTCCTCCCGGGTGGCCACCACGACGTCGTGGTGGCCCTGCGCGGCCAGCCGGACCCGGGTGTGCCAGCCCAGGAACCCGGCCGCGCCGGTGAGGAGGACCCTCACGCCGCGACCCCGACCAGCGCCCGGACCTGCGGCAGGGTGAGGAGCAGCCTCTTGGTCGCCTCGAGGTCCAGGCGCTCGGTGTTGGCGGAGGTGTAGTCCTGGAGCCGCGCCTGGCGCTGCTCGCCCTGCTCGACGTACAGCTCGTACTCCAGCGAGCGGGCGTCCAGGGGGATGCGGAAGTAGTCGCCCTGGTCGCTGGACTTGACCATCTCCTCGCTGGACAGCAGGGTCTCGTGGAGCTTCTCCCCGTGCCGCGTCCCGATGACGCGGATGTCGGGGTCGTCGTCGCCGAGCAGGCTGGCCACGGCCCGGGCGAGCACCTCGACCGTGCACGCCGGGGCCTTGCGGACGAACAGGTCGCCCCGGCCCCCGTGCACGAAGGCGTGCTCGACCAGGTCCACCGACTCCTGCAGCGACATCAGGAACCTGGTCATCGTCGGCTCGGTGATGGTGAGCGGTCGGCCGGCCTGGAGCTGCTCGACGAACAGCGGGATGACCGAGCCGCGGGAGTACATGACGTTGCCGTAGCGGGTGATGGACACGGTGGTGGGGGAGCCCGGGTTGTTGCGGGCGAACGCCTGCGCCGTCTTCTCCATCAGGGCCTTCGACATGCCCATCGCGTTGACCGGGTAGACCGCCTTGTCGGTGCTCAGGCAGACCACGCTCCGCACGCCGTGCACCGACGCGGCCTCGATGACGTTGTGGCTGCCCTGGACGTTGGTCTTGACGGCCTGCTGGGGGAAGAACTCGCAGGAGGGCACTTGCTTCAGCGCCGCGGCGTGGAAGACGAAGTCCGCACCGTGGAACGCGTCGTCCACGCTGGTCCGGTCCCGGACGTCACCCAGGAAGAACCGGAGCCGGGAGTCGCCGAACCGCTTGCGCATGTCGTCCTGCTTCGCCTCGTCGCGGGACAGGATGTGCACCGAGGCCACCCCGCGGCGGAGCAGGTGCCCGGCCATCGTCGACCCGAAGGATCCCGTCCCGCCGGTGATGGCCACCGTGGCTCCGCTCATGACGTCCGTGCTCATGACCCTGCTCCCTTCGCCGCGGCCTGGAGCAGCAGACGTTCGACCCTGTCGACGCCGCTCCGGACCGAATATTCCTGGTGGTAGTACGCGCTGGCCCGACGGCCGAGCTCGGCCAGCCCGGGCCGACCGAGCCGGCAGGCCTGCTCGAGGCGGTCCCGGATGGCCTCGACGTCACCGGCCGCGGCGGAGAAGCCCGCGCCCGAGCGCGCCACGACCTCGACCACGTCGCCGTCGGCGGCGACGACGACGGCGCGCCCGGCCGCCAGCGCGGCCTGGGTCTTGCTGGGCATCGTCATGGCCGAGAGCCGGTGGGGGCTGAGGCTGACGTAGCTCATGTCCGCGGTGGCCATCAGCGCCGTCATCCGGCTCGGGGGGAACCGCCCCAGGAACGAGACGTTGGTCAGCCCGAGGCGCTCCGCCTCGGCGCGCAGCGACCCCTCCGCCGTCCCCGAGCCGACGACCAGGGCCACGAAGCGGGGGTCCCGCACGCGGGCGCAGGCCTGCAGCAGGCTCTCCAGGCCCTGGGCGTGGCCGAGGGTCCCCGCGTAGAGGAGGACGATCTGGTCCTCGCCCAGCCCGAGCTCCTCGCGGAGGCCGACGGTGCTCGGGCGGAAGACCTGCTCGTCGGCCCACATCGGGATGAAGTGCAGCTTCTCGGCGGGCACCCCGCGCCGGCGCAGCGCCTCGCCCGCACCGGGGGAGATGTAGGCGACCGCCGAGGCGGCGCTGTACATGCCGCGGCACCAGGCGTGCAGCGGGGCCGAGGCCGCCTGGTACAGGCGTTCGTGGCGGGCGAACCCTCCGGCGAGCACGGTGTCGGGCCAGAGGTCGAGCACGTGCACGACCGAGGGGATGCGCAGAGCGGCCTTCGCCGCCCACATCGGCCACGCCACGGTGATCGGGGAGTAGTTCACCCAGAGGGCGTCGACGCCGCGCAGCGCGTTCAGCCCCAGCACCGTCGCCGAGGCGCCGAACGAGGCGTAGTTCGCCACCCGTCGCGCCGCCGAGGAGTCGTGGTTGGGGTAGAGCGCGACGCGGCACACGTCGACGTCGGCCAGCCGCTCCTGCTGCCTCAGCCGCATCCGGTACCCGGGTGCCAGCCGCCCGCTCGGGTAGTTCGGGTGGCCGGTCAGGACCTGGACCTCGTGCCCGCGGCTCCTCAGCGCTCGCGCCAGCACGCCGGGCAGGGCTGCAGGGCCCGGCTCCGGGTCGTACCACTGCGTGAGGAGTCCGAAGCGCACCGCCCGGGGTCCTTTCTGGTGCACAGATCGGGCGCCATCCTCAGCTGCACCCCCGGGTAGCAGCTGCTCACGATGTACCGTGAGGTTGACGCCAGGGAGGACTGTACAGGTCCGCCCCGGCTGCCGGAACCTGGCGCTCGGGGAGTGTTGAGGTAGAGCGTGAGCACGACGAAGACCTTCATCCCCTTCGCGCTGCCGGACATCGGCGAGGCCGAGGTGTCGGCGGTGGCGGAGACGATGAGGAGCGGCTGGCTCACCACCGGACCGCGGACCGCGGCCTTCGAGGAGGCCTTCAGCCAGTCGCTCGGCCAGCCGGGCCTGCAGTCGCTGGCCGTGAGCTCGGCCACCGCCGGCCTGCACCTGGCGCTGGAGGCGCTGGGCGTCGGCCCGGGTGACGAGGTCCTCGTCCCCACCTGGACGTTCACGGCCACCGCCGAGGTGGTCCGCTACCTCGGCGCCCAGCCGGTGCTGGTCGACGTCGACCCGGTGACGCTCAACCTGGACCTCGACGCGGCCGAGCAGGCGGTCACGGCCAGGACGAAGGCGGTCATGCCGGTCCACTTCGCGGGGCTCGGGGTCGACCGCGTCCGGCTGTCCGCGTTCGCCGGCCGCCACGGTCTCGCCGTGGTCGAGGACGCCGCGCACGCGTTCCCCTGCGTCTCGGGCGGGCTGCCGGTGGGGACGGGCACGAGCGACGTCGTGGTCTTCAGCTTCTACGCGACGAAGCCGATGACCACCGGGGAGGGCGGGATGGTCGTGACCAGGGACGCCGCGCTCGCCGCCCGGATGCGCACGATGCGGCTGCACGGGATCAGCCGGGACGTGTTCAACCGCTACCGCAGCACCTCGCCGGCCTGGCACTACGAGGTCGTCGCGCCCGGCTACAAGTACAACCTGCCGGACACCGCGGCGGCGATGGGGCTGGTGCAGCTGGGCCGGGCCCAGGAGATGCGGGACCGGCGGGCCGCCGCCCGCTACGACGCCGGGCTCGCGGACCTCCCCCTGCGCCGGCCCGCGCACGCCCCGGCCGGCGACTCGCACGCCTGGCACCTCTACGTAGTCCACCTGACCGGCGGCGGGCTGAGCCGCGACGACTTCATCACCGGCATGGCCGAGGGCGGCGTCGGGTGCAGCGTCCACTTCATCCCGCTGCACATGCAGCCCTACTGGCGCGAGCAGGCGCGGCTGCGGGACGCGATGTTCCCCCACGCCACCGCGGCCTTCGACCAGGTGGTGAGCCTGCCGATCTACTCCCGGATGAGCGAGGAGGAGGTGGACCAGGTGGTCAGCACCGCGCGCCGGCTGCTCGCCCCCGTGCGGGCCGGGGCCGCGCTGACCGCGGTCCCGGGCTCGTGACCACGCGGGCGTTCGACGTCGGCTGCGCCGCCGCGGGCCTCGTCGTCGCCTCCCCGGTCCTGCTGGTCATCGCCCTCGCCGTGCGCCTGGACAGCCCGGGGCCCGTCCTCTTCCGGCAGGAGCGCGTGGGGCGCCACGGCGAGACCTTCCGCATCCACAAGTTCCGCACCATGCGCACCGGTGCCGGCGGGCCGGCGGTGAGCGCCGAGGGGGACAGCCGGGTGACCCGCGTCGGCGCGGTGCTGCGCCGGACGAAGCTGGACGAGCTCCCGCAGCTCGTCGACGTGCTGACGGGGCGGATGAGCATGGTCGGGCCCCGCCCCGAGGTGCCGCAGTACGTCGAGCTGTGGGGCCCGGAGGCGAGGTCGGTGATCCTCTCCGTGCGCCCGGGCATCACCGACCCGGCGAGCGTGGCGTTCCGCGACGAGGCCGCCCAGCTCGCTGCCGTGGCGGACCCGGAGACCCACTACGTCGAGACCCTGCTGCCCCAGAAGGTGGCGCTCTACCTCGACTACGTGCGGAGCCGCACCTTCACCGGCGACCTGGCCGTGCTGGCCAGGACGCTCGGGGTCGTCATCGCCCCGCGGTCGTCCGCAGGGGTGTGAGCACTGGGGGACCTGTGCCATGATGCAGGCGGAGTCCTCCGGGGGGAATCGCTCCAGTCCTCGACCAAGGAATGCCTCCCGTGGAACTTCGTGACTACCTGGAGATCCTCCGACGCCGGTGGATGAGTGCCACGGTCGTCGCCCTGGCGGTGCTGGCGGCGTCGGCGGTGCTGACGCTCCTCACCACCCCCACCTACACCGCGACCACGCGCCTGTTCTTCGCCGTCCAGGGCTCGGAGTCGGTCACCGACCTCGCCCAGGGCTCCACGTTCGCCGAGAAGCAGATGACCTCCTACGCGGAGGTGGCGACGTCACCGCTGGTCCTCGACCCGGTGATCAGCGAGCTCGGGCTCGGCGTCAGCGCGGCGGACCTCGCGCGGTCGGTCACCACGGTGGTGCCCAGCGACACGGTCATCCTCGAGGTCACCGCCGCCGGTCCGGACCCCGCCCGCGCGACGGCCGTCGCGAACGCGGTGGGGGCCCAGCTCTCCAAGGTCTCGGCCACCCTCGTCCCCCGGCGGGAGGACGGCTCGGACGCCGTCCGGGCGACCATCCTGGCCCCGGCGCGGCTGCCCGAGGCGCCCTCCTCGCCCGACGTCCTCCGCAACCTGGCCGTCGCCCTGGTGCTGGGCCTCGTCCTCGGTGCCGGGTTCGCCCTGCTGCGCCAGGTGCTGGACACGAAGATCCGCAGCGACCACGACGTCCGCGGCCTCACCGACTCGCCGCTGCTGGGGGCCATCGCGTTCGACGAGGCGGTCCCGTCGCACCCGGTGATGGTGGCCGACCAGCCGCTCAGCGCACCCTCGGAGGCGATCCGCCGGCTGCGCACCAACCTGCAGTTCGTCGGGGTGGCGAGCGGCTCGAAGTCGGTCGTCATCACCTCCTCGATCCCCGGTGAGGGGAAGTCGACCACGGCGATCAACCTCGCCGTCTCCCTGGCCGACGCGGGCTCGCGGGTCATCCTCATCGACGCCGACCTCCGCCGCCCCTCGGTGGCGGAGTACCTCGGCCTGGAGGGCCGGGCCGGGCTGACCAGCGTCCTGATCGGCCGGGCCGAGGCCGAGGACGTCATCCAGCCGTGGCGCGACAGCGGCCTGGACATCCTCTCCTCGGGGCAGGTGCCGCCGAACCCGAGCGAGCTGCTCGGGTCGAGCGCGATGAAGGAGCTGCTCGCCACGCTCGAGGCCCGCTACGACGTCGTGCTGCTGGACACCCCGCCGCTGCTGCCCGTCACCGACGCCACGATCCTCACCAAGCTGGTCGGGGGCGCGCTGGTGGTCGTGGGCGCGGACCGCCTCCACAAGGGCCAGCTGGCGGAGTCCCTGGAGACCCTCGCGACGGCGGACGCGCAGCTCCACGGCCTGGTCCTCAACAAGATCGCCCGGCGCGACGCCCGGCCCTACGTCTACGAGAACGGGTACTACTCGTCCCGGATCACCGAGGACGAGGGGGACGCCGCTGCTGCCGCCTCCGGGGCGACCGGCCCGGGGACCACCGGCTCGGGGACGTCCGGGTCGGGGACGACGGCCACCGGGCCGGCCCTCGAGCAGCCGGCGCCGCGGCCCGGCGCCACTGCTCTGCTCAACGGCCGGAGCCGGGGCTGATCGTCCGGGCCGACCACCAGCAGGACGGACGACCGTGACGGCTGAGGACCGCTTCCGCATCCTCTGCGTCTGCACCGGCAACGTCTGCCGGTCACCGGCCGCGGCGCTGCTGCTCTCCGCCGGGCTCGGGCCCGAGGTGGAGGTCGCCTCCGCCGGCACCCGTGCGCTGGTCGGCCACCCCCTGTCGCCGCCGATGGACGCCCTGGTGGCCGGGGCCGGCGGCGACCCGACCGGCTTCGCCGCCCGCCAGCTGACCGAGCGCCTCGCCCGGCCGGCGGACCTCGTCCTGGCCCTCACGCGGGAGCACCGGGGCGAGGTCGTCGAGCTCTGGCCGGCCGCGGTACGACGGACCTTCACCCTCCGGGAGTTCGCCCGCCTGGTGCAGGTGGTGGACCCCGACCTGCTCCCGCCGCCGACCAGCCCCGCCGCCCGGCTGCGCGCGCTGGTGCCGGCCGCAGCAGCGCACCGTCGCCAGGTCGCCGACCCGGGGTCCGACGACGTGGTCGACCCGTACCGGCGCCCCGCGGAGGTCTACCAGGAGGCCTTCTCCCACATCGAGCAGGCCGTCCGGGCGGTCGTCGCAGTCGTCCGAGCGGGCTGACCGCGCCACCGTCGCCCGCCCGCTGGCGCGCCAGCGCTGGACCGGCGGCTCGCGCTGGTGCAGGCCGCTGGTCCGCCCCCGACGGAGCCGGAGCCACCCGTCCTCGAGGCCGGGAGGACGGGTGGCTCAGGCGGTCTCGTGGAGCTTCGGGACGTCGCTCAGCAGCCGCTGGGTGTACTCGTGCTGGGGGTTGAAGATGACGTCCTCGGCCCGGCCCTGCTCGACCATCACCCCGTGCTCCATCACCAGCACCCGGTCGGCCACGTAGCAGGCCTGCCCGATGTCGTGGGTGATGAACAGGACGGTCATGCCCAGCTGGTCGCGCAGGTCGGTGAGCACGTTGAGCACGTTGACCCGGAGCGAGGCGTCCAGCATCGAGGTGGCCTCGTCGGCCACCAGCAGCTTGGGCCGCATCATCAGCGCCCGCGCGATCATCACCCGCTGCCGCTGGCCGCCGGAGAGCTCGTGCGGGAACCGGTCCAGCACGTCCTTGGCGTTCAGGCCGACGTAGCCGAGCGACTCCTCGAGCCGCTCCTGGCCCACCTGGGAGTCCAGCAGCCGGCTCGAGCGGGCCAGCAGGCGCCGGACGGTGAAGAACTGGTTGAACGAGGAGAAGGGGTCCTGGAAGACCGCCTGCACGTCCTTCCAGTACGTGGTGCGCGCCGAGGAGTTCATCTTCGACACGTCGGTGCCGCGGAAGGTGAGCGCGCCCGAGGTGATCGGCATCAGGCCGAGCACCATCCGGGCCAGGGTCGACTTGCCGGACCCGCTCTCCCCGACGACCGTGACCACCTCGTTCTCGGTCAGGCTGAACGAGACCTTCTTCACCGCCTCGACGGTGTTCTTGCCGTGCCCGAAGGTCTTGGAGACCTCGCGCGCCTCCAGCACCGGCTCGCTCATGCCTGCACCCCTCCCGCCGGCACCCCGGTCGCGGTGACCCCGAGGCCCTGCCCTGGTCCGTCGTCGTCGTGGGCCTCCGACTGGGCGGGCGTCGTCGCCGACACCACCGGGTCGGCCTCACCGAGGGTCTCGGAGGTGACCGCCTTGAGCGGGACCGACTCGCCCGGGTGCTTCTTGGCCCAGAAGCACTTGGAGAACCGCAGCTCGTCGCCGACGTGCGGCGGCGTCTCGGTGCTGCACTCGTCGTAGGCCACCCCGCACCGCGGGTGGAAGCGGCAGCCCGACGGCGGGTTGGCCAGGTTGGGTGGCGACCCCGGGATGCCGTGCACCCGCATCGAGCGGTAGCGCGGCTCGGGCACCAGGACGGCGCTGAGCAGGGCGGCGGCGTAGGGGTGGCGGGGCCGCTCGGTGATCTCCTCGGCGTCGCCGACCTCCACGATCTTCCCGGCGTACATGATCGCGATCCGGTCCGAGACGGTGCGCAGCACCGGCAGGTCGTGGGTGACGAAGACGACGCCGGCCATGATCTTCTGGTCCAGCATGTGCAGCAGCATGTCGATCAGCGCCTTCTGCGACGACACGTCGAGGGCCGAGGTCGGCTCGTCGGCGATCAGCAGGCGCGGGTTCAGCAGCGTGGAGATGATCGTCACCGTCCGCTGCTTCATCCCGCCGGACAGCTGGTGGGGGTAGGAGTCGAGCACCCGGACGGGCAGGTCCAGCGACTTCAGCCGGTCCCGGGCCCGGTCGATGGCCTCGTCCTTCTTCACCGAGCGGTCGTGGGCGCGGACCACGTCGACGACGAGGTCGCGGATCCGCTGGGTCGGGCTGACCGAGTTCATCGCGCCCTGGGGCAGCAGGGAGACCACCGAGCCCCGCCAGGTCCGCGGGATGCGGCCGCGCGCCCCGAGCTCCTGCCGCTTGCCGTCGATCTCCAGGGTGCCGCTCTCCACGTAGAGCGGCGGCCGCGTGGTCAGCGACAGGATGGCCCCGAGGGTGGACTTGCCGCAGCCGGACTCCCCGGCCACCCCGAGGACCTCGCCCTCGTCGATGTAGACGCTGACGTCGTCCACGGCGAAGACCTGGCGGCCGTCCGGGGTGCGGTAGGCCGCCCGCAGGTTCTCGGCGTTGAGCAGGCGCGTCATCAGTTGCCTCCGGCGGTGACGGGGACGGGGGTCTCGACCAGCCCGGTGGTGCCCACCGGGGTCGGGGCGGCGAGGGGGGCCTGCGCCAGGGCGCCCTTGGCCCGGCCCTTGCCCTTGGCCAGCCGGCCCCGGCGCAGCCGCGGGTTGAAGACCTCGTCCAGGCTGGACTGCAGCAGCAGCAGGGAGAACGCGATCAGGGTCAGCATCACGGTGGGCGGCAGGAACGCCCAGAGCGCACCGGTCCGGATCGAGCCCCACTGCAGCGCCCAGTAGAGCATCACGCCGAGGCTGGTGGTGCCCGAGGGACCGAGGCCCAGCAGGCTCAGCGCCGCCTCGGCCAGGATCGCGCCC
>Ga0210040_10005440_pt1 | contig 16217 bp, 12 predicted proteins | sample CryGeyCG12114_NA_FD_185462 | JGI IMG/M metagenome (GOLD analysis project Ga0210040, IMG submission 185462) | Groundwater microbial communities from aquifer - Crystal Geyser CG19_WC_8/21/14_NA (SPAdes) (version 2) | ecosystem: Environmental > Aquatic > Deep subsurface > Groundwater | place: USA... | reverse complement strand
TGAACGGCCTGGAGGACCGCTTGCTCTCGCGCTTTAAGTGGGGTCTTACGGCCGACCTGCAAAGCCCCGACTTTGAGACGCGGATGGCCATCATCCAGAACAAGATGCAGCAGGATGGCATCGATATTCCGCCGCAGGTAGTGGAGTACCTGGCGCACTCCGTGAATACCAACGTGCGCGAGCTGGAAGGCGTACTGATTTCGTTGGTGGCGCAATCAAGCCTCAACCGCCGCGAGATTGACCTGGAAATGGCCAAGCAGGCGCTCCGCCATATTATTGAAGAGGTAGAGGCCGAAGTGAACCTGGATTTCATTCAGAAAACGGTGGCTGAGTATTTCAGCCTACCCGTGGAATTGCTGAAGGCCAAAACCCGCAAGAAAGAGGTGGTAACGGCCCGGCAGGTAGCCATGTACTTCGCCAAGGAGCACACTACCCATTCCCTGAAAAGCATTGGCCACCACTTCGGTGGGCGCGACCACAGTACCGTGATTCACTCCGTGCAAACTGTGTCGGACCTCATCGACAGCGACAAAAACTTCCGCAACTCGGTGCAGGAGCTGCGGAAGAAGTTTGTGGGCAAATAAGCAGCATTGCGCGTCATGCGCTACCCAGCGTCCGCGGAATAGAAGCATCTCTACCGTGAATAGTTGATTTACTAGCAGTAGAGACGCTTCGACGAGCTTAGCATGACGACCTTCTTGCGCGGGCTATTTCTCCTGCGCGTCGCGCAACGGAATCTGGTGAGCGGTAGCAAAGCGTAGCACTTGTTCGCGCAGAATGCGGCGGCGGCGGGTGCCGCGTACTTCGCGCAGGCTCAGTACGTAGCTGTTGCCGTCTTTGAGCTGTACTTTGAGCTGGCGCAGTGCCAGCTCAAACAAGGCAATGTCTTCAGCCGGGAAGGCTTGTTTGGGTCTAAACAGGCCACCTTTATGCACCATGTAGGCCGGCGTGAACTCCAGGTAGGTCTGGGTACCGAAGATAGGTGCATTGTTCACCAACACGTAGCCGATATACACCAGACTGAACACCAGAAACACGTAATCCAGAAAGTGCTGGTCGGTGCTGTGGCTATCGGATATCAGCCGTGAGCCAACATAAAAAATCCATAATAAGCCGATTGCCATCTGCCCCCAAAACGGGATACGCGAGTTATTGGCCGGTTGCAGACGAATACGGGTAGAGGTAAGAGGCATAGAGCGCACAAAAGGTAGGACAGCGGCAAAGTAACTCAGTTTTCCGTTGCCAAAAGGCGTTGCGAGTTGCGAGTTGTCAGTTATCAGTGATGAAACAGGCAATTGACACCTCGCAACTTGCAACTACCAGCCGACTTACTTCAGCGTGGCTGAGGTCAGCTCCATCTCGGGCACGGCGCTGAGCAGCTGCGAGATAGGGCAATTCTCTTTGGCGTTTTCGGCCTGCTTTTGAAACTCCTCCGACGAAATACCGTCCACTTCGCCTTCGGTGGTTATGGCAATCTTTACCACTTTCGGCGTGTCGCCAGAAGGGTCCAGCGTCACCTTCGACTCGGTGCGGATCTGCTTCACCTGGTAGCCGGCTTTGGTCAGGTGGCTGGTCAGAAACATGGTGTAGCAGCCGGCATGGGCGGCGCCAATCAGTTCCTCGGGGTTGGTGCCTCGCTGGCCCTCAAAGCGGGCGCCGGTGGAATAAGGCGCGTTCAGCTGGCCGCTCTGGCTGGTGATGGTGCCGCTACCTTTGATGTCGCCGTTCCAAACGGCATTGCCACGTTGATTGATCATGATGTAATTGATTGTGTAAAATGAAATGGACTAGTTGATACATACCGGAGTACAGGCTGGTAAGTTGCGGTAGGGAGCATAAACTCAACAGATAAAGCCATTTCGAAGCCAGCATACAGTAGCGTGAACTCTGTAGTTCATGGTTCAAAATAGCTCACTGGCGCGGAGGTGCAAGCTGCCCAGCTCCCTACCGTGCACTGCTAGCGAAACGGCTGTAGCATTTGTCCTACCCCGAAAATTTAAGTAGCGAAAAGCCATTCTGTTCGGGAAGGCGTACGTTAAGGCTGAGGTAAAGAGGTGCGGTTCGCGTGGTACTCCTACCTTTGCAACAGTTCTGTTCTCTCTGATATTTCTATGGTATGGCGTTGAAAGCTACTTTGAGCCGACCCCTGGCGGCCTACGTTGCCCACCGCTACCAGCGTTGGATGCAGGATCCGGTAGGGAGTCAGCAGCGTGTGCTCATGGAGCTGCTTGGCCCCGGCATCCGTACGGCCTTTGGCCACGACCACGATTTTCGGGCCATCAGCAACGCCGCCGCCTTTGCCCGTCAGGTACCGGTGCGCGATTACGAAGCGCTGCGACCCTACCTCAGCCAAGTGAAAGCTGGCGAGGCCGATGTGCTCTGGCCCGGCCACCCGTTGTACCTGGCCAAAACCTCCGGTACCACTAGCGGCGCCAAGTATATCCCACTCACGCGCGACAGTATTCCCAACCACATCAACGGCGCCCGCGACGCGCTACTACATTACATCTACTACACCGGCAACAGCCGGTTTCTGGATGGGCGGCTGATGTTTTTGTCGGGTAGCCCGGCACTGGAAATACTCAACGACATTCATACCGGGCGGCTGTCGGGCATCGTCAACCACCACGTGCCAGCCTACCTGCGCCGCAGCCAGTTGCCCAGCTACCAAACCAATATCCTGGAGGATTGGGAGCAGAAGCTCGACCGCATTGTGGAGGAAACGCTCGGCCAGTCCATGTCCCTGATTTCGGGGATTCCGCCTTGGGTGCAGATGTACTTCGACCGTATCGTAGCACGCACGGGTAAGACCGTGAAGGAAGTTTTTCCGAATCTTGGCCTGTTCGTGTACGGTGGCGTCAACTTCGAGCCCTACCGGAAAAAGCTGTTCGAAACTTTGGGTGGCCCCGTGGATAGCGTCGAAACCTTTCCCGCTTCCGAAGGCTTCCTGGCGTTTCAGGACCAGCCCGGCAACCCTGGCCTGCTGCTGCTGCTAGACGCGGGTATCTTCTTTGAGTTTATCCCGGCAGAACAGTTTTTTGAAGACAATCCGCCTCGCCTCACGATTGGCGAGGTAGAGCTGGACCGGCAGTACGCCGTGGTACTCAGCAGCAATGCCGGCCTGTGGGGCTATTCCCTCGGCGATACAGTGCGCTTTGTGAGCCGCTTTCCGCACCGCGTGGTAGTGTCAGGGCGTATCAAGCACTTTTTGTCGGCCTTCGGCGAGCATGTGATTGGCGAGGAGGTAGAGCAAACCCTGCGCGAAGCCATGCGCCAGCACCCCGAGGTGGAGGTAGTAGAATTCACCGTGGCCCCGCTGGTCAGCGACGACCCCGCCGTGCCTTCCCGGCACGAGTGGCTTGTGGAGTTTGCCCAGCCACCGCACGATACCGCGGCTTTTGCCGCCACCCTGGATGCGGGCCTACGCCAGCGCAACACCTATTACGACGACCTGCTGGCGGGTAATATTCTGGCGCCGTTGCAGCTCGCGGCTCTCCCTGCGGGTGCGTTTCAGCGGTACATGAAAAGCCAGGGCAAGCTGGGCGGCCAAAACAAAGTGCCTCGCCTGAGCAACGATAGAGCGTTGGCGGAGGGGTTGCTTTCTGTATAGCTGCGCCACCGGGGTAGGTGGGTAGAAAAGCACAGTTCGGCCAAGAAACCTAACTTGGGCCAGCAATTCTTAGTCTTTCATCCCTTGCCCTACTTCTTTCCATGCGCCTACTTGCCCTACTGCTGCTAAGCTGCCTGTTGCTCACGCACGTTGCCGTTGCCCAGAAAACCACCGCTACGCCGTTGCGTGTAGCTACCTACAACCTGCGCATGAACACGGCCAGCGACGGCCCCAACGCTTGGCCCAACCGCGCCGAGATGGTGCGCAACCTCGTGAGCTACTACGATTTTGATGTGTTTGGTACGCAGGAGGGCTTCCGAGGCCAACTCAACGATGTGGCCCAGCTGAAGCAGTATGCTTTTGTAGGGAAGGGTAGGGACGATGGCAAGGAGGCCGGCGAACACTCGGCCATTTTCTACAAAAAAGACCGCCTGAAGCTGCTGCAAACCGGCGACTTCTGGCTGAGCCAAACGCCCGATAAGCCAGGCAAAGGTTGGGATGCCACCTGCTGCAACCGCATCTGCACCTGGGCCAAATTTCAGGACACGCAAACCAAGAAGGAATTCTACTTCTTCAGCGCCCACTTCGACCACGAAGGGGTAGAAGCCCGTCGGGAATCTGGGAAGCTGATGGTGCAGAAGATCAAGGAAATCGCCAAAAACACGCCCGTTATCTTCGTTGGCGACCTTAATTCTACCCCCGATACTGAACAGGTAAAGACCATCCAAACCTCCTTGCGCAACGCTTACGATGTTACCCAAAAGCCGGCCTACGGTCCCGTAGGTACGTTCCAGGGTTTCAAGTTGGATGCGCCCCTGCAAGACCGCATCGACCATATTTTTGTGAGCAAAGACTATACAGTGCTCGATTATGCCGTCCTCACCGACTCCATGCGCGGCCGCTACTCTTCCGACCACTTTCCGGTGATGGTGGACGTGGTACTGAAGTAGCTGAAAGTCACATATAAGCCCGTCATTTCGACCAGCGGGAGAACTCTCGCATGTAGCGCTAATTCAATCGCTAGAGAATTACCAGGAGCACGTGGGATTTCTCCTGCTGGTCGAATGACATGCTGGTGTATTCGATTGTCTGTTTGTTATACATAGTGCAGGTGAAATAATTTTAAATATGCAGCTAAAACCCGCCCTCCACGCTGCCTGCCTCGCCTACCTCCAGCAGCGCATCGACGCGGCACAGTCGGCTATGTTGGCGGCGCAGGAATCGGCCAACTCCGAAACTAAGAGCAGCGCCGGCGACAAATACGAAACCGGCCGCGCTATGGCCCACGAGGAGCGTAACCGCAACGCCGTGCAACTCCGCGAAGCCCTAAGCCTAAAGGCTGAACTGGAGCGTATCGACCCCGAAAAAGCCTGCGATACGGTGCGGCCCGGTGCGCTGGCCACTACCAGTATGGGGCGCTTCTACCTCGGCATCAGTGCCGGCAAGCTCACAGTAGATGGCATAGAGTATTTCGCCGTGTCGCCGGCTGCGCCGGTGGCAGTGGCGCTGAGCGGCAAAAGGGTAGGGGAGGAGGCCGTATTCAACGGGAAGAAGATTCGGATAGAGGCTATTTTGTAGGGGCGCCTTGCAGGCGCCCACCGTCGTTATTCTGCGGCCCGTGGTTGTACCCGGCTGGTAGCCTGGGTTCAGTTATTATACTTCACCGACCGCAACGACGGGCGGCTGCAAGCCGCCCCTACCTCGTTCTGTTTGCTAGCAGCCCGGAACAGATATTGCCTGCGAAGCAGAACTTCGCCTTACTTTTGTCTATGTCCTTTCCTACCCCTAAGCGCGTGGCGCTGCTCGGTGCTACCGGCTCCATTGGCACCCAGGCGCTGGATGTCATCCGCGCGCATCCTACCCAATTCTCGGTTACGGCACTGTCGGCGCATTCCAACGCCGAACTGCTGATTGCCCAAGCCCGCGAGTTTCGACCCGCCGCCGTAGTCATTGGCGATGAAGCAAAGTACGAAGCCGTAAAAACCGCTCTGGCCGGTCAGCCTGAAACCGAGGTGCTGGCTGGTACCGATGCCCTCACGGAGGTGGCTGCCCGCCCCAATTCCGACATCGTGCTCACGGCTATGGTAGGTTATGCTGGCCTGCTGCCCACGGTGGCCGCCATCCGGGCCGGTAAAGACATTGCCCTTGCCAACAAAGAAACGCTGGTGGTGGCCGGCCAGCTCATCACCGAACTGGTGCGCGAGTACGGCGTGCGGCTGTTGCCCGTCGACTCGGAACACTCGGCTATTTTCCAGTGCCTGGTAGGTGAGGAGCGCAATCCGATTGAGAAAATCATTCTCACAGCCTCGGGTGGGCCGTTTCGGGGTAGGAGCCAAGCGGAACTAACGACCGTAACCAAAGCCCAGGCTCTGAAACATCCTAACTGGGATATGGGCGCCAAAATCACCATCGACTCAGCCTCTTTGATGAACAAAGGGCTGGAGGTGATAGAGGCCAAGTGGCTCTTCGGCTTGCGCGACGACCAAATTGACGTGGTGGTGCATCCGCAGAGCATCATCCACTCGTTAGTGCAGTTTGAGGATGGCTCCCTGAAAGCCCAACTCGGCCTACCCGATATGAAGCTGCCGATTCAGTACGCCCTGGGCTACCCCGAGCGCCTACCCTCCGACTTCCCGCGGTTCAACTTTCTGTCCTACCCTCAGTTCACCTTCGAGCAGCCCGACACTGATACATTTCGTAATCTGGCGCTGGCTTTTGAGGCCATGCGCCGGGGCGGCAACGCCCCGTGTATTCTCAATGCTGCTAATGAGGTAGCTGTGGCTGCGTTTTTGCACGATGAAATAGGTTTCCTGGAAATGTCGGACCTCGTAGAAAACTGCCTGAATAAGGTTTCGTACCTTGCTACCCCATCGCTCGACGACTATATGCACACTAACCAGGAAACGCGCCGCGTGGCGCAAACGCTGGTAGGCCGCGGAACGAAGTCAGCATAGGAACTGTCATTTAGTTTGTCATTCCGAGCGCAGCGAAGAATGACAACTGCTCTTCAACTTATACCCCTCTTTTTCGATTTTGGAAGGATTAGTTATGGCCGGCAACTTGTTGCTGGGCCTTTCGCTTTTGGTTGGTTTGCACGAGTTTGGCCACTTCGCCACGGCGAAGTATTTCAAGATTCGCGTCGATAAGTTTTATATCTTCTTTGACTTCCTGTTTCCGATGCCGGGCGTGCTCAACTTCGCCTTGTTCAAGAAGAAAATAGGGGAGACGGAATACGGCCTGGGCTGGTTTCCGCTGGGCGGCTACGTGGCCATCCACGGTATGATCGACGAGACGCAGGACGCCGAAAGCCTGGCTGCCGAGCCCGCTCCCAACGAGTTTCGGGCCAAGCCAGCCTGGCAGCGCCTGATTGTGATGCTGGGCGGTATCATCATGAACGTGATTACCGGCATCGTCATTTTCTCAGCCCTCACCTATACCCACGGCGAAAGCTACCTGCCAGCTTCGGAAGTACGCTACGGTGTGCTGCCCAACGAGCTGGGCAAGGAAATGGGCTTTCGGATGGGCGATAAAATCGTGAAAATCAACGGCCGTCCGTTCACCGAGTTCAACGATGTGTATGAGCCGGAAGTGATACTGGGCAGCAATAGCTACTACACCGTAGACCGCAACGGCCAGTTGGTGGATATTCCCGTACCGGCCGACTTCATGGACCGCCTCTCGGAGAAAGACCAGGGCGCGTTTGTGGTGCCACTTGATCCGTTTCAGGTAGACGAGGTAGTGCCGAACAGCGCTGCCGCCAAAGCCGGCCTCCAGCCCGGCGACCGGGTAGCAGCCGTGGCGGGTACGCCCATTCACTACTTTCCCGAGCTGCAACAGGAGCTGAAAAAGCAAGCTGGCAAAACCATTCCGCTGACTGTGGAGCGGGCCGGCGCGCCTACCCAGCTTACCGTAACAGTAGAGCCGGAAGGTACTATCGGTTTCCGCCCCAAGTCGCTGCTACACTTCGACACGCGCCATTACACCTTTGCCGAGTCGGTGCCGCAAGGCACCAAGCAGGCCTTTGGTATCGTGACGACGCAGGCCAAGGCCTTCGGTAAGATTTTCCGGGGTGAAGCTTCGTTCCGCAAATCGGTGGGTGGTCCCATCGAAATTGCCCAGCAATACGGCGGCAAGTGGGATTGGCTGCGCTTCTGGACGCTCACCGGCATGCTCTCCATGGTGCTGGCCTTCATGAACCTGCTGCCCATTCCGGCCCTCGACGGCGGCCACGTGCTGTTCCTGCTCTACGAAATGGTAGCTGGCCGCAAGCCCTCTGATGCCTTCCTCGAAGGTGCTCAAAAGGTAGGCATGGTACTGATTCTAGGCCTGATGGCTTTCGTGTTGATTATTAATCCTATCCTGAAAAACTTCCTGTAATGCGTCGTTGGCTGTTTTTGTTGCTGATAGTAGTAGGGGTAGCGGGCCAGGCGCACGCGCACGTCTACCACGCCAGCATCATGGACGTGCGTTATAACCCGCAGAAAAAACAGTTGGAGGTGGCCGTGAAGGTCTTCACCGACGATCTGGAGAAGGCTCTGTCGGCGGAGCAACCTAAGCCGGTGAGTGTGCTGGAAGACCCGAAGCCGCAGTTGGCTACCCTCACCACAGCATTGCTCCGGCGGGCACTTGCGTTTGGCACCAAGCCCGGCGAGGCCCTACCCTGGCGCTACGTAGGCATGGAGCGAGACCACGACGCCCACTGGCTTTATTTGGCTGTGCCGCTGTCTGCCGCGCCCTCAGCACTCTATGTGCGCAATCATCTGTTGCTTGATATGTTTGAGGACCAGATGAACATCGTGAACGTAGAAGCCAACGGCAAAAAGCAAAGCGCCCTGTTCCGCGGCGGCGAAGACGTGCGGAAGCTGGTGTTATAGGTTTTATAAGAACGTCATTCCTCGACCAGCTCGGAATTCAGAGCTGGTCGAGGAATGACGTTCTTACTTTTGTTTCGTCTACCAGTCCGAACCACTGCCGGCTGCCGGCTTCTTGCCTTCGCCTTCTGGCTTAATCAACTGAAATTCTACCCGACGGTTCACCTTCGCGTCTTCTTCGGTTATTTCCTCTTTGATTGGCTTCGTGCTACCCAAGCCGTTGCTGTCGATGCGGTTGAGTTGGAACTTGCCTTTCTGCTCAATGTAGCGCCGAATAGCCTCCGCGCGGTCCTGAGAGAGTTTTTCGTTTACGTCGGGGTTGCCGCGGGCATCGGTATGGCCCGTGATGCTAAGGCGGTAGGTAGGGTGGTCGACCATAAACATGGCAATGCGGTCGAGGGTGCCGTGCATGGCAGGCAACACGTTGGCCTTCATGGCCTCAAACTCAATATTGTGGAAGATGAGAGGTAGGCTGCTGTCGAAGCTAGCAGTCATCAGCTTCATCAGCGTGTCTGATTTCAGGTCAAACTGCTTCTCAACAGTGAAGTAATCGGGGCTACGGATGAGCATCACGTAGTGCGAGCCCTCCATCAAATCAAAGTCAAACGAACCGTCGGCCCGCAGGTACTTGCTGGCGACTTCAATACCATTATCCGTGTCGATAATGCTGACGATGCCATTGAGCGGCTTACTGGTGACGGAATCCACCAACGAACCTTCGAAGTGCGTGGTAGCCAGTGGCTGCGCTTCCATGGGCAGCGGGAACGAATAGAGGTCGAGGTTATTCGGTGTTTTGGCCTCCGCCCGTGCGTAGTATAGGTTCTTGGAGTCGCGGTCGATGGTGAAGTAATATTCTGACCCTCTACCATTAACCAACGGCCCAATGTTGCGCGGCTCCTGCCAGCGGCCGTTCACGCGGTAAGTTTTGTAAATGTCGAAATCACCAAAATTAAGCAACTGCCCCCGCGACGAGAAATAGAGCACGTTGTAGAGCGGGTGGTAAAACGGACTTACCTCACTCTCACGAGTGTTTACCACCGGACCCATATTTTCGGCCTTGGCCCACTCGCCGTTTTTGGCTTTGTAGGTGTACCAAATGTCCGACAAGCCAAACCCGCCCAGGCGGTCAGAAGCGAAGTACAGCGTGTCTTCGGTAGGCGACAGGGTAGGCTGCGAGTCCCAGGCGCTAGAATTGACGTTTATCCCCAAGCTTTTGGGCGCCGACCATTGTCCATCCTGGAAGGTAGCCGAGTATAGGTCGCAGTTGCCGTGGCAGTCGGGACATTCGCAACGAGCGAAGTAAATGGTTTTGCCATCGCGCGAGAAGCATGCCGAGCCCTCGTTGTATTGCGAGTTGATGGGCTTGGGTAGGGGCTCAGCATCGGTCCAGTACTCGCCCTCGCGGCGCGAGGTGTACAGGTCTTCGTCTATTACCTGCTTGATGTTGCCGCGCACCTTACGCTTCGAGGAAAACACAAACAAGCCGGCTTCGCTACTCAGGGCCGGTCCATAGTCCTCCACTGCCGAGTTGATGCCCGCGCCCATGCTGGTGTACACGCCCACGGGTGGGTGAAACGTCGCTAAATTTTTTCGATATTCTACAATGGTGTAGTACTCTTGTAACGGCACGTAGAGGTCGGCCGTTTTCTGCTCCAATGAGTCGTAGTAAAGCTGTACTTTTTTTAGTTCGCGGCGGCGGTGCTTCAAGGCCAGGCTGTAATATATTTTAGCCTGCTGCTCGTTGTCGGTACGCTCGTAGAGCTGGCCCAGGCGCCAGAGCATATCGGTGTTCTTGGCGAAGTTTTCAATGCCAAACTTGCCCACGTAGGCGGCCAGTAGCTTGCGCGCCTGCCCCCAGTTATGGCGCTTTTCGGCTTGTTGTATGGCCTTTAGCTCCTTTTTATTTTGATAGAAAGCCAGGCGGTTAACGTTCGGGAATGTGGGTGTACCATCGGGGCGCACGCGCAACTGGCGGGTAGCATGGGCATTCTGGGCTAGCTTCCGCTGGGCCAGGGGTGAGGTAGGAGCTGTTTGTTGCGCCTGGGCTGGGAGCAGAAGTGCACAGCTGCCGAGCAGCACCAGCCACAAACAAATGGAGCGTAGCATAAGAAGCGGACAACGCTACCGTTGTCAGGGAGAAAAAGAGGGTATCAAAAATAGAAAATTCTGGATACAGTTGCGCAGTAGAGTACCCCAGGCTGGGGCAAGCGTCGTGCCGTGTTGGCGTAGCCTGTCTGAAAAAACAAGTTGTCCCCGCGATGGCATGACGCTTGCCCTTTCCGTAATCTTACAAAAACCAGCTACAATCCGGTACAATTGCGTCGGGCTGCGCTGTCATTCTGGCACGAAGCTGTCGTGCGTCCCCGCTATTCCCATGAGTAACTCCTTCTTCCAAGATCCTGCCCCCTACCTGCTCGCCAAAGACACGGTAGAAATGGTTTCTATTGTTGCCACCGACCCCGACCAGCCCCTCACCGGCGAAGATGCCCCCGAAGTATTGCCGTTGCTGGCTGTGCGCAATACCGTATTGTTTCCGGGCGTAGTGCTGCCCGTTACGGTGTCGCGTAAGAAAAGCGTGCGGCTAGTGCGCAAGGCCTACCGCGGCAATAAAATTATTGGGGTAGTGGCGCAAAAAAATACGCAAAGCGACGACCCCGCCTTGGCCGACCTCTACCAGATTGGCACCATGGCGCGTATTCTGAAGATGCTGGTACTGCCCGACGGCAATACAACCATCATCATTCAGGGCCAGCAACGCTTTCAGATTGACGAGCAAGTGCAGGACACACCCTACCTCACGGCACGGGTGAGCTACCTCGCCGAGGAGTTTCATAACAAGAACAGCAAGGAGGTGAAGGCTTTGGTGTCGTCGCTGAAAGAGGCGGCAGCTAAGATTCTCAAGCTCAACCCCGAGATTCCGCAGGAAGCGCAGGTGGCGCTGGACAATATCGACTCGCCGGCTTTCCTGACGCATTTCCTCTCCTCAAACATCAACGCTGAGGTAGGTATTAAGCAGCAATTGCTGGAAATAAACGACGGTGTGGAGCGCGGTACGCGCCTGCTGGAGCTGATGTTGAAAGAGATTCAGCACCTGGAAATCAAGCGCGAAATCCATACGAAAGTCCACACTGACATCGACCAGCAGCAGCGCGACTACTTCCTGCGTCAGCAAATCAAAGTGTTGCAGGATGAGCTGGGTTTCGATGGCCCGGACCAGGAAATAGACAAGTTGCGTGCCCGCGCCAAAAACAAAAAATGGCCTGAAGCGGTAGCCAAGCACTTCAACAAGGAACTGGACAAGCTTACACGCCTGAACCCACAGGCCGCCGAATACCCAGTGAGTTTGAACTACGTGGAGTTTCTACTCGACCTACCCTGGGGTGAGTACACCAAAGACAACTTCAACCTGAAGCGCACCCGCAAAATCCTCGACCAAGACCACTACGGCATGGAAAAGGTGAAGGAGCGCATTGTGGAGTACCTGGCCGTGCTGAAGCTGAAGCAGGATATGAAGGCGCCAATTCTGTGCCTCTATGGCCCGCCCGGCGTGGGCAAAACCAGCCTGGGCCGTTCCATCGCCAAGGCGTTGGGTAGGCAATACGTGCGCATGAGCCTAGGCGGCGTGCGCGATGAGGCCGAAATCCGGGGACACCGCAAAACCTATGTGGGCGCCATGCCGGGCCGCATTGTCAGTCAGATTAAAAAGGCTGGGGCTTCCAACCCCGTAATTATTCTGGACGAGGTAGATAAGGTGAGTGCCGATTTCCGGGGCGACCCCAGCTCGGCGCTACTGGAAGTCCTGGACCCAGAACAGAACTCCACCTTCACCGACAACTACTTGGAGGTAGAGTACGACCTGTCGCGGGTGCTGTTTATTGCTACGGCTAACTCGCTGGACACCATTCAGCCCGCTCTGCGCGACCGGATGGAAATCATTGATGTGACCGGCTATACGCTGGAAGAGAAAACCCAGATTGCCAAAAAGCACCTCTGGCCCAAGCTCCTCGCCGACCACGGCCTGCAACCCAAAGATGTAAACATCACGACGCCTGCCTTGCAGCGTGTAATTGATGACTACACCCGCGAGTCGGGAGTGCGCAGTTTGGAGCGTAAGCTGGGCGCCGTGGTGCGCAACGTAGCTAAGCACAAGGCTTTAGAAGAGGAGTATCCGGCTACCTTGGAACCCAAGGACGTGGCCCGCATTCTGGGTGCCGCCATTTTCGACCGCGACCAGTATCAGGATAACGACACCGCGGGCGTTGTAACCGGCCTGGCCTGGACCTCGGTGGGCGGGGATATTCTCTTCATCGAAAGTCTGCTGAGTCGGGGTAGGGGCAAGCTCACGCTCTCGGGCCAGCTCGGTGATGTGATGAAAGAATCGGCTATTACAGCGCTTTCCTACCTACGCAGCCGCGCCGAGGAGTTGGGCATCGACTACCGCCTGTTCGACCAGTACGACCTGCACATTCACTTCCCGGAAGGCGCCGTGCCCAAGGACGGACCAAGTGCTGGTATCGCCATTTTTACCAGCATCGCGTCGGTGTTTACACAGCGCAAAATCCGCAGCCATCTGGCTATGACGGGCGAAATCACTCTGCGCGGCAAGGTGCTGCCGGTGGGTGGTATCAAGGAGAAAATCCTGGCTGCGCGCCGTGCTGGTATTAAGGACGTGATTCTATGCCAGAAAAACCGCAAAGACATCGACGAGATTCCTGCTGAGTATATCAAAGGCCTCACCATTCACTACGCCGACCGCGTGGACGACGTGCTGGCCGTGGCGCTGCTGCCAGAGCTGGTAAATCATCCCATGAAGCTCACCGTGCGCGATGAGCCCGTGGCCCCGGCTGGCCCCAGTGTGGAGGTGCAGTAAATCGGGCTTGTACCGCAGAACGTCATTTCAAAAGGAGGTTCTGCGTTCAACGCGCAATCTTTACGATTTCACAGTATCTTCCGCTGATGATTGCACCGCTACGCTATTACTTGTTGGGAATTACCAGCGTGTTGCTGCTAGGGTTGACAAAGCCGGCCGCCGCGCAAATTGGCGGGCGGCGGGCTTTTTCATTTCTGAATGTACCCGCCGGCGCCAAGTTGGCGGCGCTGGGCGGTACCAACGTTTCCTCCCGCGATGCCGATGGCACTATGTTCTTCGCCAATCCGGCTTTACTGAATCAGGAAATGGATGGCCGCTTGGCACTCAGCTACGTCGATTACTTAGCTGACATCAGCCAAACCAGCGCCGTATATGTGTTCAATACCCAGCACGCCGGCCGTTTCGGGGTAGGGCTGAACTACCTGAGCTATGGTGAGTTTCAGCAGGTAGATGCTTCCGGCAACGTAGTGGGCGAGTTTTCGGTGAATGAGTACGCTGTCAGCATCGCCGATTCCTATACCAGCGGCAACTTCACGCTGGGCGGCACGCTCAAGCTGGCTGTGTCGGGAATTGCCGGCAACCACTCGGTGGGAGTGCTGGCCGATGCAGGCGCGCTGTTCAAACACCCTACCCAGGATTTTACGGTGGGTTTGGCCGTACGCAACGTGGGCTATCAGCTCAAGCCCTATACTGGCTCCGGTCGTGAGCCTATGCCCTTGAGCGTGGAGCTGGGCACATCATTCAAGCCCGAGCACTTGCCTTTTCGGTTTTCTATTACAGCCCACCATTTGCAGCAGCTGGATATCGTCTACCTCGACCCCGCTCAAAGTAGCCAGCTCGACGAAAATGGTGACCCTATTATACCTGAGAAAACTCTGGGTGACAAAATCGCCCGGCATTTTGCAGCAGGTGGGGAATTATTGCTGAGCAAAAACCTGCACCTGCGGGTGGGCTACAATCACCTGGCAAGGCGCGAATTACGCCTCGATAATACCGGCGGTGGAGCAGGGTTCAGCTTTGGGGCCATGCTGCGTATCAGCCAGTTTCAACTCGACTACACAAGGGCGGGCTACCATGCTTCGGGTGCGGCTAACTACTTCACCCTTGCCCGTAATATCGACTCGCTGTTCACGAAGGAGAAGTAGGGTAGGAACCGGCAACTCTGTCGGATACTGAATGCTAGAGGACAACCCTTGCCCCGTAAATCAGTATTTGTGGCAGAAGTTGCGCTGCCGGGCAACGTTTTGCCGGATAGTTGCTTCTTGCATACTGCGCCCGGCTTTGCTTTATACGGGTGCCTTCATTCTTGCTTTATGATAGAATCTGATGTTTTTCTGACGCCGGCACAGATTGTAGCCGAGCTGGATAAGTATATCATTGGTCAGCATGAGGCCAAGCGCCACGTGGCCATTGCGCTGCGCAACCGCTGGCGCCGCTTGCATGCCCCCATTGAGATGCAGCGCGAAATCGCGCCCAACAATATTCTGATGATTGGCTCCACTGGGGTAGGCAAGACCGAAATTGCCCGCCGCCTTGCCAGTATTGCTGATGCACCGTTCACCAAAGTAGAAGCCTCTAAGTTTACGGAGGTAGGCTATGTAGGGCGCGATGTGGAAAGCATGGTGCGCGACTTAGCCGAGCAGTCGGTGAACATGGTGAAGCTGCGCCGCAAGGAAGCCGTGAAAGCCCAGGCCGCGCAGGTGGTAGAAGACATTATTTTGGATGCTCTTATTCCGCCCGTATCTGGTAGTGCTACGTCTGTTGCCCGGCAGGGAGTAGGCTTCAGCAATGTTGCTGACGGCACTCAGATGCCTACATCCGACCAGGAACTGAACGAGCGCACCCGCGACAAATTCCGCGAGAAAATCCGTAATGGCGAGTTGGATGAGCGCAAAATCGAGATTAAGGTAGAGCAAGGCAGTGCCTCTGGTATAGGTATTTTGGGCGGTCAGACTGGTATGGACGAAGCCTCATTGTCGGGTTTGCAGGATATGCTGGGCAATATGCTGCCCAAGAAAACCCGCAAGCGCCGCGTGACTATTGCCGAAGCCCGCCGCATCCTGCTGGATGAGGAAGCCGCTAAGCTCATCGACATGGAAGAGGTGAAGGAAGAGGCCCTGCGCCACGCCGAAAACTCGGGCATCATCTTCATCGACGAAATTGACAAGGTAGCCAGCCGTAGCGGCAAAGGCGGTGGTGGACCTGACGTGAGCCGTGAAGGTGTGCAGCGCGACCTATTGCCCATTGTAGAAGGCTCGGCCGTGAGCACCAAGTACGGCATTCTTAACACCGACCATATTCTGTTCATTGCCGCTGGCGCCTTCCACGTTGCCAAGCCCAGTGACCTGATTCCGGAGTTGCAAGGACGCTTCCCTATTCGGGTAGAGCTGCAAAGCTTGTCTAAAGATGACTTCTATCGTATTCTGAAAGACCCAAAGAACGCACTAACCAAGCAGTACGAGGCGCTGTTGCAAGCCGAAGAAGTAGAGTTAACGTTTGATGACTCTGCCTTGGAGCGCTTGGCTGAAATTGCTTTTGAGGTGAACAGTGAAGTCGAAAATATTGGTGCTCGTCGCTTGCATACGGTAATGAGCCGCCTGCTCAACGACATCCTGTTCGACGTGCCGGATAAGATTGGCGCCAATGCCCGCATCCAAATCACACGTGAGTTGGTAGATGAGCGCCTAAAGGATATGATTCGCAACCGCGACCTGACGCAGTATATTCTGTGAGGTAGAATGAGGTGGTCTAGTTAGGCAGGAGAGAATTAGGTGATATTGACAAGTTGCTGTTGGTGAAAGAGATAAGGTTTTAAGTAGCCGATGCTAGAGTGGCGGCGTTTATGATTGTAGTAGTCAAAATACTC
>Ga0210040_10005439_pt1 | contig 16220 bp, 11 predicted proteins | sample CryGeyCG12114_NA_FD_185462 | JGI IMG/M metagenome (GOLD analysis project Ga0210040, IMG submission 185462) | Groundwater microbial communities from aquifer - Crystal Geyser CG19_WC_8/21/14_NA (SPAdes) (version 2) | ecosystem: Environmental > Aquatic > Deep subsurface > Groundwater | place: USA... | reverse complement strand
AATAAAGGAATATCGAATTTAGTTAAATTATAGCCACCCAAATCGCTGCCGTTCAGAAACTCATCCATGCCTTTTGCCAGTTGCGCAAAAGTAGGGCAGTTGGCTACGTGTTCGTCATAAATACCATGAATCATACTCGACTCCAACGGAATGGGAATAGTTGGATTGATTTTCTTTGTTTTTAGGATTTCTTCCCCGGAAGGCAATACTTTCAGCATACTGATCTCCACAATGCGGTCTTTGCAAATGTCGATGCCAGTGGTTTCCAGGTCAAAAAAGATAATTGGTTTTTTTAAATTAAGTTTCATTTAAATGACCGGTTATGCTTGCAGAATGGAAGTAGCAAGCGCTGGTAAATCTAAGTTATTATAAGTTCCGGAGCTCATCAAGAGTAAATTCTGATTTTCCCAGGTAAGTGATTTTAAAAAAGTTGCCAGCTCTTCGCTACTAGTATAAACTTTTATTTTCTGATTTTGAAAAGCATTCATAATATCCTGATCGCTGAGGGCAGGCATGCGCTTGTGTTCCAGGGTTAACGGATTGAAATACACAATCGGGAAATCGGCTGCTTCCAACGCGCCCTGGTATTGGGGCAAAAAGTCTTTGTTTAAACTACTAAAGGTGTGCAGCTCCAGGCAAGCTATTAAACGGCGTTCCGGAAACTGTTTTTTTATGGCTTCGGTAGTGGCTTTTACTTTAGATGGAGCGTGCGCAAAATCTTTATAGATTCGGGTGGTATGGTTACCGCCTAAAAATTCTAAACGGCGGGCCGCTCCTTTAAAAGTAGCCAGTGCTTCGTAAAAAGACGGACCTTTAATTCCTAACTGCTTGCACACTTCTTTGGCCGCGCTAATGTTGCGCAAATTATGCTCGCCAAAAATCTGCAGCGGAATATCTTCTTTTTTGGTGGTCAGGTAGGTAATGCCATTATGCACCACGTTTTCGTGAATAGTGTACCCAATATATTTTACGTCGGGGTTGCGCGGTACACAAATATGAAGCGCCTGTTCATCGTCCTGGTTATAAATAAGGACGCCGGCTTTGGGTGTCATATCGGCAAAAATCTGGAACTGCTTGCGGTATATTTCTGAGGTAGGAAATACATTTATATGATCCCAACTAATACCGCTGATAACGCCAATATGGTGATGGTACAAATGAAACTTAGGAACCCGCTGGATAGGCGAAGCTAAATATTCGTCGCCCTCAATAATAATAATAGGAGCTTCTTCCGATAGTTTCACCATGTATTCAAAGCCTTCCAGTTGCGCGCCTACCGCGTAATCAAATAAGCGATTATGGTACTGGAGCACGTGCATGATCAGCGAAGTAATAGAAGTTTTGCCGTGGCTGCCTCCTATAACTATACGCTGCTTGTTCCGGGATTGCTCGTAAATAAATTCCGGAAAAGAATAAATTGGTAAACCTAGTTCCTGCGCTTTCGCTAACTCTGGATTATCGGGCCGGGCGTGCATGCCTACAATGACGGCATCTAAATCCGAAGTTATCTGTTCGGGAAACCAACCTTCCTGCTCCGGTAATAAACCTTTACCTTGTAATCGGCTTTGGGCGGGCTCAAATATTTCGTCGTCGGAACCCGTAATCGTTAACCCTTTTTGGTGGAGTGCCAAAGCCAGATTATGCATAATGCTCCCGCCAATCGCTATTAAATGTATTCGTTGCAAAATATTCTGATTTGAAATATTACTAAAGATGTTAGCAAATGTACAAAAATAATTTACCGGCAAAAGCGGTTTTTACGTCTATTTCTCCACACGATTTATGCACAAATAAGGCTCGCCTTTACAAGCTAGCCCGCTATCCCGGAGTCTGCCAGATTATTGCTTTGGAATATTAGGAAGGAAGAAAATAGGTTTACTAGCTAAGTTTCTCATTTCGTGGCCGCAAGCGCATCCACAACTAAAGTGTTTATAAATTGTGTATAAACCCGGGCTTTTGTTTTTTAGATTTGTACACTATGGAGGAGAATAATATTAAGATCGGGACACTAAAACCAAAAAACACCTGGAATGCCAAAGCAGGTATACCTACCGGATTCGGTAAATTGCCCCCGCAGGCATTAGAACTGGAGGAAGCTGTTTTGGGCGCTTTAATGCTGGAAAAAGATGCTTTAACTTCGGTTATAGATATTTTGAAACCGCAGAGTTTCTACAAAGATGCGCACCAACGTATTTTCAGCGGTATTCTGGCTTTATTTGACAAGTCGGAGCCGATTGATATATTAACGGTTACCCAGCAACTTCGAGAGCAAGGTGAGTTGGAAATGGTGGGCGGTCCTTATTATATCATGAACCTGACCACGCGCATTAACTCGGCGGCTAACATTGAGTTTCACGCGCGAATTATTACGGAGAATTCTATTAAGCGGGAATTAATATCTATCTCCAGCGAAATTCTAACCCGGGCTTACGAAGATACCACCGACGTTTTTGAGTTACTGGACAGTACCGAAAAACATTTATTTGAAGTATCGGAATCGAATATCCGGAAGAATTTTGATGACATGCGTTCTTTAATGCACAAAGCCATTAAGGAACTCGAAGAAAAGAAAAACCAGAAAGATGGCTTAACCGGCGTACCCAGTGGCTTTACCGCCTTGGATCGCGTTACGTCGGGTTGGCAACCATCCGATTTAATTATTTTGGCGGCTCGGCCCGCTATGGGTAAAACAGCCTTCGTGGTATCGGCCATGCGCAATGCGGCGGTCGATTTCCGGAAACCGGTGGCTATTTTCTCGTTGGAGATGTCGTCGCTGCAGTTGGTAAACCGGTTAATATCAGCGGAAGCGGAACTGGAAGGGGAGAAGCTAAAAAAAGGCAATTTGGCCGATTACGAATGGGCGCAGCTCAACCATAAAATCACCAAGCTTTCCGAAGCCCCCATATTTATTGACGATACTCCCGGTTTATCCATTCGGGAATTACGCACGAAATGTAGGCGGTTAAAGGCCCAGCACGATATTCAAATGATCATTATTGATTATTTGCAGCTCATGAGTGGTAACTCCGACGGCAATAAAGGGTTTGGCGGGAACCGGGAACAGGAAATTGCATCCATCTCGCGGGCTTTGAAAATGCTGGCCAAAGAATTGAGTGTGCCGGTAATTGCGCTATCGCAGTTGAGCCGGGCCGTGGAGACCCGGGGCGGCGATAAAAAACCGCAGCTTTCCGATTTACGGGAATCGGGTTCTATCGAGCAAGATGCCGATATGGTTTGTTTCTTGTACCGGCCAGAATATTACGGAATTACCGAAGACGAAATGGGGAACCCGACCCAAGGTGTAGGCGAGGTTATTATTGCCAAACACCGGAACGGTTCAATTGGGAGTGTAGCGCTCAAATTTATCGGTAAATTTACCAAGTTTGCCGATTTAGATGGCGGCGGCTTTGGGGATGATCCGTTTTCTAGCGGTGGTTTACCTCCCAGCACTTTTGATGATCCTTTAGGCGGCGGCAACTCCATTCGTCTAGGCAGTAAAATGAACAGCGAGTCGGGTTTGCCCAAATCTAACTTTGATTTAGAAGAACCTCCATTTTAAATAGAATTTGTTTAGGATTTTAAATAAGTTAATAATTCCTCCTTCGAAGGGGGTAGGGGGATGTTAAAAGATAGATAATACTTTTCATTCTTACGGATTTACACCCCTATAATCCCCTCAAGGGGATAGTTTAGGTAGCCTTTCGCAAAATCCTAAACAACTTCATAGTATAGAAATTATACCTGGTCTATTTTAAATAAAAAGTATGAAAACCAACTGCTAAGCGGTTGGTTTTTTTTGATAGATCATTAATTATTATTCCATTTACTTATTCAAGCTAGTATTTTTTAAAAGATAATTTAGATTTCATCCAAAATGATAGCTCATTTAAGAATATCTATATTCAAGAATAAAACTTAAATTAAATCGATTTTTAAATTTCAAGGTTAAAGCGGTTACATGAAAGCATTATTACAGAGCTGGCGGTGGTATGGTCCCCAGGATCCTGTTTCCTTATCCGATGTTAAACAAGCCGGTGCTACCGGAGTAGTAACAGCTTTGCACCATATTCCGAACGGGCAAATTTGGCCTTTAGAAGAAATTCAGAAGCGTAAAGCTATTATTGAAGCGGCTGGGCTTTGCTGGAGTGTGGTCGAAAGTGTGCCGGTACACGAAGCCATTAAAACCCAAACTGGTGATTTTAAACAGTATATCCGTCATTACCAGCAATCTATTCGGAATTTGGCGGCCTGCGGCATAACCATTGTTACATATAATTTTATGCCCGTTCTTGATTGGACCCGAACCGATTTAGCCTACGTAGTAGCCGATGGTTCCAAAGCCCTGCGCTTTGAGAAAGCGGCTTTCACGGCTTTCGATGTTTTTATCCTGAAAAGAAAAGGCGCCGAAAAAGAGTATACTGCGGCTGAACTAGAAAAAGCAAAACAACGCTTTTTAGAAATGAATGAAGCCGAAAAACTTCAGTTGCAACGTAATATTATAGCCGGATTACCCGGCAGCGAAGAAAGTTTTACCCTCGAACAATTTCAACTGGCGCTAGATGCTTACCAGGATATTGATGCGGTGAAGTTGCGGCAGCATTTAATCTACTTTCTAGAGCAAATAGTACCGTTAGCTGACGAGGTTGGGGTGCAATTGGTTATTCATCCCGATGATCCGCCTTACCCTATACTGGGTTTACCCCGGGTGGTGAGTAGCGCCGCTAATATTGCTGCTTTGATAGAAGCTGTTCCTTCTTTAAATAATGGCTTGTGTTTCTGTACCGGCTCCTTTGGCGTGAGAGCGGATAATGACTTGCCCGCTATTATAAAACAGTTCGGCGACCGGATTAATTTTGTGCACCTCCGCAGTGTGCAGCGCGATGAAGCAGGTAACTTTTACGAAGCGAACCACCTGGAAGGAGATGCCGATATGTACTGCGTTATGAAAGAGTTAGTGCTTTTAATGCAAAAACGGGGGTTGAGCATTCCAATGCGACCCGATCATGGTCACCAAATGCTCGATGATTTGCATAAAAAAACCAATCCGGGCTATTCGGCTATTGGCCGGTTACGAGGTTTGGCCGAGCTGCGGGGTTTGGAAATGGGAATAGCCCGATCAATAGTAAGTACCTAATTTCTCTTTATTATACGTTTTGTCAGTTAAGTTAATAAGTAAAAAGAAGATGCATCGAAATAAATTAAACTAGCTGCTGTCTTTTCTGGATGGACAAAGCTTATAAGTAATCCGGCTTTTTATTTATAACATTAGTCTTTAATATATTAACCTTTTGAAAAACCAAACACTTGTATTAAGTTAATTCCACCACTAATAAACTTAAAATAAATTCTGAGAAATGCGACCAGATTAAATCATATTATGGAAAAAAGCAAACTGAACAACTACCAAACCGAAACAACTAGTAAAAGTAATTACCGGTGGGTGGTTTGTGCCCTGCTTTTCTTTGCTACCACCATCAATTACATTGATCGTCAGGTAATTGGTTTATTAAAGCCCACCTTAGAAATTGAATTTAACTGGACCGAAACTGATTACAGTAACATTGTCATGGCTTTTGCTGGGTGCTATGCATTGGGTTATTTAATCTTTGGTAGTTTTATCGATCGGATAGGTTCCAAGTTAGGTTATAGCATTTCGATTATTATCTGGAGTATTGCGGCAATGCTCCATGCTTTAGTTACAAGTACCTTGGGTTTTGGGTTAGTGAGGGCTATATTAGGTTTAGGCGAAGCGGGCAATTTTCCGGCAGCTGTTAAAGCAGTGGCCGAATGGTTTCCGAAAAAAGAAAGAGCTTTAGCTACCGGTATATTTAACTCCGGTACTAGTATTGGGGCGGTAGCAGCGCCTTTGTTAGTGCCTTGGATTTTAGGCAACTACGGGTGGCAGGAAGCTTTCTTAATAACCGGCGCGATTGGTTTTATTTGGTTAATTTTCTGGTGGTTGTTCTACGAAATTCCCTCCCGGCATAAAAAAATTAATGCGGCCGAATTTACTTATATTCACAGTGACCATGAACCAGCTGTTGCTGAAAATGCCGCGCCCATTAGTTGGCGCGAGTTGCTAGGTATCCGGCAAACCTGGGTTTTTATTACGGGTAAGCTTTTAACCGATCCGATCTGGTGGTTTTTTCTGTTCTGGTTACCTTCGTATTTTTCCACCACCTTTAACCTCGACCTAAAAAAACCGAGCTTGCCTTTGGCAATAGTTTACACCGCTACTACTTTTGGCAGTATTGGTGGCGGCTATTTATCATCGTACTTAATTAAAAGAGACTGGCCCGTTCTGAAAGCCCGTAAAGGAGCTTTGTTGTTTGCTGCTGTTGCCGTGTTGCCTATTCTTTTAGCGCGGTATGCCACCGATATTTGGGTAGCCGTAGGGATTATTAGTTTAGCCACAGCCGCGCATCAGGCCTGGAGTGCGAATATATTTACCATCGTTTCGGATATTGTGCCTAAAAGAGCGGTTAGTTCTGTAGTAGGTATTGGCGGCATGTCGGGTTCCATTGGATCTACGTTGTTTCCTTTATTGGTAGGAACCTTACTCGATTATTATAAAGCCGCCGGAAACATTGGTGCAGGCTATAATCTTTTATTTATTATCTGTGGCTTAGCTTATTTGGTGGCTTGGCTTATTATTCATTGGCTTACTGTGCGAATGAAACAGGTAACCTGGTAAATTAGGCAAACCATTATTACGTATCTGAATAGTAAATTTAAGAGAGCTTTACTTGTATTTAAAACTAAGTTTACCTTACAATGTACAACGTTAAATATTATCCATCAAAAATTACTTTCTATTGTCTTAACCAATATATAACTGGTTTGCACCTTATTAAATCTATATGAAATACCACCGTTTTCTTTCTGTTTATCTAATTTTATTTTTTCTGAGTCTAAGTTCCGTTATGGCTCAAACAAGCAACCTGCTTTTTCCGGAAATGCCCGGTTTGGTTTCTTACACGCATCGGAAAAGCTTTGCGAAAGATGTAGCGGCAACCCTCGATACAATTCAGGCGTTGGGCTTTACCGACATGGAATTCTCTAGTTTATTTGGTCAGGAGCCGGCTGCTCTGCGAAAGTTATTGGACGAACGCAATATAATCTGTTCGTCTTATGGTGTTGGATACGATGATCTAATAAACAAAACCGCAGAAGTGGCGCGTAATGCCAAAGCCTTGGGAGCTACTTACGTGCGGGTTGCCTGGTTTCCGCATGAAGCTCCGTTTACTATTGAACATGCTAAAAAGTTAGTCTATGATTTTAACCAGGTAGGCAAAATATTAAAAGAAGAACACGGCCTGATTTTTTGCTACCACAATCATGGTTACGAATTCCGCCCATATCAGAAAGGTACTTTTTTCGATTACATTGTGCAAAATACTAATCCCGATTATGTTTCTTTCGAACTCGATATTCTATGGGCTTTCCATCCCGGACAGGACCCGGCCCACTTATTAAACAAGTACGGGAAACGCTTTAAACTGATGCATTTGAAAGATTTGCGGAAAGGCGTAAAAGGAGATTTTTCAGGTGGAACTCCCATTGAAAATGATGTCGCCCTGGGCACTGGCCAAATTGACTTACCTGCCGTTTTAAAGGCTGCCGCGAAAGCCCAGGTGAAGCATTATTATATTGAAGATGAAAGTGACTGGAAAAGTATTCAGGTACCCCAAAGCCTAAATTATATAAAAACATTGAAGAAGTAGGCAGGTTAAACTATTATTTAATTGTATGGCTTTAAGTAAATTCAACCTTTATTGGAATCGACCACTCTAAAAAAGTATCCTTATAATTTAAAGTTGAAGCCGCACGTTTAAGATATATTCATTACGCTCTTGCATTTTACTGTTGGCATGAAAAAACTTACTTATCTTTTATCTTTAGTACTTCTGACGGGTTTCCTCTTTTATTGCCAATCAAATAAATCACCCCGTTTAAAAACTACAGTATTCAGTAATAACCCTTCTGATAAAACTGCTGCCACCAATATTGATTTAAATTCCTCACCGGTAATTTCGCCAACCGCCTCCTTAGCTAAAATGCAGGTTGAGGAGGGTTTCGAAGTAAAGTTAGTGGCGGCCGAACCTTTGGTAAATGCCCCGGTAGCGGTAACCTTCGATAATCAAAACCGGCTGTGGGTAGTGGAAATGCAGGGCTACATGTCCGACACCTTAGGTACAGGCGAAGATATTCCGGCCGGTAATATAGTGCTGCTGACCGATAAAAATAAGGATGGTGTCATGGATTCCCGTCAGGTGTTTCTGGATTCGTTGTTGTTACCCCGCGCTATCTGCTTAATTGAAGACGGCATTTTAGTAGCTGAGCCTCCTCGTTTGTGGTATTACGAAATAAAAAATGATAAGCCCGGTAAACGGGTTTTGGTGGATGCGGAATATGCGGTGGGAGGCAACGTGGAGCACCAGCCAAATGGTTTACTGCGGGCCATGGACAATTGGATTTATAATGCTAAATCGAGCAAACGTTATCGGAAAAGAGGAAATAACTGGGAAATAGAACAAACCCATTTCCGGGGGCAATGGGGAATCAGTCAGGATAACTATGGCCGTTTGTATTACAACACCAATACTGAAAATTTGCTAGGCGATTATTTATCGCCGGGATTAGGTGCCACGAACAAAAATCAGCGGAGTGTGGCGGGCTTTATCGAAAAAGTGGTAGTTAACAATGAGGTATTCCCGATCCGGCCTACGCCTGGTGTTAATCGCGGGTATATGGATGATATCCTGGACAAAAACTTACGGTTGGTAAATTTTACGGCGGCCTGTAGCCCTTTGGTTTATCGGGGAGCTTTATTTGGGAAAGCGTACGAATGGAATGTGTTTGTCGCGGAACCATCAGCTAACTTAATCAAACGGAATGTACTCCATAACCAGGGTTATGAAGTAAAAGGCGAACAAGCTTATGAAGGTAAAGAATTCTTGGCCAGTACGGACGAGCGTTTCCGGCCGGTAAGTTTATATAATGCCCCGGATGGCGCTCTCTACGTAGTTGATATGTATCGCGGCATTATTCAGCACAAAACGTACTTAACCTCTTACCTCAAAAAAGAAATTGGCCGCCGTAAACTCACTCAACCACTAACTTATGGCCGGATATACAAAGTAGTGCCGAAGAATAAAAAAACTAAGGCTATCTCGTTGCCTGATGAGGTGAATAAACTGGTAAAGTTGTTAGAAAATCCGAATGGTTGGGTACGGGATAATGCTCAACAACAATTAATTGATGGTAAGCACACGGAGGCAATACCAGCGTTGCGTCAAGCTTTAACCAAAACAAAAGAGCCATTATTGGTGATGCATGCCCTTTGGACACTCGAAGGGTTAGGTGCGCTGAAACCAGAAGAGGTAGTAAACTTACTAAAACTACCAGTATGGCCGCTGGGAATGCAGGCCCTAAGTGTGTTGCCGGCAGTACTGAATTCTAAAACTTTTCCGCAGTTACAGCCAGTGCTTACGCAACTAATAGACCATGACCCCTTAGCCGCTCCTTATATTGCTTATGCCTGTCATTATATTAAGTCATTCGATGGGGTCGCCGCACAAAAGCTAATGCAACAGCTGATTAAAAAATATCCAGATAATAAGTTTGTAGCCGATGCAATACTTAGTAACCAGCAAGGCCGGGAAGCCGCCTTTCTAAACGAATTAACAGCCGTGTTACCCCAATCCGGTCTTGTAATTCATAAACAGGCGCAAACAATACTTACCGATATCCGGAATGCGGAGGCAAATAGAAACCCTAAAGTTCTGTTAAAAGAATATCCCAAAGGAGTGGCCTTGTTTAATACGATTTGCCAGACCTGCCACGGTGCCGATGGTAATGGCGTTAAAGCACTTGCTCCCCCCCTAAATCAATCGGAATGGGTTACCGGCGACAAAGACCGGCTAATTGCTATTGTTTTGTTTGGCTTAAACGGTCCTGTTAGTGTTAATGGTCACTTGTATAAAGCACCAGAAATTAACGGCGATATGCCCGGCATTGGATACAGTCCGGCGTTTACCAACGAGTCCATTGCGGAGTTGCTTTCTTACATTCGTAAATCGTGGCGTAATAATGCCGAAAATGTAAGCGCCGAGGAAGTCGCCAAAGTGCGCTCTAAATATAAAAAACGGCAAAAAGCGTTTACCGTTACCGAATTAGATAAGATTTAATTCACAGAAAAATATTAAGTTCTCCTTTATATAATATTAAGATGAGATTCTGGTTTAACCGATGTGCCTTTTAGGTATTTATTAATTATTAGTTGTTAATAGATTAGGAGCTCTGAGGTTAATTCTTTATTTAAAACATGTTGATTAAATATTAAAGATTTTTGCAAAAACATTTTTAATATTTCGACAGTTAAATAAACTTATAATTATTATTAAAATATTATGGATAACGCAGAAAATCAAACTTCGCAGAACCAGGAAGCTAACGGCACTAACAGCAACGGCGCTAGTCACGGTTTGTTCAGATCCGAAAGAAAGGAAGCCGGAGGTAGTGGCAGTGATCAAACGCTCACTACCCGGCAAGGGCACCCGGTTACCGATAACCAGAATATTCGAACCATCGGTAATCGCGGACCAGCCACCATGGAGAACTACCACTTCATTGAAAAAATATCTCATTTCGACCGGGAGCGTATTCCGGAACGGGTGGTACACGCCCGGGGAGCCGGGGCGCACGGCATTTTTGAAGCTTATGGAACGGTAGGAGGAGAGCCAATTGCTAAATATACCCGGGCCAAATTATTTCAAGAAAAAGGAAAGGAAACGCCGGTTTTTGTTCGTTTCTCTACGGTGGGCCACGGTGGACATTCACCAGAAACGCTCCGCGATCCGCGGGGTTTTGCAGTTAAATTCTATACCGAAGACGGTAACTGGGACTTGGTGGGGAACAACTTGAAAATATTTTTTATTCGGGATGCTATGAAATTCCCAGATTTGATTCACTCCCAAAAGCCCGATCCGATAACGAATATTCAAAGTGGAGAGCGGATATTTGATTTTATTTGCAATACCCCCGAAGCTACGCACATGGCGACTTTCCTGTTTTCACCGTGGGGCATACCGGCTAATTATCGACAAATGCAGGGCTCCGGCGTAAATACTTATAAATGGGTAAACCAGGAAGGCGAAGCCGTTCTTATTAAATATCACTGGGAACCATTAAAGCAAGGTTTACGGAATTTAACCCAAGCCGAAGCCGAAGCCATTCAGGCGAAAAACTTTAACCACGCTACTCAAGATTTATACGAAGCCATTAAAGAAGGAAATTATCCGGAATGGGAGCTATGCGTACAAATTCTGAGTGACGATGATCATCCGGAACTCGATTTTGATCCGTTGGACGATACGAAACTATGGCCCAAAGAGCAGTTTCCGTTCTTGCCGGTGGGTAAAATGACGCTGAACAGAAATCCGGAAGATTATTTTAACGAAGTAGAACAATCGGCATTTGGTACCGGTGTGTTAGTAGATGGTTTGGATTTCTCCGACGATAAAATGCTGCAAGGACGTACTTTTTCTTATTCGGATACCCAACGTTACCGAGTTGGTCCTAACTACTTGCAACTGCCTATAAATGCACCTAAAAACCAGGTTATTACAAACCAACGAGGTGGCCAAATGTCTTATAAAACCGATTTTGCGTCGGGGCAGAACAAACACATTAACTACGAGCCATCTACTTTAAATAATATTAAAGAAGCTCCCAAAGCCGGCAAAGATTATAATCCGCGGTACGAAGCTAATCTGGTGCGCCAAAAAATTGACCGGACGAACGACTTTAAACAAGCCGGTGAAACCTACCGCAACTTTGAAGATTGGGAACGAGATGAACTAATCAATAACCTGGTTAATACCTTAGCAACCGCCGATAAACGCATTCAGGATAAAATGATTGAGCATTTTAACCTGGCAGATGCTGATTATGGCCGTCGTGTGGCGGAAGGTTTAAGTAAATCGGCAAAATCGCAGGAAGATAAAGGACCAATAGGAGCTACTTCTCCTGCTTCCGGCGTACAGGATGCCCAAGCAGTTTCCCACGAAGCTAAACAATATTAACGGCTTTGCCATTCATTAAAAATAAAAGCCTGCTCCTTAGTAGAAGCAGGCTTTTATTTTTATGCTAAGTAAAATATTATTTCAATCTCATATCCGAAATAATATTTTGTATTTTTTGTTTTGCTTCCTGTTCCACCTGATCGTAATCGCTTTCAGAAGGTAAATCGGCTTTTACACTAAAGTAGAATTTTATTTTAGGTTCCGTACCGGATGGCCGGGCTGATATTTTAGTACCATCCGCCGTAATAAACTGCAGCACATTTGATCGTTCCATATCAAAAAATTCTTCAGTACCCGCCACCAAGTTCTTTTTCTGACCAGATTTATAATCCCGAATTTCTTCTACGGCCGATCCATTAATTTCCTGGGGAGGATTCTGTCGCAGGTCCTGCATCATTTCTGCTATTTCCTGTTGGCCCCGCTGGCCTTTTTTGGTTAGGGAGATTAAATCTTCTTTATAAAAATGAAACTCCTGGTACATGCTCAGCATAAGCTGATAAAGCGTTTTGCCTTGGTCTTTGGCGGCAGCCGCCATTTCGGCTATAATAGCGCAAGAGGCAACCGCATCTTTATCGCGTACCGCATCACCCACCAAATAGCCGTAACTTTCTTCGCCGCCGCCAATAAACTGCTCTTTCCCTTCCAAACTCCGTATTACCTCCGCTATGTATTTAAAGCCCGTTAAGGTTTGATACGCTTTTACATTATATTTTTGAGCAACTTCTCCAATTAATTCGGTCGTAACAATGGTGTAGGCAATAAATTCTTTTCCCGTTAGTTTACCGGCATCGTGCCAAGCTTTAATAAGATAGTACACCAATAACGCTCCGGTCTGGTTGCCATTTAGTAACACAAACTCACCGTTCAGGTTTTTTACCGCAATGCCTACCCGGTCGGCATCGGGATCTGTGGCCAATACCAGATCGGCATCTATTTCCTGGGCTTTTTGCATAGCCAAGTTCATAGCTTCTTTTTCTTCGGGGTTCGGGTAAACTACCGTCGGGAAATTACCATCCGGGGTAGCTTGCGCTTCCACAATCGTTACATTGGTAAATCCCAGCCGGTCCAACACTTTCGGCACCAACGTAATTCCGGTACCATGAATAGGCGTATAGACAATTTTTAAATCTTTTTGCCGCGCGATAACTTCTTTGTTTACCGTCAAACCAGCCACCATGCTAATGTAAGCCTCGTCTACTTCCTGGCCTATAAGCTCTATGTTTTCTTCTTTCGGCTCAAATTTTATGGCGTCAATAGACGTAATCGCATTTACTTCGCTAATAATATTTTTATCGTGTGGCGCTACTACTTGGCCACCATCGCTCCAATAGGCTTTGTAACCATTATATTCTTTGGGATTGTGGGAGGCGGTAATAACCACCCCGCTTTGGCAACCCAAATGACGGATGGCAAAAGATAATTCCGGCGTAGGCCGCAAGGCTTCAAAAAAGAAAACTTTAATGTCGTTGGCACTAAATACATTAGCAACAATACGGGCAAATTCCGGACTGTTGTTCCGGCTATCGTGTGCTATGGCTACTTTTATTTGCTGCTCCGGAAATGATTTTTTCAGGTAATTACTTAAGCCTTGTGTGGCGGCACCCAGCGTGTAGCGGTTCATGCGGTTGCTACCCACGCCCATAATACCACGTAAGCCTCCAGTGCCAAACTCCAGGTCCCGGTAAAAAGAATCGCCTAAAGTTTCGGTTTCACCCGCAGCCGTTAATTTCCGGATTTCTGCTTTGGTTTCTTCATCGTAAGGGCCATTAAGCCAAGAATCTATTTTACTTTGAATAGCTGGTTCCATCATAATTTTTATTTGTATAGGTAAGATTCACCCTTTGGGGTAGTTTATTAAAAATAATATTAAGCTAGCACTAGTACGCTAAAATATATAAATAGGTATATATTATTCAATTTGTTTCTACTAGAAATAATACGAAGTGGTTGCGTTCTGCTTCTGTTCTGCGCTACTTTATTCTGTATTCAATTCGGGTGCCTACAAACTAATTTTTTTAACGGCTTATATTTATATAATAGAAAGAAAAAAGATTCAAAAACAAAAGCCTGCCCTTTTAATAAATAATAACTCTGCCTTTCATTTGGCGTTTAAGGGCAGAAACAAGTTGCCTATGAGGCATCTAAATTTGAGAATGAATTGAAACACTTATATCATTTTTAATCTTAAATGATATAAATATTTGCTAATATATAAAATATTGGCTTTTGCTTGCAATTTCTGATCTCAAGTTTAAAATTTGTACAAAATACTAGATGAGCCTTTATGAATATTGATGAACTAAATACCTCTTTGGTAACGATAATCCAGAAAAAAGAAGAGCTAAGTAAATTACCATACAACGACGACCGCTACGACGAGGTAGAGGAAGAACTGCATGACCTGGAAGATGAATTTAACGAATCGTACGGAGATTACCTGGAAGAGGTGCTGGAGGAAGTCCACGAAAGATTATGTCCGGATTCGGATGTGTTGCTGCCTACGGCTTACCTGCCCAATAACTTAACGGCGATGGAAAGCGGCATTCCGGCCCAAAGAGAAGGCGTTTGGGTGGATTCGGATGAATTTCCGAATAAGGAAGCACGCTTAGTATTAGTACCCAATCCTACCCGCCTGATTTTATCGGTGGGCACCAAAATTCAGAAAGAAGTCTGGAAAGCGTAAACTAAGGCTAAACATTTAAAAAGGCCTGAGCAGTACATCTGCTCAGGCCTTTTCTGTTTAAGTAATAGTTAACGGGGCAAATAACCTAATTTTTCCCGCACCCGGTTTAGCGTTTGCGAGCCTACCTGCCGGGCTTTTTCGGCACCGGCTTGCAATTTCGCATCGATTTCGGGCAGGTTGTTCATGTAGTAATTAAACAGCTCTCTTTCCGTAGCGAATTTAGTTATGATGAGGTCGTATAAAGCTTGTTTGGCATGACCATAACCATAATTTCCATTCTGATAATTATATCGCATGCTGGCAACTTCTTCCCGTGAACCTAATAAGGAATAAAGTTTAAAAGTAATATCTTCTTCCGGATTTTTTGGTTCTTCCAGCGTTTTACTATCCGATTTTATGGATTTGATTGCTTTCTTTAATTCCTGATCCGGAGCAAAAATATCAATAGTATTCCCGTACGATTTACTCATTTTTTCTCCATCAATGCCCGGAATAATCATAACCTGCTCGTCAATTCGGGCCTGCGGCAATACAAATGTTTCGCCGTAGCGAGCGTTAAAAGTGCTGGCAATGTCGCGGGCAATTTCCAGGTGTTGTATCTGATCTTTGCCTACCGGAACAAAGTCGGCATCGTACAAAATAATATCGGCGGTCATGAGCACCGGATAAGTAAATAATCCCGCATTTACCTCGGCTAGCCGGTTTGATTTATCTTTGAAAGAATGCGCATTGGCCAGCATGGGATAAGGCGTAAAGCAGCTTAAATACCAAGTAAGCTCACATACTTCCGGCACATCCGATTGGCGGTAGAAGGTATTCTTTTCGGTATTAAAACCAAAGGCCAACCACGCAGCTGCTACAGCGTAGGTATTTTGCCGTAAAATTTCTGCCTCCCGTACCGTGGTAAGGGAATGTAAATCAGCAATAAAATAAAAAGAATCGTTTGCTGTATTTTTAGAAAGGTTAATTGCCGGAATAATGGCTCCTAATAAGTTGCCTAAGTGCGGGCGACCTGAACTTTGTATACCGGTAAGTATTCTGGACATGAGTGACTTATTTTTTTGCAAAATAAGCTATTTTACCCGAATAAAACCGTGGTTCAATTGAGTTTTTAATCTTGGAGAATTATACCAGATTGAATATTAATTAATAAGACTTCCGGGTAAATTTAAAAAATAGTTAAGCGTTTTGGATAAGCGGAAAAGTATATGTTTAAACTACAGCCGATTCATCTTGCGCCGCCGCCTCTATTAATTCATTTGATTTATTAAATCCTAAATAACGGTCGATGGCAAAATGCACTAAATAGAGGAGCGGGGTTAGGGCAACCGCCACAAAAAATTTATAAAGGTAATTTATGAAAGCAACGGAGAAAACCTGCTCCAACGACCAATTACTAAAAACATAAAAGGCAATAAAAAGCACCACAAAAGAATCTACTAACTGCGAAA
>Ga0210040_10005438_pt1 | contig 16221 bp, 10 predicted proteins | sample CryGeyCG12114_NA_FD_185462 | JGI IMG/M metagenome (GOLD analysis project Ga0210040, IMG submission 185462) | Groundwater microbial communities from aquifer - Crystal Geyser CG19_WC_8/21/14_NA (SPAdes) (version 2) | ecosystem: Environmental > Aquatic > Deep subsurface > Groundwater | place: USA... | reverse complement strand
GCGAAACAAAATTGCCGAAAACAGGTCACTTTGTTTGAGCTTATCACTTGCTAAACGATTCTGTGAGTTTTGATGGTTTTGGCTGGTTTTAATAGTAGTTTTAATATTTCCCGGGAATTCCCGGGAATTCCCGGGAACGAGTAAATTTTTTCCCGTTTCCCGGGAATGAAAAATACCCCCGGGAATATCATCTCTAACCCTAGCATAGTACTTGTACTCACATCTATTTAAAGGAAGAGAGTTCAGGGAAAATGATGCGAAAAGGGAAACATGGGACGAAAATAACCGAGCACTAGTTTTCCCTTTCGGTGTAAATTTTACCCTTAAACCCCCTATACCTGTGGTTCACAGCAGTTCTTTAAGTTGTATATTTCCTGAAATACTGTAGTCGCATTTAGGTGGCCAAAATTTTAATTTTCTAATTAGCTAGGCAAGGAATTCAATACATAAAATTTCCCTATAATTATGTTGTTCAAATCAATTTTACGACTCAATCCTTTTTTTCGTTTTGGCCAATTGAAACGCATGATGCATGTATAATTCCTAATGTACGTACAGCGTGTACAAAACAAAACGTTTCTGCAGCTTTTTAGATCCTGCTTCCATAAATATGTACAATGTATTAACTATGTAAAGGTGTAAAAGTAAGTCCACTTGAAATTTTGGAGTTGGAGACTAGCCCCTTTATATGAAAGTTTAAGGCTGTTCTGGTATGCCCACATAGGCTGCTGAAGATTCATTCTCCCCCTACTTGCTTGTTAGTTTGATCAGTTTTCCAAACCTGACATTATTACTATGTTATGTACAATGTTTCACACTTACTGTTCTCCATCTGTGTTTTTGTACAATAAATGAGCCACAACATAGGTTTTTGGACGATAAAAGGAAAAGGAAAGATACAGACAGGCAACATTACATGTTTGGATTTGAGATGGCTCGAAAAGTGCTCAAAGTGAAATGCGACAGCTATGCAAAGATTTTGATTTTACCTGCCAGTTTCCCCAATTTCAGGAAAGGATTCAAATGCTGGAGCGAATTCCGGTATCACACCCGCTTCTGCACCTGTAAATAATAAACAATTTAAAAAAAAACTTTTTTTACAAAATACACTATTCATCATTTATGCATCAGTTTTTAAATTGAAGAAGCTGTAAAAACACACTGGTGCCTTTAAACAGTTTTGTAATCAGATACCACTTGAAATGTGATATTGCAGATAGTAAAAATATAAACTATCTTCTTCTGCCAATTAAAAACTTGATACTTTTTATCTTACGCTTATAAAAATACAAATAAAATACAAACGTATGACTTATCAATGATCCTGAATTTAAAGCATATCTACCCAACCGTAATCTAGAGTCAATAACCAAAAAAATACACTTTTATTGGACCATACACACACACACGCACTATTACTTTGTCTCCAAAATAAATCATATAGCTGAACAATAGGATCCAAACAAAGGAAAAACATAAGCGAAACTACAATTTTGCAGAGATGACACTAATGGACATAAAAAATTGCTAAAATTATGACTACCAATTCTTCAAGCCCACATGTGATAATACACTGTGTAAACAATAAGTCAGCTGTGCTGTAAAACTCTCGTTTAAAAACAATAAAACGCATCCCCATGCATTATGTTCCATACGAGGGAAATACCATCACTAACTGCAAACAGTGGACAAAAAACATGTGTGCACAGTCAAACTGATTGAATCACTTAAGCAATGACATTCGTAGTACACCAGACCATATAAAATAACATGAAGGATGACAACAACATTTCCAATTTAGTATGACACCATCAAAAAAAATACAGTTTCAGTCAGTCAGAAATATTATGTGCAACTTTTCTATTGTCATTTACTTTACGTGACAAACAAAAGTAAGTTAAACTGAAAAAAAACTTCTACACTATTCACTGGAGATGAAAGAAACTCAAAACTGAAAGCTGACTAAACGTCCTGTATTATACTTTATGAGAAGAAATAAAAAGGATTTGTTGACAACAATATGTAAAATATCATTTTCAAAATGTACAATTTACTCTGTGTCTCGCTATAATGTTTCCTTTTCTCAAACATTTTTGGTACTCAAATTGAACATACTGCAGAATGTGGGATCCACAAAAATGCAACAAGAGCCCAGAATAAGGACGATGAAACAAAATTTAGACAAGAACAAAAGAATTCCTTCAACGTAGTCTGATTTCTTCAATATTTGGCAGTAAACGAAAACGTATAATGCCAATACAAGCTATACCCTATCCGTAGTAGGTATTATCCATACCTTTATCAGTACTTTCCATATAAAATTCCGTAGTAAGATTTTTCATTTAACAATAGCTTCCTGTGCCAAATTTTTCGCAAAAAATGCTCCGATAAATCAAATTTTCTGGTAACAAAGATTGTTACTCAGTACATAAATTTGATTTACAAACGTATTCGTTTTCTGATTCGACCGAATTGAATCTAAAAAATGTTGGTTCCGTTTCCCTAGGCAGTACAATCGTCAAATTGCCGAGAACCTGTGAACCAACAACGCACTGCTTGTGTGTAAGATTTAACAAAAGAATTCTCAAACATCTAAAGTTACAAACGACAAGGAGTAGTATTTAACGAATCCAAAAAGGGAAAGAAAATGTTCTCTCCACAAGAGTGCTTTATTTGAATTTGTAAGGCCACATTGGTTCACCTTTCTTGGAGACAAGGATTATTTTTTGAAGCAATATTGAACCTACATAGTTATACTGTAAAAATAGCTCACCCATCACCTTTAGAATCTTATGTGCGAGTTGAGAAATAGTTTGAAATGTCAAACTAACGACCCCCCCTTGTGGGGTAACCATTGTGTACAATATATTTAATATGTGAGTTACTTGTTAGTGTGTCATTTTTACTAACTTGTGCCTCCATGTGGTACACAAGGACATTCATCATTATTCTTCTTTTTTTATTTAATGAAGGGAGGCAAGATGAACCGAAGGAATAAAAATTCCAGCTGGGAACAAAAGCAAAATGACAATTTTTTATTACTTTCATTGTTAGCCTGTTGAGTACACACAGAATGACATGTACATGTGTAAGTTGAATATAAAATGTGAAACTAATTGCAACTCTCTTGTCGGCATAGGATACAGCACTGGTCTCGTATATTTGTGGGAGCAGTGAGTGAGTATAGTGAGCAACAACATGTGACAGAGTAGACGAGAACCAGAAAGTCAAACAAAACTGATGAGGAAAACTCGACTGGAAAGTTTACAGGAGAAGGGAATGAGAAAATGAGGGAGAATTTCAATCAGCAAGGAAATTAAATGAACAGTATAAAACAGGACATGCAAGGATCCTTTGAAACATGGAGACAGCCAAGTTGAAAGTTAATAAACCGTTTGTTGTTATATGAGTTTGAGAGTGCAACTTGGAATGAATGTTTCGTCTGTTTTCATCAATGCTTTGTATAATGAGTCAAGTCTGCTGAAAGTTTTACTATTTCACTTTAAAATTGTACAGATATTGCGATTCATTTGAGAAAAACATGGCTAGTTCAAAGGCACAAAAAATAATTTAACAAATTCATTACTTCTATGAACGCTATCTATATTTATACATTATATTGCAGTATTCAATCCAAATTAATCGATACCAATACATATAGCTTATAGCTTTACAGACAACTATATCAATTGTGAACACTAATGATAGTGATCGATACTTGCTATCTACTTTTGTAATTAATGAGCATTGAACACACCTGCTTTTTCTTTCCAAAAAACCGCTGTGAAACCAGGAGCGAAAGCAAAGCTAAGAAATTGTATAATTCACGCCCACTTGATACAGAACGAATTTCTTCACAGACCAAAAAAACCAGCAAGACAACTCACTTAACTTTCTCTCGTCGTTGTAAGTAACGCAATGCATGGCCAAATACGTAAATGATGACAAAAAAGGCAACTTTCATTGTCCCGATGCACTTGCTATTGTCTCGAGATAGAGCACGCTCAATTAATTTGAGAACACAAACTCGTTAGTCGGGAAGGCCCATTGCCCTCTGCTGCCCATGGGGTGCCATTTTACTGGTTCTCTACTTTTATATAACTAATGATTTCCTGGAGCAAAACAAGGATGGGAAAAACAACACATTTATCTTGTGGATTTCTCTTTTGAAGTCATGCTGACAAAGTGAGACTCCTAGTTAGGTAACAAAAAAAGAATCTCATTGGATTCCCATAAAAAAGTTAGTAATCACATGTTTAGTTACACATGAAATCTATGGATATCGGATGTTAAAGTTAGGACATATAACTGTAACGTTACTTTCCGTATCGATTTAATAGTAGTTCACATAAATTTTAGCGATACAGATAGATATGGAGACAAAAGATGCTTTTGAATTGGGAAACTCAAGACGAGAAAGACAAAGTGAATATGTGTGCACTCCATTAACTCCTGTTCAATTCCATGAATGGTCCATTAATTTGAGAAAGAGGATATGCATAGATAGAATACTCCCGGCGTTCGTTGAAAGCAATATTGGATGAAAATTTGTTTTGAATTACTTAATGGATCATCCTTTTTGGATGCATTCTTGAAACAACCAGAAATTAATTTTAATCGAGACTTACTTGCAGCATAACCAGGAATGATGAAAGAATATTTCCACGATTATATTAAATCGTTGATGAAAATACAAGTGCAACTAATAAAGGAAAATGAAATCAAGTGTTAACGACAGTATATAATATATTGCATGCAAATGGAGAAAGTTTTAACTCTAGGGTGAAGCTTCAGAAAGGTAGTCAGTAAAGTCTAACTTTAGAAACGCAAAATGGAAAGTGAAAGACCTTTGAAGAATTAATTAGTGAGTGTCAGTCATGCCACAACCTTTCAAGCGCAGTATTCATTTGGTGCACAAGTACTATTATTACTGCGATTCTAAACCCTTTGTTTTCCGATGTTTCATATTCCTTCAACCATACAAGAGATGATATGATGATAGTTTGAAAACGAAGAAGCACTAATAATACAGTCTAAATTATTGCCAGTTCACGGTTCAATTGATTGTTATGCAATACACGACATGGTTTGCTCATTAAAAGGGAGATTTTTAGATTCTGGACGAGCAGGTAGGTACAGTTAGTTTATAACGGTAATTTCATAAGTGAAGTTGATAGCAATAACAGATTATTATGGGGAATAATGTACTTACCACCAGGGTTATGTCGAACATCCAAAATAGCTGTGGAGGATATCGGTTCCAGTCTATTGCCAGAACTGTTCACTTCACAGGAATAGAATCCCTTGTCAAAAACTTCCAGATCTTTTATCCGTAGGGTGGATTCCACGATACGGACAGGTGACTTTTTCCCCAGGGCTGTTCTATAATGGGGAAAACAGAAATGTGAACATTTCAGCTTTCAAGCTGACTGATTTACAATAATTATTATTATTGTACAGCTCCCAGATGAATACATAATAATACGATTTTTAAAGTTTTGAGAAAATTGTACTACAAAATTACAGATTAATAAAATGGTGGTAGTCAATTCGTGGTAAATCTTCATTTTGTCATGCATGAGTATTTGTATGTCACAGCACGATAGTTTTGACTTAAATGGTCCCATTGTTTCTGAATTCTCAAATCAACTGACCACTTTCAGTTTAAAACGATTGATATTTATATTTTCTCATGCGGAATAACCTTTTGGAATAAAGCTAACGGTATGGAAAAAAAACTAACTTGATGTCTTCATGTGTCACACATAAAAAATATAAGAGCAAGGGGACAGCCAATCTTTACTGACAGAGTACAGTTAGACTAAAAACAAATACTGCCTTGACTGATTTGGTTCACTCACTCACTTAACTTAAAACATTCCCACCCTCCAAATCGGAGCTAGAAATATTATTATTATTAAAACTATAGCCAGTGAGTGAGTATACATTACAAAAGTACATACTTTCTACGAGCGTGCTTAATCCTGAATCGATCTCCTTTGAATGTGTCAGCCACCCCATTTTTGTACCACTTGATAGTTCTGGGTGGAGGATTTCCTTCAGCTTCACATTTCAACTTCACATCTTGACCCGTATCCCGTGTGATGTTCACTAAATTCCGAAGGAAATGAAGAAACTTCTTGGGTTCTTGAATTTCCGTCTCATTATCCGCCCTTTCGTCTTCCCTGGACCCTGCTTCTTCAGAACCAGCCCAGATTGACCCTTGATCTCCAGTTGGAGACGTGTTTTTTTTCACACTGTGAAGAACAAAAATGCGTCAAACCAACGTGTCTAATCTGAGCTTCAAGACGTGACATTTTCTATTTCTGTTTCTTTAGTTTTATTGCTTTTTTACTCCCAAAGAGTTAAATAAGTGAAATATTTACAAGAACTAGGAACCTAATACTGTGGATGATTTTTTGCAGTGCATTAAAAACCCAACGAAAATCACGGAAAGAAGTTATTGTTTGGTATACAATCATACAATTCTGTAGTTTCCTTCGTGCTTACTAGTGAACAAGCAATTTATATTTCTACCTTACGCCTGCTGAAAATGATTTATAACCCTTGGTTTCTTTATCGACCCTTCTTGCACACATAATAAAAATATCCGATTATTATCTGAAATACAACGGAAATGGCTGCGTCGGTCAACAATATGAAATTGGTGATTTTTTTCCAATTGCTCTTATAATACAGTTTGCCATAATATTTTGTCCAAGGCAATGTTTAGAACTGATTATTTACAAACATGCTACTAAAAGTAAATCATAACATTCAAACATTCTAATATTCTCACCGAAATGCTTAAAAATGTTTGACCTGTTGGAAATATAATTTTTCAAGCAATATTTTTTAAATAATGAAAACACATAAATTGCATTATATGAAATGAATATGACAAAGATCCTCGAATCCCCACGGCAGACGAAACGAGATTATTATAACAACAGTCATTTCCACCCGTACAGGCCATAATCATTTCCCACATTAACTCACCTCGATTTTTCCAGCGCATTCGTTATATCTGGAACCGGATGATGATAAGATGGGGAAACGTGCTCGCCGAAAGGAGGCAAATGTTCAGATTTCCCCTCATGAAATAAATTCCCATTTTCGTCGTCATCATCATACCCCATTTCTAAAGAGTCTTCATCTTCATAGTCCTCATCAGTGAAGAAATGCTTCATTTTTTCACCATGTCCTTCTCCTAGTCTAGAATTCCAAGCTGCACAAAGAAGAGCGTACATTAATAAATTATTGCATAATGTATGTATATAACTTCCAGCAATAAGTAATAAGTAACAATATTAAAGCTACCAAACACAGTAAAATTAACCGGCAGTTCAACCAACTTGTTAAATTAACAAGTGCATTACAGCTTGTACTTCACACGCACCCAACAAATCAGTAGATTTCAAAGCTCTTTTTAGCCATATCTCAAATTCATCGCCTGCATACCCGCAACAGCACTTTCTAATTAGTTAACTAATTGCTGTTAAATGTATCTAAACTACGAAGTCCTTTATGACACTACATTCCTGCTACCTTCACAGTCACTACTGCGCTTTTTTAAAGGTTCATTCAAAAAATACAACCGGCGTTTAACTAAACACAAAACCCATAGCTCTAGCCAAAAAGAAGCAAAATCTAAGCAAACCAAACTTGCTGAACGGCAGCGAAACAAACAAACGTTGACGAGTCATAATGTCACAAACATTAAATAATGTACAATTCACCTCTCTCAAGCAAAGCATTCATTACTAACGCTAACTATAATTATGGTCGCCGAAACCTCATCATATAATCATTTATGTAAAGCTCAAAAATAAACCAATTTCACTTTTCCAATCCATCATTCACCAATAAAATATGCACCGACACTGACTGACTAACTGGTTTGCTTCCAGTCATCCATCTATCGTTCAATTAGGGAGGGGTGCAAAAATCTACTGATGATGATGAATAGTCACATTCATCTGCTCGTTTTGTCCTCATCATAAACTTATTAGAATTGAATGAACAGCCCGCAACCATCATGATAACTCATGCATCTAAAATACATAAATGATTTCCATGGAGTGACAAAAAAGCACACAAGCCTTTCAATTACTAACTATACCTCACTATACACGGCCTTTACTCTTTGCAGTCATGAATCATGATCAGGATTTATCTCTGGTGTGAATAAACACTGTCTGTATACTCTCTTTACAGTGAGTAACTTCCTCACTTTAGTTCCATATATAGGCCGTAAACTAAAATCCCTTCGCTTTTCAATCACGGCGAGCACAGTAATACAAACTAATCTGGAAGAAAATCCAAAACCGAACATATTTTTTCTTACTCAAAAACCATCAAAAAGTAAAACGGACATTTAAACTTGTTAGTTAGTTAGTTAGTACGGCTTCATACAAAATTAAACCGCAAACAGTAAATTTACGGTATCTAAGAATACACAAGAATCATAAATACTCGAAATTTCAAAATACTGTCTACCCCAACCCCCATATATTTACACAGACTGAGGAGCACTTATTGCTTGGCGGTTCATTCCTTCATATGTCATGTCACATTAATGCTCTAGTAGTAGTCTACATGCATACATTTTTTCACAGAAAACGAATGTGATGCATCTTCAAGTATAGAAAGAATAAAAATAGGAAGGAGAACCCAAGACCAAACTAACTATGGAGGGTGACAAAAAGCGATAAGCCGGTGAGCCTTTCAAGACAGACATGGAGAGATTCATATGCACTTTTTCCCTTATCCTCTATTTCCATGCACATGCACTCCATTTCAATACACAAACTTGTGCATTATTTACACATACGTTTTTCACACTTTGACTCAGCTGTTTGAACTATATACCAGCGGTCCCCTTTCCACAATAATAATGATGATGATAACAATAACAGCAACAATAGATAGATGGAAATAAATTATTCACTTTCGGACCAAAAGCTGATGGGTGGCCAGGCCATTTGGGACGATGACTTGGGTTTTATTTTTCCTAAATAAAGATGTCCTGTGACAGGAACTACTATTATGATTTTTTGGCGAACTAACTTCATTTATCGGGAGTACTAACTAAACTAACTACTGCGGCTACCGTGTGAATGGAAATCCAAGGGGATTCAATATTGAATAGCAGGGGAGTGCAAATGATGTGAAGAACCCATAAGACTCATATTTGATGGATTTCTTTCCATGTAGTAGTAGTATTCATTCATTCTCATAGCAGTCACTTTTTTCACTCCACTTGGTTAAATTTTTGACGCCTATTGAGTGGCAGAGAAAAATTGAAAATGTTCGTTCACTCTAAGCAACCTTTTGAACATGCATGGTGGATTCAAGAGAGCGAGGAAAAGTGGAAATGTTTGATGAAACACGAGAGGTTATAAGAATGAACAGCCAAGTGGATCAATTGTGTAAATAGTAGTAGTAGTGGTGGATGGAGAAGTGCGAACGCTTATTTTTTCTTAACAAGTATGGCATGTTCTTTGGTGGAAAACTTTCTCCACTCTTTTGTTGATACTTCACTCGGCTTCTTTAGTTGGAAAAGATTTTTTTCGTGTTAGCATGAATGTAGCCGAGAATTTTATCAGGTGGTGCTGATGGAGTGATCACAATAGTGGCGAGGTTTGAAGTGATCTAAAAAGATGTGCACATTTAGTGCAGCATTTTAAATCTATTATTACTATTTATTTAGTTTGAAATGAGGGAAAAATGAAGTTGGAGATAGCAAGCCTAAGTTTCCGCTGTATGGCTAAATTGCTACAAGTATTTGAAAGTGTTGGTCAACATTTTTTCTTGTATTTTTTTACACAAATGGAACAATAACAATATAGAGGAGCGGGGGAATACATGTTTGTGAATTTTTTTTACGAGGCTGAAACTAACTGTAGCTAAGCTACGCCATGAATCCGACTGGCTACCTAATGAAGAAGAAAAACGGCAGCCCTTCATTCATGCATTAAGGTAAATGGGAAAATATGGCCAAGTGTACACCTGGTATGAGAACCAAGTCTTGGAACAAGTAAAACTTTTTTTCTTCGCCTGCATAAATACATAATATTAGAAAGGGAGCCAACATTAATTTATATTACATACATCTAAAGCAAGCATTAGATAGATCTATTTATTCTCCCCACCACACTTTGTTTACTGTATCTTCAAAAATTCAAACTGACTTGAGTAGAGTTAAAACCTATTTTCATAACCAATTAATTCATTCGGGAGCAATTTTCCTATATTGAATTTACTTGCCCAATAATGAATGCAGACAGGAACACACAAAACACAAAATACAAGTTATCCTTCTATAAAACAAACTACACACAGTAGAAATCTTAGTTAGTCTAAGTATAAGCAGAGCAATAAATTATAAATTTAATCCGTCCCAACTAAAAAACTGTGCACAATAATCGCCGTACCTATACAAACCTAACTTCGCCATTCTAATCTCAAATTTCCCCTTTCTAATGGTGAAAACATTCGTTTGCTCCTTACCACAAGAATTTACATGATTATCCCACATTTTAGCATCACAATTTATAGCTTCATACAAATTACTATCATTTGGTTCCTAGTGCGAACGAAATAATACAGTTGATCCCTGGACACATGATAAAGCAACTTATCATATGGGAATATTGGAACATGCTTGTTATCGCTACCCAAATCTTACTAACTAACTAAGCAACTATAACCATGCCTAATCTTATGCGTTCAAAACTTTCCCGTGTGTGAAAATATTTACGATTTTTATGCCTATCTTCATATTTGTTGCATAACATTTTGACTTGTGCATTTGCTCTAGTACTTCCATAATGTAGTTTTATAATGCACTGTCCCTATAAGAATGGAGGGAACAAAACATTCATCATTTCCGTGGACGGGCACATGTGATACATTCTTGCATGATTACACGCACTAACCCAAACCACTCATATAAGTACAAAAGTACATAAGTAGTATCGCATTCTCCTCATGTTATACGCTTCAAAATGGTTAATTAGACCGAGATTTATGGTAATGTGAGAACTAATGGGGTAGTTGACCACCTGCATAGCTCGCCAAGAATGATGTGTTGTTTTTCATATCCTATTTTATGCTTACATGGACTTTAACTATGTCTGTTATGTATGTTGAACTATCTCTGATGCTATTTATTTATTTAATTCAAATTGTTCTTCCTAACTAACTCTAAGAAACTAGTTGTGCTTGGTAATAGAAAAAATGATTTTACTTGCTGTGCACGTATTGGTATTCCAATTAAAAAATTATTTGGTGTTAGTTTCATAGTTGAACAGCAAATTATTGAAAACTGCATCTGTTATTACAATGGTTGCATAGTATGGACAAAAAAGTCAAACTAAATACTGACTGAGGCATCATTTACACAAAAATATGTTGATCTACTTACATGCTAGTTTTTTTCGTAGAACTAGATACTTAGTTTGAAAAACATGTGTCATCTATACCTGTATTGAAATCGGATCCCATAATCCCCAAGTGATCCAGGATCTTGTCACCCTTAACAGACACAGAGATCATCAATATCTCAATGTTCCAACCAAGATTCCTTCTTTGTCTGTGTCTTCTTCATCCGTCAAGTTTACTTTTCCACGTACAGTTTTTTCTTTCTAGTTTGTGTAACTGAACCACGAGGCAAGGAAGCATGAAATTTCACATATCAAAACCATAGAAAAGGAAACTTCGGTTCAACAATCTTGGGAGCGTTAGTGTTGGATACAAAAAGTTTTTGTCTTCCAAATCAACTCGTGCAAATAAACCTGAAAGATAAACAGACATCAGTCTTCTTCCCAGTAAACAAACTTGGGGTTAAAGGACTGTAAACAAGTCCAAACTATTTATCACATGCCAATTCCCATAAATATAGTGTAATGTGACTTTTGTCACTGATGAATTTATACGGGCTGTGTATATTATGTGACAGATTAAGAGAATAGAGGAAAAATTTCCCTTTTCACGCAAATACCAGACCGAACACTTCTAGACATCAGTTCTTGGAGTGTCCTGCCTAAAATTTACCGAATTATTTTAAGGACTGAACCCTAAACAACAGTGTACATTTTATACGCGTTAGTTAGTTTGTAATTTTTCATTGTATCACAAATCCTGGACTTCTTTCCTGTAAAAAAACTTAACTATTCCGGTAATTCATCTCTTTTAGTATGCTCACGAGACTAACAATGCATTATTATATATTCTTTCTGTCCGGCTATCACATTAGCATACTAACAACCCCATTAACCAACTAATAGGCCAACATAATGTGCCCACAGATGCACTCACATGTGGAGAGACACATGTCTGTCCGTTCCCATTAGACTCGGGCGCTCTAATGGTCAAATGCATAATATCCCATAAGACACAACAATTCACATGATTTTTACATTAGCTACGTCCTGAGAACACAAAAATTACCCACTTAACTAATTCCAACGCTAATTTATTTCCACTTCACTTGTGAATCTTCATACGAAACAATCAAACTGAATTCAAACTTCAATTTTTATCATTATCATTGCATTTCAATGCACAGGGCAATAGTGTGCGTGACTATGTTCGAGTACAATGCCTTTCAGCAGTATTGAATTCATTCCATTTGTCTACTCATGGCGTCAATTGCTTTAACTAATCTCGTAATTAATGGTAATTGTTGTAGGATACAATGCACATTTAAGTCTTATTGTAAAAGTAACGAATAGAAACTAAAAGTTTGCTTTGTTTGACAAGAGAAACCCACAATTTAAAATGCTACAGAGCGAGCTATGAATGAAGTTCGACTTTAATTCTTTAAGCTACTTGCGAAATGCGATTTGAATGTTTTCTCGAGAAATTGAAACGAGACATAGAAAAGTAGTTTTTGCACCAAAGTTTAGCGGCATACAAAGTTTAAACGCCATTTATAGACTTACATGGTTGTCCATAATCGGCACTAATTGACTAATTCACATAAATTAATTATTGTTAGTCTTTTGGTTTGGTATTGAGTATTGGTATTAAGCTAGGTTAGCGATTCGAATTTTGTAGGGTCAAAGTGTAACTTGACCCAACAAGACTATAATTTTTAATGATCAACATTTCTAGTTTTCCAGCGTGTTGTAAACTAATTGGCAGATAATTCGAGGGGCCGCCTAGTTTCATACTAGCCAACGAAACTAATAATTTATCCATGGTAATTACCCTGAAAAAATAATAAAAATGTGATGCAGGTTTTGGATAATGCATAATTTTATGATTATGTCCAACACACGTTCTCAACTATAGTGTTCATTTCCCACCCCGTTCCATTAAGATTGTCAGCTCACATTGCCTGTCTTCATTAGTTAGTTAGTTTGTGAAACTTTGTGGAGCATGTTTGTTACTTGTGACAAGTGGAGATCATTTTACTTTACCAGCAGGCAAGAAAGTTCGATGTGAAACAACTCATAAAAAGCCGGGGGAAGAAATGTATAATGAGGCTATGGAAAACATGGGCGGTTTTGTGTACTCAAAGAGTGTTCCTTTCCAAGTAAAAAAGCGACAAGTTTATGTTGTGTGGTTAATTTGAAGTGATGAATGAATTGAATGTTAGTTGCTTGCATACGATATGAATTCCGTGTACGATCATAGAAACTAATGTGGTTATAGTTAGTTAGTTAGTTGGATTTGGGCCAAAAACGCATTCAAATTGTAAAATAATGCCCAGTAGTCATAATTTTTGCTTATTTAGCTCCAAATTAAATTTTTGACGTTAGCTTAGATAATCAAGAAATAGTGAGAAAATGTATCGGATTTAGTTCCTCAGACATGTAAAGATGGTATCTGGTATCCATACAGTAATGGTGTCTGGGTAATCTAAGCTTTGCACTTTGCATTTAAAATCAATCAGTCTCAAGGAATGTATGTACATGTTTAAATTATGCTAACGGATTTTGGTTTCATGTATCAATAGCGCAAGACTGAGCTCACAACCCTTATATAACATGAATTATTCATGGAGAATTCATGATATCAAAATTCACTCAAGTCAAATCCTGAGTATACAACTGTAGATACGTTTTGCTGCATGTGCAACGGATGTTTTTTCTTAAATACGGAATTTTTGCTTCAAAACAACTATGACTAACTAACTACAAATAGTATTTCTTTTCAAACCAACAAAAACATAGGGTGATCGAAAAGTTTGATTTTCTTTCCACATCAAATGGTAACTACAAAGCATTTAATTTTGGCCTACGTTAGGTTTAACTAAAAGCGTGATAATCACGCACTGACTCGTCATGAGGGAATTCCTGTCACAAAGAATTTAGCTATGAACTCATTATTTTGTCAAGATGAGCAAACCGACTCTTGATGTTTGTAAAATGAATTATTGGGATGCAATGATGAGATCATATCATTATGTTCCTACACCCTCTCCCTTTTTATCAACGAGGGAATCGCATCATGAAATGAGGTGAAACTTGAGACACATAAATAAAGGGAAAACAACCGAGATAGGCAAATAAAGAATTGTCGCTCCTAATGTAACACAATAGGCCACAAGAACATTTATTTCCTTATTTGCGAAAGGCCGACAAACTAAGTAAAGTGCATACAAAATGAGAATATCTTGTTCTCTTTCATTTTTTCTGTGCTCTTAATCGATTTCTCGTGGACAAAATAATGCAAAGAGACACACGCCCAAAATACATTGTATGTTTTCCTACTCACAATGGAGAATGCATGCATTCATTCTATACATAACCTAGGAATGAAATGGAAAACTAACTGTATATATTTGTATATGAACGTAATTCGCTCTTTTTCCAGTACAAATAAAGTTGGCCCGTTCGATTCAATGAAAGTAAACTAACAAAAAAAATTATCCTCTAAAGTGCAGTTATTTCCCCCACTACTATTACGTATGCAACTGTGCAAACAAGTGCTTCATGAAATCTTCCACCCATGCTACTCTAATGCAATTTTTCAATACCCATTAATGGAATCTCAAGTGTTTCAAATTGTCCTCTAACTAACGGAACACTAAAGTCCTACAATAAGCTAACCCTACGCAAGTTTTATTTCGCACGCATTATTTTCCACCGCATTTTCGAGTCAATCATCCCAGTAGGGTCCATCAAATTTAACTACCACACATATGAAGCATGCGACTTATTACATACGAGAAAATGTGTGCTCCAGTGTAAATTCTCCCTCGGGAATACGAAATAGTTTACGGCACATTTCTTGCCAACATGTCCCAGAAAACAAATACATGCAGGGAAAGTGTCAAATGAAATGGTTGCCTGAGTCGTCTGAGTGTATATATAGTTAGTCCTAGTTGAGTTCCCATTATCACACAGAGAGTCTGTTATTAGCAAAACACAATAGAGAAAAAGAGAGACTCAAGACTAGAAGCTTTATTTGTACTAACTGCATAATAGTTAGTTAGTTGGCAGTAGTGAGTCATTGCTTTCCATCATTTCTGAATCAATGAGGGGACAGCTAAGGAGTGCTGAACAAATAAATAGAATTATTCTGTCACTCTCTCTCTCTCTATCGCCACTCAATTAGAATATGCAAAAGGATAAGGACGAATAATAAGTCAACATAATGCTTTCAAATGCACCCAATGCCAATCATCAGTATGGAACCGGAAAATGACTTAGGTTGGGAATCAACCAGTTAGTTAGTTAGTTTGCATAGTGAGACCTAAGCAAATATTATAGAGGGAAAATTTTATTCAGAAAACAGTTGCAATTGGTCGATTTGTAAAAATTACACCATTCTGAAATGACCAAGACCGAGCTTTAAAGACTTGAGGAAATTATTCAATAGAAGTAACCAACTGGCTATTCATACACGCATATTATGTGATTGAGATTGACACGATAATTGAGGATATTTCAAGCCAATTGAAATGACCATGGGTAGAGAAAATCATGTATGCTTAGCTTCGCTTGAGCTAAAATTGTACACACTAGCACCTAGCACTGACTCTGTTAATCTAAAGAATAATAAACCACAGTAAGTGGACATAATGAGAGGTCTTTAGGCTTTGTTTTCTTGTAATGGTGTTTATAATAGTGTTGAAAATTTAGTAATATAATTAGTTTGCCGTGAATTGAAATAAACAGTATAAAATAATTTAATGTAGCGAATGACCTGTGGAGGAATTTACCTGAAGAATTACGAACTCTGTATGTTCCTTTTCATTTTAAAAAT
>Ga0210040_10005437_pt1 | contig 16222 bp, 11 predicted proteins | sample CryGeyCG12114_NA_FD_185462 | JGI IMG/M metagenome (GOLD analysis project Ga0210040, IMG submission 185462) | Groundwater microbial communities from aquifer - Crystal Geyser CG19_WC_8/21/14_NA (SPAdes) (version 2) | ecosystem: Environmental > Aquatic > Deep subsurface > Groundwater | place: USA... | reverse complement strand
ATCTTACGCAAAATTGTTCAAAAAACAATATCAAAAATTCCCCAACTCATTTGAGCTATATTTAGCAATTTTTTCAATGCGGCAAATAAAATGTGCTACATTTGTAGCATGGCTGGTTCTTATAGGGTTAAGAGGAATGCATAGAAAACCAATGGATGTAAAGACTGCTTTCCTTTACGGTGAATTGAAAGATTTATTTGAATCAGCCGGAAGGTTTTGTTGAAAGTGAAAGTGATTTGGTGTGTAAGCTGAAGAGAAGTCTGTAGTATATGTATCATCGTAGTATATGTTGACGATGCGTTAGTGCTGTCAAAGTGTGCAACTATGTAGAAAGAACTCATTAAATATATGGCTACAAACTTCGCTATAAAAGTGGACGAGCCCTCTACTTTTTTTGGTGTCCAAATCAACAATGATACAAAAGGAAACATGTTTCCATCAAGAACTACTGATTCATCAAATTTTGGAACGATTGCATATGATTGATTGCAACCGTGTGACAATTCCTATGTGCCCTAGTTTACAGTTTCGTACAGAGGAGGAGGATGATAGCCTTCCCTACAGGACTTTAATCGGTGCTCTACTGTTTTTAGCTAAAACTACATAACCTGATATTGCTTTCGCAGTTGCAAAGTTAGCTCAGTTCACAAACGCCTACGGAAATGAACATTGGCTGGCGGCGAAAAAATTGCTGAGTATCTGAAAGAAACCTTTAATCTTGGCATTTGCTATGAAAAACACAATAAACCTTTGTGTTTAAATGGTTATTGTGATTCGGACTATGCTTCTGCAAATCTCAATCTGGTGCAGTGCTTTTTCTTGGAAACAAATTGGTATCATGGCGAAGTCAAAAGCAAAAAGGGGTGGCATGCTCTACGACGGGAGCAGAGTATATTACCCTGGCTGAAGCAACTAAGAAGATTCTTTGGTTACCCAGGCTCGTAAGTGAATCAGAAGATTAAATCCAGCTGCTGGTTGAGATCAACATGGATAACTAGAGTGCTATTTGATTAGCGAGTAATCCTGAATTTCATCAGCGATCAAAACACATCGATGCGGCATACCATTTTGCTCGTGAGCATGTTCAAAGTAGAACAACTGATGAAAGCTACCGCACGTGACTGGAAAAAAAAGAAGGTTGCACGCACCTTTCTTGGATTACTTTAACTACATAATGCCATGTGGAACCACCTGTCCTATTAAGCTTGTCAGTCTTTGCCGATGTTCGCTTGCAAACGATATTATTCTTGAGTTTACGGTACCATCAGCTACTGTTAAATGGCAGGTAGTGGAGGCAGATGCCTTAGAGTTTAGAAATGTGCGTGATAATTCCTTATGTACAATGACCTATACAGTTCCTAAGCGGTTATTTATCAATAAAGAAACTCATTGTCTTCATCCAGTTAGCAGTCGAAACGAAGATTTTGTTTGGTGCCTACAAGCAAGTGTTACTCTAAGCTAGAGAATATTACTTTTTTTAATGAAATAAATTGTAGAAATTTAAAGTTTGATCATGCAGAGGATTGGATCCAGATTAAGCATATGCAAAATCAGTATTAAGTTTATTGTAAAACCAGTAATCTTATTATAGGTCAATGGACTGATAAATGTCCAGACTATCCGTTCGTTCTTTCTTTCACTACAACTTTCACCATTAATGATCACCTCATAGTTGGAAATTCTGCGTATTCATATCGTTTGCTAAAAAAATGGAATATGATGAGTCTAAATTGTGTATGTAAATAATGTAAATAGTTTAAAAAATATACTCAATGAGTTCAAGTGAACCAAGGATTAGTAGTTCTTGTGAACAATTTTTAACGAGTTCAGGTTTTTACGTATCAGTCAGAAACTCCATTGTGACTCTTCGGAAGGAGTCGAAATTGGTGTCTACGCTAACAATAGAGCTTGCATATTTTTGCGTTGCCAAGGTTGAGCAGGTTTTAAAACGAGCAGAAAGAATAGCTGTACGACGCACGGTTGCTTCATTTTAGATTAACAGCACTTGCAGGTGCAACTTGTTCCTTCTCAGGTTCTGGGTTAAGAACATTATTAACAAGCCCTTAGCTTGCACGAGTGCCCGTGGAGGCCCAGGGGTAAATTCAGCCCTTTCAGGGTGTTCTTGTTCTTGCTTCCACACATTTTCCAATGGTGGGTCATCAGCCTCTCTGATTGTGCTCTGATTGTGCGCCTGAGCCAACTTTCTGTAACCTGCTATTACTTGAGCCTATAAAAAAAATGTGTTTTTGTATAAGATTAAGCGTATTTACTCATCATTGATCATAAGTCTTATTTCTCATTTTGCCTCTTATTAAGAAATTACAAATAGACTTTCGGAATTTTTTTAAGATCGAAAAGCGGTGGTTTGGAAACACTGATCATGACTGTGTCAATAGAAGTAAACATAGTAGGACCAGTAATGGACCCTAATCGGACAGACGGCTTTTTCAGGTTCTCGTTCACAATTAGAGTTTCCTGAGCCCAAATATCCTTGAGGCTGCATTGACGGCATCATTGGAGGTAGTAGCCACGCTAATAAATTACTTTTTCCTCAACTTGATTTCATCGACCTCAAAGGTTCCAATTTTGAGATTTTTAATACCACAGTTGAGGTTTTGGGTTAAGTAAGGTATACTAAATTTAGCTAAAATGCGTTTTTTTAGCTTAAAATATGTCTTTGAAGTATTGATTTCATCGTTTGAACTAGAGTTCAAACCTAAGTTTGTAATTTTATTCAGTTAAAATTCATACTCTTGTAGACCAAGATCAGAATCAGAGTTCAGGTTTGCTTATTTATCTTGAATTCGAAGAACAGGCCCAATTCAGTTCGGACATTGCTACATCTTCTTCAACAATAAGATGTGAAATTCTTTCAAAGAATCAAATTAATAGCTTATTATTGTTTTTTTTTCATTCAATTATAGTGCTTCGGATTCACTTAAGCCGCAAGATATGATCGATACGCTTAGTATGGTAAAAATACTTTCGCCGTTCTTTCCTTCGGATGCAAACACTAGAAACCTAACCTAACCTTACTATAGGTAATACATTAAAGTTATTATTTAAAGTTAAAAGTTAAGTTAATTAAAGTGAGTATGCGTGGAACTAAATGTTTTCCTCAAGTTATTGTTAAACTTAAGAAGTGAGTAAAGCAGTTATATAAGGATGTCTGACTTTTTGATTAAAAAAATTATAAAAAAATTTATATCTATTATAAATAAATAAATAATATTATGAATAATGAAAAATATTATAATATATATATAATTTAAAAAAATATCAAGCACAACTTTGGTTTTTTTAAATCCAAAGTAAAGCTGACAATAGTACTCAAATTACCTGTCTGTTTGAGTGTCTAGAATTGAGTAAACTCTTCGACTATCGGCTTTTGCAAACAAAACGCTGTAAAAAATCAGACGTTAGCAATATAACAATTCCATTATTTGATTTTTGAAAGCGCGTTGAATGAACTGTTGAAGCATGAAAATTGGGATGACCGTAAATGCGGTTTTCCAAAAATTAGAATATCAGATCATGGTGTTATATCTCCTATAGGCAGTGAACGAAACAATTCTGCAAAATGTGATTGATTCCATTGGAATCGGGAAATTATGGTTCGTGATTTTCAGTTTAATCTCAAATCGAGGGCTTTTTTGAGATCATTGTTCAGTTCTTTCGGGTTGCTGTTGCACTCAAACGCAGTCGATTGCTTAATCCGAACACTTTTTGCAAATATTTTTATTTACTTTAAAATGTTTTTTTATTTTTTTTTATTATCACAAGTATTTTTACAATTAAATTAATTGCAGATTGTTTTTTGCGCACTTCACAAAGCTCCATTATCCATAATCTTCTATAATTCTATTCTATTTACTCATTATATTCGACGATCATATCTGGACTTTAGATGTTTGTTACTTGATTTTTTCTTGACGCGATCAAATATTCAATCTCACGGACTAGGACTGGAAATAAGCAAAGCAATGGAAGAATATTTCGTTAAAACGGCATTCAAATTTAAGTTACTTACATTTTTTTTATACTTTTACAAGAATTTTCGTTGCATCTGCTGATTCATCTTAACCTAACCTTACTTGAAAAAAACATGATATCAGTCAACAACCGCAAGAAGCTATTTGTGAACTGCCCATGTCCAACAAGGCTTGAAAACAATTTGTTTGGCGAAAGCACGCTTGAAGTTAATCTTTTGACCGAAATTCGTTAAAAAAAGGCTCCGAATTTTGCCAAAATAACTGCCCAGAATCAGTAAAGGATTTTAGCGCTTAGTAAGCCTAGTATTTCTTATTTTACTTGAACATTATTTTATTTAACCACAATTAGTTGGTAAAAATTAGTGCGCATTTCGAAAACCTGAAGTTTAGCAATGATGTTTGAATCGCACTATGATGATACAATATCTCAAAAATTAAAAAGACCACGGGGATGATCATGATGAACCCTGTATCATTGTCGAAGCTCGCCCCAGGAGACTTGCAAATCGGAAAAAGCGTACACGCAGACGAGTGATAATTTAAAATGGTAGCAGAACTCTTGCTCCATTTAGAAGAAAAACAAATCGGAAAAGCTAAATGATCCGCTTCTTCGAGAAGACAAACCAAAAAATTAAGCCTAAGAAGTAATTAGCTCTAGTTCAAGATCCACAAGTCGAAATTCCGGTTCTCCGCGGAAACCACAAAAGTGTAACTGAGAATAAGAATGATTAATCGAGAATGTGAATGTAGTACAAATTATTAAGCTGGTGCTTCATGATTAGTTTTGAATCCTCATCAAATTATAGTCACAATTTTTATAATGAACAAATGATACAAGAAACTTAATGAAATAATAGAAACATACTTACTCTGAATGTCCAACATGTCACGGGGAAATATAAATGAAACAGAGCAATATGTATGAAGTAATATGTTCAACGTTTTAATTTTCCATCGTGGTGCCTTACATTGATTAAAGACTCAAATTTTTCTATGGTTTTTTTTAAAAATGTGATCGGTTTTTTCGTCACATTAGTGAAGTCTCATGTTCAAAGTCAAGTTCAACTACAGTTCAGATTCGAGTACCTCTGTGAAGTTTCATGTTCAAGTTCAACTTTCTAAACAGAAATTTTTCAAGAATCTCTCAAGAATGTCTCAAGAAATGTCTGACAAATCTCCCACCTGACATCCGTCTCCATACCGGCAAAATCTGAGGTCAGTAAATTGTATAAAAATGAATTCAACCATAGCTACATTGTTGTTTCAATTTATTTTTTTCCTATTTTTTTTTTTTAACATGTGACAGGAGGTTGGAGAGAATTCTTCCCCAACCCTTCCAATAACTTTTAGGCACCTAGTAGACGTATTTGATAACGGTATCTCCTACGTACCGAGCTCTGCGTTTACTATGATTGAAACTGACTTCGTGCACGTTGTAGCACAGTTTGCAATTGAAGTAGTCCCCACAGAGCGGTTCAAGCTTAACCGGAAAAACATTAGATTTCCGGACAACAAACGGAGTGAGGTTATCCGAAGATCCTCATATACTTTTCAGCCAACTTTACAAGCGGCATTTGGAGAAAATTTTTTGGCAGCCGTGCGGTGAAAAATTAACTGAAAAGAATGCAAAATTAAAATTACATTTGGAGCAACAAAAAATGTTTCCAAAAGCGTCAAATTGGATTACTGATTTAAGACGCAGGATCGCCTTTTCGAGCACTAATGTTAAGAATCAGAAATTAAAATGTTATACCGCGGCTTTATTGCACAATTTTTTAGGTATGTATCCTTATGTAACTATAAAAGTTGTTTCTATCAAATAAGAAGTATATTTGTCATGAGGTAACGTTATGAGTTTTTGAAATCTTTGGATAGATATGATGCAAAAAACACCAGAAGAGGTTGCTGAAATAAGCAGCCAACAAAATTCTTCTTTTTCCAAAATTAAAAGGCTGTACTAAACATATTTCCAAAGATGATACTAGATTACTTGCACAGTTCTGGGAGAGGCCGATTTTATTTGATGACGATTTGCAGCCACTTTTCAAAAATGTCATGCATACTGGAGATTTGCCGGCGTTTCTTTTAATGACTAAGCAAAAATTAAAGAAAAGTAAATCATAGCATAATATTATTATTCTTTTATTTTTTGCCCTAAAATTTTGCTAAATTCACCTATTTGTAAACTGTAATTAGTTAACACTTTGAAATTACCTGCGGAGGACCATCAAACAATTGTCCAGGGTCCTAAAAAAGAAGCCGACCATTATGACAGACAAGTTCTAGAGAAGGCCAGAGATGTTAGTTTGCTGGATAAGTTCGCTATCGAATCAGCAGTCGATGATTTGGAGGTCCAAAAAAGAAAGTAAATGGAACAAAAATTTGAAGCTCTGAAAAAACAGAAGGATATTGAAGCTGAACTGGTTATTGTGAAAGTGAACAAGGCGGCGCATGGGCGAATAAGGGCTCTTCCCTAGGAAATGCTACGGATACCCTGAGATATCATTTTCAGATTTTATGAATCTGGTTATTTCTTGGGGCAAGCAAATTGTGAGCTTTAATCTTAAACTTACATTAAAAATGTAATTTAAGTACCTTGTAACTTGTTTTTTGAATAGATCACTCAAGAAGGAGAAAATTTGCCCACAGAGTCCATTCACTTACGACGTTGGAAATTTTGTAATAAATAAAAAATATATGCATAGAACAAGCATTATTATTATTTAGAAAATAAAAATCTCTGCCATTATTGATACTACCTATTAAATAAAATTCAGTTTTATAGATTAAAAATTAATCTAGAATAAATGTTTGATGACAAAATTTATTTAAAGAAGACCGTGGTTGACAATGAAGGCTCTGGAACAGAGCGTGACGAAAACGTCCATAACGAGGGGGAAGAAAATAACCAGCCGAGCAGGGGTAGGTTAGGTTAGGTTGGGTATTGTCCGAAATTCTGTGAAAAAAAACCTAGGTTATGTGTTAAGTTTCCTTTGCCAATTTTTTTGTGTGACTTTGTTCCCCTATGTCACAATTTTTGTATCCCACTGTTTTCTGCTGTTTTTTAGAAGTCATTTTTTGTATCCCAGTGTTTTCTTCTGTTTTTAGAAGTCACTTTTTGTATCACAGTGTTTCCTTCTGTTGTGTGTGTTCTGTGATGTGAATAATCGGTCTCAAAAAGATGAATATGAATAACACGTCTGAATTAAATGATTAAAAATAACTGGTCTGAATAAAGTGAATATAAACAAAAAGTCGTGGTACGACGAATATAATAATCTTTAAGAATAAGGTGATTATGATTAAAATGTCTGAATAAGATGAATGTGAATAATTGGTCTCAAAAAGATGAATATGAATAACACGTGTGAATTAAATGATTACAAATGACTGGACTGAATAGAGTGAATAAAAATAAAAAGTCGTGGTACGAAGAATATAATAATCTTTTTGAATAAGGTGATTATGATTAAAATGTCTGAATAAGATGAATGTGAATAATTGGTCTTAAAACAATGAAAATAAATAACACGTCTAAATTAAATGATTAAAAATGACTGGTCTGAATAAATAACGTAAAGTAACTATGACTCTTAAGTAGCCAAATGCCTCGTCATGTTTTTAGAGACGCACATGAATGGATTAACAAGATTTATACTGACCTGTTACATGGGCAGAATGGGGATGCCTCCAAGTGGCTCTTCCTGGTAACATGGCATGCGTTTAAGTTGTTGGATGCTCGCTGCTATAGCTAAGTTCCCTGTTTAGTCTAGCAAAATATATTTTTGATAGTTTCATAAAAAGTTAGAGGAAGAGAGGAAGTTAGAGGAAGCGAAACTATAAATACAGCCAAGATATAAGCGCTGTGGAAGGAAATATAGTTAGCGCAGCTGACTACCTAAAACAGCTGATGAGCGATGAGGAGATTACTTGGGTGCTGAAGAACTAATAGCTATAGCTATAGCTGTGCTCAATGCTTTAGCTTGTTACGGTATTAATATTGCTCCCATCCGATTAGATGACCTGTTTGAAAGCCCAAAAAATACAAAAGTGGAAAAAAAAATATAATGGAGTGTTCTCGACATCATCATTATATAATTTCTAATTTATGCTGGCATCATCTGTGTCCGTGGACTTCAATAAACTGTCTTCAAGTAATAGACATTGTTTGGCGCTCAAGCTCCAACAAAAGTTTGTGGCATCTACAAATAAGGATGGAAAGATCTCCCAGAGAGCCCTTAAGATTGTGGGCATCATATTAAGGTTTGTAAAATGAGAATATTTAAAAAGTATGTGTAACTGGAAATAGCTTATTCAATGATAATTGTAGATTTTTGATGCACATCTTGAACGCGGCTCAGAAGGAGGAGGATAAAGTCCCACATACAATTGCAAAACTTGTTGAAAAAACCGAGAGTGTCTTCGATATGTCGGATCTGGAGTGAGTGCCCAACAGTGTGTTCCTTTCGAGGCATTTCAGCTAAACAAAAAAGATTTGCTCGGAGCTTTTGAAATACCTGGTTTGAATTGGTACATCATATCGTTTTACAGAACGTGGGACCCTGAAAAGTGCAAGACAAAAACAGTGGAGGATCTGGAGAGGTACAAAAGCATGACATATAGTGAAGAGGCGGCGCGACTAATGTGCGTCGAAACAAATGCGAAAAAGATGAAAGCCTGAAAGGCATATGAGGAATCTCTTTTGTCAGAAGCCCAAGCACATGCAATTTAGGAGGCTGAAAAGCCGCAACACAGGACGGAGATCGTATGACCCCTTGGGGTAAGAGAGGCAAGTAAACTTGAAGACATGGATTGCGACCTGGAACAATCTTTGGCGATTGGGAACCAGACACAGAGCATTGAATATGGTATGTGTATTTATATACATCAGTCATATTATGTGGTGCAACGTCTTTTAAGGCTAATTATGCACATCTGCATAGGACGTTCTGGTTCTAAGAACCAAGGTTTGCTGCAGCTCCGTGGGAGCGAAAAAATTAGTGGGATAATGGAAGCAGGAGTCGAATCTGTTGGCGTTGTTGATGAGTCGCTAGTTGCTGGAACGAATGAAAGTAATCGAAATGGTGAGGGCTTATGCTACTTATTTGTGTACGGTAAATCATACAAGTTTGAAAATAAGATAGTCGTTAATAAGTTTTTTATACATAGAAACTGAAGAGTCTATTGATGAAAGCGAGAATGAAAGCGAGTTAATTATTGTCGAAAATGAAAAAGAAGGAAAGAAACACAGGTAGAATGTTTAATCTGAAGAGGAACAATCATTGCTATTGGAGCAGGAAACGGCGGAAAAAGGCAAAGAAACTCCGGCAAGAAGAGGAAAAGAAGACTAGCAGACAAACTTTGGACGAGGCCTTACTATCATCTTCATCTCCTGGAAAAATTCACAAAAAAAAGGACACTACGACGATGATTATTAAAGTCAACAAAAATGTTTTTAATTTATTTTTTTAAAGTCAAAGGCAAAAATCATCGTTTTATATTATGGTATATAAGTTCGGCAGTATTTGGTCAATATTGTTGTATTAGATTTTTTGGCAACGTCTTATCATTATTTTTTATAATTTAGTAAGTAAACTTTGTACAGTTCGTACTAAGTAACTTTGAAAACCATGATAAAGAATAATTTACTTTTTACTCGTTGCAGCAATGACACAGTATAACCTGCCTGTTACCTGTTGCAACTATAGCAAACCATGATTCACCTGTTACCTGTTTCACCTATTGCAGAGAATATTTTATCAGTTACACATATGGTACAGTGTAACCTGATAGTTGCCTGTTGCAACTATAGCAAACCATGATTCACCAATTACCCGTTACATCCATGGCACAGTATAACTCACCTGTTACACTCTTAGCAGAGTTAGTCACTGCGCAACCATCGAGTTTCCCGCTTTAGAAGGCAGGCAGGAAGACGGTTGCTTACTTTAGTAGCAATTTGTCCTTTTACATTGCTCTTATGGAAAATATACACACAGTGTGTATATTTTGAGGGAGGTACAGTGGTTCTTTCACTCGAGCACACAAGCAAGGTTGAATTATCAACTGTGTACCATTGAGCACAGTTGATTCCCAAATTGACTAAGCAGAGTATAACCTGCCGGTTGCCTGTTGCAACTATTACAAACCATAATTCACCTGCCATTTTGCCAATTTTTTATAAGCTTTTTTAGAAAGTGTTTATGCATCATATTCGGTGTTTTAGCACAAAAATTACACAAATAAATGCCAATACATTTGTTAGAATCGATTTTTGTCATTTCTATGGGCCTGTATCACAACGGTTTCATTATTTTATGCCATTTTATCCCCTTATATTTTTTTGCATCATATTTTTGGTTGTTCCACTGATGTTTCATCAGTTTATGCTAGTGCATTTCTCAAATTTTGAACTTTAAGTCACAGTTTTTGTGGTACCACAGAGAATTGGCCAGTCAGATTGAAATATTACTCATTAGTGGTTATACCGACATAGTTGTGGTTGTATCATGGATGTTTCCTGATTTTTTGCTGATGAATTAGTCGCATCATGTTCATATGTTAACCACAACGAATTTGTCAATCATATGTTGTACGTTGCAATCATTTTATATGAATCTTTCATTATAATAAGTGACGTGTGGATTATGGTTTGAAATAGTTGCAACAGGCAACCGGCAGGTTAAGTTAGGAACCGACTTGTCACAAGTTATGCGACGTATGCAGTAAAGTCAAAAAGTTGTATACTTTTTTTAAAAATACTAGTTCGAACCTTTGTGAAGACATGATTGTTTTAGTGATAAGTGGCAGGAAACAAAAAGAACAATTGAAAATTTTTTTTCGGAACCGAAGGGAATTCGAAAAATATGCTGAATTTTTTTCCACAGTAGAGTTTCTAAACTATGCTTCTGATGAATTAGGAAGTGGAAGCGATTTCGTTCAACGTTGTTCTGAAACTTTGGATCAAATCATATTGAATGTTAGAGAATTGGGGTTTTTAATGCTGAAAAATTGTTCAGTTTATATAATACGGACTCTGCGCACACCTGTTTTGGATCTTCTTTATTCTGAGAGTCAGGAAATTTTGTTTTTACGATTATACCAAATTTTATACAAGAAATCACAAACTTGTGACTTCAAAAAATATTTGTGCGAAAATTTAAAACATTCTAATGAATACTTCGACAAGTTTAACGATATATCTAAACTTTTGAATCTGCTGCATCTACAGTCAGAGTTTGGGGCTTAAGGCTGAAAGATATTAATAGCTGGCCTACAGATTACTTTGAAAGCAAACATTCTCGTAACGATCAGAATTCGGTACTAATACTTATACTTTTTCATATAAAACGCTTCAGCTCAAGTGTTTTTTAAAGGTAATTCATATATTCTTTTGATCAACCAGAAAAAGTGTTTCAAAAACAAAGCGAGACGAAACGAAAATTTATTGCAGAAAAAGAAGAACTATTAATTTCAACATTTGCAGAACTTGTAGTGGAATCTCGTTTTAGACATTGTTTGTGCTCACAATATTTGTGGCAGGGGGTTTCGGTGAGAGTTGTTAGTCGATTTGAATAAATAATTTTTCAACTGCTTTAACTTGAATGATAAAAATTGCTTTTTATTTGGGAGTTCACAGCAAACGCCTGCAAAAAATATTTTCATACAAAAATTTTGCCGCATCTTGAAACTCACCAAACAAATCTGGGAGAATCAGCTTTCAAAATTTGCAATTCTTGGGTAGAAGTGAAACATGTCAAAAAGACCTTACACGGCTGAAGAAGATCAAGAAATTTTAAGAATTGCCGAAGCAAGTAAACAATCAGTTGGTGGAAACATTATTTGGCAAACTGAAAGTGCTCAAAACAAGGTTAATTTTGAGATTTTTTTTTCGGCACTGTCGACTCCAATTACGACTCGCCTTTATTTTCAATAGATCCTTGAATGTCGGAACAACTAGTCACTTTTAAATCGCTGTAAGAATTTGCTGAAAGGAGAAAATTTAAAAAAAGGAGATTTGTCACCTAAAAAACATCCTCAAATAGCACCGACTGGTAAAAAATTATTGGCTGCCAAACTTTATGATTTTGAAATTGACTACTTTGATGTTTACAAAGAACAGCATTGGGAACAGTTCACGACAAAGGTTTGCAAATATAAAAGTGGGCTGTGGATGAATCGTTCCATTTGTTGAGATATCCAATCGGTCCAAATAGCTTTAGTTGAGGCAACTCACGACCAATAGGAGTTCATCAATTGTGTCGGTCTACTTGGTACGTTAAAACTATTACTCTTCTTCAAATCAAAACAAAAATTCTCTAACAAAAAACACAATTATTCTAGTATTTTCCAGGAGAGCAATTTTTGACTATCAAGGCTTTGTATTTCAAGGAGCCACACGGGAAATGATTCAAGTTGTCTGGAATAATAAGTTATGTACTGAAAATGGCATTATCGAAAAAACTTACATCTGTAAGTCACTGTCACTGATCTTTTGTCACTTGTGACCGAGTTATTTGGTTTGAAATAAGAATCTTTGTACTTAAAAAGTCATTAAATGTCACTAATATCTTGCACAAATTTATTTTCGGTCCGACTTAGAGCCTCTTGTGATCCCGATTTCTGTAAGTTTGTTAATTTACGATCGATTTTGAATTAAATAATATTTTCTTAAGCTATAACCTTGGAGAATTACAACAAATATGTCGAACCACACGCAGAGGATTCAAAAGCTTCAAAGTTAAAAGCAGCCTTAAAATCTATTGACTCATTCTCTTGGAATTCAACCACTGAGAATAAAGTTGGATCAAAGCGTATAAAAAACAGTGACATTGACTTGTTAATGAAAGCAGTGACTGTGGGAATATACCCTGATCCTATTGGATTAAACCAGTTTTCGCGGTTTTTTTGATTGAAATTCTTCCATTTCATACTCCCACTATAATAAAGATTTGGTAACACAAAAGCCTAAAAAGGAAAACTCGGTCGCATGGAAAACGTTTAAAAACGTTTGAAATTAGGTACATAAAACGAATATGGACCAATCCATCGGTACCTGGAAGTTATTCAGCAGTTCAACGATTAGCTGAAGCTTAAAAATTGAAAAAAGTAAGGTTAAGGATGCACAGAAAGATTAAGAGTCCTACTACCTCTATAAGCCAGTGAAAAAACCATCAAGAAGACCAATTGTTGTCAACTATGCGAATTTTGAAATTAGTTTTGATCTTATTGATTAATTGAAGTATTTAAAATATAATAAAAACTACAAGTATGTGCTTGTTGTCATTGACAATTTTACAAGAAAGTTGTACACTGAAGCTCTAAAAACCAAAACCGCAAAGGAAGTGATAACAGCATTTAAGCGTATATTCAAGCGAACGAAGAAGCTTTCAAAGTTGCTTACATTTACCTTACACTATTCCATTCTTGAATTAATTTGGTCCATTTTAGTCATTTACTTTTTTTTGGTGATTTAGTTATTTTGGTCATCTAGTTTATTATGGACATTTAGTTTATTTTATCCTCTCTTGTTAGCAATTATTAACTCGTTATGATATACTTTGTAGTTCTTCTTACCTATTAGTAGGCAAGTATAAACTTAGTAACCCAATGAAGTCTGCTTTACATTTACCTTACACTATTCCATTCTTAAATTCATTTAGTCTAGTTTAGTCATTTAGTTTATTTTATGAATTTAGTTATTTTAGCCATCTAGTTTATTGTAGACATTTAGTTTATTTTATCCTCTCTTGTTAGCAATTATTCACTCATTATGATATACTGTGTAGTTCCTCTTACCTACTTGTAGGCAAGTATAAAGTTAGTAACCCAATGAAGTCTGCTTTACATTTACTTTACACTATTCCATTCTTAAATTCATTTAGTCTAGTTTAGTCATTTAGTTTATTTTAGTAATTTAGTTATTTTAGCTATCTACTTATTGTAGACATTTAGTTTACGACTCGCCTTTATTTTCAGTAGATCCTTGAATGTCGGAACAACTAGTCACTTTTAAATCGCTGTAAGAATTTGCTGAAAGGAGAAAATTTAAAAAAAGGAGATTTGTCACCTAAAAAACATCCTCAAATAGCACCGACTGGTAAAAAATTATTGGCTGCCAAACTTTATGATTTTGAAATTGACTACTTTGATGTTTACAAAGAACAGCATTGGGAACAGTTCACGACAAAGGTTTGCAAATATAAAAGTGGGCTGTGGATGAATCGTTCCATTTGTTGAGATATCCAATCGGTCCAAATAGCTTTAGTTGAGGCAACTCACGACCAATAGGAGTTCATCAATTGTGTCGGTCTACTTGGTACGTTAAAACTATTACTCTTCTTCAAATCAAAACAAAAATTCTCTAACAAAAAACACAATTATTCTAGTATTTTCCAGGAGAGCAATTTTTGACTATCAAGGCTTTGTATTTCAAGGAGCCACACGGGAAATGATTCAAGTTGTCTGGAATAATAAGTTATGTACTGAAAATGGCATTATCGAAAAAACTTACATCTGTAAGTCACTGTCACTGATCTTTTGTCACTTGTGACCGAGTTATTTGGTTTGAAATAAGAATCTTTGTACTTAAAAAGTCATTAAATGTCACTAATATCTTGCACAAATTTATTTTCGGTCCGACTTAGAGCCTCTTGTGATCCCGATTTCTGTAAGTTTGTTAATTTACGATCGATTTTGAATTAAATAATATTTTCTTAAGCTATAACCTTGGAGAATTACAACAAATATGTCGAACCACACGCAGAGGATTCAAAAGCTTCAAAGTTAAAAGCAGCCTTAAAATCTATTGACTCATTCTCTTGGAATTCAACCACTGAGAATAAAGTTGGATCAAAGCGTATAAAAAACAGTGACATTGACTTGTTAATGAAAGCAGTGACTGTGGGAATATACCCTGATCCTATTGGATTAAACCAGTTTTCGCGGTTTTTTTGATTGAAATTCTTCCATTTCATACTCCCACTATAATAAAGATTTGGTAACACAAAAGCCTAAAAAGGAAAACTCGGTCGCATGGAAAACGTTTAAAAACGTTTGAAATTAGGTACATAAAACGAATATGGACCAATCCATCGGTACCTGGAAGTTATTCAGCAGTTCAACGATTAGCTGAAGCTTAAAAATTGAAAAAAGTAAGGTTAAGGATGCACAGAAAGATTAAGAGTCCTACTACCTCTATAAGCCAGTGAAAAAACCATCAAGAAGACCAATTGTTGTCAACTATGCGAATTTTGAAATTAGTTTTGATCTTATTGATTAATTGAAGTATTTAAAATATAATAAAAACTACAAGTATGTGCTTGTTGTCATTGACAATTTTACAAGAAAGTTGTACACTGAAGCTCTAAAAACCAAAACCGCAAAGGAAGTGATAACAGCATTTAAGCGTATATTCAAGCGAACGAAGAAGCTTTCAAAGTTGCTTACATTTACCTTACACTATTCCATTCTTGAATTAATTTGGTCCATTTTAGTCATTTACTTTTTTTTGGTGATTTAGTTATTTTGGTCATCTAGTTTATTATGGACATTTAGTTTATTTTATCCTCTCTTGTTAGCAATTATTAACTCGTTATGATATACTTTGTAGTTCTTCTTACCTATTAGTAGGCAAGTATAAACTTAGTAACCCAATGAAGTCTGCTTTACATTTACCTTACACTATTCCATTCTTAAATTCATTTAGTCTAGTTTAGTCATTTAGTTTATTTTATGAATTTAGTTATTTTAGCCATCTAGTTTATTGTAGACATTTAGTTTATTTTATCCTCTCTTGTTAGCAATTATTCACTCATTATGATATACTGTGTAGTTCCTCTTACCTACTTGTAGGCAAGTATAAAGTTAGTAACCCAATGAAGTCTGCTTTACATTTACTTTACACTATTCCATTCTTAAATTCATTTAGTCTAGTTTAGTCATTTAGTTTATTTTAGTAATTTAGTTATTTTAGCTATCTACATATTGTAGACATTTAGTTTATTTTATCCTCTCTTGTTAGCAATTATTCACTCATTATGATGACTCTAATTCATTGCGATTAAGTTTATCCACTGTCTCTTCTCAAACTCCATTTAGGGGGGGTTAGGTTAGGTTAGGTTAGGGTTAGGGGAAAAACGACACGTTAAAGCCCTATGCTGGGACTTCGGTTAAAATTTAAACATTAATTGCATCTACATTTCGTTGATGTGTAAGCAGACTTCTCCTCT
>Ga0210040_10005436_pt1 | contig 16226 bp, 13 predicted proteins | sample CryGeyCG12114_NA_FD_185462 | JGI IMG/M metagenome (GOLD analysis project Ga0210040, IMG submission 185462) | Groundwater microbial communities from aquifer - Crystal Geyser CG19_WC_8/21/14_NA (SPAdes) (version 2) | ecosystem: Environmental > Aquatic > Deep subsurface > Groundwater | place: USA... | reverse complement strand
TTGGCGTCGGATCGATCGAGAAGCTGTAGATTGTCCAACGCCCCGCTTTCGTCGGCTGCATGCCCGGCTTCAGGAACTCGGGCCCGTGATCTCCGTCACGACTGTACGCAAGAGCAAGGCCGAGTGATCGGGCCAATCGGGCGCGAGGGTGCTCGTTCATGCTTTGCTCCTTTTCCAGCAACCTGTACGGGAATGTGGTGAAGGGGACCTTAGCGTCAGCAAACTCCTGCGATCGCGTCCCGGCTCAATCGCTGAGGTGCACAAAAGGGCGGTCTGCGGCACCCTAGTCAGCCTGGCGTTGTGGCATCCCCTGCACGGGCCGTGGACATCGGAGCTGCTGGTTGTACGCTGAGTGATCGTCGGCGTGAACTCGCGCAGTTTCATGTTGCCGATCTAAGGGGGATCCGCTCGCGACCCGTGCCGCTCGCGAGAGTGGTACTCAAAGTCAGAGTGCCCAAACTTCGGGGGCACCGCCCTCACCATTCGCAAAGGGGTTATGCGGCGGGATCGCATACGGTCGCGGTGGAGTGGTGCGCTACGTCAAGGCAGGCGCGCTCGGGCTGGATGATCTCAATCGCGAACTTGTTCCTTTGCTCAACGGCGCTTGATCCCACGGCTACGGGCTCTTTGAGGCGGGCCGCTACCTGATCTTTCGCTGGAGTCTGCGACTAGCAAGCAGTCCACTCTAGTACGCCGTCTAAGAGCCAAGTTGGTGGAGCGGTGACGGCCGCATCTCTGGGTTTAAATTGACGATTGATGTGTCGAGGTGGCCTATCCGGTCCGACCATTTCTACTCTGACCGTCTGAGAAAGGGACGCGATGGTGTAGCGCCCCTTTCCCGTACAGTCTTTCCGCTTAGCCCCAGGGTGTCGCGGTGTAGCTGATGAGCGACGCGTCGAACTGGGTCACGCCGACCAGTTCAATCATGGCATTGTCGACATAGCCGTCGGCGCTATCGTCTGCGAAGCGTACGAACGTGTTACCGTTGAAGACATCGATGTGGATCTGATCGGCGGTGTAGCCGGCGATATGAAGCGTGTCGCCCGCCTTGTCGAAGTCGGTCACCGTGTCGACGCCGTCGCCTGCGGCATAGTACAGGTGATCGGCTCCCGCGCCGGTCGTGATGAGATCGCCGCCTACCGCCTTCAGGTCCGTTAGCACTTTCGTGACAGCGGTCGACACGGCCAGTGCCTCAAATCCGTCGCCAAACTGCTGTGCGTCGGTCAGCGTCTTCGACACGAAGGTCGCGACCTTGCTGGCAATGTCGATCTTCACGACCGCACCGCTGACATGATCAGTCGCCCACAACGCGCCAGTGCCGTCGAATGACATACCCTCGATGTTGGAGCACTTGTCGAGACCTGCGATCTTGCTGGTCGCAACCGTCTTGCCGGTCATCTTGTCGATCTCGTACAGCACCGTGCCCTTGTTGGTGCCCTGTTCTGCCAAGGCATAGACTTTGCCCGACAGCGGATCGACCGCTAGCGCGCCGATCTTACAATCGATGGTGTTGTTGCCGACGACTTTGATCGCACCTGACTTGGTGTCGACCTTCATGAAGTCGCCATTGGCGGCAAAGTACAGCGTGCCGTCGGTCGCGAACGCCATGTCCTGCAACTCCGCACGCAACCCTGAGCAGTTAAGCTTTATGTAGGTCGTCTTGGCGGTAGTCGGGTCGATCCGCACCAAAGCGTCGAGGATGCCGAACTTGCTCGCGAAACCGTAGAGTTGCCCGTCCTTGGGGCTGAGCGCGAGCGACTCAATATCGAGTCCGCCAACCGACAGGATGCCGAGCACGGGCACCTTGACCTCGCCCACCGCGGTCGCGCCACCCGTCTTCAGGTCGACCTTGTAGAGGATGCTATCGCAACCACCCTTGCCGGTTGAACCGCCCACTGCATAGCCGAAGCTCGCAGCAACATCGGTCGTCACCTTCGCGATCAGGCCGTCGTCGGTGCCCGCGACGATGTTGTCGCTGCTGGTGTAGCCTACAATGCGATCGTCGTTCGCGCCGGTTGCAACATAGGTGGAGCGGCCCTCGCCAGTATTGACCAATGGCAGGCCTGGCTTGTTCTCCGCTTGAATGAAGGTCATGTCGCCTGCGGCCAGCTCGCCGGCAATGTCGAGGCCGGACAGCAACACAGTGTCCTTGCCTGCGCCGGTCGCAATGCGAAAGCTGTCCTGCCAGACTGAGTTCTGATCGGACACCATACGGATGTCGATCAGGTCGTCACCCATGCCGGTGATGACGTTGGCGCGCTTGGTGCCGTTCAGGATCAGCGTCGAACCCGCCGTGTCGTTCAGTCCGAGCTGCGCATCGACATGAACAAACCCGTCGAGGAAGAACTTCTGGGCGCCATCGGAAAGGATCTGGACGTTCTTGACCGTGTTCCAGTCGGGCAGCTGATCGACGGTCGTGGTGCCGTCTGCGTCGGTCGAAGCTTCTACCTTACTCTTGAACAGCAGTTCACCCGTGAACGACTCCTGCGTGTACGATACGGTCAGCTGCTTGCTGACGGCACTAAAGGCAGGCTTCGACCCGGGTAGGAGCGAAATGTCGAGCGGCTTGAACCCTGCCGGGCCGTTGCGCAGATACCAGGCTTTCTCGCTGCCGTTTACGCCAAATGAGATCGTGAAGTCAGACATAGTAGTTCCCCCCGCTTCCTAATTGAGCGGAGGAACAACATCAGCTGAGACGCGGTCAACGTTAATCACCAACAAAAGAACGAGGTTAACTAATGAATAATGGTTAACAGCGTTAACCTGGAACGGACTGTGCCAGAGCGAAACAACACGGCGCCTCGGTCTCAACGACTGTTCATACGGCCTCTCCACCTCGTAGCTATCTTGGGGAGGCACAAAACAGGATCGAACCACTTAGCTCCGCCTAGACTCGATGTGTGCCAGTTTGCTCGTGCGATTGAAGGGGAGTGCGCCTGCGATGGAGTGAGAACTCGAAAGTAGCGTGAGAGTCGGCCCTGCCGGCATGGGGTGGGTATGCCAGCAGGGACGAGCCCGTCCCACCGTTTTCCCTGCGGCGGACTAGGACAGGTTAGCTGACAAAATCATGATGTAAAGTATCATCAGCTAACACTCTGAGCACAGTGACGTAAGACGGACTGTATGGCCTTCGACTCGGCACTCCCGCATTCGTAGGTGCGGCCCCGCCGGCCACTACGTTGGAAGTCAGCGGGTCACGGCGCCCAGCTACCCTGAATTTCGGCCAAGCCGCTTCCTGACCTGCGTCGAACATCGTAGTTCCGCAGGAGGACGTTGGACGCGCAAACGCCCTACCGCGGGGAAGGGAACGGCAGGGCGCGCATCTCGCAAGCTGTCCGGATCGCGGGACGCTCTTACAAGTGCCCAGACGGCCGACGGTTCCGGCTTGGACGGGCTTGGAGATTACCACCCGAGAACCAACATCAGACTCCGGACAGGATCTCACCCCTTGTTGACATGGCGAAGTCTGAAGCGGCCCTGCCGGTTGCTGGAGTGCTCACCGGCAGGGCGACAACACTGGGCGACACTAAGTCTGACCAAGCCGTGCTCCAACCTGTGTCGGTCATCACAGTTCCAACGGAGAACATAACCGCGAACATCGGAAGGATACTTGGCGTGGTCGTGAAGGCAAACGTCAACGTCGCTAAGAAAAGCCCTTCACTGATGACCAGCGCCACAACGGCGATTGGACCGGCTCGAAGGCAATCAAGGCTGAGACGAAGAAAGTGACGATCTGACCTGCCGCCCAGATGCAAACAGCCGCCTCCACCAAGTCGGGCGAGCGAATAGCTCTAATCCTCTCTCATCGGCGGCCCTAGCCAGATCTCGGGCAAGAGAACGTAATTGGCGGTCGTTCATGACCACCGAAGATTGCAGCAGGTGCCCGGTCCGGGCGTCGATGGCGGTCTCAGCCAATTGAAACGTGAGCACGCTGCCATGTTCGGTCTGCTCTCGCTTCCAGCCGATCACGATCGTCGGCTTGGCATCGTGTCTCATCGCATCTCTCCCTTGAGGCGAAACGGCCAGCAGGGCGACTTGCTCCGCACCTGACCAGCCTTGGGTGGCCGCCAAAGCAAGCGCTTCAGAAGGAGCTCCTGTCGAGGAGCCACAACTCGCCGGATCTGGCAGACGGTCGACATCGCTTCTGCTGCAAACTTGTCGTGCTTAGTGACCTGCTTGCGCGACGCGCTCTGAAGCCTCGTTTAAACCCTTGCTATGCTGCTCGGACGCTCCAGAGCCGAGGGTAGGTTCCAAAGGCTCAGGCGCGGTCACCATGCTGACGCTATGCCATTGACGCTTCGGCCAAGCGTTCCTGTTCGGAGGTCACTCACCCAAGCGCGATCGTCGTTGCGCGGCGGCCCTCATCGCGACACCAAGGGCCAAACCGATCGGCAATCCAAATGGAATGCTTCCAAGCGCAATGCCGATAGCTGGCCCTATCGCAATGCCAAGTGCGAGCATGGCGTTCGGGTTTCGAACCTTTCTCATCGCGCCAGCCTAGCCCGCTCGATGGAACGAGCAAGGAAGCATAACGCTAAATTGAGACCGCCGAACTAACCGATCTGAGATCGCCAGCGTAGCTCGATCGGACAGGTGATCTCGGTCCGGAGCCGGGTGACATGGGTGACGACCGCGGCGTCGAGCGGCCTGCGAAACTCTAGGCCGATCTGGTCTTCAACCTGCCAAACTACAAAGGCTCCGAAAGGGCCGAACGACGGGACGGACACCATCACGAAGTCGCGCAGGTTCAGGCGGCCCGCCGTCTCGATGCGGCATCCGAACGCGCTTATGTCCTTCATGATCACCTTCCTGCGGCGGGGAAGGATCGATCCGCTGAGATCGGCGGCTATGTCGACTTGGTGCCGTATAAGCCGGCGGCGATCAAAGACGTGTGGCGGCCGGGGCGGGCGTGACATGTCCATGCGTCACCGTCCCATTGCCGCCTTAACAAAGTCCTAAGTTGCGACGGAAAGACAACTGTCGTTCGCTATGCCTTGTAGGAGCGTATGTCCGCCCTGCCCGATGCTTGGGAGCGCTATGGGCAGGGCGGAAGGCGCTCGGCGTTGCAAAGGTCCGAACAGGACACCGAGTGACACGACCAACTTGCACCCGTAGCCCTTGTTCCTGGCCTGAGATGGCAGGCCGTTTCAAAACGGGACTGCCGCGGCTGACCGTCTCTGGTGGAGCCGAACGCGGCTCCTACTGCGAAGGGGCGAGCTTCGTATTGAGCACCCAGCCGACATTGTCGTTCTCGTCAGCTATCTCCCACCACAGCCCATTCTTGTTGCCGGTCGGGTAGACGATCGCGCCAACCGGTAACGTGCGGAGCACCTTGCCCGACGCGATGGCACTAGCCCGCATGGCTGTCGGGCCCTGCGCCGTGAACGTCTTGGTCGGTGCCGCTTCCGCAGTGCCGGCCGCACCCGGTTGGACGAGCCCCAGGCTGTTCACGAGCTTGGCGTAGGCCTGAATGAAAGAGAGCGTCACGATACGGCCGATGTCCGTGTTGTCGTAACCACCGCCGACCACGCCTGCTGCGCCGCCGAAGAAGCCCAACCCACCGCCGCCGCCGAACGACAGACTGTTCTTGGCCGCGTAACCATCCTCGACGGCAATCGTCTCGGTCGTCCGGACGTTCGTGACCGAAACAACCGTGTTCGCCTCCATCTTCTTGTTGCGGACGCCGCCCAACAATCCACCGAAGCGGCCACCTACGAGCCCACCAATGCCGCCGCCAACCGCGCTCCCACCTGAGTTGCTGTTCGCGCCCTGGATCTCGGCAATAAGAACGTAGTCGGCAGCCTTGATCTGCCCTTGCCCGACGTTTGAGCGGCGCTGGAGGCCAAGCCCGGCGCCGACGTCGCGTTCGCGCTGCGCAGCTTGTAAGCCGCTCCCACGATCAACAAGATTGAAGCACCCTGACCGTTGGACGAGGACCTTCAGCAGCTTCTGCGGAGGCGCCAGGCTGTACTGTGTCCATCCGCTGGGGTCATCGCCGTCGACGACGGAGATCGTGCCGAGCTTGCGTGCGCAGTGCGGCACGTCGTTCATTGTCGCCTGCTGGGTTCGCTGCGTGCCCGAAGGACGAGCGAGCCCTTGCCCCCAGGCGGGCGCAGCCGTCGCGAGTAGGGCCGCGAACAAGTAGGATGATGGATGTCGCATAGTTCCCCCGATCAGAGGGAACAGTTCGTCGGGAGCCCAGTCCATGCAAGCAGCTGAAGCTGCTTACGTAATTTCCCGTGTTCACAACACTTGGTAGGTGCGCCGCTCATCTACTCACATTCTGGCGAGCGGCACGGTGCGAAGAAAGGGCTGTTTAGCGCGAAAGCCCTGCCGCCGAGAAGGGGCATAGGGGGCGGCAGGGCGAGCGCTCCGCAGCTGTCCAGTCTGCGGGCCCATCCAGTAATGGTCTGGGCGCGCGGACGTTCCGGGCTGGCCGAATGCGATAATCGGCGAGAACACACATGGTCGCGCGCAACCAGGGTTGTTGGCCCTGCGGGCGTCTGTACGTTGCGTCCATGTGCAACCGCTTCCGCATGACGGCAAAGCAGGCCGACCTTGCCGCCCGGTACGGCGTTGCGCGATCTACCCCGAACATGCGACGTTTCCGCCGCCCGCGCTGTTTCCCGACTGCCCGGCGTGGGTCGTGCGCCAGGGCGCGTCAGGGCGCCAGCTCGACACCGTGGCCTGGAGTTTCCGCGCAAGGTGCCGGGCAAGAAGATTGACAAGGCAACGGGCAAGCCGGTGCTGCTCGACACCAAGATCACGAACGTACGGAACTACACTTCCCCGTTCTGGAAGTCGGCAATGGCGAACCCCGAGCGGCGCTGTCTCGTCCCGTTCACCAGCTTTAGCGAGTATGGGCCGGGTCCCGCCGGAAAGCGCCCGCTGTTCTGGTTCGACGTGCCCAGCCGCCCGATCGTCAGCTTCGCGGGCGTATGGCGTCCGACCGACAACGGGGCGGTGTTCGCGTTTCTGACTACCGAGCCGAATCCGCTGGTCGAGCCGATCCATCCCAAGGTGATGCCCGTACTGCTGGACGAGGAAGACGAGGAAAGCTGGCTGACGTGCTCGTTCGACCAGGCCGTAGCGCATGCGCGGCCGTTTCCGTCGCAGCTGATGTCAGTGCAGCAGGCGCAAGATCCACGCGAAGTAATCGGCGAGGGTGAGCAGGACGCCAAGTCCGATCAGAAGGCCGACCAGCCCAGCTTCAACCTGTAGCAGGGACGGCCACCTCAGCTTCACGACTTCGCTGCCTTACGCGACCAGATGTTTCAGGTACGCAGGTATTGCGCGGGCGCAAAGGCCAGTCGATACGAAAGCATCTTGTCGCGGAGGGGATGAATGAGGCGTCGGTTCGGGATGTGGGCTTCGGCTGCTCTTCTTTCTGCGGTCCCTTGCGCTGCGCAGCTGCCCAATCCTCTGGACATGACAACTGACCCGGCAGATCGGGCGGTCATGGCTGAGGTTGCGACCGCCGTTTCCAGCCGCACTCCAGACATTGCGCAGCTGAATGCCATCCTGTTGAAGCTACCGCGTCCAACACCACTGAGGGGAATGGTCCAGACTGTTCGCGCTGGGGTGCTGCAGGCGGCTCAAGACATCCCCGGCGCGGTCAGCGCCATCCAAGAGGCCCTCAGGCTCCTCCCTGATGATCCCAGGCCCAAATTAGTGGCAAGCGCAATCTTCACCTTCTCCGGGTCGCCCCAGCGTGCCGCAGACCTATGGGTGGAGGCTAGTCGTGAGGCGCCGGACATCGCCCGCACGGGCGATCGCTATTTCATGTCAGCGCTCGTTGGCAGGCTGACCGACCTGGGCGATAACACGCGTGCCGACCGGCTGCGCGCCCGCATGGGCGAGATTGGCTTCAGTACCGAGCTCGCCGACGAGCGTTCCGGAACACAGTTGGCCCGGACGCGAGAGGCGGTGCGAGCCGGTCGTATTGACGAAGCTTTTTCCGATGTGACCGCGATCGGTAATCCAGGCGACCTTCTCACGCTCTATGTCGATCGGCGTTATACGTCACTGTGGCCACGGATTGGCGAATGGGCTGGTCAGGACCTGTCAGCTCAAACGGCGAGGTATTTGGAAGAGCTGCGTAGCGATTGGACAGCCGCAGACGACTTCAAGACGGCCACACCTTACGCCCGGCGCCTGGCCGAGCTCGGTGCTCACTCTGCCGTTATAGGCCTTTTCCTGCCCATGTTTGAGCGGCTGCCGGCAGCTCCCGGACAAGAAGCAGAGTTCTTGGCGCCCGTGGTCGCACGGTCGTTGCTGTTGACCGGCCGAGACGCTGAAGCTCAGGCGCTGCTGGGCAAACTCGCAACGGCGATGGTCAACGACAAAGGTGGAAATGCGCTAAACGTCGACGGTGCTTACCTGATCCAGGCGACCCTTAGGGCGGACTGGCTGGATGTGATCGGGCGGGCCGATACGTTCCTCGTTAAAGCAAGGGCTTTCGGTAGCGGTATAAACCAATCAGCAGTGACCCAGGTCGAAGCATGGCGAGCATGCGCACTCTGGAAGCTGAATCGTACTGCCGAGGCCCAGCAATCGACTGCCCAAGTGCTGCTCAGTTCCGCGTTGGCACCAGCGCCCATAATGAACCTGCAGCTTTGCCGCGGCGACATGGCTGCGGCCCGCATGCATGTGATTGCCCGACTTGCAGACGAGACGACGAGAGACTGGGCACTCGCCTTCGTTCAGCCGGTCCGCGATGTTCCGCTCTCGCCGCTTGATCGGATCATGAAACCGGCCGCGCAGATTATTCGAAACTCACCGGACGTCATAGCCGCGGCAAACAAGGTCGGTCGCGTACTACCCAAGCCGGTGGCTGACAGCGTGCCGCCGAGCTTCGATCCCTTCCGGGTTAAGCACGCCGCACCAACACTAGCACCGGGCAGCACCTAACCTCGACCCGCAACGGGAGGACTACCGACAGTCGCCCATGCCGTAACGGCGCCAGTACCGATCCCAGCGCTGGGCAGCCCCGGCGGCGAGAAGGGCACATGACAGGCTCCGTCCGTCCGGCAGCGTGCAGCGAGCGACCACCCGGCTGTAGCTGCGATCAACAGGCTGGCAGGTCAGGCGCTGGTGGAGCGTCAGCCGGGTTGCGATTGTACGGGACCGCTCGGCCGCCGCATCGTCACAGACGTAACCCATCCGGTGCAGTCGGCACGGCTCCGCACTGGTGAAGTCCGGCGCCTGGACGCCGGCGACCCGGACTCGTTGACCTGACCGACACCAGAGTGGACCGTCCCTGTCGTGAACGCGCACTACCTCGCATGTAAAACTCGGGGGCAGATCAACGGACATAGTTCGCCTTCATTTCGGACACGGAACCAAGATGGTAGCGCTCCCGTTTAGGACACGCTGCGGGGGATAACCCCTGCTCACCACATCGGAGAGCATAATGAGCCGACCCACGCTGGGCCTGTTCGGGGGCCGTCGTTCCACTTCCGCACCGGCGAAGTCCGCAGGCGATGACCGCCTACGCGGCCTGACGCCTATAGAGCGCGCGATGGCAGAACAGCTTAGCCGACCGGCACGTCTTGGCTGACGAGCCTTAGGACTGTCGAAGCGCCCTATACTGACTTGCCCAGTCCTGATCGCCCTTCAGCCTGACCGTCCCGTTCTGAGACACGCCCAAGAAGCCCCGGACCGATCGCAAACCGAGCCCGTTGTGCTTCCTCTCGCCTGACATCGGGCGCCCCAAAGGACATCGGGTGTTTTCTGAAGTGAATTGGCGTGCCCCGGCGCGCCTTGCACGACGTGATGGGCTGATCATCCGGACCACGGTAGAGCTTGGGGCAGGCGATCTAGCGGAGATGGTCCGGCTGGCAACGCGTCGTCCGGAGGCCGAGCGTCAGCAGTTGGTCATCATCTGCGACGGAAAGCACGGGTACCTGCATTGGCCGCAGATCGCAAAGCTCGCGGCACGGTTGGACTTTCCGCTGTTCATCTGAAGGTGCGAGCCCGGCGCGAGGGGCTCCCACGCTGGTAGGGGTAGTCCGCCGTGCGCCGGTGATCATACATACGAGTCGTCTTCGATCAGCCTTGTATGCTCCCGTTCCGTCACCCCATAGCCGCCGGCCGCGAGAGCGAGCAGTGCATCGGGATCCAGAATGGTTGCCAATCCGCGTGTGGAGCTAATAAGGCCGGCTCCTTCCAACTCGTGAAGAGCTGCCGTGACGGCGCTCCGACGGGCTCCGACCATCAAAGCTATGTACTTGTGCGTAACCGGAAGGCGGTCTGACCGAACGCGGTCGCGATACATAAGAAGCCACCGAGCCAGCCGGGGGAGCAAGCGCTGATTCGCGTTACTGACCAGCCCCTCGGCGAGTTGCACCATTTTAACCTGGATCGAGCGCAACAGGACGCCACGAAGGTCCTCATCCTCGTTGACGAGCCGTCGAAAGGGGCTGGCTCCGACAGAGATGCCTGTGACCCGGTCGGCCTGAACTATGATGCTGTAGGGCCAATGCTCGCCGCCAAGCACTAGTGGAGTGCCGCAGAAACCTTCCGGCCCGGCGATGCCAATCGCGGTGTCGTATTGGTCGCCCGGTTTAACGATTGACGCCACTCCACGCTCAATGAACAACGCCGCAGCCATCGGTATATCCGCTTCGCTGATCATCTCTCCTTTCACCAGGGTGACGCGCCGGCAGTGTGGCGCCATGCGTGCCAGACTAGGCGCGGGGGTGATCGCGAGTAGTTCATTCCCGCCGTGCTGGAGGTCGCTGGCGTCCATCCGGGGCGCCTCTCATGATTATCGCCGCTCCACAATTGATTCTGTGGAAAGCCCCGGAGGCGCAGGGCAGATCTGTCCCGCTTCAAAGAATGCTTCCGCGAACGCCCTGCCGCCTTCAGCGCCGTTAGACTTCGCTTCATGTCTGCCATGGCGGTTCGATCGAAGCACATCCGGGCATGAGGCCTCTCGCGCGGCTGAGCCGGTTGTAGCGGGAGAGAACGAACCGACTTCTCATCGATTCGTCTGGTAAAGCGATGTTTACTCCCGCCTAATACGGCACGCCTATGTGGCGCGACGCCATGGAACGTCGGAGCGACCGTTGAACTCTGTCAACGTATATGCAGGTGAGGCGGCAACCGGGTTGCTTGCACTCACCCTCGATCACATGACCGGCGGCATCCTCATCCTAGGTGAGGACGAGGTTGTCGCTGCGGTCAACGACCAGGCATGCGAGCTGTTCAACATTCCACGTGGCAGCTTGGTCGTGGGGGATACCTTGTCCAAGTTCCTGACCATTGTTGGGCAAGGCGTCGGCTGGCCGCCGGATCGCATTGCACGTGTGATCCACAATCATCGCCTCTGGAAGAAAGAGGGCATCGATCGCGACATGGACCACGACTTCGAGGACGGCCGCGTGGTGCGCGTAGGCTACCGCCCGCTGGTCAATCGAGGGGCGGTGCTGACCTACAACGAGGTGACCGCATCCCGCCGCTTGGAACGCCTCATGAAGGAACGTGAGGAGAAGGCAGAGCAGTTCCGTACCGAGATCGTGGAAACGGTCAGCTCCATTGCCGAAGCAGCGGAGATCGTCGGGAACACCAATGCAGGCGCGAAAGAGGCGGCACGGGCATCGGTCGTGAATGTGGGCGATCTTGCCATGGCTGCTCACCAATCCGCTGGCGCCATGACCGATGCCGCGAAAACGGCTGCTTCCCTGACCAATGCGGTGGCAAGCATGGCAGAGGAGGCACTTCGAGCGGCGCACGGCGCCGGACTCGCTGCGGCATCCGCCCGTCGCACAACCGAACTTTCCGAAAACCTTCGGGCCCATTCAGAGGCTGTTTCCTCCATCCTGAATCTTATCCGGGCAATCGGATCGCGGACGAAACTGCTGGCCTTGAACGCTTCCATCGAGGCCGCCAGGGCAGGTGACGCAGGGCGAGGATTCAGCGTCGTCGCCCAAGAGGTGAAGTCCCTGGCCGAGCAGACGACGCAAGCAGCCAACGACGTTGCGACCAAGATTGACGGCATAAGAGCCGCGGTCGCGGAGGTGCTCGGGGCCAACAGCTCGATCCAGCATCGGTTGGCGGATGTCGAGCGCCAAGCGGACACCATACACACGCGGATTACGGAGCAGCAGCTCGACGTGACCGCTATTGGTGCGGCAATCGACGAGACGGCTCTTACCGCCCATCAGATGGCCCAAGACATCGACAGCGTGAACCAAAACAGCCACTCGCTGGCAGGTGCAGTGCGGGACGTGAGTGTCGCCTTCGGGCAGGTGATAGCCCTGATCGAACGGCTTGAGGCGGGATCGGAACGCTTTCTGGAGCGCAGAACGGCGTGAAACGATCAATGCGGGGGAGATAGTCGTGATGGCAATGCGAGCAATCGCCGTGTCCTCGCTTGCGCTGTCGCTCCTCGTGCCAGCTTGGAAGGCTCACGCACATCCGGGTGGGCTGGACAGGGATGGTTGCCACCACGATCGAAGTAACGGCGGGTACCACTGTCACCGACGCACTGCATCGCCCGTCCTGGGCTTAGCTGCGCGCCCCTCGCTGGCCGGCGCTGCGTCAGGCGTAAGCTTCCGAAACTGTTCTGAGGCCAGGGCCGCCGGTGCCGCTCCGTTGCGAGCCGGTCAGGCAGGCTACAGCACTCGACTTGACCGTGATCGGGACGGGGTGGCTTGCGAGTAGAGGCGAGCCACTACCTTTCTGGAAAGTTCGTGCTTTCGAGTATTTATCGGAACCCGGGTGCGCTTGGTACTCCAAAGAACTCGACCCGAGTGAGATCTGACCTTTGACCTCCCTCTCGCAGCGGATCAGGCTGGCCGGGTTTGCTGCTCTACCCCATCCGGAACCGAACGTCCTCAAAGCACGCCCAAATGTCCACGAGCGGGCGAGGGCTGACCCCGTTTTTGGTTGGCACCCCTGCGATCAAGGGCCGGGCCAATCACAATCAGGCTGGTCAACCGCGATCGCTAGTCTGCCGCTTATCGCTGAGCTGCGAGAGCCGACAGCAGGTCTGGCGCAGGTCGACTTTCCGACTGTTTCCTACCCAAAGCGCGTTAGCTTGGAAGCGGGCTGATCCCGGACGTTGCCGCGATTGGGAAGGCTATGGGTCAACAGGGTGGAGGATGGAAAAGGCTGTCCTAAATCACTGACCTACATTGGAAAGTCTGTTTGCTTGAGTAGCCTTCGTAATGCGGGGGTCGCAGGTTCGAGTCCTGCAAGCGGCACCATCCTTCATGACATTGACCCTTAGCGGGTTCGCTTTTGTCACTTAGGCGAACTTGGTGGCATGCCGCCGAGAGGCGGCCGGCGGCGGTGCGTTTGGTCACCCCCTCCGGATCGTATATTCGACTGAGGCGGTCGAAGAAGGGCGGGCTACCTGAGGCTCAGCTGGAGGCGGTAGTTGCCGAACAGGTCGCGGCAGGTTCCCGGCTCCAGCATGATCTCCGGGCCAGTCGGCCTTGCGAAGCTGCCCATCACCTCCAGAATGATGGCCTGATCCGATTGCGACACGCCATAGGCCGAGCAGCGCTTCAGCGTAGGCCTTCGACAAACCGGGAGATCGCGATCCCGTTGCCCTCAATCACGTCGGGCCCACCACAAGCAGAAGATGCTGAGCGCGTACAGGAACCGGCTGTGGTCCCGCCGACCGCCTCGGTGCTCTTCGAATAGCGAATTGACCGTCCTCGGGTTCAGATAGCCGGAGGCGGATACGCCGCCGTCTCGCCAGATTTCCTCCGCGTACCGGCCGAAGTCGCTGCTGAACCATTCTGCGAGCGGCATCTGGAAGCCCTGCTTCTTGCGATCCAGAATGCCTGCGGGGAGCCAGGGCGCAATGGCCGCCCTGACGGGGTACTTGCCGATCCCACCGCGCAGCTTGACATCAGCCGGCATGGACAGGGCGAGCGCCACAACCGCCCGCGACAGCATCGGAACCCGCACCTCGAGCGAGTGGGCCATGCTGGCACGATCGACCTTGGTCAGCATCGCCCCGGGTAGGTTCAGCTGCAGATCGCACATGGCGAACTGCTCCAGGGTATCCGCGGATATGCTCCCCATGTCTGGGTAGTACTCGGCGGCGAGGCTAAGGAGCGCGTTCTCTCCATCGGCCCCAGCGAGCCGTGTCCCGTCGAACAGGCGCCGCCGCAACTCTGGTGAGGTAATCTGGGTCTTTGCGAAGAAGCGTGTGCCCCCATCGGGCAGGCCGGCGCTCCGCGCCGTCCGCTGCCAGCGTTGCATCGTCCTGTTCCCTGCCCGCCAAGGTAGCGGCGGCAATCTCGAGAAGCCGCGCATCCCGCGCCGCACAACGTTCGGCAACCGGCCGAGCCTGCGCTCCGTCAGATGGCGCTTGTACCCGAAGAAGAGCTCGTCCCCGCCGTCGCCCGACAGGACGACCTTGACTTCCTCGGCGGCGGCCCGGCTCAGATACCAGGTCGGAACAGCGGAAGGGTCGGCGAAGGGCTCGTCGTAGGCCTTCTGGATCGCCGGAAGCACCGTCTGCGCCCGGTCGGGTGCGAGGCGGATGGTGCGATGGTCGCAGCCGAGATGGCGAGCGACAGCCTCGGCGTAAGGGGACTCGTCGTATGCCTGCTCCGCGAAGCCGATCGTGTAGGTCTTGACGGGCCGGTCCGATTGGCGCGCCATCGCCGCCACTACCGCGGATGAGTCCACACCGCCGGAAAGGAAGGCTCCTACATCCACGTCGGCCGCAAGGACCTGGCTGCTCACCGCCTTGAGCCACGTCTCACGGAACTCGTCGATCCAATGGGCGTCCGATAGCGGCGGCCCGTGCCTGTACTGTGGCTCCCAGAACACGCTCAGCTTCAGTTCGCCCGTGCGTCCGAGCCGAAGCAGGTGCCCGGGCGGGAGCACGCTGACCTGCCTGTATATCGATCGTGGCGATCGCACGTGTCCGAAGCTGAAGTAGTCGTGGATGGCTCGGGCATCCGGCTCAAGCTGCAGATCGGGCACGGCCAGCAGCGCTTTGAGCTCGGAGCCGAACACGAGTCGTCCACCCTGCCAGCTATAGTAGAGCGGCTTGATGCCGATGGGGTCACGAGCGAGGATCAACTCGCGTTCCGCGAAATCCCAGATCGCGACGGCAAACATCCCGTCCAGCCTCGACCAGGCCATGTCGCCCCATTGCCGCCAGGCCGCCAGGATGACTTCGGTGTCGCCCTCGGTCGTGAAATGGTGATCCAGTTTCCGGAGTTCGGCGCGCAGCTCACGAAAATTGTAGATCTCGCCGTTGAAGACGAGCGCGTGTTGCCGGTCGGAGCTGTAGATCGGCTGATCGCTCCCGGCCAGGTCGATGATGCTCAGGCGGCGCATCCCTAAGGCGAGGTCGCCGTCGATGAGGGTGCCCTGGCTATCGGGGCCGCGATGGACGATGGTGTCGCACTGGGCGTTGATCACGGCTTGGCTGACCGGACCACGCCCGGGTGCATACAGGCCGGCGATACCGCAGATGGCGAATTCCTTTGACGGTGGCGAGCGGAAACAGGAGCCGGCATGTAGTAGGACACGGCCTTCTTGTCATGGCCGACTTGTCCACCGGAGCGACCCTTTATAGGTCGCGCGTATGGATGGACGGATCAGGTCAGAAGGCAGGGCTTCGTTGAACAGGCTGCAGACAGTGCTGCGCAACTTGGGCTGGCTGCTTGCAAGCCGGGGCGTGTTGGCGGTGCTCTCGTTGCTCTATCTCGGCATCGCGACCCGGACCCTGGGGCTTGCGGACTTCGGCAGGTTCGCCCTCATCACGGGGGCCGCGCAGGCGCTCGCTCTCTTGGTAGGCTTCCAGACCTGGCAGGTCGTCGTCCGCTACGGCATGGACCACCGGACGCGAGGAGATGTGCCGGCGCTTGGCCGGCTCTACCGCGCTTGCGTGACCCTCGATTTGCTGACCGCCGTTGTGGGGGTTGCGGCGGCGGCGGCGATCCTAGCGGTATGGAGGGAGGCGCTCGGGATTGGACCGGAACTCATGCGCGATACGATAGTCTTCGTCGTTGCGCAGCTGATCTCGGTCCGCTCCGCCGCCATTGGCATCGCGCGGCTCTCAGATCGGTTCGGGCAGGCAGCTGCCGCAGATAGCGTGACGCCGCTACTCCGCTTCCTGGGCTCGATTTGCGCGGCGTTCCTCATGCCGACCTTGCAGGCATTCCTATGGACCTGGGCGGCGGCGGAGATCGCGACGGCGGCGGCTTATGCGCTGCTTCTGCTGCGCAGCGGGGATGCGGCACTAGATC
>Ga0210040_10005435_pt1 | contig 16229 bp, 11 predicted proteins | sample CryGeyCG12114_NA_FD_185462 | JGI IMG/M metagenome (GOLD analysis project Ga0210040, IMG submission 185462) | Groundwater microbial communities from aquifer - Crystal Geyser CG19_WC_8/21/14_NA (SPAdes) (version 2) | ecosystem: Environmental > Aquatic > Deep subsurface > Groundwater | place: USA... | reverse complement strand
TCTCAGATCCCGTCCTCTACCGAGACTTATCTAAACATGAACATCTTCAATAACGATCAGATACTCCATGTCATGTTTTTCTTGCTCCATGGGCCTCGAACCAGCACCATCCTCAAGGCCCAATCGACCTTCAAGCACCACTTAGAAAAATGCACACCACCCAATATACATCCTGGCCAGATTTCTGTAATCTATCGCCCTCTTGATCATCTCCTCCACGTACCCGCCAACGCTCAATGGCACACTTTCCCCAATAAGCATGCCCCTCACTTTGCCTCTTACTCCCTCCAACACTCCCAACGGCGTATCCGGTACACCCACCACCTGCTTCTTCCTGCGCCCTGCATTAATGAAATCTGTCGTTGGGTCATGCAAGAACGTCTCCAGTATTGTCATTAGCGCATCCTCATTATTGCGGAGCAACGTCAGCGTAATCTCGCAACACCGTCGGAAGGGCCCATTGTAGCCATACGCACCGAAGGCGTCGACCATGTTGTGTGTGAGGCGGAAGGGGACCATTTCAGGTTTCTCAAAGGTAAGCCCTTTGTCGAAGAGACAGTTGAAGTCAACATGCAAAGTTCCGCCGTTGTCTTCTTCGAAAAGTATATTTTCACCGTGGCGATCGCCCAAGCCCAAGACGTGGCCGACGATCGACATGACGGCCGCAGAGCGTGTGTAACGGAGGCGGGCATTGAACCAAGCAGAAGGATCAGGGAAGGACTCAACGAACCATTCGTGAAAGACTGCTGGGAAAGAGGTGATAACGCGGTCAGGAAAGATCGTTGCCTTTTCAGGTAGGCCGGAGGAACCCTCGTCGAGGAGGTTGCGGATCTCCGTGTAGTTGGGAACGATGTTGCGGTCCTTGTACAGTTTGAGGATGATGTCGCGGAAGGTTTTGAGATTGTCAACCCATTCGATCAGGCCGCATTCTTCGTTGAGTGGGATTACGGCGTAGGTGCGGATGTAAAGCCGACGTTTGGACGCTTCAACGTCACGCTTTAGGAAGCGATTGATCATGGTGTTAAACTCCATAAGTCGCTGGTCCTTACGCATATCATCCTTTGGCTTTGCGAGGATGCCATAGACGTTCCCGTCGGATCCTCGAATACTGAGCTTCCGTGGCTTTTGCAACGATGCAAGCACCATCGCCTCATCAAGAAATGCTGTTATCGTGACTGGGTCCTTCGAGAAAGCTCGGAAGCTCTTGTTCTGAGTACTGTCTGCTCCGGATGGTATGCTCGGGTTTAGAAAAGCCTCGACAGGGACCACCATTCTAGAAGGAGCTATCTTGTGGTTGAACCCCAGGTCTCGAGCCAAACTGACGCGCGACGTTTTCCCTTCGATCGGAAATTCAGAAACACGCAGTACCTCATCAGAGAAGCGTTGTCCTGCTGTGATCATGTTCCGCATCTCCGATGCCGACATATCCTTGTTGTTGCCCTTTTTCTGTGCCTCAACGATCTTAGATACAATCGCCAGGCCACGAGTCGCACGCTCCTTTTGTTGTGATTTGACCACAGCAAGCAGAGTCCATAGCGCTTGTTGAGGGAATGCTCGCACCACTTTGACAACCATGCTCATCAGAATATCGTACACTACCTGGTCAGCATGGCAGATTCGAGCCACAACTTGTGGTAAAATTGTGTACAACACTACTGGCTGTAGTCTGTCTATGTACTTCTTGACTTGAGCATTAGTATCAGTGATGACTCGTCTTCGTTGTGCTGCGTTGTGCTGGTGGAATTTCTCATTACCGCGACGGGCATCTTGTGGTTGATTTGCACCTGCGATAAGCTCCAGCCACAGGGTAAGAATTTTCGGAAGCGTCTGGAAGATGTACTTCGTCCCAATGGCAAGAGCACGTAAGTAGTTGTCGATAACGATCTTGGCCGCTTCTCCAGTCAAGAAAGTTTGGCTCTCTTTTCCAAGGGGTTTGGACTTTTCTGACTCGAGGATCTTATTGAAGTGTCTACCAATGTAGTAATAAGCCTTCTCCGATCTCCGATGGTGTATGATTGCCTTTTTGAGGGTTTGAATGATGATATCCGATTGAGTCTGACCTGCTTGGTCAAGCCACTTGCCCAACAACACGTAAGCTTTGGAGACAACCTCGTTTTGATCGTTCTGTTGTTCGAGACTCATGGTGTTGCTACCATCCTCGGCAACATAGTTGTGCGAGACGAATGCCCCGGATAAGATCGCCCCTTCCAGGGTTTGGATCGCTTTTCTGTGATGGCCTTCAAGCCACATCAACTTGGATTGCTCAATTACTGCTGACTTTTCGCCAAGGGCGGCTGCCCTCAGAACTGCGTCAAAAGCTTGGTTGGCTGCCCCAGCCTTCCTTGCTAGCCGTGCGCTTGTTAGCCACGATGCCGCAATGTCGCTGTCATTGAAGACATCCTGCCGAATGTGCATCATAGCTCGGCGTGCTCCGAGGACGTATTGCTTGTCGCCAGTGTAGGAGCCTACGATATCGAGTCGCTTGGCCAAATTGTCGAGTACTGTTCGTCGTTCATCCTTGGATGCCTTAGTGAGATGGTACAAGTCGTGTATCACATGCGCCTTAAGTGTTGTATCGTGGCAAGCATGTAGTGAGACGATCGAGTTCGGAGTCAGTTCGACGGCTGCCATGCGATACAGCTCGTCAAGGATAGACAGGGTGTCCGCTTCATTGCCTTGTTTCGAAGCAAGCAGAGCCGAGCCAATGCCGACATTGAAATCGCCCTTCGGAGCATCCTTGAGATATGAATGCAACTTGTCCCATTTGCTGCTTACCCATGCTGCCTCGGCAGCATAAGGTATCACGGGTGCAAGCATGGCATTGCTCGATGATGCTAAGCCGTCAAAATGATGAATAAGTACGTCTGACTCCAAGTTAGCAGCTTGTCATTCTGGAGAGCGAAAGACTTACCGAATTGACCGGACTCTTTTAAACATCTCATCAAGTTTAGCTGCGCTTCGGTGTCGTCGGGATGGTCAGTCAATTGCATTTCATACCAACCTTGTGCTGCAGTCCATCTTCCCGCCTTTCGGTGCTCGAGTACTTGTTGCTCGACACCGAACACGTGCATCTGAGCTGAGATGCCCTCCACACCATCGGGTTCATCGATCTGAGCATAAATTTCCTGCAGACGTTCGAGAAGGAGGTCGGGATCGACATCCTTAGCTTTGCGTATGTACTGCTCCCAGTTGACCAGGGCTCGAGAATATGATCTGCAATCGATCGCGCGACGGGACAAAGTGTCTGGAGGGATTGATTGAAGTACCTTTTCCAGGCTGTCAATCTGTTCCTTTGCAAGGCCAAGTGCGATGTCACGGATTCCTCGTTCTGCACGTCCTAGGGAAACAGAGTACTGCCTGCGTTTCTCCTGCAACCACTTCGACATATAATCCAGCACCTCAAAGATGCTTTGGCTGCATAGCCTAACATCGTCTTGTACTGCATGGTCAAGTCCATGTAAAGGTTGGTTGAGTATGTTTAGCATCTCCTGAACAACGTCTTGCTTGTCCTGCTCGATGCCAAAGACCACAAGATTGAGCACCGTGTATGGCAAGAGAAACGAGGGAATGACCGTATCTTGGCCCTGAATCACTCGACAACAGATTCCAAATGTAAGGCCTATATTCTCACCAGTTGCTCTTTGAAGGAAGTCCAGTACAATTGTTCGCAGCCAGTCTGCGTGGGACATGCCCGGCCGATAGATAGGATACGAGCATTTTACGTGTGGCTGTGGCTTTACAACTTGATACTTTGAGGTTAGGAATGGTGTTAGGATGTTCCTGATACTTTCGGGTAAGTCAGTCCATTTTCGGTACGCGACTTCGTCTTCGTGCTCGCGAGGTCGCAATCCTGGAGTATCATCGACTGCACATATCTTCAGCAGCTCCTGCATAGCCCAACCCAGAAACCCTTGTGCTCGGACAGTAGGAGCCGAAAGAAACGCTGGAACAAGGATATTTTCCAGGAAGAAAAAGATGAACTCAATGGTATCATCGGCTTTTCGGAAGCTTGATCGGACGATCAAAGACTTCCTCTCCTGAATGTTCTCAATCTTGCTCGGGTCTAGGCAACCGATTGCCCCAAGACATTTTCCGCACAGAAGCGATACATTCGTACTTGAGTTGAACTTGACCGAGCATTCAAGCAGAGCCCGTGTCAGATCCGACACCAAAAGGTCCGGTTGCTCCCGAAGAACAGACTTGTGGAGGAAGTCCTGCTTACGTTGCAGAAGTGATGATACTTCCTGCAGAGTCTGTTCGATGACTATCAAATTTTCATCCTGCAGGCGATTCACGAAGGCTGAGAATTGGGACTGGTCGTCCTGTCGTGACTTAAAAGTGTTGATTTCGAGCTCGAAACCTTCCAATGCCGGAATCCCCTTCAACGAAGGCAGAGTGCCAAAGGATCGTTGCATAAGTGCAGCACGCTTGCTAAACAGGTCGCTGATGAGCTTGTAGGCTTGCTGCTGCTTATCGCTTTCTAGTGAGCTCCAGTATTTGACGACGATGGCGAAAGTCTGATCCAGCAAGGGCTCGACATCATCGTCTTTCAAGGAGTAGATCATGATGGCCCATGAACTAAATGCGGTGTTGCAAAGTCCCTTCTTATCAAACGCAGAACGGAGACATGCACAGATCTGTGGTAGCGACGAAGAAATGCGCGATTTGCCCAGCTTGACCACTTCACCCAAAGCTGCCACGGCTCGCCGCTTCTCAACGTCGGATTCTTTGACCTCAGTTTCGTTCAACACAATCGTGAAGCCCGTGACAATGGAAAGAACAAAGTTCTCGAGGAATGCAGCGATATTGCCTGAGCGTCGAGAAGATGCATGACCAGGCTTCCTATCAATAAGTTGCACCAATATCTGCAGGGCTAGATAGCTTCTGGATGATTTACTGTCACCAGCATCACCAATCCCTTTCAGCAATTCGCATGCTATCTGGACAGGGTAATGGCCAACCCAGGAGGAGACGTCATTGATGTTGAAGTCATCAGAGATTGACTGTAAGGTCTCAGCGATCATCTTTTCAGGGTCTTCAGATGGTTGCGTTAACAGGAAGCTCAAAATGTTGATGAGGTTTCTCTCTTGCGTGCAAAGGTGGTAAGCACTCGTCGATCCACCATGTGCTGCTGCTATGCGTTCGATGATGGGTAGGTTCCTGGTAAGGACTAGGTATGGTAAAGCGTATGGCTCGATGAGCAAGAGCAAGCCATCAATGTAAAGTCCTAGAAGGTCACACAGATATTGCGCGATACCTGGACGACTGGTGAAATGTTTTATGATCACGATACTCACAGTTCGCCAGAAAGGCCGAACTAGGTTGGCGGGAGTTGTCGAGAGAGCTTGGGCCAATCGTTGCAGTTCCGCGTAGACAAGACCGCTGATGTAAGGATTAGTATGACCAAGGTATTCCACGAGCCTAAGTAAGATGATGTTAAGTTCTTCATCAGCTACCACTTGGCCTGCGTGGCTCAGGGCCATGACGACACTCTCTTGCCCAGTGACTTCCCCCTTGTCCCACAAGCTTTGAGAGTAGTCTAGCGCAACAACTCTGTTGTCATGGATTAATGAAGACTTGTCCGTGCCTCTCGACATCACGTATGCTTGCAGCGTCCGAGCCGATGCTAGGCGCATGTCTCTGGAAGAACTTCTTAAAGACTGCAGGCACCATTCACCGGCAGGGGTTTGAGCCAGCTTCAGCGTCTCGGCGTTCTGTGTATGTATGACAACATTCCGCAGTGCAACCATTGCCGTAACCCGGGCTTGCGAATGGCGGGAGACGCTCGGCACTAGGACAAGCAGAGTGTTTAGGAGCTCGTCACTGTAGGTATTTGAGATGCTAGCATGTGCTGTTCCTGTATCCCCGTTGCATGCATGGCAAGCTGCTGCTTCGCCTCCTGGTGGACTGGCAAGCTCACATGCTGCAAGCCCCAAGACCTTTAAAGCTTTGGATTGCTCCTCTGGTGCCAGTTTTTTGAAATGCATTGGGGCGATCTTGGTGAGTCCGTCAAGGTCTGCCCTTGGATGCCCGGTAAGCGCAATCGTTACTTGTTGGCAGACTGTTGCTTCATTGCCCTCGGCTCTAAGCGTGACTTCGTGGTCGCTAGATAGGCGCGGCCTCTTCCTGGCTCGATCATTGTCTTGCCATTCTGCAGGGTCGTCATGCAACACAATGGACAGGTCTGACTGTAGTGGCTTGAGTTTGAGCCCTTCGATGCCTCCAACCAGAGCCTACACAGTATCAGCTCGTTGTCCCTTAGAGTCTCAATTTCTGCGTACCTGTATATAGCCATCGTCTGTGAACCACTCGCTTGCTTCCTCCAATAATCTTAGGAGCCGGCTAACATGTTTCTGAGCGAAGACGCTCGTCCTCCGATGTTGCGCTGTTTTCGACAAGCATACAAGGAGCTGTGCAGCAAGGTTGTATGCTTCGTCAAGATGCCTAAGGCGCAATCGCAGAGAGAACCCGGTATGCCTTACAGTCGTTCTATATAAGGCTTTCTCAAAGGTTGTGGCTTCGAGAAAGACGGCTTCGAAGAGGGACGGTTCCAAGGCAACATCTTCAAGGCGATCAAGCAATACTAGATGGCTGTTAGAGGTATTTGACGAAAACGACGGGTGACATACCTTTTACACATGCCTCGAGAGTCAAGCGTATTGAGGGGCAATCAGCCGTCAGATCACACTTGCCATCGGCAGACAGGCAAGCCTCGACCACCGCCAATGCACTTCTCCACAAGCCATGCTCTTCTTCATGTGCGATCAGCGAAAGCAATTTGGGAATGAGCCATACATAAAGCGCGAGCTCACAATCAGGAGTGTAATTGTCAGGTGGTTGAGATGTTATGAAAAGAGCTTGCGGCGCTCTGTCGATTGCCAATCTTATCACATCAAGGCAGGAGTATATCTGCGCAGCATTCTTACTTCCGATGCTATTAGCACGGAAAGGATTGTCGTCGAACTCACCAAGGGCTGGTTCAAGCCCAGCTTGAGCAACCGTGCAGATCAGCTTGTGGTTGAACGTGCTGTCGGCACCGATGTTGGGATTACCTTCATCGTCTGTACCCAGTGCTTCGTCAAGCAGTTGATTGAAATCGCTCCGGTTCAGCTCCTGGGCACCGTTACCTCGGATAACATGGGTTGCCAGCATGGACGATGGTGGAGGAGCAAAGCCATTGACGTGACTCCTGCCATCTGTGATTGCCATCGGTACAACATCTGGAGAACTCCTGTGATCACGCTAAGGAGAGAAGTAGGTATTGTACCTATATGAACGGGGCATGGAAGCTTTCATCGAAGGTCAAAAGACGCGACAGGATCGCCAGACCGCGTTTGGCAGACTCGGAAGGGAGATTACATGCAGGTGGCAGTGCCTGGTAATTGCCTTCTACAGTACCAGATTCGGATAAAAGTTTTTGCATAAAGCTTGGCATTCCTGAGAGCCTGAGAGCCTCGAAGCAGAGAAGCGAACTTGAACTTGAATTTGCACTTGGCCAGCATCAGAGGGTGACACGGTTGACTTCTACCCTCAGGCTCGCGATTATGCTTGCCAAGCACGGCCGTGTTACATCAAATTTTCACTCTCCGGTGTTGTTGTGGCGTGCTGCTCGCCAGCACGTGATCATGACGATGGGAGGGAACGAACAGAGACAAAGATAAATTTGTAGATGCTTTATCCATTGTTACGGAAAGCCGTCTACAGAGATTTAGTGGCACGTTGACCCAACCTCGTGCCATCTACAGGCATCCGTGCTGACTCCTGTAATTCCATTCGAAAGCCTGCCACACCCCATACATATGTGTTATGCTCGCAATCACAACCAAAATATGAAAAATCTGATGCGATCCAAGCCATATATCGAACTTGCCTGGCCAGATGGACTCTGGCATCCTCGTTGCGAAAATCAGCGCCCCCAAACAATATATCGTGCCTTCCAGGAAGAAGTATGGCATCCCAGATCGTACCCACATTTCGTCCCACCCATAGAGTACAATACCATGAATGATCGGTGCGAAACCGGACAGACCTGTGGTCACGAACGCTCCTGTTCGGTGTGGCCGAAAGGGAAGACCCTGTAGCTGCGGGTGCAGGACCAAGACCGAGGTGATGGCGCTGAGTGTAATGATCATTGTCCAGTATGTGTTCCGTAGTGCGGGTTCGCAGTAGAAACCAACATGTACACCGGAGAAGAAGCTGCCAAGAATGAGAGTGATGATACCGACATAGTCTATCCGTAACCAAAGTAAAGATACTCGTACAGAATGGTTCATCAGAGTATGGTAGAGCGTGGACAGCGTCCAGCACGTTATGGCAGCAAGCATGTTCACCGTAAAGACAAGACGGTCAAGCAAAGTTGCGGATGGGAAGTGCTTCGTGATGAGAACTTGGACACCGGCTTGCGCAAACACCATTGTCAGCGCAGGAACTAGATGGGTATAAATGTTCATTGTCTCGTTGTGCAAGAAACCCCACGACTGAAAGCACCCCAGAGATGAGTCCGTAGCATCGCGGTAACCAGTGCGCATGAAAGGATTGTCTCGTAACCACTCTGGCAGAGCTTCGTAGGATAGTAGGGTTGGCCGCTCCGGAGATAGCTTTAATTGTGCGTTTGAGACTGCCGTACGATCATGGGTCGAGGCACGCACACTTTTAGGGCTTCGGTAGGTAAGAATGAAGGACATGATTGCGAAGCAGGATAAGGGCGAGGTCGTAGCCTCCGTAAAGACTGTATGAGAGCACGAATTTTCGCAGCGACGTGCTGTAACGAGCTTCGATATGACTTACTAGTGCTGCTGGCTGATTATGCGCAACTTACCAAGAGGAAGAAAAAGCATGATAAGCTCGAGGTGGGGTTTTTGTTATATATCGTATAGCCGCTTTGCAAACAACGATGAAAACCACCAGCGGATAATCTGCCGACTCATCCACCAGCTCCGACCTATCCCGAGCAAGTTGGGGTCAACCTGAACGCCTGCAGGGATGTGGGGGAAGAACGTCACCAATCGCCCATGACGATAGCCACCATCGACAGATCAAAATATATCTCCTCAATTGTGCTTTGCTGTAAGCCTAGTATACCTCAGAAGGCGTGATAAGATGTCCGAGTCAATGGTAGGGAGAAACCGTGCCCACTTAAATCAGACAAGCTTTCTAGATGCGGAAATTGAAGTACCGTGGTGTAAGCGGCGCCAACACCTCCCTTGATTGGTGGAGAAGAAAGGTGGCTCGAATGGCCGAACACCGCTTACTACATGACCGTAGCTCGCACTCCGCGGAAGCTGAAGTAATATTACCTACTTGACATAGGTATGTACGCTTGTAGAGTTGATTTAAGATTTGGGGACGAGTGTGCAACATGCATCAATTCACGTACAAAGTACCACAGTACGTACTAACTGGTGGGAGATGTGGAGCCTTGGCGTGGTTTGTACACTAACCTATCTAGGTAGTATCCTCCACTTCCACTGTACAACCTTAAAACTACCTAGGTAGGGATGGAATGTAAGGGACCCACATACGTATTTCGTCGACCTCTATCATCGAAATGTGATGTGAATTCGAGATTTTAAATTTCAGCTTGTAAGACCACGGGACCGTTCTTGGCACTTGTCCCTTTTCCAGCCTCATTAAGGCCGAGGAAGTGTTATAGCGGCTCTTCATCCGCTGCCAGTGATGTTGAATCTTAGTAAATCTTGGCGTAAAAAACGTGAAATACAGATATCCATCGTGTCGAGTAAATTTGGTGAAAAAGAACGTAAATTTCGGCCTTTTTCAGAAATCTTCCATCCCTACTTAGAACCTACCTACCTAGATACCCATGGTAGTTGCATCCCACCACCAAATAGGTGGCTCTTACCCTCAGCACTGTCCCCAGCCTAGTGTAAGGGATAACAATCGCCGCAACAGCGATGTTGTCCGGTCCCGACATGCTTTCGGTAAGCAAGACAAGCCGTAGCAGGCAAGTGGCGCACGGCAGGTTCCCATAGTCTGGGTGACTAGAAGTCCACGCAAAAGTAAGGGGGGTGTATAATCAACCGAGTCGCAGACCAACCGTAGACAACCAGCACGAGACTCGTAGCAAGGTCCCACAATGGAGCCAACCACCACCACGATTGATCCCTCTGGTGTTCGTGCTGTGTCTGTATACTCACATGTTGTCATGACCTGTGGGCCATCGAACATCATTATGACAGGTGGTCAAGGTCGGTGCTGATATCAATTGCGACGTGCCCGAAGACCATGAAGACCAGGTCAAATTCGTGTTCAAGAACCTGAAGAGATGCCTCGAATGAGTGGGTGTAACCACTCGGGATGTCCTCCAGCTCACATACTACATTGCCAACTATAACGACAAGAAACGATTGCATCTGCAGCCACTCCCTAGCTTTCTCGGAGGTCTCCATCCTGCAGCCACCTTGGTGCCTCTACCGGCATTGGCAAAGCCAGAATATCTTTTCGAGGTGGAGGCTGTTGCCGCAGTCCTCCAGGCCCCCACACAGGATGTAGATGAGGTCGTCATAGTGGCTGGCTTGAGTGAGTTTCAAACGGCATGAGACGTGCAGAATGCAATTCAGCTGTATGGTGTTAAGAAGCGCGAGACAGAGTAGACGGCAAAACGTGGTCACAAGACCCAGCAATTGAAAAGATGGACGTTGGAGCAGCATGGATCAACGACACCAGTCAGTCAAAATGTTTGAACTTGCGCAACGGTACAAATCAAAGCTTCTCGAGCAGAATACTAGGGGCATGGTTATTATGCAAACCGCTGCTGGGAAATGGAAAAAAACATCCTTATAGAGGGACACCGAATGTCAGTGGTAAACGATTGCTTCATACTTAGCAATGCGGATACTAGTTCCAGGACGAGGAAGACGCAGCAGCGGACGGAGGCGTCGCCAAAATTCTCAACTTGCTCAAAGAGTGGTGCCACAAAGTGGACACAAGAGATCCAGTAGGATCTCGCGATAGCATCGGAAGCCACCTCAACCTCGATGGTCTTATTATGGAAGACTTAGTGCTAGCCAACGGTGGCGGCCAAGCAGCACTCAATATTCCGGCAGTGTTCACGCGAGCTTTGCTAGATGTGAAACCTCGTGATATGAGCGCATTATATCTGCTCGACAATATTAGAGTGGCGAAGGTCTGATGCCCATGCGGTCCGACCTCAAGAGGCACACCGTAGGAATCTGTATGCTTCGTAGTTCGTCAATATGTCACTCCTTGGTGAACAATCTATGGACAGCTTGTGCCACGTTCATTACCTACCAAGGTAGTGTACGAAGCATACTATCTCTTGAAATACCCAGCAACGAGGAAATGTTTGTCCACTTGCTTTACTCCATGCTTTGCTCGGCATCTTCCCAGTAGTGGGTAAACATTCCTGGCCAAAACGGCTTTGACAGTGCGTGCGATTGGCTCTGTGGTCCCGTCAAAGCCATCTGAACATGTCCAAAGCGGCCGTCAACAGTACCGGCGAATATATTTGACGTGTACGGCAATATTGGGGAGCTCGCATAGACACAACCAAGTCTCAAGGACTTTGACATTAGGCATAAGTAATGAAATCAATGGGTATTGATGAATATCTCATGACATTCGGCGGACTACAGCGACCTCTACCTCAATCCTGCCCATTTTGACGTGGTTGACCCAGGCCGGAAATTGCGCATGGATTGTTACACCCAAATGGTAGCCCCCTTTGACTTCCCGTAGTACTTCGGTCACGTCTCCTTCCTCGTCATCTCTCGTCCACCGCACTGTGTGGGACTTGTATTGCCGGCCGGCATGCACATTGTAGATAATTCGCTTTCTGTACCTGACACTTGCCTGTCCCGTCAATTCATCCTCGTTCGGCGCCAGTACAAAGGCTTCGAACCATGTATAGGATTGTTCGTAGGTACCATGGTTTGGTGGGTCATGACTGAAACCTTGATCACGTGAAACGATCGTGTACGAAACCCTTCTCACAGAGCGTGGCGCGATGTAGGGTGGCAAAGTCCCAGCAAGATAAGTTCTTCCTGCTTCGGACTCCGAAATCAACACGCGGTTGGTATTGACTGCGAGGGGAATAGTTTGCCAGTAAGATGCATGATCGAGAACCAAGGGAACAAGGTCACCTGGAAGACGCTGTCGGAGAAGGAAAGCAGTGTGGTGAATGTCATAGAGGGTCGGATTGTAAGGAGGCGAATCCGAAGCTAGATCTCCGCTGTGAATTCTAATAACTGAAGGGCGAGGTGGTCGGGACCCAGGCTGTGGTGGCGGGGGTCCGTTCGATGCTGGTGGAATTGTCTGTCTTTGCCATAAGCGAAGTGTGAGGTAGTAGACTGCAGCACCAGCCGCGGCCATTAGAACCGCGGAAGACATCATAGAAACAACTGTCGGTTAGAGATGCTTTTCGGAGCGTCATACATACACTGTTCGTAAAGATAGTAGACCATCCACTAGTAAGTAGGACATGACACAGTATCAGTGGGGATGTCGTACTCAGCCTTGTCACGTGCGAAACAATGTGCAAAATATGCAAACTGATCTCGAGGGAAAGTCATCTCGAGGCTTCCATGGCTGCGTCACCTAAAGTGCTTTCTCATCGAGTACCTTTCACCATGGCCACAGTCATCTATATCGTTGTTCACTCTCCAGTGCAGCCGACTGCAAGCCTTCAAGGCCATTCGCTATGGCATCCACCTCTGATACCCTGAAATGGTCCTCTCAGTTACAAGTCTCGAACGCAACTCGCGCCTCGAGGTTGATCGGAGACAAGATCACTTTGCCTCAATCTGCCCTCGAGGCTCTTTTAGCCGCTGCTCCCATCGTATCAGTCAGCAATGGCTTCGCACACAACCACACATCTGCGTTTGATCCTTTCAACCCGTATTCATACGCTGCCGAAAGGCACGCGCGAGAACAATTATCAGATCGTCAACAGCAGTTACCACATCCCCTCACCTTTCGCATCGTTAACCCGAGAAACGGAAGAGCTGTCTATGCTGGTATCAGGGAATTCTCCGCAGAGGATAATGAAGTCGAGTTGAGCAGCTTTCTGCGTGAGGCTCTGGGGCTGGAGGCTTCCGAAGTGTCGCGAAGGCAGTCACGCGAGGGCACGCCCCACGCCGACGTGGACATCAAGGACATGGAAAGAGTCAAATCCGAGATGGTTACAGTTCATGCTCGGCAATTGCCGAAAGGTACATATGTGAGATTACGACCTCTCGAAGCGGGCTATGATCCAGAAGATTGGAAGTCATTGTTAGAACGTTATCTCCGAGACAACTTCACAACACTGACCAACGGCGAGATTTTGACGGTCCCAGGATCTAAGCATGAGCACTTTAAATTCATGATTGACAGATTCGAGCCAGAAGGAGAGGCAATCTGCGTCGTTGATACTGACTTAGAGGTGGATATCGAGGCTTTGAATGAAGAACAAGCCCGGGAGACCCTGAACAGAAGACTTGCCAAAGCGAGGCGGGCGCCTGGTACAGCACAGGGCAGCTCAGCAGGAGGGTTACTTGCAGTTGGAAGAGAAGAGTATGGACAGGTTCTACCGGGAGAATATGTTGACTATGAGCTCAAACAATACGACAAAGCACGAGACCTTGAGGTCATGGTTGAAACTGTAGATGACGCCTTGGTGGATCTATTTGTGAGCCCGTTCTCTGCACGCCAGAGATCGAAGCCCAGAGACGACGAGCATATCTTTGGTGATTTTGCCAGCCGTCCAGCAAAGCGGCTGAAGCTTTCACGCACCAATGTGACTGTGGAAGAAGCTGAATATTTCCAGCTGTCAGTTCATGCTTCCGCATCACATGTCGGCGATAGGAATCAACCAGTGACGTACACGATCAGCGTCACGAACACGAACACGGCCCAAGGCGCGAACTCTTCTACAGCAGACTCCGCACAGGCAGAGACGCTACCACCTGATGAGACGGTGTGCAAGAATTGTCGGCAACACATACCCAAACGTACTCTACCACTGCACGAAGCATTCTGCTATCGTAACAACATCCTTTGTCCCAAATGTTCCAACGTCTTCCTTAAGAGTTCCGATACCTGGAAAAGTCACTGGCATTGTCCCCACGACGACGAACATGGGAACAGCTCCGCATCCAGAGCCAAGCACGACGCAGTCTTCCACCCACTATCACCCCTCCAGTGTCAGTCCTGTGATTTTCAAGCCTTCAACCTCCCCATCCTTGCCCAGCATCGCACCACAACATGCCCGGGCAAGGAGATCCTCTGCCAATTTTGCCACTTGGTTGTGCCACAGCAGGGACCTGACGACCCATCCTTTACTGACGCTGAAGTCCTCTTAAGCGGCCTTACACCGCATGAACTTACTGATGGTGCAAGAACAACCGAATGCCACATCTGCAACAAAATCGTCCGTCTTCGCGATATGCGTACCCACTTGCTCCTACACGAGCGCGAGCGGATAAACAAGGTCAAACCAAAGATGTGTGCGAATCGCATCTGTGGACGAACAATCAAGGCCGGCGATGAGGCTCGCGTCCAGAGAGAACAGCTAGGACTATGCAATGAATGCTTCGGCCCTCTTTATGTCACCACATACGATCCCGAAGGCAAAGCACTACGTCGTCGGATCGAGCGCCGCCTGCTTTCACAACTCATGGCCGGCTGTGGCAAGCCCTGGTGCCACAATGACCAATGGTGCAGGACGGGACGAAAGAGTGTGACAGGTGAAGACAGGGTGGTTAGCGCTAAGGATGCCTTACCCATCGTAAGGCCCATCATGGATCAATTGGCGAAGGGAGACAGCAGCGGGTTGGTGTTCTGTTCTGATGAGAACGGGCAGACAAGAAGAGAGATGGCGGGCATGGTGGCAGGGGAAGGAGAGTATGATGTTGAATGGGCGTGCAAGGCGCTTGAGGAGGGGCGGGGCGATTTGGGGAAGGCGAGGATTTGGTTGAAGGATCGGGCACCCAGAATAGGAGAGATTGTTAGGTAGAGTCGATCAAGTTGGTGGAAGTTTAGATGGAGGCAGCCTAACTGCGACGAAGCCTTTGCCCCCACGAAGGACTAATCATCCTTAGTGCCCAGCCAGAATTAGTGACTAAACAAAGTCCATATTCCGCCGAATGCGTCAATGCTCTGGCGAATATAGCTTTCAATGCCATGCTAGCTGCAGCATATCGTTTGCATGTCCAGTAGCACATCATCGCTTGTACTCATCCTTCAGTACCCACTTTCCTCTACCCCTACCACCCTTTTCCAGCCTCGCAATGACCTTCAGGGTCTCTTTGAACTCCATCGTCGACTGCGGCGTCGTGCAGTAACGGTTGAAATGATCAATCAGCATCTGCGTGTACACGCTCCCGCCATGGGTAGTCAGGTAGTCGCGGATGAGCTTGCCGAAATCCTTGCCCCGTGGTGGCGGTGGTGTGCCATCCCTCGAAGCAGGGACAGAGGGGGCCGACGCGGCCGATGCAATAGAGCGCGCTGGACTGGATGTTCGAGGTGTTAGCTCACGACCAGGCGTGCCGAGTTGTCGTTGTTGCAGTCCAGCAAGGAGGCTGGACGATTGCAGCCCGCCGCCTCGGGCGCGCGAGCTACCGCCAAACGCGCGTTGGGGGGTGGTCTCTTGCGGTCGTCCTGAGACGCCGAATTGTCCGGTCCATGTCGGTGTGCCAACGGGCACTGTTCTCGCCACCTCGCCGGCGCGACGAAGTTCTCTTGCAGCTTCGGCGGCTACTTTGCGCGCTTCGGCCTCCACTAGTGCTGGGTCGGCGGAGATGTTCTTCCCTCCAGATATGATCGTGTCGTGCTCGAGGGCAGAATGAATGCCGGAACGTGCGAAGATGCCTTCCATCATTCGCGCCTCGGAGTTTGTCGAGTTGGGGTCTTTGTTGGCATCTGACTCCTCCTTCAGTTCGCCGGCAAACTGTTCCACCGCAGAGATTCCAGGGAGGGCTTCGATAGATGTCAGACCGTTACCATCTGCATTGCTAGAGGAAGAGGCGTTGTTTCGTGGCTGGTCGTTGGAAAGCTCTGCTTGCTTATCGGAAGAGAATTTAACCTCTGCATTTCGAAACAAATTGCTTGTTTCCGTTGGAGCACCCTCGGTGCCGAGACTAAACAGGTCGTGTAAATCACTCAGATGGAATGTTTGCCGCTGCTTGGGGTCTTTGAGGATTTTGTTGGTCAAGAATTGCTTGAAAATCTGTCGGTGGTAGATTTTCTCCTCGATTGTACCTGCTGTCATCAAT
>Ga0210040_10005434_pt1 | contig 16230 bp, 6 predicted proteins | sample CryGeyCG12114_NA_FD_185462 | JGI IMG/M metagenome (GOLD analysis project Ga0210040, IMG submission 185462) | Groundwater microbial communities from aquifer - Crystal Geyser CG19_WC_8/21/14_NA (SPAdes) (version 2) | ecosystem: Environmental > Aquatic > Deep subsurface > Groundwater | place: USA... | reverse complement strand
CGGTTTTAGTACCAAAGCCTAACGATTTATCATTTACCTTTAGTTCTACTTTATCGGCCGAGGAGATTACATAAATATCTTTCTTTACGCCCGGTGCATAGTTCCAATGGCCAACAATGTGCAGGCGATGTTTTTCCGGATTGACCCACCCGTCCCACATGACCTGGTTGGCATAAAAATTTTGTTTCTTAATTCTTAGGGCATCTACTTCCCCGCTGCGGCGGTAATTCTCTTCCCCGCGGTGGTGCGTATTACTCTCAGACCAGACAATATTTACCCCCCCGCTGCTTACCCTTTTACCGGTGCCGGGCCGCTCGTTCCAAAACTCAAACCAGCGTTTTACATTTTCCACCGCGTGGCTTTCCATATTGCGGTTATAAGGGGCCGCATTCTGCCCTTTGTACTGGGGGCCATCGCCGTCTTTGTGGTAAGGCGGGGTAAAATCATCCCAGTATTTACGTGAGCCCTCATCACGGGAATACTCCATGGCCCACATCGGTATATGAGCACTTTTGTTCGTGTACAGCATTTCGCCGCCGTATTCAGCTATTTTGCTATTTAGCATTTCGCGGCTGCCAATGGCCCGGCCACCCTGGGGGTCGTACTGATCGCGGATAGCCTTCATTTCCTGCATGTGCGGTTCGCTGATGCTTTCGTTGCCGCATTCGTAAAAAATAATGCTGGGATTGTTTTTGTTGTAAATAATAGCATCGCGCATGACGGCTTTCCGTTGGTCCCAGCGGGTACCTTCCACATCTTTTTCGGCGTCACCGGCCGGCATGGCTTGCATCAGTCCTACTCTATCGCAGCTTTCCACGTCCTGCTTCCAGGGAGCAATATGCATCCAGCGCACCAGATTGCCGCCACTTTCCACCATTAGCCCATTGCTGTAATCGCTTAACCAAGCCGGAACCGATAAACCAATGGCCGGCCACTCGTTAGAGGTGCGTTGCGCATAACCATGCACCATGATAACTCGGTCGTTCAGGTAAATCATACCGTTTTTGAAGGCCGTTTTCCGAAAGCCGGTTTTGGTGGTAACCGCATCAACCGGCTTATTATTTACCTTGAGAACTGTTTTTACATCATACAAATACCCGTAGCCCCAGCTCCAAAAATTTAAATTATCTATTTTGGAATCAGCTTTTATAATTTTGGTTTCGCCAGGGGCAAGGGTTATCTTTTCCCCACTAAATGTTTTAACGGCTTTACCGTTTAAGTCCGTAACTGTAACTTCGTAGGCTACTTGCTGCGATTGTGTTGTTTCGTTTTTTACCTGAGATTCGGCGTGTATTGTGGCTGATTTACCTTTGATGTTAAAATTATTCGCATAAACATAAACGCCGGTGGTGCCTAAATCACTGTATAAAGGCAGTGTTTGATAAATTTTTGGCACAACATGCAGGTACACATTTTTATGAATACCGCCGTAGTTGGCATTAAAGTTTTTATCTTCCCATTGGTATTTGGTATTCGTCGCTTTCTCCCGATAATTCCAGTCATTGTCAACCTGTACTGCAATTACATTTTCCTCGTTGCCAAATTTTACTTTGTCGGTTACATCAAAACCAAAGGCCATGGCCCCGTTTTCGTGTAAACCAACATTTTCGCCGTTCAAATAAACTTCACCGGTCTGCCGTACGCCTTCAAACTCTAAAAATACTTTTTGCCCTTTGGCCGAGGCAGGCAGCTTGAAATGTTTGCGATACCAGGCTATTCCCGTTGAATGGTCAACAATGTCCTTTTTAAAGGCATCATCTTCGTTCCAGGCATAAGGCAAGGTTGCGGTTTTCCAGGAGGCATCATTAAAAGCCGGCGAGGTGGCTTCTCTGGCATCTCCCACAAAAACCTTCCAATCGCTGTTAAAGTTATATTTGGTGCGTTGGGCCGAGGCAACGAAAAAACTTATAAAAAAAAGGAAAACAAATGCAAATCGCCTCATGAGCAGAAAAAATCTATTTGGAGTTACTTACCTGCAAGACATTAGAAGGCAAACTACTCCCACTTAAAAGGCAGAAACCAGTTCTCGCGAGTCATCAACCTTTGTCTTACCTCATCTGCTCGGGGGTCACCAGCGGTAACTAATTTCTGGTAAATTTTATCGGCTAAGAAAGCGGGTTCGTTCCGGCGGACAGCAATTCGTACCAATTCGCCCCAACGTAAACCTTCGTAGGCGAGTTCCAAACCACTTTCATCTACTAGATAATTATCAATGGTTTTAACTAAATCCTGCGCCGACATATTGGCTGGTACTACACGGTTGGTAACATAACCCCTACCCCGAATTCCCTCATGTTGGTGGTAAGGATCCCGAAAATTATAAGGAGCATCACTACTGCGGGCAGCAAAATTGTACGGGAAAGGTAAAAAAGTATCATAGTTTAATCGTACATCGGTATTACCATTATTAAAAATATTCCGGATACCGTTATTCAACAAAGCCAGGGCTACTCGGGGTTGGTCATCGTGGTTTGCTGCCTCTGCAAAATGCAGATGAACCTGAGCCGCGCGCATTAACCACCACTTACCATTGGTATTTAAAGGGGTTAAAGGATTATAATCATAAATATATTTATAAATAACCGGCTGTCCATTTATATTACGTACAGTAAAAAGTTTACGGGCATCGCCCTGAATACCGTTGCGTTGCACCTGCATGTCCCACATGTTTAAGGCTGCTTGCGATGGTTTTACGAGGTACCGGCCACCACGATTAGAAAACATATCGATGAATGGATTCTTGGGTAAGAAGCGGCTATCAAAAGGCAAATACCAAATCCATTCGGCATTAAACAACCTATCTACCGGCCGGTCAAAAATAGACCGCCAGCCATCTAGCTCATCATCAATTAAAGAAAAAGCATCATCTTCTCTGAATCTTATATAAGCTACAGCTAAGTCCTGAATAGGATTTCCATTTGAGGTACCCACCTGGGCAAAGGCAATTTTATACTGCGAAAAATCACCCGGATCAATAAAGGCTTTGTAAATTCTGGATGCTGCATTGTAATTGCCGCTCCACAGGTACAAATCGGCTAGTAATAAGTTTTTAGGAATAAAAAACTTATTACTAGCATAGTTATCGATAGGAGCCACGAGCGAATTGGTGGAAGAATACTCTTCTTTCCAGGGCAATTTTTCCAATACTTTAATTAGTTCCGGCACCATCTGTTCTATAGTGTAGCGCGGAAAGCGGCTCAGATTTTGAACATCGGCTAGCTTTACAAAAGGTTCGGTAATGTAAGGCACTTCAGAATAATGCAGCATTAACTGCATGTACAGGAAAGTCCGAAGGGCCGCAATATCAGAGTAGCGCTGCGAATATTCCAGGTTGTCCATTTTATTCTCGGCCAACATAATATCGAAGTTCTTTAAAGCATCGTTGCAGAGCAATATTACTTTGTAGAAAGGTTTAGGGTCAGCGTACGGGTTACCGGGCCGTACATTGTGGCGGCTTAATTGCACCAAGTTGTCGTCGGCGTTCGCGGTAACGTCCATTAAATCGGCCCGAAGTTCGTTCAGGATAACGTAACGCTCGGCCAAATTCATAAACTCACCGTAAATACCAATTACGGCAGCATCGGCATCGAACTTGTTCTGGTAAAATTTATCTGCTTCAAGGGCATTTTCGGGCTCTACTTCCAATACCTCTTTACAGGAAAATATACTTAAGCCAACCATTAGCAGCACCAATCCTCGGCCTAATGCGCTGGAAAATTTCTTTTTCATCTGTTGCAATCTATTTTAATTAAATAATTTTTTTATAGACCTAAGCGGAAGCCCAGCAGCACGGAACGATACTGGGGTTCCAGGGTAGTATCTATGCCTTGGGACAGCCGGTTGTTGGAGGCGCTAAACTCCGGATCGTAACCTAAATATTTGCTAAAAGTAACTAGGTTGATACCGGTCAGGTATATGCTGCTGCTCTTTAAAAAACCTTGGGTAATGGGCAAGCTGTAAGTAAGCGAAAGGTTGCGCAACCGCAGGTAAGAACCGTCTTCGATCCAACGGTCAGAGAAACGGGCATTGCCCATCGGGTCGCCCCAAGCGGCGCGCGGCGTATTGGTAACCTGGCCATCGGCCACCCACCGGTTACGTACCAGCTTGGTTTGGTTCTCGGGGCCCTGCATAGATTCTAATTGTGCCCGGGTATAATTAAACACGTCGTTACCATAGCTAAAAGTAAAGGCGGCATCCAGGGCAAAACCCTTATACTGCCAACGACTGCTTATCATGCCGGTAAAATCCGGATTGGGATTACCAATCACTACTCGGTCGTCATCATTAATTTCAGAGTTTTCGTCCTGGTTTATAAACCGTACATCGCCGCCCTGGAAGTTAGCCAAAGCGCCATTAAACAGACGGGTGGTTAATCCGGCGGTCCGGGCTTCTTCATCGGTAGCATATACACCATTGGTTTTAAACCCGTAAAAAGCATTTGCAGGTTGGCCCACTTGCGAAATAATGGTAGCGCCGGCAATACTGTTCAGCATTGGGCCACCCGGCAGTTTGGTAAGCTCATTGCGGTTTTTGGATAAAATAATACCGGCATCCCACTTAACTAAAGTGTTCAATAAGCGGCTGTTCAGAGCCAACTCAATGCCTTGGTTTTTCATGCCACCGTTGTTCGAAAGCGTAAAATCGAAACCCGCTACGGTACCCGCCGGCTCCATGGTAAGCATGTTATTGGTTTGGTTATGATATACATCTAAACTTAAGGTAACTCTTTCGTTTAGCAAAGCCGCATCAAAACCTACGTTCAGCTTTTTGTGGGTCTCCCATTGTAAAGCATAATTGGCAATATTACTCCGCACAATACCTTGCTGGCCCAAAAAATTCTGTGATACATAAATTTGACGGGCAGTATAGTTGCCAATATCATCGTTACCGGTTAAACCGTAGCTGGCACGTAATTTTAGCATTTCAATAGCATTTACATTGGCCATAAAGTTCTCGGAGGAGACCAGCCAAGCAGCTCCTAAAGAAGGGAATAAACCAAAAGAATTGTTAAACAGGTTAACGCCCGATTCAGCTTCTTTGCCAAAGCGCGAAGAGCCATCCATAGCCAGATTAAAATTAATAAAATACTTGCTTTTATAACCGTAATCGACGGTGGTATAATAATTTAACCAAGTCCATTTCCCAATATCGCCGCCGGTTTGACGCAAAGCCGTAGACCCGGTACCAATGGTTTGCAATTCGTCAGTAGCAGAATTATAACCAATACCGTAGTCTTCTTCTGTCCGGTTATTGCTGTAACGAAAACCCAATTTAGCCGCTACAGTGTGGTCGGTACCATAATATTTGTCGTAAGATAAATAAGTATCGTTGTAAAGAGAAAATAAACGTTGTACCTGGCTCGACATCCGGCTTTCGGCCACGCCATTCGCAAGCGTATCGGCACTGGTACCCAAACGCGGCACAAATACGTTCTCACGTAATTTATCGTAAGTAATACCAAACAAAGAATTTATTTTAAGCACGCGGGTCAGGTCGTAATTAAAACCCACCGACCCAAAAAATCGGTAATTGTTGTTGCGGGCATTCATGTTTTGTACTAAGGCGCGGGGATTACCAATATTAAAAATATCGGCATCGGCTAAGTTAGGCGAAACAACGCCCTGATCCGAAATTTCGTTCTGGGCCAGAAACGGTGATTTTATTAAGGCTAAGTACAAAGGATTGGTTTTGGCAAAAAGGCCCTGATCTTTCAGAGTATGTTCGTTGTAAGTAAAACCCAAGTTGGAACTGGCCCGCAGCTTGGGCGACATCCGGTAATCGGCGTTGAACCGGGTATTATAACGTTTGTAATCAGTACCCTGGATAATACCATCCTGATCGAGATAACCCAACGACAAGCCATAACGGGCAATATTATCACCACCGGTTACCTTCATATAGTAATTAGAGGTATAACTATTGGCCAAAACCTCGTCTTGCCACTTTTTATTATTGTGATAGCGATAATAAATTGGGTTATTTATATCGTCGTTCATGTAGGGTTGAGCTTGAATCTGGTCATCAGACCAACCCCGGGTTTTAAGAATATCGGATAAATAAGTTCGATGTTCGGATGCATCGAGCAAAGGCAACGATTTAGGCCGAAAATTCATGCCGCCGTAGACGGCAAAATCAATTTTAGTGGTTAGTTCTTCGGGGTGGGCAGTGGTTATTAACAGCACGCCGTTGGCCGCCTTAGACCCGTACATAGAAGCCGCATCTTTTATAAAAGTGATATTGTCAACATCTTTTAAATCAATATTGGCGAGCGGGTTAGAGAAATAATTTCCAATCAGCGAACCACCATAATCATTCATGTCGAAAATCATTCCGTCTACTACCACCAGAGGTTGGTTGGTGGTATTTAAAGAATTAATACCGCGCAAACTCAAAATGCTGCCAATGCCCGGCGTACCGGAGCGGCGGGTAACATTCAGACCGGCAATACGGCCCTGCAGGTAATTATCGGGCGTTTCGTAGGGGTATTGCCACTTATCGGCCAGGTTTAAAGAAGCTAAGGAATGTACCGTCTGGTTCAGGGGCTTTTGAGAGTGAGGCAGGTTGGCCATGTCGTAAACCGACCGGAAAGCCTCGTCGTGAACGCTAACCTGGATGGACTGCCGCCCTTTCAGGGCTATCTGTCGGGTTTGCTGACCCTCACCAGAAATTGTAACGGTAGCAGAATAGTTGGGTACATTCAGGGTAAAATTACCGTTATCATCGGTTAAAGCTGCCGAAAAACCCGGAATAGACACGCTTATGCCGGCCAAGGACTGGTTATTATCGGCATCGGTAATGGTACCAGTTAAAGGTACTCCTGCCGGTGCTTTGGCTGGTGTTGCCTCTACCGCTGCCGAATCGGTTTGCTGCGCCCACATAACCGTAGGCGTAAGGACAAATATAAAAACAAACGTAAACGCTTTTAATTTAAAGGGATAAAAATGCATTATAGTCTTTGGGTTTTAGTTGGTTAGTAAACAGGCTCCAGTTTAATATAATCTAACACCAGCGGGTTGGTACCATCGGCAATCAGAAACATATTAAAAATTCCGTAACGGTTAAGGGTGTATTCGCCTAGGAGCACTTCGTTAAAATTATCTATACCTATATTTTTTAAAGGAAAAGTAGTAGACGCTGTATTGTTCAAAGCCAATCGCTGCGAGAAAGCAGTACGTGTTATTACATTGTTTATAGTAGTAACGTGAAAATCGTTTACAGCTTTCCAGGAAACCTTGTATTTAGCGGAGTAGGTATTAGGGGAGCGGTACTGAATATTGTAACCACTTAGGCCGTGCCCGGATACCCGCAAATCCAGCTGGTTCGAAGCCCAGGGCTTGTACCGGCGATGGGTTTGATCCGGCCGGTTTTCGTTTAAGCCGGTGCTGGTAAAAAACATATAAGGATTTTCGCCTTCAATAATAATGGGCGGCACTTTATCTTTTAACCGGAAATCAACTTTATCCATGACGTAAACAATGCCGTTGCTAGTTCTGATGGTTTGCACAATAGCTTGTTTATTAATAGGCACCTTTACATTAAAAATTGAAAGCAGGGTATCATTCGTTTGTAATGTATTAAAATCAATTAAGCCTTTAAATACTAAATCTTTGGCTAAATGCGAATTGGTTAAATCGGCCATGGTATCGGCCGAAGCAGGGTAGTTAAAAAACCGAGCTATTTTGTTATACTCGGCAGTATAAGCGGCATCAGTCAATAAAATTTGTGTATAGAGTGTATCTTCCCGCTCGATATTTACCGTGCGGTCATAAAATTCGTTACGGGGTAGCAATCCAGTGCCAGGTTTATAAACCGGATTACCGGTAGTTGGGTCTATTCTTTCAATTTCGGCTAGTTCCGGCACAAACACCATTATATTTTTCGACTTTATGTAAGCGCCGTGTCTGGTAGCCAAGCTGGTAGTAGTAATAAACTCGTAAATATTGGGCCGGGGAACCGCCGCGCCGGTAAGTACGTGTACAGCGCCGTTGGCCGAATACTTGTTCGCCATATTCGGGTCGATAGCCACACCGTCAAGTTGGTTATTACCCCACTCTAAATATTTGCCACTAAGCATTTTTATGCGTACCGGGTTTTGGCCGGTAAAATACCGTTGGTTGCTCAGGTGGTTACTCACAAAATTTTTGAGCCGGGCCGGATCCGCCACAATTGCCGGATCTAAATTGGTGAGCGCTTGGTTAGTAGGGGCCCATACCGTAAAAGTTTTGGTAGATTTGAGTAACTCATCGTAGCCGGTTTGCACCAGGTACTCATTAAATTTGCTCAGATCGGGATTGGCCTGGATCTGGAGCATTAAATTCTCGTTTAAAACGGATTCGGAAAGCTCAGTATGCTCTTCCCATTTATCCTGACAGGCCGAGATACAAACAGCCAGAAAGGAAAACAGCACTAAAATATATTTATTCACAGAAGTCATTCCTTAATTTTTAATTTTATTTAGACAATCGGACTCTTTTCGGCCGACGAAAAGCTGGCCGATAAAGAGATCTGGTTTATATTGATTAGTCTGGAAGCGATGTTAAGAATCAGGGCGTAAAAACCGGCGTACCATCACGTTTAAAGCGGGGAACCGTTTGAGGAGCATCTACCGGAATAATATGAATCTGATCCAGCCAAATTCTATTACCAGTACTTCCTCCCCGGTTAGAGAGGGCAGTAATTCGGAAAGTATGCACATCGGTGGTTTTCACTTCGATTGTACCCAACAGGCGGCCGGTCCAGCGGTTGTCTTTAGGATCGGTATATTGTTTCCAACCCTGAGCTTCTTGTTCATCTATCGTAACAGCATCAGGATAAGGTGGTGAAGGTGCTGTACCAAAAATGCGCGGCAACGGCTCACCGTTAAAAGACATCTGCTGATCATTTACCGCATTCCGGCGATAGCAAATCCAAACTTTATACCTACCTTTTACAATTAACGGCGATTTAAATTCTATCCAGGGTACTTCCGCACTGCGAAGATTGACATCGAAGAAATCGCCGTAAACGTAACGATCGGAACTGGTAGCACCGGCCACACTGTACGTAATGGTTTTGGTAGGAAAAGTAACATTTTGCAGCATATCTGGTGAGAAGCTAAAAGATTTGCCAGGAACCCGGAAAACATCAGCCATTTTGCGGATTTCCGGCTGGTCGGTTATTTCCCAGTAAATAGGCACTGGTAACCGTATTTTAATGCGGTAATTGGTTTTAACCGCGTGTAAAACGCCGTTAGTAGCCGAGAAATCACTGACCGGGCGGTCAATGGCGGTACCTGGTTCACGGACACCATTTATTTCGTCGGCATTCAACAAAATTGTTTCTCCATCCACCCGGGTGGTAATTACCTCTAAGGGAGCCAAAGTGGTATGCGAGGGATTGGTAGCCACATCGGCTACGTATTTAATATCGGGTAAAATATGGTAAGCTACATATAGGTATAAACTATCTTGTTTGTTTTTAGGATCACCGGTATGGGAAAATTTATTTTTTAAATCAGCGTAACTATTAATATCGCTATTTTGCAACGTAGCATTAGACTCTGCAAAAAGCGTAAACCATGTACGGTTGGGCTTGGTACTATTGGCAGGCAATATATTTAAAGTATCATAAAAACCAGTTTCTTTTAAGGCTTGGGTAAAAATAGAATATTGAGGGTCTTGCTCTACCATTTTGGCCAAGGTAAGACTAGCGGGCTCTAAAACGTGGTCAATCACATGCAGTACTCCATTGCCTAAGCGTACATTACTCCGGATAATATTGGCCTGGCGGTTAATTCGGTAACGCGATACCCCATTAGCGTTAGATGCGCCCGTTGTCAGAAATTGCCCATACATAGTAGCTTTACTTATTTTTCCGTCGGTAAAGGAAGGGGTAGAAATGGTATCGGGAAGGACGTGAAACCTTACCAAAGCCCGTAGTTCTTCTACACTAAATTCTTCCAGGGCCGACTTTCCTTTTTCTTTCATAAAAGCCCTCACGCCTTCGTTGGTAGGAGCAAAAACCGTATAAGCCCCGTAGGCCCCTAAAAAGCCCGAGTTACCGGTTAACTCAAGCATTTTCATGAAATCAGAAAATTCGGCTGAATTTAATTGCATGTAACCGCTAATGTTCACATCAGTAGTGGTGGTTTCGATAATGTTAGGTTCTTTACAACCCCAAAGGCTACCGACCAGCAAAATTAGCAGACCCAGCGACCGACACGATCTGATTAAAGTAGTATGGCTTTTCATAAGCTTAGATTTAATATTTTATTGATAAAATGGATTCTGCACCAGGTTTTTATTGGTTTGCAGTTCGAAAGTATAAATCGGAAAATAATGGCTCCGTTGATCGCGGTACTTATTTACAATGGTTTGCTGCCGCTCTACCGGAGCGCTTTTGGCTACCATTTCTAACAAAATGTTCTGGCGGGCATAATTATTTCTTTTGGCGTTGCGCAATACATCGTACCAACGCTTGCCTTCAAAAGCTAATTCGCGGGCGCGCTCTTCCAGAATATAATCGGCAATAGCATCGGAATCAGAAGAATCCGGATCTTTAGCTGTGGCAGTTAGGGCATTGGCACGGCGGCGAATTTGCTCCACAATGGCTAAGGCCTCGGCTCCTCTACCCAATTGATTTAGGGCTTCAGCTTTCATGAGCAATACATCGGCAAAGCGATAAACGATCCAATTTGGGTAAGGTGCCACATTAGCACGCCGGGTATCCCGGTCTACCCCCATATATTTCCAGATAGATCCATCCGACCGTAAAGCTCCCCCATCTGCCCGGACATCCACGTTAAGAGGATTCATTAAATCTAAGGTATATACTTCTTCCAATACGGTTGGGGCCGCGCCAAACCTTTGTACCGGGTTAAGCATTAGAAAAAAAGGATGCCGTTGGGTACCGTACTGTAGTTCAAAAATACTTTCGTTAGAATTGCCGGTTACAAACAAGGTGCGGTACCAAGGTTGTACAAGACCAAATTTGTTAGAATTAATTATTTTATCGCAGGCAATTACGCAACTATCGTACAACTCGCTCCATAGATATACGTCGGCTTGTAAGGCATTAACCGTATATTTGGTAACCCGGCCTTTATCTGAGGCGGTATTACCGTAAGTAATAGGGGTTTCAGTTTCGGCTTGAATTAAATCTCTGCGGATTTGTTTTAAAACTGCTTCTTGCGGCGATTTAGGTATTTGTAGATCCTGGTCGTCGCTTACGGTGGCATCTAATTTTAAGGGTACATCACCAAAACTTCGCACTAAATAAAAGAACATTAAACTCCGGAGGCTACGGGCCTCGCCCAGAAAGTTAGTCAGCTTTGCTTCTTCAAAAGTTTTATCTACCTCCATGGTTTGAGGCGCAAATTGCAACACCGTATTACAAAAGTTGATGGTGCGGTAAAAGGCCCGCCAATTAACCACTGGATTAGTGTCCAATATATTGGCATTGGCTATTTCTATTTCACTGGAAGAGGCAAATGGCGTGGGGCTTACCATATCGGCCCTCAATTCGCCCCATATAAACATTTGCTCACCTACCGTGGGGTTGGTGCCGCCAATTAATGAAGAATAAGCACCAACTACCGCTGACTCTACCTGTTCTTTTGTTTGCCAAAACTCTTGTTTTACAATGGCATCCTGGGGTTCCAGGTACAACCAACTGTCGCAGGCACAAGTACCCAATAGTAAGCCACTTAAAATTATTTTATTTATACTTTTAAAAAATTTCATTTTTTTTCTGATAAAAGCTTAGAACCTAACATTTAAACCTACAGTAACAGTTTTAACTGGCGGCGCCATAGAATTATCGTAACCTACCCGGAACGGGTCGGATCCCCGGTAAGACACCTCCGGATCCTGGCCGGTGTAATTGGTAAAAGTCAGTAAATTCTCGACGGTAGAATACACAGATAAATCGGCTAATTTAAAGCGCTGGGAAATAATTTTTGGGAAGTTATAACGCACCGTTACATATTTTAATCGCAAAAACGAGCCATCTTCCACAAAGCGATCCGAACCCAAGGAGTTGTAATTTGGTCCGATAACGGCGCGGGGAATATCTGTTTCATCGCCAATCCGGCGCCATCTGCGCAAAACGGCTGTGCTTTGATTATTGTAGTTCGACATGCTTTCGGTACTGATTTTAGTAGCATTGATAATATCGTAGCCGTACCGGAAGTTAAAGAAAGCATTGAACTGGAAATTACGCCAGGTCACCCTAGGGCCAAAACCACCAGTGAGTCTAGGGTTGGCATTGCCTAAGTAAACTACATCTTTATAATCAATATTACCATCGTTGTTTATGTCTTCGTAAATGGCATCGCCGGGCTGGAACAGGTAATCGATAGAAGGATAATTAAACCGCATTTGGATTGGGTTGCCATTAGGATCTAAAATAGCATTGCCTGAGGCATCTTGGGCTACTGTAGATTCAGCATCTTTATACACACCTTTGTACCGGAAGCCGTAGAAAGAACCAAAGGGGTTGTTTTCCTGGATAAATATTTTGTATTGGCCATTAGCATTAATATTACCTCTCGCGCGCGGGTAGAATTCAGAAATTTCCCGGATAACATTAATGTTGCGGGCCATATTAAAATCAAAGCGGAAGGTAAGATCTTGGGTGCGGTAGGGCGTGGTGTTCAGGGTAATTTCCCATCCGTTGTTATCCATAATACCCACGTTCATATCTACGTTATTGAAGCCCGAAACCGAAGAAATTTGCAGTTCGGGATAAAACATATCTTTGGTTCTTTTCTGGTAAATCTCGGCGTCTATCTCTACCCGGCCATCGTACAAAGAAAGGTTAGCGCCAAAGTTAGATTGGATAACTGTTTCCCATTTCAGGTTTTTCAGTTCCATGTCCAAAGGATAGATTCCCGAAACTCCTAAATAATTGTAATCGAAATTACCGTATTGGGCAAAGTGGGCGTAACTACCTTTAGGAGGGTTACCACTAGCACCATAGCTGTAGCGTAAACTTAAATCAGTCAGGAAATTACTGAACCGTTGCATAAACGGCTCACCCGATATCCGCCAACGCGCGCCAATGGCCGGAAAGTTACCGTAGCGGTTATTCTCGCTGAATTTAGAGTTACCATCCCGCCGGACACCCACGTTAAAAATATACCGGTCTAATAAGCTGTACTGGGCATTAACCAAAAGACCAATCCGTCGGTTTTGGCCGGTACCAGATTTAATACCCAGGGAAGCATCCTGAATACGAGCGGCTACCGATGGGTCCTGAAATAAAGAGGAAGCAGAATTAGCTGTAGTAGCTTCGTAGTTTACGCTACGGTAATCGTTGGTTTGGAAAGATGCCACCACCGATAAGGTCTGATTTTCACCCAGTGTAGGAGTATAAATCAGGTTTGTTTTGGTATCGACATTAAAAATATCCGTATCAGTATCCTTCGCTCGGTTTACATCGTCATCGGCAATGGGCAAGCCAGTTGCGGTTTGGGGTAAAAACAGGTTAGTTTTATTATTATTAATGTCGAAAGCTACGTCAAAGGTAGTAAGTAATTTATTCTTGAATATGTCGTAATTAAGGGTAAAAGTAGGCCTTATCCGGTCAGAGGTGGCTAAACTTTTACCCTCGAGGGCCATGGCCAGAGGGTTATAGGTACCCGGATAGCTACCTTGCACATTCCTGAGCGGCGAAAAATAATTCGGTGATAAGTTACCCAATTCGTCGTACTCAAAAGGGCCCATATTGGGCATTTTAATATAGGCAATGTTGCGGATGGGAACATCTTTAACCGGTATATAATTTAAGTTATTGGTAGTATGAGTATAGGCCAAATCGGTCCGGAAACGAATCCGGTCCGACACCGTGTAGTTTAGGTTAATGCGGGCGTTTATCCGGTCAAGATCAGTACCCACGGTAGTACCTTTGGTATTGTTGTAACCCAAGGAGGCAAAGTAAGTAGCTTTATCGCCGCCACCTTGCAACGAAATATTGTGATCCTGCTGGCTACCAATTCGGGTAATTTGGTCAATCCAATCGGTATTGTTGCTGTAGTTATAATAATAATAAGGGTCTGATGGGTCGTACAGGAATTCTTTAACAGTCTGGGTATTTAGGGGCACACCCGTCCGGTTCATAAAGGCTTCCGGAATAAGCACAGAATACTGATCGCCACTGAGCATGGGAATGGCATCGGGTTGTTTCATGCCCACCCCTTTAAAAGTGTAATTAAGGGTAGGTTTACCCTTAGTACCTCGCTTGGTGTTAATAACTAAAACCCCATTAGAAGCCCGCGAACCCCACATAGCGGTGGAGGCCGCATCTTTCAGTACGGTAATATCTTTTATGTCCGAAGGAGCAATACTTAATAATTGAGCATAACCTTGCTCATCGGCCGTAGAAAAGTTAAAATCTTCGGGTACCGATATATCGTAAGGCATGCCATCTACTACAATTAGCGGATCGGAGGATTGGTTAATCGAAGAAGTTCCCCTAATCCGGATAGACATACCCGCACCGGGGTCGCCGGAGTTGGCCACAATATCTACGCCGGCCATGCGGCCCTGAAGAGCCTGGTCAATAGAAGTAGCTTGTACTTCTTCCAGTTCACGGGCATCAATGCTCGAAACCGCCGAAGTCATGTTGCGCTTTTCTACGTTTATAAGTCCGTTATCTACTGGTCTTTTAGCCTGAATAACTACTTCGGTCAGTTCAGAGCCTTCGGTTGCCAAAGAAATATTAATCTGTGACCGGTTATTAATGGGTTCGGTAATGGTTTTAAACCCGATAAAAGAAAAAACAATGCGGTTTTGCGGATTTGAAACCCGCAGGGCATAATTACCTTCCAGGTCGGTGGTTACCCCCGCAATGGTGCGCCGGTCGGCATCTATTTCGTACACCGATACGCCTGGAATACCACCTTTGTCTTGGCGGTCAATTACTTTGCCGCGAATTAAAAATTTTTCGCCGGCCGTTTGGGCCTGCGACCCTAAGATTGCGGAGAAAAAGGTTAAAAGAATAAAATAAAGAATACAGGTAAATTTTTGTTTCATATGAATAGTCTCCTGTTTATATACTTGAGCAAGACATTACAACTTGTTTTTTAATTAAATTAATGAGTACCGGAACGTCATACATCGAGCCTAATTATTATTGGCCGCTAGTGGAGTTAGGCTTATTTATAATTACTAATCAATATTAATCTGTTTAGTGCGCAATAGCCTCACTTTATCATTTTATAGCGTGGCCGCATTCTTGAGCACTATCGTACTCTTTTTAAATTATTAAGAAGTTTTTTTTCATTCTGTCGATCTCTGGTTTAATGCCTTAATCGATGTACATCATATAATTATCTATTTGGTGTATGAGGGCTCGATTGGCTAGTACATGACTGTTAGGTCCCATAATAACGTTAGCTTTTCTTTGTCGTAAGTCAGTAACTAGCATACCGGTGTATTTGCCAATAGGTATGCCTCTGTTAGGAGCTTCTATTGCAACCCGTAAGTTGGCGGTTCCGCCAGATAAAGGTTTATAAAGTGTTTCATAAGAACCGCCTTCCTGTACATCCCCGTTTGCCGCCACTGTCTTTTTTGCCATAATATGATACTGCAAGAAGCGGTTGATTGAATCTTTTGCAATTGGGATGGAGGTAGCCGGGTTGGCAGGTATATCTTTAGCTGCAATGGCGGCGTCCATGGCAGCATTGGTGGGGATAAAAGCAGTGTAAAAAACTCCGGCCGCTACCCCGGCAATTTCATTATTTGCATCCGTAAACAACGAAGATCTTCTTAAATACTCAAAAAATTTGTAGTAAGGCTTACTAGGGGCATCGCCTCTTTCTCGGATATAAGCTCCCAACGGTTTATTTTCAGAGAATTTAATAATGCGATTGGTATAATACACCACTCCATTAGATGCTTTAATTTCCTTTGTGGTAGTTGCCTCGTCATTACTATCTTCGTTGCCGGCACCGTAAAATTTACGGTCTTTGTATTTAATAAATTCGCCTCCGTTAGTTTCTACAATTCCTTCGCCATTTATATCATCTAATTGGCCATTTTGATTGCGTACCACGTGCAAATCTATCAACCGGTTTAATCTTTCTTGGGCCTGGGCGGGGCTACCGTTATATAAATAAGCATTTGCCACCGGATCGAAAACGTAGCCGGCCTCCTGTAATACCTGGTCCGATAATAAAATTAGCGCGTATTTGGAGCTGGCGTTAGAAAGGGTATAGCGGAGTTCGCGTTGCAGTAAGCGGGTCATTAAATT
>Ga0210040_10005433_pt1 | contig 16231 bp, 16 predicted proteins | sample CryGeyCG12114_NA_FD_185462 | JGI IMG/M metagenome (GOLD analysis project Ga0210040, IMG submission 185462) | Groundwater microbial communities from aquifer - Crystal Geyser CG19_WC_8/21/14_NA (SPAdes) (version 2) | ecosystem: Environmental > Aquatic > Deep subsurface > Groundwater | place: USA... | reverse complement strand
TAAAAGTAAGGAGAATAAATGAATAGAATGGTACAATGCGTATACATAATATTTTAAAGGCTTATTTCCGCCACCCTTGCTTCTGCTTTTATTAAAAATTAAGGTTTGATTAGAATGAAATGTATCAAGAACAATTAAAAACTTCCTTTTAAGTTCTTACCAAAATAAGATTTTTAGAATTAGTAGTTAAGGTAAAAATGGTATTATTTCTTTAGCCCCTTTGTTTGTACCGCTAGTGTCAACCAGTATGTTTTTAAGTGATTACTACCACTAGTAAATTTTACTTACTTACTTACTTACTTACTTACTTACTTACTTACTTACTTACTTACTTACTTACTTACAAAATTAAGTACTTATTCATACAACCTATTGTTCTCATTACATGTAAATTACCTTAATTTTACCAAAATTTAAAATAACAATAGCTATGCATTTCCTCGTTCTTGGTTGTCTCATCGAATACAAGCAAGCCGCTAAACGGTTGGAGCAGATAATGGACGCCCAGCCGGGAACGCCCGAGGCAAAAGAACGTGAACTTTTAATCCGACTATTTGTACAATTTGAAAAAGATATTTTAAAAGCTTGTTGTACCGAGAGCCGGAATTAAATCAAAACATTTTTAGTTACTTTATTAATACCATTCATTTTTATAACAAAACGCGGCTTTTCTTCTGGCAATTATTATTCTTTTTTCTGCTGGCACCACTTCCCAACAAAGTAGAATTTTATAAAAATTTTTTAATCTACTGTTAACTAAGTCAATCTACCCGAAGCACTTACTTCCGCTACTTCTAGTACACTACCGAAATCATTATTTCTTTTATTTACCTCACAACTTTTTATATCGTAAAAATAAGTCTTACTACATGTCCCTCATTGACTTTACCTGGCACTCTAAAAGCTTAAACCGTTTTTTTATTATTTGTAAACTGATAATCTTGTTTAATACCCCACTACCTATTATTAAACGCTAATTTGATTTTGGATGGCATATAAAAAATGTAAGCAGCAAAAGCAGCTAGACGGTAACCTAAATAACCAAAAGGCGGTACTGTTGCCCGTACTACTTCAGGTTAAATATTAAACTTGAAATATGTTCGACAAAAAATAATTTAAGAATATAGTAATTGGAGCATAAGGACACTTTACCGCAACCGACTAGTTTATCCCCGGCTACGCTTTGGCTCATGACCATTGGTTCGGGCCTGGTGGTGGCTAATATTTACTACAATCAGCCTTTACTCGGCAAAATGGCCGCCACTTTTCAGGTTTCAGAAGCTAAAATTGGCATTATAGCTACGCTCACCCAAATTGGTTATGCGCTGGGCTTGCTCTTTATTGTACCGCTCGGCGATATGCTGCACCGTAAAAAACTGATTCTGGTTGATTTTGTTTTGATTCTTCTGTCTTTGCTCCTGGCGGCTTTTTCGCCTTCAGTATACGTGCTCATGGCGGCTAGCTTATTAATTGGTATTACTTCAGTAGTGCCGCAGCTTTTTATTCCTTTAACCGCCCATTTAGCCCGTCCGGAAGCGCGGGGAAAAGCAGTGGGTACAGTAGTGAGTGGTTTGCTGATTGGCATATTGCTTTCCCGGACCATTAGTGGTGTGGTAGGTGCCCATTTGGGTTGGCGCGCCATGTACGTAATAGCAGCCGGCATTATGGTACTCCTCTGGCTGGCTCTTTATTTTCTGCTTCCGGAAGTTAAACCCGAATACAAAGGCACTTACAAAAGTTTAATGCAATCGTTAATATTTTTTATAAAAAAAGAACCTTTATTGCGGTTGGCAGCCGTACGGGGCGCTTTTGCTTTTGCCAGTTTTGGTGCTTTTTGGGGTACTTTGGTTTTTTTACTAGAAGCTCCTCCCTTTAATGCCGGCAGCGACTTGGCCGGTGCTTTTGGTTTGGTAGGCGCAGTAGGCGCCCTGGCTGCGCCGCTGGTCGGCCGGGCCAGCGACAAAGGCTTATCTAAAAACCTGGTCACTTTTATGATCCTGCTTATTATTAGTTCCTACATTATATTTGGTTTATTCAGCACCAGCCTAATTGGTTTAATAGCAGGTATCATATTACTGGATTTGGGATTACAAGCAAACCACATAGCTAATCAAACCATGGTATTTTCATTAAATCCTCAGGCTCGTAATCGGCTGAATACCATATACATGTTTACTTATTTTCTGGGCGGAGCTAGTGGCACTTTCCTGGCTACGCAAGTATGGCAGCATTGGCAATGGCCGGGCGTGGTGGCTGTGGGCCTAACGTTCTCCATTCTTTCTTTAATAGTGCACCTGCTTTTCACTAACTCGCGCCAGCATACAACCAGAATTACTAATTAATATTTATATTCTTGATAACTGCCACAAAACAAAAAATCAAAAAGCTATTTCTAAATTTACTTTACTAAGCAAAAATGAAACTTAAAATACCGCTGCATTTAGCTAATAGTTAATAAGGTTACCCCTAAGCAGAATGCAGGCTAGATGTTCAATCAACCACTAAGCTAGGTTGCATTTTGAGCAAGACAAATTAAGAAACTCTAGCAATTGTTGTATCTTATATTACTACCCCCCGCAATAGATGTAATTTTATACTCAATTTTATATTAAAAATATATATCTATTTTCCTATATCTTATTTAACATAAAAAGTACACATAAGTATATCTTTATTATAAAATATTATTAAAATGCTAAGTAATTAGTTATTTCAGCAACCCACTTGCATTGAATAAAGTTGCCCAAATATTTATGTAAGTAAATAAGTTTAATAATTTAAAAAAAGTCAACATTTTTATAAACATTATACTATTTATCAAAGTATAGTATTACCAAATTGTTAACTTATTATTAAAGTTAAGTAATTGCTTCTTTAATATTCAAAAAAAATATATATGCAAAACGTTAAAAGTCAGATAGCGGAAGATCAAGTTTATCTATCTCCTGGTCTAGCAGGCAATCCTCTTTATCCAAATAATACTAAATCAAATAAAATGGCGGTAAAAGTAAATATTCCGTCTCTATCTAAATACTTAATGATCGCTATTGGGCTTTTAGTAGTTCTTAATATTTTGGTTGTTATTAGTTATCAACTCGGTATTGAGTTTCCGGCTCGCGATAAGTTTTATTTTGATCGGGAAGATAGTTTACCTACTTACTATTCGGCCTTACTATTATTTGGTTCGGCTTTAGTACTGAGTATTATTGCCTTTCTGAAAAGAAAAGAAAAAGATTCCTTTGCGATGCATTGGACTATTTTATCCTTTATATTTTTAGCTTTATCAATTGATGAAGCCGTTAGTTTTCACGAATATTTAATTGAGCCGCTAAGAGCCAAATTTCAGCTAGATGGTGCTTTACGCTTTCCCTGGGTGATTGCCGGCGGATTATTTGTGCTGGTTTTTGCCTTTTCCTACCTTAAATTCTTTTTAGCTTTATCTAAAAACATGAAAATTTTATTTTTCATGTCCGGAGCCATTTACGTTCTAGGGGTAATTGGTTTTGAAATGATTGGCGGTAGTATTTATAAGGGTTCAACCGGAGTTAGTGACAAAAGTCTGCTCTATATGGTGGTAATGACTACCGAAGAAACGCTGGAAATGCTTGGTATATCCTTATTTATTATTACTCTCTTAAAATATATAAAATCTTACACCCCCAAGCTAAAGTTGTATTTTGACTAAAATTTTACAAACAGTTAATCTGGGAAGTATACGACGTAATTCAAGGCTTTATAATATCCTAAATTGGGAAAGCTAGAATGGGTTATTCAGTAGAAATTAACTTCTGGGATGATATTCCTGAATTATTTGCTTCAGATAATCCCGATCCAGATGGGTATATATTTCGGTGGTCGTAATAGATTCGTGACCGAGCATTTCCTGCACTGCCCGTAAATCAGCGCCGCCTTCAATCAGGTGCGTGGCAAACGAATGCCGGAAGGTGTGCGGACTTATTTGTTTCGTAAAACCTACTTTCCTAACCAAATCTTTTATTATTGTAAAGACCATCACGCGGGTAAGCTTTGCGCCCCGACGATTGAGAAAAATAATATCTTCATTTCCTTTTTTAATCACCAAATGGCTTCGGATGCTGTCCAGGTAAATCCGGATGTATTTAATCGCATCGCGGCCAATGGGTACTAACCGTTCTTTGTTGCCTTTGCCCGTTACTTTTAAAAAGCCCATGGCTTCGTAAAAGTTGCTTATTTTTAATTCGGTCAGTTCACTCACCCGCAACCCAGAACTGTAAAGCGTTTCCAGCATGGCTTTGTTCCGGGTTCCTTCCGGAGTAGATACATCAATGGCATTAAACAATATTTCTATCTCTTCCACATTTAAGGTATCGGGTAATTTGCGGTCGAGTTTGGGAGCTTCAATGGTTTCAGTGGGGTCGGCGTGCAGCATGTCTTCCATTATCAGAAACTTATAAAAAGCCCGGATGCCCGATAAAGTACGGGCTTGGGAGTGCGGGGTCATACCTAATTCATTTACCCACTCCAGAAACTCCTGTATCTGCTCCGATTTTATATCCAGTGGATGGATCGGGTAACCTTTTAAATCCAGAAACTCGTGCAGTTTCCGGATATCGCGCCGGTAAGCCTCTACCGAGTTGCCGGCCAAAGACTTTTCGAGTTGTAAGTATTCTTCAAATTGTTTGATGCAAACAGACCAGGTCATGGGCAAATGGGCGTTTAAGGAAAATATTAAATTAGATAACCCGGCACTTTTAAAGGCTAAAGCTTCGGTAAAGATAGCTTTTAGTCAGGATACTTTATTCAAGGTGGTTCCGGAAGTATCTTCTTAAGCAAACAGCAACCTGCTGCCAAATAAAATAAGTTAAACCCAATTGTTTTTCTGCTTATACTTATCTGATTACTTCCTTACCTTTGCGGCTTACTCTATTTTTATGGCTTTAACAGAAACACCGCCCATGAAATTAATAATTATTAACGGGCCCAACCTGAATTTACTGGGCGTGCGCGAAAAATCGGTTTACGGCAATCGCTCTTTCGAAAATTATTTTGAAGAGCTACAAACCGCTTTTCCGGATCTGGAACTGGAATATTTCCAATCCAATACCGAAGGTGCTATTATTGATAAAATCCACGAGGTAGGCTTTACGTACAAAGGTATTCTGTTAAATGCAGGTGGTTACACCCATACTTCCGTGGCCCTGGCCGATGCGCTGGCCGCCATTACTACCCCCGTGGTAGAAGTGCATATATCCAATATTTACGCCCGCGAAGCGTTCCGTCATAAAAGTATGATTGCACCCCGCTGCATTGGGAGCATCTCGGGTTTTGGTTTAGAAAGCTACCGCCTGGCCCTGCATTATTTTTTAAGCTTAAAACCTAAGAAAGTTGGTTTCGAGTTTAAAAATACCTAAGACGGACGGGCTTCCCATTATTTTCCTATTATCCGAATTACCTAAGTCAGCGATTAATTTTATTTAGCCAATGCTCACGTTTTATCCCGGCCCCGCCAAAGTTTATCCTGAAGTTAGAGAGTACCTGACTCAAGCTTACGATGAGGGCATTTTAAGTATTCCCCACCGCAGCGACCGCTTTGTGCAACTAACCAAAAACCTGGTGCCATTGCTGCGCAAAAAATTAAATATACCCCAGGATTATTATATCTACTTTGTTTCGTCAGCCACAGAGTGCTGGGAAATTATTGCGCAAAGCCTTACCCGGCTTAAAAGTTATCACCTTTACAATGGCTCATTCGGAGAGAAATGGTTCGATTACGCCAAAAAAATAAAACCCAAAGCGGCCGGAGCAAAATGGGACCTGAACGAAGAACTATCGGTACCGGATTTAACCGTAGATGCGGATGCCGAGTTGATTTGTATTACGCAAAACGAAACCTCGAACGGTACCCAGATTAAAGAAAGCACCATTCTGAATTTGTTTAACCGGTACCGCGACCAACTCATTGCCGTCGACGCGACGTCTTCCCTGGGCGGTATGGCCCTTAAATATATTAAAGCCGATATTTGGTTTGGATCGGTGCAAAAATGTTTTGGCTTGCCGGCAGGTTTAGGCATTATGGTTTGCTCGCCCCGTACCATTTTTCGGGCGAAAGAAATAAACGAAAAAGGCCATTATAATAGTTTGGTAACGCTTTACGAAAAAATGCTGAACCACCAGACGTCCATCACGCCCAATGTGCTGGATATTTACTTGCTGCACAGAGTTATGGAAGAGCGGGAACCCGTAAAAACCCTGGATCATCAGTTGGTAAAACGAGCCCAGGAACTGTACACCTTTTTCGAAGAATTTATCGATTTTAACTTGCTCGTTACCAATCCAGAAGTACGTTCGGCTACGGTAATTGCCATTGAAGGCAAAGAAAAATTTATCGACGAAGTAAAAAAGAACGCATTGCGCCACGATATTATGCTGGGCAACGGCTACGGGCCCTGGGCCAAAAACACGTTTCGGATTGCTAATTTCCCGGCCCACACCAATAGTGAATTTGAGACTTTGAAAGAGTTTTTCCGCTCCAATTACCAGTAGCCACCTAAATAGTGTTTTAGCTAAACTACAGCATTATGATACTTAATTTTAAACAAATATTTTCGGTTACGCTTATTCTCTTTGCCGTAATCGATATTATGGGTTCTATCCCGATTATTATAGAACTACGGCGGCGGGAAGGCGTTATTCATTCTGAAAAAGCAACCTTAGTAGCGGGAGTTTTGATGATTGTTTTTTTATTTCTGGGCCAGGAAATATTGCGGTTATTTGGGCTAGATTTTGCCTCGTTCGCTATGGCGGGCGCCATTGTTATTTTCTTAATGGGATTAGAAATGATTTTGGGTATTCACATTTTTCAAACCAATACCAATACTGGCAGCGGTTCCATTGTACCTTTAGCCTTTCCGTTAATTGTGGGCGCCGGCACCATGACTACTTTACTGTCGCTCCGCGCTGCTTATTCCTTACCGAATATTATTGTGGGTATATTACTTAATTTAATATTTGTTTATGCGGTGCTCAAATCATCGGGCTGGATCGAACGAAAATTGGGGCCGGCCGGCACCGACATTCTCCGCAAAGTTTTTGGAGTAATACTTCTGGCTATTGCCATTAAACTTTTTAAAAGTAATATTCAGTTCTAACCTTGATTTATTAGCGCTTAGAAGTTTATATTCTTCAAGGCAAATAAAAAAACAGTTTTCTCCGGATAAAGATTAACGAACAACGCTTAACCTCAAACCAACTTGATAGAAATATTTACCGATGGTTCTTCGCGGGGCAATCCGGGACCAGGAGGCTACGGTACCATCTTGCGTTTCAAACAACACGTAAAAGAACTTACCGCTGGTTTCCGCCTCACTACCAATAATCGTATGGAACTGTTAGCCGTAATTGTAGGCCTGGAAGCTATTAAAACGAACAACCTACCCGTAACTATTTATTCCGATTCGAAATACGTGGTAGATGCGGTGGAGAAAAAATGGGTACACGGTTGGCAAAAGAAAGGCTTTGCCGGCAAAGCTAACGGCGATTTGTGGGCTCGGTTTTTACGCATCTACGCACAGCACCAGGTAAAATTTGTCTGGATTAAAGGCCACGCCGGCCATCCGGAAAACCAACGCTGCGATGTAATGGCCGTGCAAAGCGCCTTATCGCCTAATCTGCTCATTGATCACGGCTACGAAGCCCTTTCTACTCCGAAGTAATCCCGGTGTCTAACGATTATTTTCAGTTTAAACAATTCTTGATCCGGCAGGATAACTGCGCCATGAAAGTGTGCACCGATTCCTGTATTCTGGGTGCTTACGCGCAGGTAAATCAAGCCCAAAAGATTTTAGATATTGGTACTGGCACCGGCTTACTCTCTTTAATGGCGGCCCAACGGAGCTCCGCCCACATTACCGCCATAGAAATTGACGAACAAGCTGCTCAGCAAGCAAAAGAAAATATTTATATTAGTCCTTGGGCCAACCGAATTAAGGTAAAAAATATCAGTTTACAAGACTTTGCCAAAGAAAACCAGGAAAGCTATGATCTGATCTTGTGCAATCCGCCGTTTTATAAACAATCTTTTAAGTCGCCCGACGAGGCCCGGAATGTTGCCATGCACAGCCAGGAACTAACGTTTGCCGAAATCATTCAGTTCTGCTTTAAATTTTTAGCCGCCGAAGGTTTCTTGTATATCCTGTTACCTCCCCCGGAGAGTTCCCATTTTAACCAACTTGCTTTACAGGTAGGATTATACCGGCAAAAACAACTGCAAATTTTCACGAAAGAAGCCGGCAAACATATCCGAACCATTCAAGTCTTTAGCCGTTTACCAGCAGCAAAGGTGCCGGAACTCACGCTTTGTATCCGCCAAACGGATGAAACCTACACCACTCCCTTCCGAAATCTATTAAAAGACTATTATCTTCTATTTTGACGATACTGTTCTATAGAAAGTTAACTAAATATTATTAACTTGTGTAGTTGTGCAAAATTATGAAGCTAAAAAAACTTAAATCAGTGGGACACAATACAGCCGCTTACTATTTGAGTACATTAAGTCTTATAGGTGGAAAATACACAAGTACTGTTTTATATCAATTGACCTTAGAAACGGGGGTAACCAGTTTAGAGATAGATGTTATTAACAATATCACTGTACCTTCTATAGAACATTCTGGAATAAAATCTTCCGTGAGCCAACTCAAAGAGAGATTTATAGAAATACTGAACAAAGAAGAAATCCCCTATGAAGCAGTAAAATCCTTTAAAATTACTATAGACCTTTTAGGAATTAGAAAAGATGTTGTAGACATTCGATGTAGACCAATTATAATTGATTGGAATGATAAAAAATACGAATGTGCTTTAGTCCATGAAAAGTACCCAGAACCAATATAAATAACTTTGCACAACAAAACTATAGCGCATTAAAACCCGCCAAAGCCCAACCAATCCATATATATCCGCATGTTACCGGTAAAGGATTTATAAATTCCCAATAGTTATATTATGGAGTATTACAATCCGTAACAGACTGGTAACCGGAACAAAAACATCTATTGGAGACAAACTATAATCCAGTAACTACACTTTCTTCCTCCACAAAAGTAACTCCGTATTGTTCCAGTTCTGCTAATATCGGATCGTAAATAGCAGGGAGCGTTGGAATAATAACTCCGCGGAGATTTAGTTTATTTTGCAGGATTAACTTCGCGATAATGCCTACGGGTAAGCCCACGGTTTTTGCCATGGCGGTTCGCTGGCTATCTTCTCCCAAAACTACTAACGAGGACGTTAACTTTCTTTTCTCTGCGTTCAAGGTGTACTCAAAAATATGTTGCATCACCACCATATCTTTATCCTGGGGGCTTAGTTGCCATTTCCGGGTTAATAATTTTTCGAGTACCTGGGCCGGGGTTGCATTAATTAAACCAATGGCCTCCTCGGGGAACTCCAGCCATTTTATTTTTTCTAATGCTTCACTCTCCAGGGGTAATTGCAGGTAAGTTGCTAACCGTTCGTACCAAGGCTGTCCGAGATGTGGTGTAGCCGGTAAATAAGCCTGAATAAATTGACGGTAAGTCCACTCCGCCGTATTTTGTAAAGCGTAAGAATCATCGGTTAAACCCAATAAAACCAACTGCTGCCAGGCTTGGCAAAAGCCTTTCCGCCGCAACGTGCCCCGAATTAAAGTATTAATTTCCGGCAAATCATACGGTTCTCGGTACAGCAGCGAATCGCGGTTGGCGTAGCCGTCAAAGGCTCCTAAGGGGTGCACAGTGAGTTCTTCGGTACGACGAAATAATTGGTGATACGGGATGTATTTGTGCTGGCCGGCTTCCAGGTATTTGGCCGTGCCTTGTCCGGCTAAAACCACATTGCGCGGGTTCCAGGTAAATTTGTAATGCCACGGGTTGGTGTCAGATTCCGGTGCTATCAGTCCGCCGGTGTAAGATTTAAAAGCCTGTAATTGGCCGCCGCTTTCTTTTATTTTCTTAATAATCGCCATAGCCGACATGTGGTCGATACCAGGATCCAGACCAGCTTCCATGACAAATAGTAAGCCGGCTTCTTGCACCTCCGCCGCCAAATCCTTTATTTCTGGTGCCACATACGATGCCGTAATTAGATTTCTCTTTAAGCGCAAACACCAATTGGCCACGTTTGGATGAAATACAGCCGGTAACATGGATATAACCAAATCGGCTTTTTCTATCTCGGCCCGGACTAAATCTTCTTCCTGCAATTGCAGCGGCAACAACCTAACGTAATCAGGTAAATTTATGCTGCTGATATGATCAACGTTACTATCGGCAATGGTCAAGTACCAACCGTGCAGCGCCGCTTGTTCTTGCAAGTAATAAATCAGAACGGAAGCCGACCGGCCGGCCCCCAGGAGGAGAATACTTTTCATCTTTAATGGGATAATAACGGCAAAATAATCTTTCCCGAAAGCTTTATCAAAAATTCAGGCAGGTATTTTATACCTTGGAATAGTTTAAATGCGGCTACCCCAGCTGTTTGGCTGGTCTTTCACGATTACGGTTTATTAGCTAAATATTTTATCCGGAAGTTTGATGTTTATGAGATTGGTCAGCAATTAATTGATAGATAACCTACTAATAACGCCAGATAAAAAAAATTACTCATGTTACGCAAGTAGAAAAATAGTTAAGAAGAGACTTTAACCGATCAGCAAGAAATTGCACTACTACTAGCTTTAGCTAGTGGCTTTATAAACCTCCCGCTTTAGCGGAAGGCAATTCAATAGACAAGCTCAGGAACAAACCTACTACTTCGCGTAACATTAGTTATCAGTCAGAAAGAATAATCTTTAAAAATAAGAATGACGTTGGAGATAGTTACGTTTGCGGGCAAACACGATTTAGATGCAGCTACGCTCCTGGCGTTAACCAAACGTTAAAGTAGAATTATTTCTCCCACATACCCGTTATCACAATTTCCAGCACGTGCTGATCAGGATCACGAAAGTAAAAAGAATAATAACCCCGGCCCCAGTCGTATTCGGTTTCTATGAATATGCCCAACTTTTCTATCTCGGATTTACGGTCGGTATAATCGGCCGGAGAAACTTCAAAAGCTAAATGCAGGTGGCCTTGGCCAAAATGCGGGGGCAGAATTTTACTTTCAGCTGATTCGGCCGCAATAAAGCACAACAACACCGAAGTACCCGCCCGAAAAAAAACGTGCCGACCCGCTACTTCTCCTATAACTTCTAAACCTAATTTACCCGCATAAAAGTCTTTCGTCCGGGCCAAATCCCGGACGTACAAACAAGATTCTTTTATTTGGATAAACTCCATGATCCTGGTGCTTTTTATTCTTTATGTACGGTGGTAGCAGAAGCTTGGGCCGTGGGCAGAATAATAATATCGGCGAGATTTACGTGGGCTGGTCGGGTTACCATAAACAAAATTAAGTCCGCAATATCTTCCGCGAGTAGCGGCTGATAGCCCTGGTAAACCGTGGCCGCCCGGTCCGTATCGCCTTTAAAACGCACTTCCGAAAACTCGGTGTGCACCAGACCCGGGTTTATCTGGGAAACTTTAATACCTTCTTTATTCAAGTCGATGCGCATGCCCTGAGAAAGCGCATCTACCGCAAACTTGGAGGCGCAATACACATTGCCGTTCGCGTATACTTCTTTCCCCGCAATAGAACCAATATTAATAATGTGTCCCTTTTGCCGGTTTATCATCAGCGGTATAATTTCTTTAGATACATACAGCAAACCTTTCACATTAATGTCCAGCATCATTTCCCAATCTTGTTCATCCCCGTTTTGGATGGGCGCTAAACCGTGGGCATTACCGGCATTATTTAAAAGAACGTCAATATTTTTCCAATCACTTGGCAATCCCGCAACAGCTTCTTTTACCGCCGCTTTATCCCGCACATCAAAAGCCAGCGTTTTGACCCTTACATTTTTAATTTGTGCTTCTAATTCATGGAGGCGTTCGGTGCGGCGACCGGTTGCAATAATGTCAAAATTGTGTTGAGCCAGTAACAAAGCGGTTGCCCGGCCAATGCCGGAGGTAGCACCAGTTATAAAAGCAATTTTGTTCATTCTTTAATTTTCAAAGTTGAAATAAAGTGTAACGGTGTTGGAACGTAAACTTTGGGTGCTTAGGCCATACGGATTTTTATTGGCGGAGTAGCGGTTTAACAACCCATTAGAGAATCGCAGTTCGGGCGCAAATTTAAAGTAAGGATAAAACAGCTCTAAACCCACGCCGTATTCTACCGCTACATCCTGGTTCGTAAATTCCAGTTCGTTGCTGTCATTCCCCTTTCTTTTATTACCAAAATCGGTGGTGACTTTTGCTCCGCCCACAAAATACATGCGTACATTACCGCGGCGCAGCGATTTTAATTTAATCTGTAACGGAAACTCCATGGCAATGGAAGGCATTTCCTGCGCCAATTCTTCTCCATGCGAATCGAAAACCACGGTACGGGAATAGAAAGCAACGCCCGGTACAAAACGCGTATCAATAAAATCCGTTATTCGCTTGTTAATGATAAACCCACCCATAAAACCCGGACCAAACTTAGGATTTACGAGCATCGTATCTTTTTGCTGATTAACATAATATTGCGAATGCTGAACTTGAAACCGGGAGGCATTCAGGGCTAAAAACAAGCCGTAGTGCATCCGTTTATAATCGTGATTCGGTAAATTTTTCTTAACAACGTGTTGGGCAGAACCCGGTAAACCAATACCGAAAAGAAGAAAACTGAAAGCTATTATTTTACACCGGTATAGATAGAACTGATGCCAAAGGTAAGTGGATGCCATTCGGTTGTTTTAAATCCTACTTGTTTTAAAATTTGAATAAATTCCGGACCGTCCGGAAAGGCCTGCACCGATTCCGGCAAATAGGTATACGCGGCGCGGTCTTTGGATATAAGTTTACCAAAAACGGGTAAAACGTGTTTAAAGTATATATTATATCCTTGTTTAAACGGAAAAGCTTGCGGTTTGGAAAACTCCAGGATTACTAATTGCCCGGCCGGCTTCAGTACGCGGTAAATTTCCTGTAGGCCTAACGTTAAGTTTTCGAAGTTACGCACCCCGAAAGCGGCAGTTACGGCATCAAACGAATTATCGGCAAAAGCCAGGTTTTCCGAGTCGCCGAGTTGCAGTTCTATTTTGTCGGTTAGGTTTTTACGTTTCAGTTTCTCCTGCCCTACGGCCAGCATGCCTTCCGAAATATCGATACCAATTATTTTATGGGGTTGCAGGCGTAATGCTTCAATGGCAAAATCACCGGTGCCGGTAGCAATATCGAGCAGCGTTTTGGGCTGGCTTTGTTTTAAGAAGTCAATGGCTTTCCGGCGCCAGTAAATATCAACGCCCGCACTTAAAAAATGATTAAGAAAATCGTATTTACCCGCAATGCTGTTAAACATTTGGGCCACCTGCGACTTTTTATTCGCCTGTACATCTTTATAAGGAACTACCGACATAGGTTATATTGCTTCAAAATAAAAGTCAAAAGTAGTACTCTCTTAACTATAAATACCGGTTTATGTTGTAAAAAAAAATGGGCTAAACTTTTGTTTAACCCATTAATCTTTCGTGTTGCACGAGGTTAACTTATTTTCTTTTCGGGATAAGTTTGCCATCATTGGCTCCGCCCTGTATTTTAATATCTTCCAGGCGTTCGCCGGCGCGGGGAATAATGGTAAACTCCGTACGGCGGTTTAGTTGCATGTTTTCCGGCGAATCGTTCGAAGCTACCGGACGACGCTCACCGTAGCTAACCATAATCATGCGGGCATCCGAAATACCATTCTTCAATAAATACTCGTAAGCTGCTTTGGCGCGGTTATTACCCAATTGCACGTTGTAGTCTGCGGTGGCGCGGGCATCGGTATGGCCATCCACCGAGATATTAATGGTGGGGTTTGCTTTCAGAATAGAAATAATATTATCTAGTTCCTGAATAGATTCCGGACGCAGGTCATATTCGTCGGTATCGTAATAAACTTTCCGGAAAGCAAACCGTTTGGTAGCGGCAGAATCCACGAAAGGCACGTAGAAATCTTTCTCAAAAACGGTCGTATCGTTCGTAATTACGGGCACTTCTAATTCTTCGGTAGCAATCGTGCGTCCGTCTTTCGTAACCGAAATTTGGTAAGTACGTCCGGATAATAGCGTTACGCCGTAATCGCCGGTGGCGGGTTTGGTAACATCCCGGAAGCTGATCGCTTTTCTATCGGCCTGTTGCCCACTAAATACTAACTCCACTCCCGGAATAGTAGCTTTGTCGCGTAAATCGTATACGCGACCCCGTACCAGTACATTCCGGATATAGTTAATGGTCCAGATATCTTTTTCACCGTAACCACCCATGCGGTAAGACGAAAGGTAGGCATACGAACCATCGGGACTTAACCGGTAATAAGCATCATCATCCGGGGTATTTATGGGATAGCCCATGTTCTGGGGTTTGGTCCAACGGCGGCTTACCGAGTCGAGATGGGTTTCAAATACATCGTATCCTCCCATAGAATTGTGGCCGCGGGAAGTAAAAAACATGGTTTTGCCATCGGCCGTTAAGTAAGGACTATCATCGTCGTCTTTGGAGTTGATCACGTTACCTAAACTTTTGGGTTTTCCCCAGTTACCATTTTTATCCCGTTGCGACACATAAATATCTTTATCCCCGTTTTCGGAATAATGGCTGGTAGAGTAATATAGTTGCTTCCCATCGGGCGTAATATAAGCGTCGCCTTCGTAATTGGCGGTATTAATGTTAGAACCTAGCGATTTGGGTGCCGACCAGGTATTATTTTCCCGGGTGCTGTAGTAAAAGTCCCCGTTATTTTCGTCGCGGTACAACAGCAATTTGGTATCGTTGTCGAATAACTGAATCGCCGCATCGTGAAATTTAGAGTTGATGTTGGGGATTGGGGCCGGCTTATCAAAATTTTCCGGACCGGACCGGCGGGTTTCAAAAATATCCTCGAAATACTCGCCGTACTGATCGGCTTTGCCACCAGTTACATTTTCGGCGCGCGAGGTAAATAGCAAATAATTATCGTCGGAAGCAATAACGGGGCTGTGCTCAGATTGACTCGTATTAACCGTAGGACCTAAGTTTTTGACAAAGATATCTTTCGGGTTATCAAATTGGGTTTTGGCGTTCCGGCTTTGCTGAATCAGGCGGGCCAGTTCTTCTTTCCGCTCGTCATTTTTCTTTAAGCGGGCATCATACAACCGGTAATGCGCAATGGCTTCGTCGAATTTATAATTTAAGTGATCGATGCGCCCTAACCAGTACTCCACATCCGAAGATACTTTTGGTTTCAGGCGTTGGGCTTTGTAAATGTAATCACTGGCTTTTTCTTTGTCGAACGAAATGTAACTTACGCCGGCCCGGAATAAGGCAGTAGCATTGTCCGGATCTTTGGTAAGTACTTGTTCGTAAAAAGGAATAGCGGAACGATATATTTCGTCGCCGTAAAATTTGTTGCCTCTTTTTAGCAACTGCCGGGTACTTTGAGCTGCTGCCGGATCGGCGAGCAGGCAGGAAAAGGAAAACAGAAAAGAAAATTTCAAAATCTTCTGTACTGGTTTTTTCATAAAGTATACTATTTTAAATTTAAAAAAGCTTTGTAATGGGCAGTTGCCGGTATATTTTCATCTAATTAAATAGAATTTTAATAACTGGCAATTACTTAAATATTCTAAACGTTAATCCGGTTTATTTTCCTGGGCGCTGCTTTTTACTTCCTGCCTGTTCCACTTTAAATTCATACAAGTTAACTTATTCGTTCACAAATATTTATTTATTCATAAAAAAGTAAACCTATTTTATTTATCCATTCCGGCACCTAAAAATAAAGTCAATTCCGGGGTAAAAATATATTCTAATTTTTTACAATAGTTCTTCGGTCTGGAATAGCTTCAATATAAACCTATAATAGCTGATAAAGTATTTTTAAAATAATAGATAATGCAAATATATACTTATAACTTAAAATAAAAACTTTCGTAGGTTGTTCGGTAAATTATTTAAATGCATTTTCAAGTCGGGTTTTACTTATATAAAGCTTTACTTTTGTAAACGTAAGCGTTTACTTTAGCTTACTTTACAACCGCAAACATCCAGTATGATTATAAAAGAGGCTACTTTCATCAGCAGCAATACTACGGTGGCCCAGTGCCCGCCCACCGATTTACCCGAATATGCTTTTATAGGTCGCTCCAACGTGGGCAAATCGT
>Ga0210040_10005432_pt1 | contig 16235 bp, 10 predicted proteins | sample CryGeyCG12114_NA_FD_185462 | JGI IMG/M metagenome (GOLD analysis project Ga0210040, IMG submission 185462) | Groundwater microbial communities from aquifer - Crystal Geyser CG19_WC_8/21/14_NA (SPAdes) (version 2) | ecosystem: Environmental > Aquatic > Deep subsurface > Groundwater | place: USA... | reverse complement strand
AGGGATGAGCGTCGACTCGGGGAGCACCAGCATGGCTGCCCGGCTGGGGATCAAGCCGGGCATGGTCGTGCAGGAGCTCGGCTGGGACGAGGACGCCGACGAGGACCTGCGCGACTCCGTCGTCGAGCTGTCCGGCGGCGACATGGTCGACGAGGACTCCGACGAGGTGGCCGACGTCGTCCTCCTGTGGTGGCGCGAGGAGGACGGCGACCTGATCGACGCCCTCGTCGACTCCATCGCCTCCCTCGCCGAGGACGGCGTCGTCTGGTTGCTGGTGCCCAAGTCCGGGCGCCCCGGCCACGTCGAGCCCGGCGACGTCACCGAGGCCGCGCCGACCGCCGGCCTGCAGCAGACCTCCAGCATCTCCGCCGCCAAGGACTGGTCGGGCATCCGGCTGGTCACCCCGAAGGCCGCGCGCTCCCGCCGCTGAGGAAGGACCCCCTCGTCCCCCGCGCCTCGCAGGCTGGCCGCGGGCCCCTGCGAGGGGGCCGTTCCACCGGGTCACCAGGTGCGGCACGATGGGGGCATGAGCATCTCCGTCGGCGACACCGCACCAGAGTTCAGCCTCCCCGACCAGGACAAGCAGGTCGTCTCCCTCGCTGAGCTGCGGGGCGCCCCGGTCCTCGTCGTCTTCTACCCCTTCGCCTTCTCCGGCACGTGCACCGGTGAGCTCTGCCAGCTGCGCGACGAGCTGGCCACCTACACCGACGCCGGGGTGAAGGTCGTGGCGGTCTCCACCGACCCGACCTTCGCGCTCAAGGCCTTCCGCGAGCGGGAGGGCTTCAGCTTCCCGCTGCTGTCGGACTTCTGGCCGCACGGTGCCACCGCCCAGGCCTACGGCGTCTTCAACGACAAGGCAGGCATGGCGCTGCGGGGCACCTTCCTCGTCGACGCCGAGGGCACGGTCCGGTTCGCCGAGGTCAACGGCCCCGGTGACGCGCGGGCGCAGTCGGGCTGGAAGGACGCCGTCGCCGAGCTGTGACCCACGTCCCGGGGTCCCCGTGCACCACCGGGGACACCGCGGACGAGGGCGCGTAGCTCAGCGGTAGAGCTCTCGCCTTACAAGCGAGCGGTCGCAGGTTCGAACCCTGCCGCGCCCACCCCGACGGGACACCGCTCCCCGTCTCACCCCTTCGGGCAGGACGTTGCAGCCCGGCGGCTCCCGAGCCGATGGAACTGCATGCGACCTGGAGCGGCACCTGCCCGGACCGGTCGGGGCATCCCGCTGTGGACGTACCTGGCCGCCCTCGTGCTGATCCCTGCACTGGGGGTGGCGGTGCTGACCGCGGTGCTGGTGCGCAGCGCGGTGGCCGAGGCGGCCACGGCCTCCCGCGCCGAGGCGTCGGTGCGGGCGGTCGCCCAGCTGGACGCGGCGCGCAGCAGCGTGCAGCACGAGGTCCTGCCGGTGCTGTCGATCGCCGCGCTGTCGGACCCGGCCACCATCGCCGCGCTCGGTCTGCCGGCGTCGGTCCAGGCCGGCCAGCAGGCGCAGTCGACGGCGGCCGTGCAGCAGACCCGGGACGCCACGGACGCAGCCCTCGGCCAGGTGCCGGCCGGCGCCGTCGGTGCCACGGTCGCCGAGCAGGCCGCCGCCGACCTGGTCACCCTGCGCGCGGAGGCTGATGCGCAGACGCTGGCCGCCAGCGAGGTCTACGCCCGGTACCTGGCGATCTCCGCGGACCTCACCGAGGCGCAGGCGCAGGCGGCCGCCGCCGCCACGGCCGAGAAGGTCCCGCCGCACACCGCGGCCACCATCCGCGACGTGCAGGTCGTCGCCGAGCTGGTGCAGACGGCCAGCCAGCAGCTGCCGGTGTTCCTCGGCACCCAGTTCACCATCAGCGGCGCCTCGCTCACCGGGCGCGACACCTGGCTGGACGCGTGGCAGCAGTACCTCGACGCCCAGCGCGACATGTCCGCCGTGTCCGCCGACCTGCGCAGCGCGTGGGCCGACGTGCAGAGCTCGGCAGCCGTCGCCGCCGTCGACGACGTGCTCACCGCCCAGGCCGAGGGCACCGGGGCCGAGCGCGTCCCGGTGCTGCAGATCGTGGCGCTCGTCGCCGGCAGCTCGACCCGCGACGAGGCCTTCGCCGGCCTGGTCGGCGAGGCGGCCGACGCGGCGGAGGCCGCCGCGGTCGGCGACCGGGACGACGCCAACGGCCGGCGCGACCGGACGCTCGCGGCCGGCCTGGGGCTGCTGCTGCTGTCGGCCGTCGGGGCGCTGGCGACCGGTCGACGGGTGGCCCGCTCGCTGCGGCTGCTGGCCGACCAGGCCGACGAGGTCCGCAAGGGCTCCCTGGTCGAGGTGCGCGCCACCGGCCCGCGCGAGGTGCGCACCGTGTCCACCGCGCTGGACTCCACGGTCGCCAGCCTGCGGCGGATCCAGGCCCAGGCCGCCGCCGTGGCGGAGGGTGACCTGACCGACCCCGTGCTGGAGGACCCGCTGCCGGGGCCGCTGGGCGAGGTCGTGCACGCCTCGGTGATGCAGATCGTGCACTCGGTCCGGGAGCGCGAGGAGCTGCAGTTCGCCCTCGCCCACCAGGCCACCCACGACCCGCTGACCGAGCTGGCCAACCGCGCCCAGGCCCGCACGCTGGTCGCCGCCGCGCTGCACCGCGCCCAGCGGTCCGGCGCGATGACCGGTCTGCTCTTCGTGGACCTGGACGGTTTCAAGGCCGTCAACGACAGCTTCGGGCACGCCCACGGCGACGCGGTGCTGCAGGTGGTCGCCGACCGGCTGCGGAGCACGGTGCGCTCCGGCGACGTCGTCTGCCGGCTGGGCGGTGACGAGTTCGTGGTGCTGGTCGAGCAGGTGGACGCCGAGCGCGAGCTCGTCGAGCTGGCCGAGCGGATCGTGGACGCGATGGCCCGTCCGATGCTCGCCGCCGGCGACCAGGTGCAGATCGGGGCCAGCGTCGGCGTCGCCATCGCCCGGGACGCCGGCACCGACGCCGACCTGCTCTTCGCCGAGGCCGACGCCGCCGCCTACCGGGCGAAGGGATCCGGCCGCGGGCGGGCCGAGGTGTTCGACGACGCGCTGCGTGCCGAGCTCACCGCACGCGCGGAGCTGGAGTCGGCGATCACCGCCGGGCTGGCCAACGGCGAGATGCAGCTGCACTACCAGCCCGTCCTGGACGTGGCCGGGAGCCGGCTGACCGGCTTCGAGGCACTGATCCGCTGGGACCGCCCGGGGTACGGCATGGTGCCGCCGGACCAGTTCATCCCCACCGCGGAGACCACCCGGCTGATCTGCGACCTGGACCGGTGGGCGCTGGGCGAGGCCACCCGCCAGCTGGTGGAGTGGCGGACCGAGGACCCCGCAGCGACCGCCTGGACGCTGGCGGTGAACATCTCCGGCCGGCACCTGGCCGAGCCCGGCGTGGTCGACGACGTGCTCGCGGCCCTGGTGGCCTCGGGTCTCCCGGCCGACCGGCTGGTCCTGGAGGTCACCGAGACCGTGCTGGTCGACGACCCCGCGGCGATCGAGCACCTCGCGGCGCTCCGCGCCCTCGGGGTGAGCATCGCCATCGACGACTTCGGGACCGGCTTCACCTCGATCGGCCAGCTGCGGCACATGCCGGTCGACACGCTCAAGATCGACCGGAGCTTCATCGCCGGGACCGACCTGGGCAGCCGCGAGCTGGTCTCGCTGATCATCCGGGCGGCGCACACCTTCGGCCTCACGGTGGTGGCCGAGGGCGTGGAGGAGGCCGCTCAGCTGGAGCGGCTCCGCGCCGACTCGTGCGACCTGGCGCAGGGCTACCTGCTGTCCCGGCCGCTCCCGGCTGCAGCTGCGGCCGTGTTCGGTGCGAGCCGGTCCACCGGCGCGGGCGAGCCGGTCGGCGCGAGCTCGCACTGACCGCCCGGCCGGGGCCGGCCGCTCCGGTCCGGAGCGGCCGACCCGGGGTCACGGGCGGATGCCGACGTCCCTGCCGGGACCGGGGGGGGGGCGAGCACCACGGTCGCCCCGCCGGCGGCCGCCCGCAGCTGCGGCGACCCCGCCTGCTCCGGCGCGATCGGTCCACCGCCGGTTCAGTCGTCGCCGCCGCGGACACCGACCTGGCGGCCCGGCGTCGTCTCCCGGACCAGCCGGCGCGCGGCGTCGACCTCCCGGGCCACCGGGGCCAGCACCCCGTCGGCGTGGATCTCCGCGTCGTCGGGCAGCCGGTGGTCGCGCAGGTCGACCTCGAGCTCCCGGATCGCCTTGCGCAGCACCGCCACCTGGGCGGGGTCCGGCGCCGGCTCGCCGGAGCGCATGGCGATCACCGCCTCGGTGACCGCGTCCGACGTGCGCTCCAGCTGCACGATCACCGGCCACCAGGCCGCCGCCCGGGTGCTGATCGGCGGTGGCTCGGCGAGCCGGCGCTGCAGCTGGGTCTGCAGCTCGGTCAGCGCCCGGTAGCTGGCCCGCCGGGCGCGACGGGTCTCGACCGGGCCCTCGTCGAACGCCGCCTCGACGAACCGGTCCAGCGCGAGGGCGGCGCTGCGCAGCGCGTCGTCCAGCGGGGCCCGCCAGGTCTGCGGCCACAGCAGGTAGCCGAACACCAGCACGATCCCGCAGCCGATCAGGGTGTCCACCAGCCGGGCGCCGACCAGCTGTGCGCCGCTGGGGCTGGCCAGGTCCAGCATCAGGATGATCAACGGGGTCTGGAACACCGAGAACAGCCCGAAGTTGCCGTTGCGGGCCCACGGCAGCGCCCCGGCGGCCACCGCCATCGGCAGCAGCACCCACGCGTCCCGGGGCAGGAAGGTCAGCAGCAGCGAGCCGATCAGCACGCCGAGCAGGGTGCCGGCGCCACGCTGCACCGCCCGGGTGAACACCGAGCCGTAGTCGGGCTTGAGCACGATCGCCACGGTGAGCACCACCCAGTAGGGCCGCTCGACCGGCAGCAGCTGGCGGGCCACCTCGGCCACCGTCATGCACAGCGTCAGCCGGACGACGAACGCGCGGGAGTCGGCGTTACCCACGGTGCGGTCGGCCAGGTCGTGCAGCTGCACCCGCCGGTCGCGCTCGGCCCGCTCGACCGCCGCCCGGGCCCGTTCCTCCGGGTCGCCGACGACGTGCCACACCAGCCGGATGCCGTGCCGCACCGCGCGGCGCGGGGTCGGGCCGTCGGTGACCGGGGCTGGTCGTCCCCCGAGCACCGGGCGGCGCTGGGTCACCGCCGTGGCCAGGGCGTGCGCCGCGCCGATGTCCCGGGAGTCGGCGGCGATGCCGGCCCGGGCGCTGGCCACGGCCCCCTCCACCAGCGGGGCTGCCGCGTTCAGCACACCGGCCAGCTGGGCCAGCTCCCGGCTGCGCCCGGCGGAGCGGCTGCGGGCGTGGATGACCCGGTCGTACCCCTCGTTGAGGGCCAGTGTCAGGGCCCGGCGGGCGGCCTCGCTGCGGTCGGTGCCGATCGACTCCAGCAGCTCGGCGACCCGGGTGAAGACCGCGCCCACGGCCGACCGGTCGGGGTCGGTGGCCTCCGTGCGGGCCTGGAGCAGGACGGCGAGGCTGCCCCACGCCGCGCCGCCCAGGAAGCACCCCACCTCGGCGACGGCCGGCAGCGGGGTGACCAACCCCGAGGAGATCGCGGTGTAGACCAGCAGCTGCAGGGCGCCGAGGGAGTACGCGCCGCTGACCGAGCTGAGCAGCGCCGACAGGGCGGAGACGACCGCCATCAGCAGCACCGGCTGCCAGCCTCCACCGGTGAGGCCGTGCCCGACCACCAGCCCGAGGCCGCCGAGCAGCGAGGCGGCGGCGACCCGCCGCAGCCGGACCCGCAGCGGCCCGGACTGCGGAGCCAGGGTGGCGGCCAGCGAGCCCATGGTGGCGAAGACGCCGGCGCCCAGCGCGCTGCTCTGCAGGCCGCCGATGAGCACCGCCACGGCCAGCGGGGCGGGGACGACGACGGCGAAGCGGACGACGTCGCGCCAGGGCACCGCCGGCGAGCTGGTGCGCACCAGCTCCTCGAGCCAGGCCGGTGCCCGCAGCCCCCTGTCCGCCACGCAGGGCAGCTTCCCACCCCGGCGACGGCGCGGTCCCGCAGGGCGTCGCACACTGGACCGCGTGCCGCGCCCGCCTGTCGTCCCCGCCGGGGGAGCGGGCACCTCGTGACGGCGACCGCGCCGCCGGCGCCCGGCACCCGGGGGCGCCCCACCGCCCCGCCGCCCGAGGGTGGCTGGCTGAAGCGGCTGGTCGGGTACTGCCTGCGGCACCGCGGCGACCTGATCGGCGCCTTCGCCGCCGCGCTGGTCGGCTCGGTGATCGCGGCGGTGGCGCCGCTGCTGACCCGGGCCGTCGTCGACCGGGTGGTCGACGCCGCCGGGTCGGGCCGCGCGGCCGACGTCACCCCGTTCGTGCTCGCCCTGGTGGGCGCCGGTGCGCTGCGGTTCGCCGCCGGGTTCGTCCGCCGGTACCTGGCCGGTCGGCTGTCCCTGGACGTCCAGTTCGACCTGCGCAACGACCTCGCCGCGGCGTTGTCCCGCCTCGACGGGCCCGCGCAGGACCGGTTGCAGACCGGCCAGACGGTCAGCCGGGCGATCAGCGACGTCACCCTGGTGCAGGGGCTGCTGGCGTTCCTGCCCAACCTGACCGGCAACGCGCTGCTGTTCGTGGTGTCCCTGGGCGTGATGGCCTGGTTGTCGCCGCTGCTCACCGTGGTGGCCCTCGCGGTCGGCCCGGCGCTGTGGTGGGTCGGGCTGCGCTCCCGGCGGGACCTGTTCCCGGCGAACTGGGCGGCGCAGCAGCAGGCCGGTGCGGTCGCCGGCGACGTCGAGGCCGCGGTCACCGGGGTGCGGGTGGTCAAGGGCTTCGGCCAGGAGGACCGCGAGCTGGACCGGTTGGACGAGGGCGCCCGGCGGCTGTTCGGCGCCCGGATGCGCGTGGTCCGGTTCACCGCCCGGTACAACCCGCTGCTGCAGGTGATCCCGGCGCTGGGCCAGGTCGGCGTGCTCGCCCTCGGCGGCTGGCTGGCGCTGCGCGGGTCGATCAGTCTGGGCACCTTCCTCGCCTTCGCCACCTACCTGGCCGCGCTGGTGTCCCCGGTGCGCCAGCTGGCCGCCCTGCTCACCATCGGCCAGCAGGCCCGGGCCGGCGTGGAGCGCGTGCTGGAGGTCATCGACGCCCGCCCGGACCTGGTGCCGGGCACCGGGGCGCTGCCCGACGGCCCGCTCGCGGTGGAGCTGGACGCGGTCACCTTCGGCCACGACGCCGACCGGCCGGTGCTCACCGACGTCTCGCTGCGGATCGAGCCGGGGGAGACCCTCGCCCTGGTCGGCACCTCGGGGTCGGGCAAGTCCAGCGTGGTCAGCCTGCTGCCGCGGTTCTACGACGTCTCCGCCGGCGCGGTGCGGATCGGCGGGTGCGATGTCCGCGACACCGGCACCGTCGCGCTGCGGGCGGCGCTGGGCGTCGTCTTCGAGGACAGCTTCCTGTTCTCCGACTCCGTGCGCGCCAACATCGCCTTCGGCCGGCCGGAGGCCGGGGACGACGAGGTGCGCGCCGCCGCGCGGGCCGCGCAGGCCGACGGTTTCATCTCCGGGCTGCCCGACGGCTACGACACCGTCGTCGGCGAGCAGGGGCTGACCCTGTCCGGCGGGCAGCGGCAGCGGGTCGCGCTGGCCCGGGCGCTGCTGGTCGACCCCCGGGTGCTGGTGCTGGACGACGCGACCTCCGCGGTCGACGCGGCGGTGGAGGCCCGGATCCACGAGGCGCTGCGCGCGGAGATGGCCGGCCGGACGACGCTGCTGGTGGCGCACCGGCGGTCGACGCTGGCGCTGGCCGACCGGGTGGCCGTGCTGGACGCCGGCCGGGTCGTCGACGTCGGTACCGCCATCGATCTGGAGGCCCGGTCGCCGCTGTTCCGGCAGCTGCTGTCGGGGGAGGACCCGGCCACCGACCACCCGAACGGCCGTCTCGGTGGTTCGGGGGCCGGCTCCGGTCCGGCGGCGGGCGGGGGCACCACACCCGCCGCCTGGCCCGACCCCGAGCCGGTGCCCGCCGGGAGCGGGCCGAGCCGGGCCGCCGCCGCCTCCATCGGTGGCCCGGGGTCGGCGATGGCGGCCGCCGCGCCGACCGCGTCGCTGCGTGCCCTGGTCGACCGGCTGCCGCCCACCGTGGACGAGCCGGACGTGCCCGCCGGCCGGGCCCGCGCCGCCGACCGGCAGTTCACGCTCACCCGGCTGATCCGGCCCTTCCGCTGGCCGCTGGCCGCGGCGTTGGTGCTGGTGGCGGCGGACACCGCCGCCCAGCTGGCCATCCCGGCGCTGGTCCGCGAGGGCGTGGACAACGGCATCGCGGCGCGCTCGACGTCGCTGCTGCTCACCGTCGCCGGCATCGCGCTGGCGGTGGTGCTGGCCGACTTCGCGGTCGCCCGCGGCTCGGCCTGGTTGACCGGGCGCACCGGCGAGCGGCTGCTCTACACGCTGCGGGTGAAGACGTTCGCCCAGCTGCAGCGGCTCGGGCTGGACTTCTACGAGCGCGAGCTCGGTGGTCGGATCATGACCCGGATGACCACCGACGTCGACGCGCTGTCGGCGTTCCTGCAGACCGGGCTGACCACGGCGGTGGTCAGCGTGCTCACCCTGGTCGGGGTGCTCGTCGCGCTGGTGCTCTACGACCTCGAGCTGGCCCTGGTGCTGGTGGCCACGCTGCCGGTGCTGGTGGTGGCCACGGTCTGGTTCCGCGCGCGGTCGGTGCCGGCCTACACCGAGGCGCGGGAGCGGGTCAGCGCGGTCAACGCCCGGCTGCAGGAGGACGTCGCCGGGGTGCGGGTGACCCAGGCGTTCAACCGCTCCGAGCACTCCACCGCCGTCTTCCGCTCCTACGCCAGGTCCTACCGCGACGTCCGGTTGCGGGCGCAGCGCTACATCGCCACCTACTTCCCGTTCGTGGAGTTCCTCTCCGAGGTGGCGGCCGCGGCGGTGCTCGCGGTCGGGGCGGCGCGGTTGTCGGCGGGGACGATCACCGCCGGGGTGCTGATCGCCTTCGTGCTCTACGTGGACACGTTCTTCGCACCCGTCCAGCAGCTGTCCCAGGTGTTCGACAGCTACCAGCAGGCCTCGGTCGGGCTGCGCCGGCTGCGGGACCTGCTGCGCACCGAGGAGTCCACCCCGGCCGCGGCCGACCCCCGCCCGGTGGGCCGGCTGCGCGGTGAGGTCCGGCTGGACGGCGTCACGTTCGCCTACCGCGGCGCCCCGGAGCCGGCGCTGCGCGACGTCACGCTCACCGTCGCCCCGGGGGAGACGCTGGCGCTGGTGGGGGAGACCGGTGCGGGCAAGTCCACGGTGGTGAAGCTGGTCGCCCGGTTCTACGATCCGACGTCCGGTGCGGTCTGCGTGGACGGCGCGGACCTCCGCTCGCTGGACCTGCTGCAGTACCGGCACCGGCTGGGCGTCGTCCCGCAGGAGGCCTACCTGTTCGCCGGCACGGTGCGCGACGCGATCGCCTACGGCCGGCCCGCGGCCACCGACGCCGAGGTGGAGGCCGCGGCCCGGGCGGTCGGCGCGCACGACATGGTGGCCGGGCTGCCGCGCGGCTACCGGACCCGGGTGGGGGAGCGGGGCCGGTCGCTGTCGGCCGGCCAGCGGCAGCTGCTGGCGCTGGCCCGGGCCGAGCTGGTCGACCCCGACGTGCTGCTGTTCGACGAGGCGACCGCCTCGCTGGACCTGGCCACCGAGGCCGCGGTCACCCGGGCGGCCGACGCGGTCGCCCGCCGGCGGACGACGCTGGTCGTGGCACACCGGCTCACCACCGCCGCCCGCGCCGACCGGGTCGCGGTCATGGACGGCGGCCGGGTGGTGGAGGTCGGCACGCACGACGAGCTGCTGGCCGCCGGCGGTGCCTACGCCGCGCTCTGGGCGGCGTTCAGCGCCGACGAGGACGCCGACCCGCTGATGGACTGAGCGGGCGGCCTCACCCACCGTGATGAGTCCCTCGGTGACAGTCGGTTAGCGGAGCGGTCCGCGAGGGCACTGTCGGAGGATGACCGGAACGACCCCTCCCCGATGAGCCCCTCCACCGAGGTGACCTCGAACACAGTCGACCTGACCGCCGTGCACCCATCCGGCCGGCCTGCCCCGCGCGAAGACCGGGAGATGACCACCACTCCTGCCGATCTCCCCGGGCGCCCGCTGAGCGGCTCCCCAGCGGGTCCGTCCCGGGCGACGGGCCGGGGGCGGAGGGCTGACCTACAGTCCGATCTCGTGGTTCTCCCCGTGCACCAGGACGCGACGGCGACGGTCCGGGAGCTCCCGGTCCCCGGTCTCGCCCTCGGTGAGGTCATCGCGGCCCTCGATGCGCGCTACGACCCGGCCCTCGCCGAGGACTGGGACGCCGTGGGCCTGGTGTGCGGTGACCCCGAGGAGATCGTCCGGTCGGTGATGTTCGCCGTCGACCCGACCGCCGCGGTGGTCGACGAGGCGATCGCGGCCGGCGTGGACCTGCTGGTCACCCACCACCCGCTGCTGCTGACTCCGGTGCACGGGGTGCCCGCCAGCGACCCCAAGGGCCGGCTGGTGCACCGCATGGTGCGCGCCGGTGTCGCGCTGTTCGTGGCGCACACCAACGCCGACCGGGCGCCCGACCACGGCGTCAACGACGCGCTGGCCTCGGTGTTCGGCCTGGACGACGTCCGGCCGCTGGAGACGGTGGCCGCCCCGGAGACCGACACGCTCGTCGTGTTCGTCCCGGTCGGGGTCAGCGACCAGCTGGTCGACGCGCTGTCATCGGCCGGCGCCGGCGTGATCGGCGACTACACCCGCTGCGTGTGGCAGACCACCGGCACCGGCACGTTCATCCCCGGCGCGGGCACCCACCCGGCGATCGGGCGGCACGGTCAGGTCGAGCGGGTGCCGGAGATCCGGCTGGAGATGGTCGTCCCGCGCAGCCGCCGCGCCGAGGTGCTGCGCGCGCTGCTGGACCTGCACCCCTACGACGAGCCGGGCTACGCCTTCTTCGAGAACTCGGCCACACCCAGCCAGGCCGGTCTCGGCCGGGTCGGGCAGCTGGCCCGTCCGGTGACGCTGCGGCAGTTCGCCGAGCTGGTGGCCGACGCGCTGCCGGACACCCCGGGCGGCGTGCGGGTCGCCGGCGACCCCGAGCGGGTGGTGCGCACCGTGGCCGTCTGCGGCGGCAGCGGCGCCTCCCTGCTCGGCGCCGCGACGTCCGCGGGCGCCGACGTCTTCCTCACCAGCGACCTCAAGCACCACGTCGTCTCCGAGGCGCGGGAGTCCGCGGGACCGGCGCTCTGTGACGTGGCACACTTCGCCTCCGAGTTCCCCTGGTTGTCCCGCGCCGCCGACCTGCTGCACCGAGACCTCGGTGCCCGGGTCCAGGTGCAGGTCGCCGCCCAGCGCACCGATCCGTGGAGCTGGCAGGTGGGGGGCTCGGGGTCCGGCAGCCCGGACAGCGCACGACTGCACCCGGCCGAGGAGTCGGCCGACTGAGCCCGGAGGTCTCCTCCGGGGAGGAGGGGACCGTGGCCAGCCAAGGAGCACCGCCGGCAGGGGTGGCGCCGCGACGCAGCGACCGGAGCCCGTGGAACTGGTTGCTGGTGGTGCCGATCGTGGTGCCGCTGCTCGTGCCGCTGTACAACCACCGCGACCCCGAGCTGTTCGGCTGGCCGTTCTTCTACTGGGTGCAGCTGGTCTTCGTCGCCCTGGGGGTGCTGTCGACCGGGCTGGTCTACCGGGCCACCCGCCGGTCGTCGGCCGACCGGGCCGCGGCCCGCCGCGCGGCCGATGCTCCGGTGACCCGCCCCGCCGAGCAGGACGGGGAGCGCTGACGTGGACGGCGTCGACGCGGTCGAGGTCACGATCTTCGTGGTCTTCTTCCTGCTGGTCACCGTGCTGGGCTTCGTGGCCTCCCGCTGGCGGCGCGGCGCGGACCTCATGCACCTGGACGAGTGGGGCCTGGGTGGCCGGAGCTTCGGCTCCTGGATCACCTGGTTCCTCATCGGCGGCGACATCTACACCGCCTACACCTTCGTCGCGGTGCCCGCGCTGGTGTTCGGCGCGGGCGCGGCCGGCTTCTTCGCCGTGCCGTACACCGTCGTGGTCTACCCGCTGATCTTCCTGGTGGTCATCCGGCTCTGGTCGGTCAGCCACGTGCGCGGCTTCGTCACCCCGGCGGACTTCGTCCGCTCCCGGTTCGACTCCCCGACGATGGCCCTGCTGGTGGCGATCACCGGGATCGTCGCGACGATGCCCTACATCGCGCTGCAGCTGGTCGGCATCGAGGCGGTGCTCAAGACCATGGGCGTGACCGGCCAGTGGCCGATCATCGCGGCGTTCCTGATCCTGGCGATCTACACCTACAACTCCGGGCTGCGGGCGCCGGCGCTGATCGCGTTCGTCAAGGACGTCCTGATCTACCTGACGATCATCGTCGCGGTCATCGTCATCCCGGCCAAGCTCGGTGGCTGGGGGGCGATCTTCGGTGCCGCGGACGACACGTTCACCGCGGCCGGCAGCGGCGGGCTGACGCTGGCCCCGGCCGGGCAGCTGCAGTACGCCACCCTCGCGCTGGGCTCCGCGCTGGCGCTGTTCCTGTACCCGCACTCGATCACCGGGGCGCTGGCGGCGAAGAACCGCGACGTGCTCAAGCGGAACATGAGCGCCCTGCCGATCTACAGCCTGGCGCTGGGGTTCATCGCCCTGCTGGGCTTCATGGCCATCGCCGCCGGGACGACGCCGGTGGGCACCGACGCCAACACGATCGTGCCCCGGCTGTTCCAGGACATGTTCCCCAGCTGGTTCGCCGGCATCGCGTTCGCCGCGGTGGGCATCGGGGCGCTGGTGCCGGCGGCGATCATGTCCATCGCCGCGGCCAACCTGTTCACCCGCAACATCTACAAGGAGTACCTGAAGAAGGACGCCTCCCCGGCGCAGGAGGCGAAGGTGGCCAAGCTCGCCTCGCTGGTCGTCAAGCTGGGCGCGGTCGCGGCGATCCTGCTCATCGACCCGCAGTTCTCCATCGACCTGCAGCTGATCGGCGGGGTGATCATCCTGCAGACGCTGCCCTCGGTGGCGATCGGGCTCTACACCCGCTGGCTGCACCGCGGCGCGCTGATCACCGGCTGGGTCGTGGGCATGACCTCGGGCATCGTGATGCTCTACAACGTGCCGCGGATCGGGCCGGACGGCGTCGTGCTGCGCGAGCACTGGGGTGGTTCGGCGTTCAGCCTGGGCAAGCTCGGCCTCGACACCACCTACACCGTCTACGCCGGCTTCCTGGCGCTGCTGGTGAACCTGCTCGTCACGGTGGCGGTCACGTTCGTGCTGCGGGCGATGAACGTCGAGGACGGCGTCGACGGCACCTCGCCGACGGACTACACCGCCGAGCGGGAGGACCCCAGCGTCCGGGACCTGCCCGACCCGCTGTCCGACGAGCCGCTGGCCGGCCCGCCACCGGGATCGGCCGCCGCGCCCGGCCGCTGAGCCGGACGGGCCCGGTCCGCGTTCCCCGCGGGCCGGGCCCGACCACGGCTGGTCGGCGGGAGGGCCCGGCGCGGGTAGGTTGACCGGGTGCAGGCTGACCACTTCGACCAGCAGAAGCTGCTGGCCCTCGCTGCGGAGGACGTCGCCCTCGCGCAGCTCGCCCACCGCCGCCGGACCCTTCCCGAGCTCGCCGCCGTCGAGGCCGCCCAGGAGGCGCAGCGGACCCTGTCCGACGACGTCGTCCGGGCCGAGACCGAGGTGCGCGACCTGGACCGCGAGCAGCGGCGGCTGGAGAGCGACGTCGACACCGTCCGCCAGCGCGCGGCGCGCGACCAGTCCCGGATCGACTCCGGCGGGGCGACCCCCAAGGAGATCACCGGGCTGCAGCACGAGCTGGAGTCGCTGCACCGGCGGCAGTCCGACCTGGAGGACCAGGTGCTCGAGCTGATGGAGCGCCGGGAGGCCGCGGACACCGCGCTGGCGGCCGCGCAGGGCGGGCTGGCCGGGGCGCAGGGCGACCAGGAGCGGGCCGAGCAGGCCCGCGACGACGCGCTCGCCGGCATCACCGAGGCCACCGGGCAGCACAGGGGCGAGCGGGACCGGATCGCCGGCACCGTGCCGCAGCCGCTGCTGTCGCTGTACGACCGGATCGCCGGCCAGACCGGCGGCACCGGCGCTGCGCACCTGCACGCGCGCCGCTGCGAGGGCTGCCGGATCGAGTTCTACGGCACCGAGCTGTCGACCTACCGCAAGGCCGACCCGCACACCGTGCTGCGGTGCGAGAACTGCGGCCGGATCCTGATCCGCACCGCGGACTCCGGGCTGTGACCGGCGCGTCCTCCGGCAGGCGCTTCATCGTCGAGGCGGACGGCGGGTCGCGGGGCAACCCCGGCCCGGCCGGGTACGGCGCGCTGGTCCGCGACGCGGAGACCGGTCGGCTGCTGGCCGAGCGCGCGGAGTCGGTCGGGCGGGCCACCAACAACGTCGCCGAGTACGGCGGCCTGGTCGCCGGACTGCAGGCAGCCCTCGACCTCGACCCGACGTCGAGGGTCGAGGTCCGGATGGACTCCAAGCTCGTGGTGGAGCAGATGTCCGGGCGCTGGCAGATCAAGCACCCGGACATGAAGAAGCTCGCCGTGCAGGCCCGGGACATCGCCCGCCAGCTCGGCTCGGTCCGCTACACCTGGGTGCCGCGGGCGCAGAACGGCGCCGCGGACGCCCTCGCCAACAGCGCCATGGACGGCAAGCCGGTGCGCCGCGACCTGGCCGTCGAGCCGGTCGTCATCACCGACGACGTCCAGCCGGTCACCGAGCCCGCGCCGGTGGTCACGACGGTGACCCACCTGCTCCGGCACGGCCGCACCGAGCACACCCCGGAACGTCGGTTCAGCGGCAGCAGCGACCTGCCGCTGTCGCAAGCGGGGCGGGCCGACGCCGCCGCCGCGGCCCAGCACCTCGCCGGCCGGGGCATCGACGTCATCGTCTGCTCGCCGCTGCAGCGCACCCGGCAGACCGCCGAGGCGGCCGCCGAGGTGCTGGGCGTGCCGGTCGAGGTCGACGGCGACCTGCGCGAGCTGGACTTCGGGGCCTGGGAGGGCCTCACCGCCGCCGAGGCGCAGCAGAAGAGCCCGCTGGCCTTCCGGCGCTGGTCCGGGGCACTGGACGTGCGGCCCCCCGGCGGCGAGTCGGTGGCCGACGTCTCCACCCGGGTCGCCCGGGCCCGCGCCCGGGTGGTCGAGCGGCACGCGGGGAAGACCGTGCTCGTGGTCAGCCACATGATGCCGATCAAGCTGCTGCTGGCCGCCGGGCTCGGCGTGGGCGACGACATCGTGCACCGGGTGTTCCTGGAGGCCGCGTCGCTGTGCACGGTCACCTGGTCCTCCGACGGCCGCAGCTCCGTGCGGCTGGTGAACGACACCTCGCACCTGGGCTGAGCCGCGGGGTCAGCCGCGGAGGAACAGGTAGATCGACACCGAGACGGCGAAGACCGCGATGAGCACCCGCAGGGGGGTGCTCGGGATGCGGCCGGCGACCTTCGCGCCGAGGTAGCCGCCGAGCAGGCTGGCCGGGGCGCACACCGCGACGTAGGCCCACGACACCGGGCCGAAGACGCCGAAGACGACCACGGTGACGCTGGCCGTGACGAGGGCGAGCAAGCTCTTGATCGCGTTGGCGAGCTTCAACCGGCCCAGGCCCAGACCCAGGACGCCGACCAGGATGACGCCCAGGGCGCCGCCGAAGTAGCCGCCGTAGACGGTGGCCAGGAAGACGGCGACGTAGAGCCAGATCGGGTCGCGCACCGCTCCGCCGTCCCGCCTCCTCAGCCGCTTGGTGATCAGCGGTTGGGCGGCGACCAGCAGTCCGGCGAGCAGCACGAGCACCGGGACGACGCTGTCGAAGGCCTCCGACGGCGTCGTCAGCAGCAGCACCGACCCGACCGCTCCGCCGGCCACCGCGGCGGCGGACAGGCGCACCAGCCGCGGCCGCTGGCCCGCGTACTCCGCACGGAAGCCGAGGACGGCGCCCAGGTACCCCGGCCACTGGGCGAGGGAGTTCGTGACGTTCGCGGCGACGGTCGGCAGCCCGAGCGCGACCAGGGTGGGGAAGAGGATCAGCGATCCGCCGCCGGCGATGGAGTTGATGACGCCGGCGAGCAGGGCGACCCCGGCGGCGATGAGGAGGTCGGCGGCGGCCACGACCGGCGAGCCTACGGTGGGCGGCGTGCCCAGGGACATTCGAGCGTTGACGATGGCGGCCGGGATGACCGGGACCGGGGTGTTCCACCTGGTCCGGCCGCAGGCCTACGACTGGATGAT
>Ga0210040_10005431_pt1 | contig 16238 bp, 10 predicted proteins | sample CryGeyCG12114_NA_FD_185462 | JGI IMG/M metagenome (GOLD analysis project Ga0210040, IMG submission 185462) | Groundwater microbial communities from aquifer - Crystal Geyser CG19_WC_8/21/14_NA (SPAdes) (version 2) | ecosystem: Environmental > Aquatic > Deep subsurface > Groundwater | place: USA... | reverse complement strand
CTACTCACAATTCAACCCACTAGCGTAGAAAGCGAAAGAGCCTTTTCATCAGCTGGCTACTTGTGCAGCAAAATTAGAAGTAGAATGAGTGACAATACATTAGATACGCTTTGTTTTTTACGGCATTTTTTTAAAAAATAAAGATTTTGGCCAAAATTATGAAAATGTTACTTTGTTTTGTTGCGTTTTTGTCTATATTTGTCGAACCGATTTTTCCCGGGAATTCCCGGGAAATCAAAATTTCTTTCCCGTTTCCCGGGAACGTCAGATACCGGGAATATCATCTCTATTCCCAACTCATCTGAAACTTTCCGTTTGTTCAGAAAATACAAAATTTTAATGCCAGACCACATAACAAGGCAAACGAAGATGTCTGTTAATTGCCACGACCAATATTCTGAAAGCGTTTTTGCTCGCAAGTATATTCTTTATGCTCAAGGTTAAAGACCCAGCTGACCCTTTGAAAATTCTGATTTATACCTTTCAAGCCGAAAATGGGTGACTGAGATTTTGTCACTTGTTTGTGATTTTCGTGATTTTTACGTTGAGAATGGCCTTGCCCATGTCAAACTATGTCACAAACTAAACCATTTAATTTTACAAGGGAAATTAATCTTCTTGTTTTCAAAAAACATAGCGAAACCAAACTGTCCTTAAAAATTCACGGCTCAAATATACCAACGTCTTCCAATAGGGTGACATTGCAAAATTTGCGCATAGTTATATTTTTCACGAGTCCTCTAATAACTATGCCCATCTGTGTGAAAACAAGATCATCTAAAAATCTACTGAAATTAATCTTCTAGTCGAAGTCGAACGCCATTTCAACTCTCAACTCTCACCAATTCCTTCACGCATGCATGTTTTGAAGCCATTTATACCTTTTCTTTATATTGTACCCTGAATTCCAGTTCCATGTTAGTTATGGAATAAATTGCCTTGCTAAACCTGCACTGTGAGGAAAATAGCTGAGGGTGTTACAGTTATACACACAATAGTTTGAAGAATTCTTGTTTCGACAATTCTTGTACTCTTTACTCCCCCTCTTCATTCCATGGCGTTGTGCAATAATACATAGGAGAAAACCTTTGAGCTCATAAATCATGATAGAAATGACTGTTTAGAACCACCAATGTACTGTTTTGATGCTACATGTATACTGCAGAGAACGGTCCCCAGTATCAAAATATTTCCTTCCTTCACTCATATGATAGGGGAATACTGGTTAGTTAGTTGGTAAGAATAAATGGCGAATGTTTTCCTATGATTTTTGGGACCCTAAAGACCAATACAGCTACTATACATATACATGCGTCATGTTTCTCATTGCTAAGCTCGAGTGATGGTTTCCGAGATTCAATGCGAGTGGTAGTGATGGTAATAATGATTGAAAAAGAGATGTAAAAGTCCCCTCAAGAATGTTTTCAGGATTTATTGCATATTTAAGAGACACAATTTTTTTTGTGGGATCCTGTGCATGTTCTTTTGTGCTATTCATCGAAACCGCAGTTATGGGTTATGACAAGTGTGTGCGATATGCGATATACTTTTGTGTGGAATGAATGTCATTGGAATCCTAACACGAGGGGTTAGGTTCAGACAATGTTGTGAGTTTTAAATTGTTTAATTTTTGGTGCCCTCCTGAAATTTTTTTATTTGAGGCCGTCATTTGGTCACAACTTCCGTATTATTTCGCAACACACGTTGGACACTAGAAAATAGTGAATGACTTTTGTAAATTCGTCATAACTTCCAAGTGAAAACTTGGCGTCTTGTCACCGTACACATTTTTATTACTAAAACTACAAACCATTTGATTTCCATACATAAGCAAGCTCCTTCCTACTTGCAATGTTTTCCTAAAAGTCCTCTTCCTCATATAAACAGACCCAAGCTGAACACTCCATTCACATTCACTATTGTGTGAATCTTTTGTCTCTTCATTTTGTTCGCAAACTAAACACAATGAGACAAATAGATTTTTATTACCCTCCTTGCTGTCTTATGTGAATTACTATTGCTGTGCCTATATACACACCGTCTAATGCAGTAGCGTCGTCATAAAAAAGGCAAATGTAAATAGACACACCATACTAACTAACTAAACTGACTATGCGATCCGTTTTCCTTAGCTTCCCTTCTTGTAATCTCAGACTGAATATCGCAGTGCTCTTCATTACCATGCACATATCATCATACCCCTATACACCTAACTTATCATCACCGTTAAACCATAACTACTATACAAACGAACTAACTTACTATACTCTCACAATATGACTTGCTAAACGCACATTATTTTGTGTTCCCACAGGGAACCGATTTGCTTGTAGCTGTGACATTCTCTGGATCCAACGGCTTCTCAACGAAACCAGCAGCATGTACGTGAAGAACCACTTGCAGAAAACAACTTGCCACATGTTCCATAAACTTGGAGACGGCAAACAAGTGAGCAAGTTACCCAAAGGAGCCGTATCTTATGATACCAAAAATGTCACATTGGTTGCCAACACGCCGGAAGAGACGACAACATACAAGTACGATGGGGAGCGACATGTGATGGATTTAAAGGCACCAGAATTTGGATGCAATAGCAAAGAGGAGAAAATCAAGAAAGAGCCAGATCAAGTGAAAGATGAGAAAATATTTGATACTAACCACGAGGAAAACAAACACTCCCAAAGGGATACACAACCGGCACTCCAAGATGACTCTGCCGACTCTTTCTACACCCCAGTGAAGGATGGGAAGGGGAAACCAGAGGATCCCAAGTCTTTGGATGATAAAGACTACACTGGACATCATCATGACAGTCATACACTGGCTGACCAACATGCATCAACGGATTCCTCATCCAAACGATTGAAGCCTACCTCAACTGTCATGGGAGGGATGAGCATTTTTATTTTCCTATCCTCTAGTCTTTTTTATCGCGCCCTTACTGGTGTTCCTTGTGGTTCAACGCTCAGTTAGACTGTTTTTATGATCAAATTGCTCTGGTTAGGCATTATTATTACTATTATTGCATGCATTTATCTTTGTTACTTGGTTTGGAGAGGTTGGCATTGTCATGCCGTTGTGAGATTGAATGCCAACATGCAGTGTATGTTCGTTTCTTTATGAATTTGAAGTGTGAATATGTGAATTTTGAAAGTAAAGTATGTTTTTGCATGCTGGTTTAGTTAGTTTTATTTTGTTGTTAACAAACAATGCATAAGAGTGTAGCTATTTTTTGGATGAACATGTTGTAGCGATAGAAAATCTGTATTTCAGTTAGCATTAGAATACCCATTTATTTAGGACGGCTGGACGACGGGTACTGCCTTTGTGTTTACAAAATGTTGCATGTAAGATTCAATTTTTGTGTTATTTAATTTCCGTAATATGAATTTAAGTATTTAAATTCAAGTTGTTTTGTGTATACATACCTGGAAGAATTATAAATTTACTTGCTACTGTGATAGCAGTGAATCTAAGAGCAAATAATTTATCTGTCATGGGTTTTCAATGTTTTTTCGCCAGCCGGAGATAAGTTGGGAAAGTTGTGTTATTATTCTTTATAGAGTAAGGGCGAGTGCGAAACCATTTAGGGTAGAGAAATGACTTGTAACCAAGGAAAAACCTATGAAAAGCATCTATCGGGGGCATTAAATATGTACATGCTGGGCCTCATATTGTGGCCTCAATTGGACTTTCTTTTGTGTAATACACGGTTGCATGTTGAGTTAAGAAAGGTTTGTATAGAGGGCACTACTAAGTATTGGTACGTGGTTGTAAACGCTAACGTGACACTGGAAAAAGAATCCCTATTTTTCTGGAATTAGTTGTCGTGTGATGAACTTATCATTTGATTTCATTTTTAAAAACTTGATCTTCTCTACTTGTGAGCTTGAGTGTAGACTAGATTTGCACAGCTTCTCAAATAAATATGTATTCTGCAGTGCTTATATGATATGACTGTATAAGAATGAGAAGTTGGGACTGATTTTCTTATTTCTTCTAACTAGCTTGATTTAACTTTATTATGAATTATTGAGTAAATGTTTGGCTGTCTGTGTTTTCAGATGAATTAAAAGTTGATCACTTCAATTGTGCTTCAAAGGCTTTACTTTTAAAAATATGATGATAGTTTAAATTATATTGTTTCTTCTTACATGATGGTCAACAGAAGAGAAATATTGTGAAATTTTTATTTTGCGCTTTAATTTGTTGGAACTATGTATATAAATAATGTTTAGTAATGGAAATACGTATATAATGTACACTTATAGTAGTAGCAGCGCTAGTGCCTCAATAAGGATCATAATTAGAATCATATTGATTTCTGCTTTAAAAAGTTATTATTATTACCATATAGTCTTGTAATCTTTGAAAGACTGGTACATATGTAAAATAATATCCAGTTCTTTATAGTTATTATCGAGTAACCAGTCAGAAAAAATATTTTCCGTGCGCTGCCAGAGGTTTAAATTCTCAGGATGGACTTAAAGCTCCACCTACTGGATAATGGAACACATGAAGCGTCCATGAACCTCATTCAGATGTCTCAAGAACTTGCATTCTCCAGACTCTAGGTTTGTGAAATTCCATCAAATAAATACATATTGAACTTCTGATGCTGAACAAAAAATGTTTTAATGATTTGGTATTAGTTTACCAAAATTTCAATTGGAGATTAATTTATAACAACGTGTTATAAGACGTGGCTGTCTTTCCCCTTATCTGACCGTGTTCACATAAATAACAACATGTTATAACATTGTCAAAAATGGAAGTACCTGCTGATTGTAGCAGCATATAAATATTTTTATCAAGATTATTGTAATGTTGGCAGACCTCAATTTTTTTTGCAAATTAAACTCCACTATTATGCAGAACTAGAAGTTAATATAGCAATGTGATAACGCTTCTTTACTTACATCTATTAGTTAGTTTGTAGTATCATAAAAGATAAATAAATCATGTGGTTGTAAATTTACTTCTTTATGACATTTTTCAGCTTCTCGTTTTATTTTCATGGTTAGTTTAAGACGCAAATGTGTATTAGTTTTAATTTCTAACCACAGATCGAGACTACAAGCCTTTTGTTTGGCTATGGCAAAACTATGAATTTTAAACTCTAAGACTCATTATTCGGAATAAGTTGTTAGTTGAGCAAAAAAAACATACATAATGCTTCCAAAGATGACTATCATCCCATGTTGAAACCAAACATTCTACTAACCATAAAGTATAGAACAATCTAAATATTAATTCAGAGTCCCCACCCTCCCGTTAACAATTTGTAAACAATGAATTTTCAACTTCAGTTTTACTGCGAATAAAAGCAAGCAAACCCGTACTTACCCGTTTTCGAATACAAATCATCTGCTCATCAGTTATGACCACACAATTAAATGCACATCGGGTCTGTGAATTATAAATGCATTTTGTCAAATACGAAAAACTTCTGATAAAAAATTTAGCCCCATCTATCAAAAAAATTATGACAAAAAGCGTATGCAGGTTTGGTCGATCATACAACTTGTACTCATAGGCAACGTGTTGTGTATAATACATTTATTTTTCAGGTTCAACAATTGTGCGAATGATTGCACTGAACAAATCCTTCCATATCGGATTTCCCAAGAAAATTCACACATTTGTGTATGACAAGAACGCCGCTCATGAATAAATAAACAGACAGGCTGTCTTTTTTTGTCAACATGCTGAACAGTTGCATGTTACCTGGTCCAAGTTTGTTGTCCTACTAATCCATATTATTCCGACTCGTTCATCAGTTATTCCTATCGCTGATGTGTGAATGATGTTACGGATATCTTCACATTATACAATATTCAAAGGTTTACCGTTTTTATATTATTTTCGAGAATCCTGAATCCGCGAATCGTAATATCGATATCGATGATATTGCTGGCCGCAACTATAGTTATCCTATGCATTGACGTTGGTGAGGTTGGGAACGAGAAGTTGCATTAAATAAATACACAGAAATCAATAATAAGGTACTTCCATTTTATTTTCTCTTGTTCATTGAATGCAGTGTGGCCCGTCGTGATTCATCGTGAATTAAGCCGGTTTGCATCTTTGACGTGACTGAATTTGAGTTTTATTTTGCAATGGAAACAGTGTAGCATAGGGTTCAATTTGGTTGGAGTATTTCACAATCTTATATCGCTAAAATAGCGTCTAAAAACGTACCTTGGGGAGAGTTAATCGTCATGTCTACACCATCCGGAGAGATATAGTTAAAAGTTGGATCGTTCAAAAGCAGTGATGATCAGTACATGTGTAGTTTTATGGACGTTCGCAGCAATAATTCATGGTCAAAACGGTGAAACAAACTGGAAGATTCAGCTTTCATTGGTTTCTCGTTCCCGAGATTCACAACCGTTGCCAAAAATAATACCAGAGTATCGGTTTTTAGCCAAGATTAATGGAGATGATTGTGATTCACGTGGCTTGAACGGTGAAACTAATGATGGCAGCAGTGCACAGACATTCACTGATGACTACGTTTGGATGGACCCACATTTACGGGACATGGCAAAGTCTTGTTTTGCGTCCGTTTGGGATGCTGACGTTCCAATGTATACCCAATTCATTCAAGACTATTGTTCCTTAAAGAAATGGGTTAACGTGTTTTTGTTAGTTCCAGAAAATTATATATCATTTTGCAACTGCGTCAGACTTATACTTATGGAGTTTTCGATCACGTGTGTGTATAAATTACCTGATGAAAATAAGATTACCAAAATGCCAATAATTTCCTTGCAGTTTTTAGCAGAGCCTGGTTTAAATTTATCATTGTATTCCAAAATTTTGAGTGATAATGAGCTAAGGGTTCAGCTTTTAATAGTCGGTAGTGGAAAAAAGAATTTAGGTTCCCACGATTCAATCGGTTTGAGACAGACAAACTACAAATGGACTTGGGTAACTGTGAATCCACAATGTATGAACCACTTGCAAATTTTTGATGTCTTTGGAATCGCTACGGCCAACCATCCCATTGTACATCAATTTGGATTCTGGTCACCAACTTTTGGCGTAAAATTTAATCCGGAGGATATAGTTGGGTTACAAAACTTTCAGCAAAGTATCATTCGCGTCACGACTGTTGCTGTAAGTAACTTTTGGATTTTACGAAGTCAGTTTTAGAATATTTACCTGTAAAAATGCATCTTTGCATTTGCCTGCCATCAAAGCATGTGTACAAATATAATTATACAGTCAATCAACACTGTCATCCCATGCATGAAATTGATAATTGAAATGTTAAAAATTAGGCTAGGAGCTCAAAAATGACCCGATTGAAAACAGTTTTTTTTTCACGCTTTTTCAACACTAACTCAGGTTTTTACTGAATTGTGTGCAGGCAGCGCCAGTCGTATACACGGAAAAAGTTTACCAAAATGGGAACAATGAACTTAAGGGTGAAGGGTACCTTCCGAATATGTTAGACTCTTTAAGTCGTCTATTAAATTTTAGGTAACAAAAAAAACTTAAAGTTAGGCAAAGTTAGTTAGTTAGTTAGTTTACACAAAAAATTGATTGCTTTTACAGATATCGATTAACTTCCCCGAGGGATAATGCCTTTGGATCTGTACTGAGTGATGGCAACTGGTCAGGAATGGTTGGTGAACTTCAAAGAAAGGTATATCATCTCTTATTAATTGAAGTTTTGCCATGTATCGCATCGTAATTTCCCCTATAACGTTTAATTGACAATTTAGGAAAGCGACATGGCATTAATGTCATTCAGCTACACAATAAGTAGAAGGCAGGTGATGGACTTCTCAACTCCCGTTGAATACAGCTATGTAAGTTCCATAACCATGCCATCTAGAATCTAGGTTTGAAACTACGCATTGTATCGTGGTCTATCCCACTAAATTGTTTAAGTTACTGAAAAATGTACACAGGTAGCATGGTCGACTGTATTTGCTATTGTGCTATTGAGCTTCTTTTTATTGTTTGGATGGCTTTGCGGTCACGACTTTTGATCCGGAGAGACTCTGAAAACACAGAAATCAAATGGGCCTCATTTCTGCGGCCATATGATTGGGACGTGTGGCTCGCAATTCCGGTGACCATATTTTTTGGAATGTTAACACTACTTGTGTGCATTACGTACAGTGGAATAGAGCAAAACCCAGCAGAACTTTCATGGATGTTATCTTGCTGTTTTTTATTGCAAGGTAAGCATTATGCTAACGTAATTGTATGGATTCATTTGCCAATTCAAGACAACTTTTATTTCGCAGGTCAAACTGAGCATACTTTCATGTCAAACGGGCCATGCCGTATTACTTTAGGAACTTTTTGGCTTTTGTCTATTTTTATATACTCATGCTACACTGCTCGTTTAACATCATTTTTGGCTGACAATTCTGAGCAGCTTCCTATCAAATCCTTGTCTGAAGCGGTGCGCAACACCAACTGGAAAGTTGGTGGCATGGGAGGATCTTCATTCATAGAAAAACTCAAGGTGTTTATCTCATTTTTAATCAGTTAGTAGTAGTTGAAAATTGATCTGATGAAATTCTGCGACTTTAAATTTTACAGGATTCTAGTTCCCCTGAGATGCAAAGTTTTTGGAAAAGGATACAGAATGATAAGTCGTCATTGGTGAATGGCTTTCGAGAAGGAATTGATAGAGTATTTACTGAACATTACATTTTCTTTACCAGTGATCTTGTTCCATCGTTTCTTATAAAAGGAAATTGCAGTTTTGGATGGGTCCCAGGTAAATATTTTCCAGGATTTGGATACATGGGATTTCAGAAAAATCTTCCGTATGGGCCTGTGATCTCAAACAAGTAATTTTTCGCTATATATTATGTAGCCAATAGCCAATGTATTGTTAAGTGTTTTAGTTTCAATAAATTACGGTTTCCATTGCGCATTTCAGGGTCGCCAGACTTCGTGAGACGGGACAAACGCGCCGATTTTTTTTAAAGTGGTGGGGAGCAAAATCTGCATGTGAAAACGTTTCAAAAGTTGGGTTTCTGCCTATGAGTTTGTACGAAACAGTGCCAGCATTTATCATACTGTCAGTTGGCATTTTAATCTCAGCTTTCATGATATTTTTGGAATGGAGTTCGCGCTAGCATTACGAGCTCGTCTGTTTTATGAACTAAGGAGACCCTGATTTTCAACATTGTTCATTTTTAGTTGAGATATTAGTCTTTTTTGCCCGTGCGGTGGAAATCGCATTGATTGACGTAGTAACTTTTAAAAAACTTTGTCACTGTTTTTTTAAAGTGTCCCGCACCTGGACCTTTTGAAATTGTTTGGGATTATTGGGATGCTGCCTTATACAAATACTAGGCATCACAAATATATAGAAACTCACGGGTCAGATTTTACATCGATTTTTATTCATGAGCTTCTCGCAATGAGCAAAGTGAAAACGTACAAAACTAAAACGTTCAATCATTGTCCGTCTTGAGTATTTCGAAAAATTATGATACATTTACAAGCTCTTTGATTGATTGATCTTTACATTAACTGACAGAAGACAGAAGCAAACGGGAAAAACAATTTTGTTACTCATAAAATTCACCCAGAAATGTTAAGCAATTTCGAAATAAATAAAAAGGCTGATTGAAATTAACAACCCCTTGCATATGAAATTAAAACTGATAACGCCCAATTATGCTTTTGAGGACCACTTAAAACTTGTTAGCCAGCTTGATAATCACAACGTAAGTTTCACTGGGTAGTTTTAGAGACCATAAAAGCCACACGATTCCAACATCACACTTATAATCTTATTATAAAACATAAAGCACATGTACGTTTAATTTAATCACTATCAAATCAGAGAATTCAGCACTCAAAAGACTTTTTCAGTACCGTTAAACTAATGATAATGAAAAGCCAATATTTAACTACACCCATCTCATAATGAGTAAAATAACTCATGTATCAATATGATACAGAGTCAGGGGAGTCGTTTCCATCGTCATCGTCCTCCTCATCCACCTCCACTTCCTCGCACTCCGACGACACCGCTGATTCTAAATCGGTATCAGTTTCACTATCGGAATTTAAATCTTCAATTATTTTGGGTCTGTCTGAGTTCTTCCGAAAACGGCGTCTCATTTTCACAGCCTGACAGCAGTCTAAAACCGCGTGGATAACGTTTTCATCAGGCTTACTGTAAAAGCCCACATTAGTTTCATCTCCAGGTGAATATTGACGCGGCGCTGGTGACGTACTATCTAAAAGGGACTCGGAAAATTCTTTTTTCACCAAACTGTCCGTAGTAATAATATCGACAAACGACAGTTGTCGGACACCTTGTTGTCTACGATAAAACTGTGAATATTCTCTATCCAGTTTTTCTTTACTTCGCTTTTCTTCTTCTGCTCGTGCCTTTTGTATGGAGTCGTCTAAATTGCTTTCTGATCGAACCACACAATGAAAAAGGCAAATAGTTACATTGTATCCACAGCCAAACAAATAAAAATAATTTTACACCTAATTTTAATTTCATTAAACTAGGCGTTACATACCTCGGCGGTTTTTGTGTGGTATCTCGGGGAAACTACTGCAAGAGAAAATGAAGCAAGATATATAATCAACCATTCAAATCACACATTTACAAGAAACAACAATATAATCAACGTACGAATTATAGTCACATACGTAAGGGTACGAGGTGGGTAATACTGTAAACTGGGTAATGGGAAATACCGCAGTAAATAATGGGTCTAAAACCTGGAGATGAGTGGGTCTATGTGAATTATTGGGAGATATATAGTTTTACAAAGTATCTCCCATAAATCCCACGGTGGCGACGGTGCTCCATTTTTTCTCCTACAGTGGATGATTCACATCACGATGAGAATGCAAAGTTACAAAGTTGTGCTTTCAAGCTTATTTTTGGCAGCCTTTATTTTTTCGCTTATTGTCTGGCAAATACCAAAGTAAAACTTGAACGCAAAAACTCGAAATATAATCAAATACTTTCTAAATTCAAATATTTAGATAGTTTTCATTATTAATTCTAAATTGCACTGAAATGATGATGAATCTACTTTCTTTTAATTTTTTCATTTCGTATACGTCTAAAAATGCTCTAGAAATGTAAGAGAGTAAATATAACTCAACTGGAGATCCTACTCAAAGTCTTTTTAAAGCGAGAAAAAAATTCAATCAAATTAATGTTCCGTTAACAGCATTCATATTGAAGCAATCTAGCCTGCTGTGCCAGTTTATGGTTTGATCAAGGCACATCAAATCCCGTGGTTCCCATTACACACAATAACTCACAGTATTTCTCATTGCCCCGGTTTTTGGCAAAAAATTTGTGCATTAACTTACATTGTGTCATACACAAAAAATGGGGATTTTTCCGTCACTCTTGTTGCCGCTTTCACTACGAATTCAGTTAGATTACTCATTATATTATCAAACCGGAGAGACTTGATTATCTGAAACCAATGAAATAAAAACTCAGTTAATACGCTCTATGATCCAGATTCCTTTATTTACACCTTTAACTTACAAACGGTTGAAACCAGCGAGGGAGATAGTTTACGTATCGCCGGTTCTGCTCAAAACGATCGTCTATCAACAAGACTGCACCCCAATCGTTGCTATGTCTAATGCATCTTCCCAACGCCTGATTTATAGCACTGTGGGAAAAAAGGCTACCGTTAACCTCGAATACTAGTTGTCAGTCATAGACTATGAACTTAAAATTAACTCTAGAATTTGTTCATTAATATTTAACATACCGGAAGGCCTGTATTTCATACCACTCATGGCCATTCAAAAGACCATCACTAACGTGCGCACGATTGTATTCCCTTTTTAAAGACACCTGCAAATCTTTAAAAGCGGGAAACGGGATCCCAACCTGAAAGCCAATAGAGCAGCCATCAAGCAGAAATCAAACATAGAACCACTCACTTAAACACCACCAATGTCCATAAGTTCGAAAAATTATAATATCATTCACATACACACATAACCAGCCGGGCATTCTTATCAGAAAAGTCCATTCCTTCGCTAGCTTTACCGCGACAGACGGCAAATAATATGGCTCCATTAATTCCAACCGCCGGCTGAAAACAGTAATGCGAAAGAATATTAGTAATTACTTAAGAATCATTGGAAACAATATTCGTAACACTTTGTTACAATATTGCGTGGACTGCTGGGGAGCGTGTCAATGAAAGCCGTGTACTCGTCCATCATTTTTTCACAAGCCGAATCATCTTTTGTTTCTACAAACACACGTTTGCGGCTCTTGATAAACTGCATTACGTTTGTATTTTCCCATCTGACAAATTACCATATAGCTGTTTATTTAACTCTTAACAATTTTCATTAAGCAAGTGAGAATATACAAGACTTTAAAAAAATACCTTTCAATCATTTTTGCCAAAGCTCGATAAGAAGAAAAGAAACATAAAATTCCATAAGGAACGATATCGCAAATCTCTCGAATAATATGCGAGATTTCATCCATATATGTGAAGGTTTCGGCATTTTTAAAACTGCCATTTAATGAGAGCTGTCTCGGGCCCACACCAACAAAAAAAGCCCGGAACTATAACATGACACAGAAAAATGCATAAGTACCATTTTACTTTAAGACCATCGCTTAGAGGCTAGCTAATTTTAAAAATTAATGCTACAAATTACTAACCTGGTCGTGCGTGATGACATGCCGGGCCTCCAACTTGATGGGAAATTTAGTACCTAGCTCAGATTCAAAGGATGTCAGAGGACTCAAAGTCCCAGAAGTTAAAATTACGCTATGGGCCAATTGAACAACCTCCTAAGATTACAAAACTCAACGTTAGCATGTCCCACAGCAATGATATAGAAACAATTTTCTTTTCAACTGTAAAGAGTTTTTCAATCAATCAATAATCAATACATGAAAACTTACACGAAAAGTCACAGCCGGATTAAGGCACCAGGCATGAATCATCGTATTATATTTGTTATAACTTGTTCGTTGAGTCTTAATTTCCCTTCGGATTGCGATTCTGAAGTCGTCTCGAAATTTACCTTCTTCCTCAGTAAGATATGTAAAGAGTCGGAAGAAATCTTCGATAGCTTTGCAAGCCGCAATACCAAGAACAACAACATCTTTTTCGAATCTGTTACCTCGCTCCTTTTTTGCCCCTAAACTCATATCTCTAGCATGCATCATGTCAGCATAGGCACCCTAAAAAACGGAAAATATTGGCTGATTAGCTGGTTTCATACTATTTCCTAATATTTCATAAAATAAACTCGAGTTTCAAAATTACCTGGAGTTCAGTAATTTTAGCTGCCGTGAGACCAGCATTTGCCATTAGAGCGAGGAACTGGGTTCCAGTGAAGCATACTCCATTTTCACTCTCGTCAAATGCGAAATGAAGTTTTTCGGCTTTCTCAAGGCTTTCAACCCAATTCGACACGATTTGTATGAAACCGCTCTGCAAAAAATCACACAATTTTAGAAGCAAACTTTTAGCTAACGGGATTTCATTAAATTCATGAAACGTAAAACCAAAAACATTATCTAAATCATGAATTTAAATAATCATAAGCATACTACTATTACAAAGTATCCCCTGAAAAAAAAATCCAATTAGTAGTTTTCGTTACAAAGACACAGGGAAATAGGGAATTCTGTCAACTAATACTATAAATTATGCCACCCCACGACTCTAAAGTACTATAGAGTGAGTGTAAAGAACAAAAAGCTCAAAATCATTGTCAATAGCAACTAGCAACAGTACAACATGGTGGAGCACACATTATAATACACAGTCTGCCAACACAAGTAGGGAGGGCCACATTGGTGAATAAAGTGAAAAGAGGGGAGAAATGATAAGCCCTATAATAAAATGACGGATATGTGAGTCATCAGTTTTATACATTCTTTGATCTTCATTTCAAATAGAGCCCTAAAAGCCACCCTTTTCATTTCCCTCAATTACTAACCATAGGCCATACTTTAGATCGGCAGCTAAGTAATTGTACACATGTCATTTTGATAGCAATACATCCCGAGAGATGCTAACAATCTAAAATGCGCATCTGTTTTTGACGGATGAGTCTTAATATATTCTATCAACTTACACTGAATGGAAACTTAGGAACACAACAAAAAATATGAAAAATAATTACCAACTCATTAATCTGAGTTTTTCCCAGCGGATTCATTTTGGCTACCTTAGCACATTCCGACATAATATGTTGCAATTGTTCAAAGCTGCAGCTTAAGCCTGCAGCTTCTCTACAAGCGTCTTCAATGTTGTGTCCTGCAAACATTGTATTGCACATTGATGAGTTCTACATAAAATAAAATATGCCAAGCAATACAATTATAATTATAGCCAGCTAAAGTTTAAAATACCTTCATCGAAGATAATAATATGACCCCTCAGATCAATGTCCATCTGCAAGGAGATAAATTCAACAATAAAAGCAAAAGCCCAGTATGGATCAAAACGACAATAAATGATACAAAAGATAAAAATATATAATCCTACCGTCTTCCTAATTTTAGGATCCACAATATAGTTGTATGGGCAAAAGATTAAGTCAGCTGCGACCATCAAATATCGCGATGCATAGTACGGGCAAGCCTTCGTCTACGTTACATTGAGAATTGAGAAGAAACTATACAATCACCGTATTCATAATGCTATGTAATCAACTATATCGCCAATTAAAATTATTTAAAATAAAAAACATACCGCGACTCCAGCTTTGACAAAATCCTCTATATCATACCCTGGTCTGACACCGGCGTGCACGAGTCCATCAAATGTGCCCAATCGTTTTGCATTTGAATGCCATCCACATCCAGTCCCCTGTTGAAAATATATACATTATGATGCAAAAGTCGTGTGGAAATTAATAATGGAGCAGTAAACTATCATACTTACCACTCCAATGGAGGCATCCCGTAAAAGCTCAGCACAAGCCTCGTTCTTATTAGGCAAATCCTTAATCAATGGGTTCACACATGCAACATTACGACTTGAAAGAATCGCCATCCTGAAAAATTGAGATAAATAAGTTACTTAATAATAAGCCGTAAGAAATTAAAGCCACCAGCTCCACAGAAACGGGGTTCCAAAAACAAAAAATGCGCGATACGCTAAGAAACTACATTTATACGCTCGTTACATCCCATTTCCCATTTCCATCGAAATCCTTATTCTTATAGAGCAGCCTTCTATTAAGCATTGCGTTGACATCACATATTGACTCAATATACTTTCCGTTCCAGATAATGACAAATTAAAAATCCCATGGTATATAAAAAAGGACATGCACAAAACTACCAAAAGCAAACAAAAGATTACTAGAAGCAACTAACATTACAATTCTAAACTTTCTACTTTCCAAATTCCTACCTAAATTACATCATATGAACAAATCCCAATATCAGGAATAGAATAAAATCTCATCATCTGGTATGTATACACACATTGATGCTGCTGGAGTCAATTGTTGTACATTACAATGCATTGTGTGCTCCCAAAAACTAATCATACCCGGCTAAGGGACAAACGCCTATAAAAGTGTTGCTCAATGACAACCGAAGACTATAACTACACACATGTGAATTACATGAATCCACAAGACTATAGAATGACTACATACGGAGTCTATTACTTATTCCCTCCACACACGTGTCGTTTCAGAGCACTATTAAAACTAATCCAACTGAGAGAAATCAGTAGAGTGAAAAATCCTGGCACAGAAAGGGGGAGCATGTCTAGAAAGCAATCCCTACTAATAATACCCTTCTGATACGATGAGAGAGGGGAAAAAGAAAGTGGAACTGTAAATTCTGAATTTAATTCTCCGACTCCACTTTCCGTCCCACACGCATCAAAATATTAATTGTGTCCAATACTGTCCATTTCCATTAGTTAGACAAAGAGTCCAAGAACCAATAGCTCTATCACTGCCTAAATAAAGACAAGTTTTTTATCACACAAAATTCAATATAATAGCTTCAAACTATACACTAGTTTCCCAAATAATTGCATAAGCTTGAGCACAGAGCGTGACAGACTATGTGCTGTTAATGCTGTACTAGCCGGGCCCACTGGCCTATGGCCAGACTCACTCTACGAGTAAAAACTCTACCTTACCAAATTTTCAATGATCCAAAAATTTACTGACATATGGCAAGTTTCTAGAATGTGATAAAGCGACGACTTAAATTTTTTTTAAATATTTGTTCTTTTGCTTTATCACATTCT
>Ga0210040_10005430_pt1 | contig 16240 bp, 6 predicted proteins | sample CryGeyCG12114_NA_FD_185462 | JGI IMG/M metagenome (GOLD analysis project Ga0210040, IMG submission 185462) | Groundwater microbial communities from aquifer - Crystal Geyser CG19_WC_8/21/14_NA (SPAdes) (version 2) | ecosystem: Environmental > Aquatic > Deep subsurface > Groundwater | place: USA... | reverse complement strand
TATACCTTTTTAAGCTTGCTGCTTACAAACTTTTAGCTTTCCTCAATACTTATTATTAAAATTAAAATTACAGCTTTTTAAATACCTGCTTTTAGCATTTTACCATACTTGCCTCGCCCTTTTCCTCATCGCTGTTACTTCTGAACTTCATAATACCCACTGAATAAATTTATCTACGTGACATTGGTACTACCAACTTTAACTCTATTCTCTTTTTGTAAATTAAAATCACTAATTTTTAAAAATATTTTTTGAGGTAACACAAAATAGTGCATATTAAAATATTAATATTCAAATATATTAATCGTTTAATATTAAAGTCCGTTTAGAATAGCACCAGCTATTTTTATAACTAAATAATTTTACTTCTCTTTCATTAATTCAGAAAAAAAGTACAAAAATCATATTTTAACTAATTTAACTTTTACTATTTTTTTTTAGATTCTAATACTATATAGTATTAAATTAATTTTTTATTTAAATATAATCTCTTACCTTGTACCCGTATTAATAGAATAGTTAAAATTATTCCCAAATGTATTCCATTAAGTTGGCTTTAAGCTTAGATAAAATTTCTACTCAGTACTTTACTGTTAAAAGTACCGCCAGCTTTCATTTACTGGAAATTGATTATCTGAATCTACCTGCTTTCCCTCCAAACTATACAAATTTTTCTGTATGAAATGATAGAACCTGAAAGTACCCGCCAACAATTATATCTGAATATCCTGACCTAAAAACTACCTGACAGCAACTTACTAATCTAATACCGCTGCCAACGATTTAAACAGAAATAACAACCCTAATTCTCAAGCTTTAACCCTACTAAAATGAATAAAATTTTTACCCAACTGACGTATGAAAGTATCCCCGTCCGATGTAACTTGGCTTTAACAACTACTTTGTTTTTTTTAATGTTGCTGTTGCAGGTGAATACTGTTTGGGCGCAAACAACTCCAACAACTACAATTCCACCGTCAACAACTCCTACTTCAAATCCTAGTATCTGTGTAGGTTCAAGTGTTACTTTTACTTCGTCTTATAACAACTCTGGCAATAATAATTTTGCTCCTAAAAGCTTAGTTTGGCAATATAGTTCTAATAACGGTACATCATGGTCAACAATAAACGCAACTAATGCTCCTGTAAGCGGTACTATCGTAAATAATCCTGCAGATTTTAGTAGTAATACCGTAACTACTACTTTAACTTTAACGGGTATTCCTACTAGCTATAGTGGGCAGTACAGAGTTGTTTATACTACTACGAACAACTCAACTCGTATAACACCAAGCCCAGCAACCTTAACGGTAAATGCTTTACCTAAAGCCACTATTACAACTACTACTCCTTTAACTTTCTGTTCGGAAGGTTCAGTTGTTTTAAGTGCTAATACTGGTACGGGCTTTACTTATCAATGGCGTAAGGATAATAATCCTGCTCCCGGTGCTAATACAGGAGCTACTTATTCGGCCATTGAATCGGGGAGCTACCAGGTTATTGTCACTAGCAACGGCTGTTCAACTACATCAACAGCCATTGTTGTAAACGAACTTCAAACACCAACTGCTACTATAGCCCCTCCAACTACCCCAACCACTTTTTGTGAAGGAGGAGCAATCCAGTTGTCAGCCATAGCTTCTCCAGCTACGGCTCCTGCACCCGGCAGCTATAGCTATACCTGGTATAAAGGTGCCACCGCTATTCCGGGTGCCACTGATGCCACTTACAGTGCTTTTGAAACAGGCAGCTATTCGGTGGTTATCACTAACAGAGTAATCATTAATAACACCACCTTTGCTTGCTCTAGCCCGGCCTCCTCACCGGTTGCTGTTACGGTTAACCCTAACCCAAAAGCTAGTATTTCTTACAATACTCCGTTAACTTTCTGTTCGGAAGGCTCAGTTCTTTTAAGTGCTAACACTGGTACGGGCTTTACCTATGAGTGGCGTAAGGATAACAATCCTGCCCCTGGAGCTAATTCAGGAGATACTTATTCGGCTACTGAGTCGGGTAGTTACCAGGTTATTGTTACGAGCAATACGTGCTCTATTACATCGGCAGCCGTAGTAGTAAACGAAATTAAGACACCGGCCGCTAGTATTACTACTACTACCCCAACCTCTTTTTGTACTGGTGGTTCCGTGCTACTATCCGCAACAGCTGATCCGGCTACGGCTCCTGCATCCGGTGTTTACAGCTACACCTGGTATAACGGCACCTCTATTATATCCGACGCAACTGGTGCCACTTTCCTGGCCGAGAAATCCGGCAATTATTCAGTGGTCATCACCAATACTACAGGTGCTGTTGCTTGTCCCAGCCCGGCTTCTGAACCGGTTGCCGTAACAGTTAACCCTTTCCCTACCGCTACTATAACGGCTCCTAATGGTACCAGTAGCTGCCCAGGTACTTCTGTTCTATTACGGGTTGAACCGGTTGAAGGTGCTACTTATGCCTGGCTATTAAATAATGATCCTATTGCGAATGCGAATGGTACAGAGTATAGTGCTTCGAGCACCGGTAACTATAGTGTTCAGGTTACCACCAATGGTTGTACTAAAACTTCTGCTGATGCAATTGCCGTTACTATTTTATCTCCTGCTACCGTTATAGCCGAAGGACCTACTGCTTCTTTCTGCGCAGGTAATCCTATTACTTTACATGCTGTAACTGGTATTGGTTACACTTATCAATGGATTAAAAATGGCATACCTGTACTGGTAACAGATGGAGGTAATAGTGCGAACCTGACGGTTAATGAAGTTGGAGATTACCAGGTAACCGTAACCATTATTGGTGCTAATAACTGTATAACAGTTTCTGATATTACCAGGGTAACCCAAACTCCTGCTATTGTTAATAACACAATTACAGCCCCTGCAACTACCACCATTTGTGCTAATACTTCTCCCGGAATCATTGCGGGCGGTATACCAGGCCCAAGCGGTGGTAATGGTACAACCTATGCCTACCAATGGGAGCGTAGCGAAGATGACGGTGCCACTTTTAATATAATCAATTTAGCTACCGACCCAAGTTATACTCCTGGCGAGTTAACCACCACAACTATTTTCCGCCGGGTAGTTACTTCTGAATGTTCCAGTATAAGTAATACGGTTACCATAATAGTAAATCCGGTTATTGTGGGCAATACTATTACGGCCCCTCAGATTACTACTATCTGCGCCGGTACCGCCCCGGCAACCATAACCGGCGTTGAACCTACCGGAGGCAATGGAACCTCCTATACTTACCAGTGGGAAAGCCGCATTGAAGGCGAATTATTCACTGCACTTACGGGTGCTACTAACCCGGACTACTCTCCCGGTAATTTGACCGAAACTACCTGGTTCCGCCGGGTAACTTCGTCGGGCGCCTGTACAAATGATGTAAGCAATGAAGTGCAGATTATTGTTAACCCATTACCTACCGCTAGCGCTGGCCCAGCTCAGGTACTGTGTTCTGCCGCCAGCGGTACTACTTTCTTTACATTAGGTGGTACCGGTGCTAACGCTACTTATCAGTGGGCGCAAGTAGGTCAGAGCGGAACCGCTTCGGCTACTATTCTGAACTCAAATTTACTGAACTCAGGTGTGAATGTAACGGGTACTGGTTCGGTTACCCTGCAACTGACGGCTACAAGCAACACCACACCAGCTTGTGGTGACCCAATAATTTCTACCGTAGTATTAACCGTTAACCCTTCGCCAATTGCTAATGCGGGTGCCGACCAGGCGGCTTGCTTTACTACTAATGGCACTGCCTTTACGCTTGCGGGTCAGGGTAGCAACGGTACTTTCTTATGGACTCAAGTTAGTCAAACGGGAACGGCTACCGCTACTTTCGCTGATGCTACTTCTCTCACTTCGGGTGTTAGTGTAACCGGTACAGGTACCGTAACCCTGCGTTTAACTACTTCCAGCAATACCAACCCGCTTTGTGGCACGGCTACCGATGATGTAATTTTAACGGTTAACCCACTGCCTACCGCTAGTGCTGGACCAGCTCAGGTGCTGTGTTCTGCCGTTAACGGCCCTACTTTCTTTACTTTGGCTGGTACCGGTGCCAACGCTACTTATCAATGGACACAAGCAGGTCAGAGCGGAACCGCTTCGGCTACTATTCTGAACCCAACTTTGCTGAACTCAGGTGTGAATGTAACGGGTACTGGTTCGGTTACCCTGCAACTGACGGCTACCAGCAACACCACACCAGCTTGTGGTGACCCAATAATTTCTACCGTAGTATTAACCGTTAACCCTTCGCCAATTGCTAATGCGGGTGCCGACCAGGCGGCTTGCTTTACTACTAATGGCACTGCCTTTACGCTTGCGGGTCAGGGTAGCAACGGTACTTTCTTATGGGAGCAGATAAGCACCACCGGAACCGCTACCGCTACTTTCGCTGATGCTACTTCTCTCACTTCTGGTGTTAGTATAACCGGTACAGGTACCGTAACCCTGCGTTTGACTACTTCCAGCAATACCAACCCTACCTGTAATACGGCAGCGGCTGAGGTGACATTAACGGTTAATCCAACTCCAATCGCAATTGCTGGCCCGGCTCAAACTTTATGTGCTACCCCTAATGGTACGGTCTTTACCCTGGCCGGTGTAGCTGAAAATGGTACTTCTGCATGGCTGCAAACTAACCGCACCGGAACAGCTACTGCTACATTTGCTGATCCAAACTCTCCTACTTCAGCTGTTACGGTAACAGGAACGGGCACGGTAACTCTGCAACTGACTACTACCAGCAATGCCAGCCCCGCTTGTACGCCGGCTGCTACTGATATTGTAGTTTTGACCGTGAACCCAACTCCGATTGCCAATGCAGGTTTGGATCAAACTTTATGTGCTACCCCTAACGGTACGGCCTTTACCCTGGCCGGTGTAGCTGAAAATGGTACTTCTGCATGGCTGCAAACTAACAGCACCGGAACAGCTACTGCTACGTTTGCTGATCCAAACTCTCCTACTTCAGCTGTTACGGTAACAGGAACGGGTACGGTAACCCTGCAACTGACTACTACCAGCAATGCCAGCCCTGTTTGTAAGCCGGCTGCTACTGATATTGTAGTTCTGACTGTGAATTCAACTCCTGTAGCTTCTTTTACCGGTTTAACTAACGGACAAATTGTATATACCGGTGGTGGTAATATTACGCTTAATTCTTCTCCAGCCGGAGGCTTTTTCACAATAAATGGAGTTCAGACAACTAGTACTACTTTTAATCCTTGTACCAGAGGCCCGGGAAACTATACCATTACTTATACTGCCACTATTGGTACTTGTAGTAATAGCACAACTCCCATAACAGTAACTGTTAGGGAATCAACTTACTCCATTATTGTTATATCAAATCCAAAGCCATTCTGTAGAGGGGTAAATGTTGGCCATACCGCTTATGTTTACAGAGATGCCGTAATTGAGTATCCTTATTTGGTAAATGCCCAAGGCCAGCCCGTAAGAGTAGATGGTGTTACCCTGGTAGGTCCAAATGAACTACCTGTAGCCAATCAGAATTTCTCCAAAACCCAGGGAGCTACTCAGGCGGTAAAAGATAATGCTTTCCGGTTCTTCGACCCCATTGTAATTAGTGGAACACTTGTGACCAGTGGAATTACTTACCAATGGACTAAAAATCAGGCAAATGAAATAGGTTCGGATGGACAGGTATTTGGCAATGCCGGTTTATCTTCTCTAGAATATTATGCTGCATACGTTTCGGTTAGTTCATCCAACGCTTGTGGTCCTAATATAACAAACCGTCTTTCTACTAGAGCTTATACCGGAGCCTTACCTGACTATGAAATTGTATTGAGTATTGCGCCCAATCCAATATGCCCGGGTGCATCGGTAACGCTTACTGCCACGTTAGATCCACAATTTCAATACTGGGCTAACAGCAACTTGCGGGTAAACTGGGTAGTAACCAGAAATGGCACTGCTACCACGTTTGCCACTAGCGGTTACACTGGTACCAATAATTTAATCCAACTAACAACAACCGGCCCTGGCGGAGCTCTTGGAAATTTCCAAAATGGTGACCAGATATCTATTGTTTACTCTTCTGATATAGACCAGTTTTATGGAGCTAGTAAATGTGGTGGAGATATAGTTACAAATACAATAGCCATGAAAGTTGCCCTACCACAAGTTATAACGGGTGGTGCTTATTGTATTGGCTCTAATGGCTTTGCCATCAGAATGAATAGTTCCCAAACGGATATAATCTACGAACTTGTAAATGCCGTCGAAAAAGTGGTAGATTCACGACAAGGTACTGGCAGCACAATAACCTTTAATAATCAATTGGCAGGTAATTATAGCGTACGACCTGTTACTGCCAGCGGAACCTGCGAATCTTTTGGCTCTGTAACCATAACTGAAACACCATTACCACAGGCATTTGATGTTTCGGGTGGGGGTGCTTACTGTTCTGGAGCCAACCCGACAGGAGTAGCAGTTATCTTGAGTAACTCCCAAGCTGGTGTTAGTTATCAATTACAAAGAAATGGCACCAATGTAGGCTCCCCAGTAACCGGCACCGGTAACCTTATCACTTTTAATAACCAGACGGCTGGCACTTACACCATAGTTGCTACTACCATAGCAAACCAACCTGCAAGGGCTGGTGGATGTCCAAGAACCATGAATGGCAATGCCTTAATAACTACAACTCCCTTACCAACAGCTTATGATGTAACCGGCGCTGGTTACTATTGCTTCGGTGGAGAAGGTTTACCGGTAGGGTTATCTAACTCGCAGACTGGGGTAAACTATCAGTTAGTGCGGAACGGCGTAAATGTGCCAGATGCGGTTATAGAAGGTACTGGTGATGCTATCTCTTTTGGTATTCAAACAACCGGCACCTATACCATAGTTGCTACTACCATAGCAAACCAACCGGCAACGGCTGGTAACTGTCCACGACTCATGAATGGCAATGCCACTTTACTTATTACTCCACTACCAAATGTTTATAAAGTTACGGGTGGTGGTAACTATTGCTTCGGTGGAGAAGGTTTACCGGTAGGGTTATCTAACTCGCAGGTCGGGGTGGGCTATCAGTTGTTACGGAACGGCACCGAGCTCATTTCTTACTCTAGAGAAGGTACAGGTGGTCCAATCACATTTGGTAATCAAACTGCAGCGGGCACGTATACCATTGTTGCTTCTACACCTTTAACATCTATTTCTACTGCATGTCCACAAAATATGGAGGGCAGTGTCACAATAGATATAATCCCCTTACCAACTTTTATTACAACCTTACCTGCTAGTACCACATTATGCCGCGGAGATAATCCGACCTTTAGTGTACAGGCAACTGGTGCTAATATTGTCTTAAATTGGTACAAAGGAACCTCCACTACACCAATTACGCAAGGTGTTACTACCAGTACTGATAATGGTACTACTACCAGCACATTGCAGTTACTTAATGTACAAGTAGCCGATGCAGGTGATTATTTCGTGCGAGTTTCTTCTAGTAGCTGTAATCCGCCCCAAACATCTGCAACCCGCGTAGTGGTGAATACCCCGATAGAATTAGCTGCTATTCAACCTGCTACTCTATGCGAAGGTTCGTCTACTTCCTTAGTTGCAGTAGTGACTGGTTCTGGTAATTTAACCTATCAATGGTTTAGAAAACTATCGGACGGCAGTTCACAAAAGTTAGACAATGCTACTTCCTCTACACTTAACCTTAATTCTGTTACTTTAGATCAGGATGGCACTTATTATTTAATGGTAAGTGGCGGAAATTGCGGCGATGCTTCTCGAACATCTAATGATGTTACTCTTAAAGTAAATCCAACAATAGCTAATTCAATAAGTAGACTTACAATTGAAGAACCAAATGAGTTGAAAGTTGGTGAACCAGCTGTTTACAAGGTTAAACCAAACGGTGGAATTACTACTTGGACTTACGAATGGATAATTTATTACAGTAACGGTGGTGATGAGAAAAGTTCAGAGACTAGTAATACTCTAACTATACCAAGTGCCCGCAAGGATATGATTGGTATTAGTGTTACTCAAATTGCTCCGGCAAATTTATGTGCATCTAAATCATCTTCTGTTATTGTGCAAGATTTAAATGTTCTTCCCGTAGAATTAATCTACCTGAAAGCGGATAAGCATGATAAAAATGTAGTAAAAGTAGAATGGGCAACTGCCATGGAGAAAGACAACAAAGGCTTCGAAGTACAAGTATCGCAGGATGCCAAAAACTACCGGACCCTAAGTTTTGTACCAACCCAGAATGGCAATACTTTACTTCGCCAGGTGTATACGTTCTACGACAAAGAATCTGGCAAAAAAGACACCCGCTACTACCGCTTAAAACAAATGGATATGAATGGAGACACGAAGTACTTCGGTCCGAAAGCTGTGAAAATGGATCAAATAGAAGAACCAACTTTAGCGGCCTATCCTAATCCATTTACGAGCGAAGTTAACCTGGAATTCACTGCGGAAGAAAGTGGCACCATGCTGGTGGAAGTAACCAGTGCCTTAGGCGCAAAAGTATACGAGAAAACGCTGAAAGTAGAAAAAGGCTTCCGGAAAGAAACTATCCAACTTTCTTCAAACCTGGCAAACGGCGTCTATATTATAACCACCCGCATGGGTGATAAAACCAATCACATCCGACTGATGAAACAACTTTAAGCTTTATTAGGGTTAAAGCTGAAAGGGGCAGGTATTTTACCTGCTCTTTTTTTTGCCCTTCACTTTCTAAGGGTATATATTCTGGTCTAAAAATATGATCAGAGACAAAAATTAAAAACCTTTACCAAGGTAATTAAACAATTATCTTTTTACCGGGGAAAAATAACGTGTAAGCAAAAAAATCTATTACGGGAATTCTAAGTTACTACTATTAAGAGGTAAAAACTTAGATAGAAAAAGAAAGAAGGGTATACTGCAGGGTTAGCTTATAAGCCTTTATCTCGACTTTAATTTTTAAGAAATCAATAATATCAATACAGGACATTTTAGGCTATTTTTAAATTTTATTATTGGATATAAGGTTAATTTTATGACATGTAAAACTTAAAAAGGCCTTTACTGAATTTTTAGGGCTACTTTTTCTAAATATTATAAATGCTAAAGTTGAGCTTAGTAGTTCTTACTAAATTTGACTCTGCAATAGATGCATTTTTTTGGTTAATACTTTTAATCTTAACATGTGGTCTAACTTTACCGAGGTATTAAGTAGTAAATTATATTTAATCGACGTTTTTAATTTGATAATTATCTGACTTTCAAAATAATAACTAACACCTAATTCCTAACTACTACTTATATTGTTTAAATTTTAAAATTAATTTAATTTACATTTTAAATAATAGATAGAAATGTTTTAAATTTCTACCTATTGAATATAAAATCAGGATAAACCCACTTTATTTATTAGTACGGTTAACCTGATTTAACGTAAATTGTATGCTTCATAACTTAATTCTTGGTATTATTGATAATTATAAGTATGCTGATATTGCTCCTTTTATTGATTCTTTGGCTAAAATCAACTTTGTTGGCAAGGTCTGCTTTTTTGCCGGGCCCAATTTAAATGAAGATGTAATTCCTAATTTGCTAAAAAAAAATATTGATGTGATTCGTTATCATAACAAATTTCCATATATTGATAACCCACACCAAAATAACTTCCAAAGTCTTCCCCAGCCAATTCACATATATAATTTTAGGCATTATATTTACTATAATTACATCTTACATCAGGAAAAAGAACTTAAAAATGTTCTTCTTACTGATATTAGAGATGTGGTATTTCAGAAAGACCCTTTTGATTTCCCCATGGAAAATGCTCTATATGTAGCAATGGAGCCCAGAGACTCTCCTATTGCTATCCGTGAAACAAATTATGTATGGCTTTATAATGGTTATGGGCCCTCTGTTGTGGAAGAGATGAAGCCACATGATATAAGTTGTGCGGGCACTACAATGGGACCTGTTCATCACATAAAATCTTATTTATTTAAAATGCTATGTGAAATAAATAAATACAAAGATGCCTTAAATTGTGCAGATCAGGCAGCTCATAATGTTTTATTACATCGTAATCAATTAACTCCAGTAATAAAATTATATGATATTAATACCCCTATTATTACTGTTGCAGCTATGCATATAGCTGCAGCTGTTAAACTCAATGCAAAAGGCTTAATTACTGATAATTGCGGTTATGTTGTTAATATAATTCATCAATATGATAGGCAACCTTTTTTAAAAAAGATTATATTTAAAAATTTATATAAAGAGAAGTTTTACTACTTTAATAGGCATTTATTGTACTTATACCTAAATTTTAGGTATAAATTTTTAGTTAATATTAAACATCAATTATTGTTAAAATTTAAATAAATCTATTAGAAAAGGAGTTAAAGTTGATTATCTAAATCAAAGTACAATGTAACTCATTCTTGTTAGGCCATTTCGTCTGCATGGTTAGTCGATTCAAACAACAAATTCTAAAAAAAATTACAGGCTTATTCCGGTTGTCTCTCTGGTGTGAGATATATAATGGCATTCTCTTATTTAATGACCTAATTACGAGTTAACTACAATCCATTGGCAAGAATAAAGATAAATTTGTTAGTATTTAATTGGCATAAAACCTTTCTATTAAATATTGTTCAAAGCTCTTTCTTAATTATCCCATCTTGAGGCTGATAAATTCGGATTTAACTTTAGCATGCTGCCATTTTTGTCTACTGGACGTAAATAACTTTGGCACTACAAACATTGCATTGGTACTTAATGCGGCCAAAACTATAGCTATTCTTGCGAAAATAGTTGCACGCTAATGCATTTTGAAAGTATCACCTGTTACTCTATTTCAAAGATCCTATATAATATATCTTCTAGTTTCTCCAAATCAACTGCAATATCATTATCATTAACTTTTAAAACAGGACCAATATTTTCATTTAAAGATTCGGCAATTGTTTGGTCACACGGCAAGGCATAATAAGCAAGGCTTAAATACGAACTTAATCTGAAGTAAAGCGGATTTACAGAGTTGATATTTAGCATTTCTATAACTGCACATTTTGGCTGCATAAACAGAATATTTGCTAAATTGGCACCATGCACACCAATAACAACTTCTGCTTCCTGCATTAAAGCCGCTTGGTTCTCAAAGGTCATATTCTCAAAATGCATAACTTCAAAGTTATATTTACTAACTATATTCCTAACATCTAATTCATTAGTAACCTTTCTTTTTTGCTGAGTTGATCTTGATATATATATTCGTCTATGTGGTTTTGTTTTAACGTAGCCTAATCCATCAAGTAATTCTTTTTGCAGCCTTTGAATCAAATTTGGGTCATGAAATAAAGTATGAGCTGCTTGCTCAGGAATAATAACTTTATGAGCATCTAATATCTGGTTCTTTTCGATATCCAGATAATTTTTGAAACCTAAAATACTTGCTGTAGCTTTCATAAAGGGAGCTCCATCTTTAGGCATTAACAATAAATAATCAGGAAATTTCTCTCGCAAAATCAATAACCGCGGCAAGGTATCAATTAGCCAGTGATAATAGTTCCCAGACCATTGATCATAAATCAAAGCCACTCCCTCTTGAGTGCTTGGGAGTGATATATGGTGCCCATACCATTGCTTCAGCAGAAAGCTATAGTCTAAATAATTTTTTATCCACGCAGCTGCTAAACTTGGTATAAAAATTTTAAGATCTTTAAAAACAATGCAGTCGGAAGTACTTTTTACATTAGTTAAAATAAAGATAAAACGTTCTGTAATGGAAGCATTTTTTTTAAATTCCTGTTGGAATACATCTGGTAATTCATCATTGTTAATAGCAGGCGTATAAGTGTAAGATTCTATCGCTCCTAATACGCTGATTACTCCAACATTCCTCCACTCAGGAAGTATATTTGATATTTTTTTTATAAATAAGTTAATTGCTTGTTTACCATCTTTCAGCATAAGTGAATATAATAAAGTAAGATATCCTATATATTTATTATATAAACAATTATAGCAAAAAATCCAAGGTAGTTAATCATAAAATAATTTAAAAACTTGCTCAAACCAAAGAACTACTGCTTCGAGAACCCAATTAGACACGCTAAAGTTAACTGCTAAATCCAACTATTGTAGTAATTTTCGCAAGTTTATAAGATTAAAGAAAACCTAATTTAACGTTTGAAAAAGAAGTTAGAAGGTAAAGAACAATCTACTATACCCTGGTCTCTTACCTTCAGTTAGGAATTAGCCGCTAATAGAATTGGTACGGAAGCTTAAAACCTCTAAGTAATAGAACCGATGATGCTGCACGTCTGCTGACTAAAAAAGCTTTAGCTAATTGGTTATTAAAATAAATTATTAAAATCAGCATTAAATACGGTTGAGAAACACTTTATAAAATAGAATGTGCTATCTATGTAATCTTAAATAAATCAAAATGAGATTCTTTAATTTCTTCTGGCTGGTTAGTCTTACTAAGACTTTATATTTTAATCTTAACAACTTCGCCTAAAAGGATTAAAGATGCGAATTATATTTACTCTAACGATTAAATTTATCTCCATGAAAGGAAAAGTCATTTTAGTTTTTGATAATTCATATCGTGGTCAGATTGAGTTTACCAAAAATTGCATCATTAATATAAATGAAATACTTTGTTTAAAGGCAATGCTGATATTGGTGAATGCATCTGTAATTTACGTTGGCCCAAATGATTCTCTAACATTTGGCAATTGGTGCAACACAACCGGTATAATGAGCATAAAATGTAAGAAGAAAAAAGTTTTGGAGATGGCTGCTTGGTAGCTTGGGAAGTCTGGTTTCTCGTTACTGACTTTCACCGGGTCAGATGAAACTAGCAATATAAACCCCGATAAAGAAGTAACTATCGGCAATCATGTTTGGAGAGGTGCTCGAATAACTATATTAAGAGGAACCAGAATTGCCGATAATCTTATTAGGGGGCAGCTTCGGTCTTAACAAAAACAATATACTGACAAATATAGAGTATACGCTGGAAACCCAGCCATACTAGTTGAAATGAATGTTGAAAGCGATTATTAAAAGAATAAGGATATTTTATTATCGTATAGAAATTAACTTGAGAGATATTTAAAAGAGAACTTAAAAGGTGTTTTTTAATTAATAAAAGAACAAAACCAACTTTCCTGGGATAAATACGAACTTCATTAATAAAGTTTAAGAAGATTTTAAAGGTACATGTAGTAAAGAACTTAATAGTTAAAGTAATATATTTATTTTTATACTATACTTAAAATAAGAATATGATTTTAAAAACATTACAAAATATTTTGAATCACTATATTTTATTTGGAAATACTGGAATTAAGTTTCTAATAAAAAAAAGATTAAATAAAAATGAATTATTAAGAGTTAAGTTGAAAGGTTATAAGCATCCTATATTTCTGAGGAATAATACATCTGATATCATAGCCTTTAATCAAGTAATTTTTAAACAAGAGTACGAAATTATTAAATATAAAATACATTATCAGCCTGAAACAATAATCGACTGTGGTGCCAATATAGGTTTAACATCTATATTCTTTGCTACGCTCTATCCTAATGCAAAAATTATTGCAGTAGAACCAGAAATTGAGAATTTCCATTTGCTTTTAAAGAATACCCACAGTTATCCTAATATTATTTGTTTAAATTCTGGCATCTGGAATAGAAATACTAATCTTGAAGTAATCAATTCGGATTTAGGAAATTGGGCATTTACAGTAAATGAAGTTAATTACGATGGTCCAAATACAATTAAAGCAATTACTATCGATAGCATTATGGAGAATTATAACCTTTCAAAAATTGACTTATTAAAGTTAGATATTGAAGGGACTGAAAAGGAAATATTTGAACATAACTATGATCTATGGTTATCCAGAACAAAATTTATAATAGCAGAATTGCACGATAATTTAAAAGAAAATTGCTCAAAAACATTTTTTAAAGCATTAGCCAATTACTCGTATAAACTATACAATAATGGCGAGTTATCTATTGTCGAATTAAATTAAAAGCTTAAGAAATATCATAAAAGATTGGATCAATTGTTTTTGTTCTAAAATAAGCACTAAATTTTAAAAGTTTTTTTCACCCTTTCCCCATTGATTCTAAGATTTTTTATTTGATCAATCTCTACTCTTTTTCTTCTTACATCTAAAAAGAAATTGTAAAAAGGTGGAAGTTTATATTTATAAATAATGTGTTTAAACTTGTCTTTTATGGATTTCAAATCTCCAAATTTTTCTTCCCTTAAATCACTTAAGAACTCTCCATGAAGTACTGGGAATGGAAATATAATTCTAAAGTTAGATATATAGCCCCTATCTTTATAAAGCTCCCAATCGTCAATAACCCCTTTTACTGGATATAGATTTTGCGTTAATTTATGAGCAAGTTTTTTAGAAATAATATAAGCCTGTGTGCCTCGTAGTAAAGACTTTTCGCTATCAGATTCACACAAAGAATAGCTATCTACAAGGTTTGCAATAGTCACAAACTTAATACTGTTGAAAAATCTGGTATATAAAAATATTACTTTATCCTCTTCAAGATAAGGTTGTACTGAGTTTAATATAGACTTAATTGATTTTGCTATGTAAACATCATCTTCTATTATTAAAGCAAATTCATGATCTTGCTTTATAATTTCCTCATAAGCCTTAATGTGACTTAATACACAAGCAATATGCCCTCTAGGTAACGGTATTTCTAAATTATTTAGATTTATAGTTACATTCTTTAAGGCATGCTCTTCTATATTAGGAGTGTTCCTTGCATCAATGGCATCAATAAATTTAAAATCTACACTGCTCTTATTCAGTTGTTTGCTAATAAAGTTTCTTCTCTCAACAGAGCGTTGAAGATTAATTACATATATGGGAATCATATAAATAAGATAAACTTAAGCTTAATCTAACTTTAAACATTAAATCAATTGTAATAATTGCTATAACATATATAGACAATGTTGCAACTTGCCGGAGATAGAAGTATAAAAATCTAAAACAGTATTCTTCAACACCGCTAAACTTTATGGTAAGATTGGATATTTCACTCTATGAATTTCGATAAGTTTTGTCGCGCACTATAGTAAGATAGTTTCATGGATGTGTATAGTTCAAGAATAGTTTTAGAAACATCAAATTGCAATTATCATTACGTCCTGGCATACAATATTATTTAAGACTTTTTAAGTAAACAACTCATAAAACTTAAATTTATAAATAATTATGCTTTTTAGAGTTAATTATCAACTCTACTTAATCAAGATGATGCAGGGAATTTCGCTATTTCTTAGTATACACGGAGCTGATACGGTAAATTCCCATTTTCTTAATGCTGGTACTCCTGTTATTGAACTACAAAGTACAACCTTAATAAGTCCACTCTACCGGCGCTGCCCTGTCGCTACCATATTATGTGCTAGCTTGTAAGCCTATTATAGATGAACCTTTAAATAATCATTCTGATGTTGACATTTTTGGTAATATAGTTAAACTTAAAAGCATTATAAAGAGATTAGTATAACCTCATTATAAGTATGAGGATAAAAGTATAGCTTAATTAATAAAAGTAGTGAGTTGTTTTTAATTAAATAGAATAGCCGATTTAATTCTATATAAGAAGATACGTACATTGAAGTACAAACTATAAAGTTTATTTCGTCAAATGAATTTAATCAGAACCCGAATTCATTCCTATAAAAAACTAAAACTAAGACTTTAAATATTTGTCTTTTAAGAAACGTAATCTCCGATTGAATTCAATATAAAATTTAACCTTTAATAACAGATCAAAGCCTGCTTTCTTTTGATACTTAAACTGCACTGATTTCAATTCGGTCTTGTTACCCGCAACTATGCTGGCAATATCATCCGATAAATTATGTATAAATCTGCTATACCAATTTCTGATTTCTAACTGTTTTTTTAAAAGTAATTCTGAATTATTTAGATAGTGATTCATGGCTTCTAAACATTCCTGCCAGGTATCTCCAATTATAAAAGGATGATCGCCATAGATGTATTTATAGTAATCAATTCCTTTAAACTTAATACAAACCGGTATACAGCCATATTCTAAACTTTCCATTATCCTAAACGAATCAGGATTTATATTTCCAAAGGGGCAAGGTATAAATACAGATTGTTTATAAATATTAGCCATGCTCTCAACAGACAATTGAT
>Ga0210040_10005429_pt1 | contig 16240 bp, 10 predicted proteins | sample CryGeyCG12114_NA_FD_185462 | JGI IMG/M metagenome (GOLD analysis project Ga0210040, IMG submission 185462) | Groundwater microbial communities from aquifer - Crystal Geyser CG19_WC_8/21/14_NA (SPAdes) (version 2) | ecosystem: Environmental > Aquatic > Deep subsurface > Groundwater | place: USA... | reverse complement strand
TGGAAGGTCAAAGAGAGGCTTCTTCGGATCATGGTAGTCTCATGACTAGGTTGGTGGGGACTGCGCTGGGTCAGCGTTAAGAGAACTGGATCTGCAACATCTGGCAGACCCATACTTGCGCAGCGTCTCCGAGCAAGGTGCTATGGTAGCTGAGCTTAACGATAGATTGAATAACAGCATGCGGATGCTCGTTCTGAGCTCAAAGCAACTGGGCACGTAAATCTGAGTCACGTGATAAACGCGTCGCGTCGCGTCGTGTCGTGGGTGTCGTCGTGCTTGGGACCTCTCCTCAATGCTATTTTGCTTTAGGTGGCCCAGTTGTTCTTGCAATACTGTACGTGTCCGGCGGCTTGTCAAATAAAAGCTTGTTCCTACGAAATAGATGGTGCATCGAGTATGTTGTCCACTACTGAACAAATGCTGTACCTCGCATCCAAACAAAGAGTTCACGATGCAAAGGAAGCTGAATAGGTAGAGCACGTATTCAGATCATCATCCGGCGGCCACAGCAGAAATGAGAGCTCATACGACAATGAACGAGCTCAGCTTTGGTTTTGCCAAGCGGTCGACATGTGCACATCAGTGAAGAACTTCAGAAGCTTTCGCCAGGTATCGGTTCATTTCTTCACTGTATCACTGCAAGCAAGATGAGGCTCGAATCTCTCGTAACTTGTTCCGTTCTTACGGTATCGTTTTTGGCGCCACTTTGCGCAGCAGGGCCACTTATTCTCGCTTTCCCTGCCATAGGGGCAGTATTCGGGATAGTGCCGTCAACATGTTTCTTTGGCGGGTTGTATGTGGCGAACGCCGCACTCTTGGCGGGGTGGCAGATTGGTACGGGTATATTCATTGGGTCTGCGTTAGCAGGAGGTGCTGCCGCAGGAGGGGTGGCGGCAGGCGAAGCAGCAAATGACAAAGCAGCTGCCGAATCGTCTGCATCGGTCGCGAGCGTGGCATCAGTATCGGTCGCAAGTGTGGAATCGGTCTCGAAAGTGAGCGTGTCATCACGCCTTGCTTCATGGTCAAGTGACTTCAGTGACGTCCAAAAGAGCTCAGTTGCGGCAGTAGCCAGTGCCGAGGCGCTGGCTGAAGGAGCAAAGGCCGCAGCATGGTCGAGTCACGATCCCAAGTACGATGTTTACACGTTCTCAAAGCGCGACGTGCCGACCTCAGCTCCATTGCCCGCTGCAACTGACCCAGCTCAAATTGTAACCACTGGCACAGCACCGCCCCCTCCTGGAACTCCAGTTGCGCCCTTACCGCCAGGCTATACTCCACCCGGTCTGCCTCCAGGAGTACCACAATACAATTTTGATATGTGCATGAACGACGTCATATCTATGGCAACGAACCAACAAGGCATTACAATGGGCCAGCCAGAAGCAGACAGTAAGTAATAAGCACGTCTCGGTGGTCGTGATGGTTCCCACTGACCGCATGTAGGCATAAGAGTTGATGGCATCCCATCGAATTGTATGGTACTCGCGACAGTGATTATGGGAGACCCAACCCTAGGACCACATCCTATTCCCATGGGCTCAGCTAGTCTGCAGTGGAACAACGTGGCTGCTGAACACATCGGTATGATACGGCAATTCTTCCAGATCGACGAACCGATGGTAAGTCAAGAATGAGGCAGGGATGATACGGTAAGACGGCGAATATTGTGTCTTTATATATTGATAGTAAACTATACAGTCTGACGAGTCGTCAGCATAGTTCCGAGTCCTCTTACATTGCTGTTTTCATCTGGTGTGTACCCTCATCGGATTATGGCGACGGAAGAGCGGGAATCTCGTTACTTTTGTTGCTTCTTCGAACAGGACTGTACAGACAGTGCTGAGACAGAGGATACGTACAACGTTTCCGCCTTCGAGAGCACCATCGTGGTGCAAGCAGCTAGTAGTCTGAGTTGTGAAAGTCCCGGGGTGTAAGGACGATGATTGAACAATGAACTCCCTGAACGTAAGCCCTCCATGACAGACTGAGATGATCTTCAGCCCGCACGCGTAAAGTGTTTCACGTGACCAACGCGTCGCGACCTGAGCGTCATCGCTCGAGACTCGGATCCACACTTGACATTGTTTGCTCCAGGTAGGTGAGAAGAGTTGGCTCGATGAAAGACCTACCTTCATCTACCAGCGAAACATGTCGTGACGAACATGTTCCGTAACCCGCGAGAGAATGTACGGCGGAACACCACTGAGCAAGTACGACCGTCGACAGGTCGAGCTCCCACGCCGCCGCCCGAGGGTTCCATGACACCAACTCAGTCGCCGTTCTTTACTAAGCCAGCCACTGTAGATAAGATGGCCTCAACACCTGCTTCGAAGATGCCTGTCCTAGGGACGATACCTCAAACGAAGATCTCTACTGCGAAGAAGAATGCAGTAAAACAGAACCAGAACATAATGAGTTTCTTCGCAAAGGCAGAAAAGAAGGAAGTGCCCCAGGAGTCGCCATCGAAGGGTGAGGCTCTGTTCTTCGATGAAGGCACGCCCAAGAAGCAGACTTCGTCCATCGAAGATCTGCCGGTCCCTCTTCCCGAATCACCTGGGTGGGCAGGATGGTCACAGGAGGATTCTGTTTTGCCGTCTCGCTTCAATGAGTCGACCACCCCAGTTAAGAGGAGAAGGTTACAACCTGAAGACACATCTCCAAGAAACTTCATACGAACACCATCACCCGAAGCAAGACCGAGCTCTGCCGTTGAAGACACAGTTGTGCAGAAAGAGGACCTACCAGTCGCAAAACCAGTCAAGCGTAGAGGAGGGTTTGTGGACGATTCGAGCGATGACGAAGGTACACTTCCAGACATACCATATAGGGATGGATTTCTGGACAAGCGGTCGACTGATATTGTGCAGGATGAAGAGGAAAAAGTAGCACCGACAACGAGTAGAGAGCCAAGCTATGCGGAAGTTACTGAGACAGGAAAAGTGCCATTGAAGCCACCGGATGACCAGGGTATCGAAGACGACAGCGGACCTCGCAGACCACGCCTTAGTCGTCAAGGAACAAGTGGGTTTCAGGGAGATGACTTTGAGGCCGGAGATTTCGATGATGAGTTCTTTCCTGAAGGCGAAGAATTTATGGAGAGACAGTACATGGAAGAGCAACTGGCTATGGAAAGAGCATTTGAAGATGATTCGAGGTCAGAGGCGGGCACAGACGGACCAAGAACACCAAGCACCAAAGAAGAGGTAGATGAGCTTGATGACAGTCCTGACACTGTCGCTGAATGTCCAATGTGCAATGGCACAATGAGGGGTCTTTCAGAGTCTGAAGCATCTGCCCATGTAAATGCATGCTTGGACGGAACCGCAAAACCACTTCCCAAAGCCTCTGCAGTGAAAGCACCGCAATCCGAGTCCACAAGCACGCCGCCTCCACCAGGTTCGAAGCGCTTCCAGCGAGCAGCGATCGCCCGCCCCGGCCAAGCAAATCCATTCTCTCTTGACAGGAAGATAGAATCGAAATCGGCTTTCAGCCAACTTATGTCTGGTCACGCCGAAGATAGGGCCTGGGCTGAAGCTGCACAGAACGATGTCCAGTCTCGCGGCAAAGCAGCTTATCAACGCACCTGTCCCTTCTACAAGATCATGCCCGGGCTACTAATATGTGTTGACGCTTTCCGCTACGGGAAAGTCGAGGGCCAGAACGCGTATTTCCTAAGCCATTTCCACAGCGACCATTATATCGGCCTGACTTCTCAATGGTGTCACGGGCCAATCTATGCATCGAAGACAACCTGCAACCTCATGCGTCAACAGCTACGTGTGAATCCAAAATGGATCGTTCCACTTGAGTTCGAGAAGAAGGTCGAAGTGCCGAACACAAACGGTGTCCATGTGACCATGATACCCGCGAACCACTGCCCAGGATCCAGTCTGTACCTTTTTGAAAAAGTCGTTGGCAAGAACAAAGATGGCAGTCCAAGGCTAAATCGTATCCTCCACTGCGGCGATTTCAGAGCGTGTCCAGCGCACATCCACCATCCGCTACTAAAACCAGAAGTGATGGATGCGGTAACGGGGCAGACGAAGAACCAGACGATCGATACATGCTACCTCGACACCACGTATCTTACGCCAAAGTACTCCTTCCCATCGCAACATGACGTGATCGATGCCTGCGCACAGATGTGTATCAGTCTCTCCAAAGAAATACCCGACACCGACGATGCCTGGGAGAAAGCAAAACTCGAACGTGCTGGATCAACGATGAAGAAGTTCCTCGAAGCAGGTTCGGAACAGGATCCACCGCCAGCGCCCGAGCCCTTACCAGGCGCCAACCACGACGACGGTGACGGACAAGATATCAAGCCCAAACGCCGCGGCCGCCTGCTAGTAGTGATAGGGACCTACAGCATCGGCAAAGAAAGGATGTGCCTCGGGATCGCGCGCGCCCTGAACTCCAAGATCTACGCGCCCCCACCGAAGATGCGGATCTGCAAAGCCCTCGAGGACGAGGAGCTAAACAGCTTCCTTACGTCCAACCCACTCGAAGCACAAGTGCACATGCAGATGCTCATGGAGATCCGCGCCGAGACGCTCTACGACTACCTCGTCGGGTTCAAACCGCACTTCAGCCGTGTCGTTGGATTCCGGCCCACGGGCTGGTCGTATCGGCCGCCCACGAGCCGGTTCACGGAGAACCCCAGCGTCGCAACCGTCCTGCACAGCGAGGGCTGGAAGTCACGGTTCACGATGCGGGATCTTGCGCCGCAGAGGGGTAGTACGAGGGATAGTAACTGCTTTGGGGTGCCGTATAGCGAGCATAGCAGTTTCCGGGAGTTAACGATGTTTTGCTGCGCGTTGAGGATCGGGCGGGTGATTCCGACTGTTAATGTGGGTAGCGCGAAGAGTAGAGAGAAGATGAAAGGGTGGATCGAGAAGTGGGAGGTAGATAAGAGGAAGAATGGGCTGTTCAGGGTTGAGGATATTGCGGAGGGTTGGGGAAGTGGGGATGGGAAGTTGAGGTATGGTGTGTGATTGCTTGTGTGAGCAGTATTGAACGGTATATATGTTTATATAACTCTACCGTAAGGAAGTTCAACCGGGACTGCCCAGTGCTGGCGCTCACTGCAGAGTGTAATCATATGCACGGACTGTGGCCTTGCTTAAGGTCTCATTGATATGCTCTGGGCCTTACCTCCTGCTCCTCGATGTGCTCCACCTAAACCCAACAACTGCAGGAGATTCGTACTGCGCGCCCTCCTCCCTCTTTTCCGTCGTCGTGGAGGCCTGTGCATTGGGAAGCCTGAACAACTGTGACATGGGTCCCAGCCATAGAGGGCTGGCTCGGAACGTCCAGTTCTTCCGCAGCTACTACTGGGCAGGATACAGAGCAGTTCGAATAGTGTGCCTCTCTCGTCACCAATTCGACAGTGCGCCAGTCACCCATTGCTCCTTCTGTTGACGAAGCATTCAGTCCAGCCATAGCGTAGCCGTCGGTCATCTCATCGCCCTTTCAACGTGTTGACTCATGACCTTCACTTTGTTCCAATTATATTTCCCTTGCACGATCAAATACCGATCCACCTCTCAACCCCTCCCACCCTGCACCTGCTTCCCCTGCGCCGCCTCTCGCCGACACGCATCCTCCAAAAGGCCCCTGTCGACCTCGCTGGCCGGCAGATGCACATAGCGCACCACGCTGCCTCTTATGAAGACGTTCTTCACGCTACTTAGGTGCGGGTACTTGTCTTCGTTCAGCACCTGGATGTCGTCGAGCTTGATGTTGAGGTATTGGTCGACGGATTTGAGGGTGCCGCGGATGGAGATGTCGTTTTTGAGCTCGAGGGTTACGGTTTGGTTGGTGAGGGTTTTGAAGAAGGAGAAGAAGAGCATTGTGGGGGGTTATGTGTACTTTGAGTGGTTGGGTGTTCGATGGGAGGTGTAGGTGTCCGTGGGTTGTGGGTGATTTAGGGATCAGGCTTGGGTTGTGAGGGGATGGAAAGCTCCCTTGAGTCTGCTTGCGACTCGGATTATGCGGATGTTAGAGTACACTGGTGTTTAGTTTGTTGTGGCGGAAGAAGTGGGAGTGGAAGTGGATGTCCTGCTACTTGTGATGCGGTGCGGGAATGCTACGGTAGTAGTGGGAAGTCTGGTCAGCGGCCCCACTTTAATTTCTGCCGCGAGATGAACTTTCGCTGAAGATTATCGGAAGTGCGCAACACCTCTGCGACCAGCTATAGAGCCATTGGACTAGCACTCTACACGTTCTCATCGGACTTCAGCCATGGCGAAAACAAAGACAAAAGCAAAGGGTGGTGAAATCTCCCCAACAACTGCTTCCACCTCAGCATCAAGCACGTTCGACCCTACACTTGCGGCACTGTTCGCGTCCAGCGCAGGCCCAGTTACGCTGCCCCCAAGGCCTGTCAGAAGTTATGAAAAGCCAGCCAAGGCTGTCACGAACACAGATACAGCGACAAAGCCAGATGCGGTAGTGGAAGAGGCAGGCAGCGACGCTGAAAGTGACGTGTCGTCTGCAGATGAAGAAGAATCCAGTTCGGAGTCAGAAGGCGGGATAGCACTCGGAGAAAGCAACGAGAGGCCACGGAAGAGGAGGAGGGTAGATGCCAATGACGACCTTGAGAGCAAATACCTGAACAAGCTGGTCCGAGAAGAGGAGCAAGAACAGAGACAACGGAATAGGAGAGCCACAAAAGACCCAGCGTCTCTGGAAGAATCAGAAGACGAAGATGTGGAGGGAGACGATGCCGGCGACTCAGACCTCAACAGTGACCTTGCAGACATCTCCGCCGACGAAGCAGAGAGGGCGCAGAAGAACGACCGGATTGCAAAGGACGGGAATGAGGCACTGCCCAAACACGAGTCTCTCTCGGGTACCGCCCACGAGCTCGAAGCCGAGAAGACAAGTCGTACCTGCTTCCTAGGCAATGTTGCGACCTCTGTCATCAAGTCCAAATCTGCAAAGAAAGCCCTCATTCTACATCTGCGCTCTGCCCTCGCCGAAAAACACCATGAAAAGATCGAGTCATTGCGTTTCCGAAGCACTGCATTCGTGAGCGACGCAGGTCCCAAACGTGCCGCCTATGCCAAGAAAGAGCTTATGGACGAGACTATGAAGAGCACCAACGCCTACGTCGTCCTGAACACCCAGGCTGCAGCTCGAAAAGTCGCAAGACTGAACGGCAGTGTGGTCCTCGATAGACATCTGCGCGTGGACCACCTTGGGAACCCGTCCAGACAAGACCACAAGCGCTGTGTTTTCGTGGGCAATCTGAGCTTCGTCGATGAGGCGGCTGCGACGGATGAGCCAGAGCAGGACGAGAAGAAGCGGAAACGAGCCAAAGAGCCTGCCGACGTCGAGGAGGGTCTATGGAGGTCGTTCCAGAAATGTGGCAAGGTCGAAAGTGTCAGAGTTGTGAGGGACAAGGAGACCAGGATAAGTAAGGGGTTCGCCTATGTGCAGTTCTTGGATGAGAATGCGGTTGAGAGCGCTCTGTTGCTGGACGGGAAGAAGTTTCCGCCCATGCTGCCGAGGTCGTTGAGGGTCAGTAGGGCAAAAAGAGAGATGAAGAAGGAGAGGGGAAATGTGGATAGTGGACGAAACGGGCAGCGAAGAGATTCTGCGCCGAGAGGCAGGGTCGGTGGAGCGCGTGAGCAGGCGAAAGCCAACCCGACAAGGACTAATGGTAAGGGCGACAAGGTCGTGTTCGAGGGCCACCGAGCCAACAGTAACTCATTGCCGAAGGGACTGAAGAAGCTGAAAAAGAGGCCCACCGTCAAGCCCGCCGGTCGTGGTACCAAGCGGGCGGCGGCGTTCAGAGCAGGCGGCGGTAGGAAGAAACGAGACATGACATCTTAATAGTATAGTACTAGGAACATGACCATTCACTGCATCCTAAGGTTCAACTTTCAAGAGCATGTCAGTGTCCTTCATAATTACTGGCTATGAACTACTAGTATTTGCAATCTGGAAAGTTCCTCTTACCGTTGGGCGTGCTGGTCAGAAACATGTCTCCAATGTGTAGAAGGGAATGAGCTCTCCGGATCGTTCCTGCCTCAGATTACCTTAGCTCAACTATGATTGGCAGATCCTCACCACCGCGGCTTGAGCTCCATTTAGACGCTAAATCGCCTTCCAGCGACCATCATCGATTCATATTCACGACTATATTGTGGCCACCACTTTACCACTCTCTTCTCTTCCCATTCTGTTGCTCGTCTTCTTGCAGCGCGCGTTCAAGATGAGCTCCTCTGCTATACTGCGGAGTTTGAGGCCTGCGTGCAAGGTACGACAATGCGCCCATTGCCCGCTTCCGCCCTCACTGACAAGCTGCAGTTTACACCACAAAGACGCCTCTTCTCCTCCACGAGAGCCACATCGAGGATAATAACGAACGGAACGAACCCATTGCGTGCTAAGGAGGCTCAAGGCTACATCAGCAACAAGTATGTACGGCCTCTCTATCGGTTGAAGTGGCGCTGACATGTTCAGGTACCCAGTCATTGACCATGAGTACGATGGTAAGCACGTTGGCACTATATAATGTGCGAAGTACTGACGAGGACAGCGATTGTTGTGGGTGCAGGTGGTGCAGGTCTAAGAGCAGCTTTTGGTTTGGCCGAAGCAGGATTCAACACAGCATGTATCTCGAAACTCTTCCCTACCAGAAGTCACACCGTCGCAGCGCAGGGCGGCATCAATGCCGCGCTCGGGAAGTCAGTAAAGACACGGACACAGATAGGAATATGCTAACACTTTTCTAGCATGCACGAGGATGACTGGAGATGGCATATGTACGACACGGTCAAAGGATCTGACTGGCTCGGTGACCAGGACGCCATTCACTACATGACACGGGAAGCCCCTCAATCGGTCATCGAACTCGAAAGCTACGGATGCCCTTTCTCAAGAACAGAAGATGGCAGGATTTACCAACGAGCCTTCGGTGGCCAGTCGCAGAAGTACGGCAAAGGTGGTCAGGCATACAGATGCTGCGCAGCCGCCGACCGAACCGGCCACGCCCTCCTACACACGCTCTATGGCCAATCGCTGGCTCACAACACGAACTACTTCATCGAATATTTCGCCCTTGACTTGATTATGGAGGACGGAAAGTGTAAGGGCGTGGTGGCCTACAACCAGGAAGATGGCACACTGCACAGGTTCCGAGCACACAACACTGTTTTGGCTACTGGTGGATACGGCCGAGCTTACTTCTCTTGCACTTCCGCCCACACATGTACTGGAGATGGTATGGCTATGGTCGCTCGCGCAGGCTTGCCCAATCAGGATCTTGAATTCGTCCAGTTCCACCCCACAGGTATTTACGGTGCCGGCTGCTTGATTACTGAAGGTTCTCGAGGTGAAGGTGGATATCTGCTCAACTCCGAGGGTGAACGGTTCATGGAACGATACGCACCAACTGCCAAGGATCTCGCCTCCAGAGACGTTGTATCGCGTTCAATGACCATGGAAATCAGAGAAGGTCGTGGTGTAGGTCCAGACAAGGACCATATCTACCTCCAGCTCAGCCACTTGCCTCCTGAGGTCCTCCACGAACGACTGCCAGGTATCTCCGAGACTGCCTCGATCTTTGCTGGTGTCGACGTCACTAAACAGCCGATCCCTGTGTTGCCGACCGTGCACTACAACATGGGCGGTATCCCCACCAAGTACACCGGCGAAGTCCTCCGAGTTACCGACCAAGGCAAAGATGAGGTTGTGCCAGGTCTGTTCGCATGTGGTGAAGCCGCTTGCGTGTCTGTCCACGGTGCTAACCGACTTGGCGCCAACTCGTTACTCGACTTGATCGTCTTCGGTCGTGCTGTATCACACACCATTCGAGACAACTTCTCGCCCAACCAGCCTCATCCTGAGATTCCAGCGGATGCGGGTGCCGAAGCTATTGACACACTCGACAGGGTCCGAACTGCTGATGGCAGCAAGACTACAGCAGAAATTCGGGCACAGATGCAGAAGGTCATGCAGACTGATGTCTCTGTCTTCCGAACGCAAGAATCCTTGGACCAAGGTGTCAAGAAGATCAACGATGTCGACCAGCTGTTCGACGACCTTTCACTGAAGGACCGATCGATGATCTGGAACTCCGACTTGGTTGAGTCACTTGAGCTCCGAAATCTGCTTACATGTGCTACACAAACTGCCGCCGCAGCCGCTAACAGGAAGGAGTCAAGAGGAGCACACGCACGTGAAGATTACCCAGAACGCAACGACGACGAATGGATGAAGCACTCGTTGTCATGGCAAAGGAAACCGCAGGGCAAGGTCGAACTTGGCTACAGACAGGTCATCCCACATACTTTGGATGAGTCTGAGTGCAAGGCTATTCCACCATTCAAGAGGACGTACTAGGCCAACGGCTCGGTGCCCATCGCTAGGCAGACGGTGTGGTATGTGCAAGAACAGCTACAGCAATCTTGGTCTAGGATCGGCCATCTGGTTCGATATTATCAAGCGCTTTCAGGCGCCAGGAGAGGGGGGAGCCTCTGCTATGGCTGTATGTTGGCTTTGAGCCTTGTTGTTGTCTGATGCAACGGTTGTGTATATGTTATGTGTGTCACGAAAATTTATTCTTTCAGCAGCCCAATTAGTGCTCTTCTGCTTCCATGCTCAAACCTTGTTCCTTCCCACGCTCTGTCAAGCGCGTCTGCACATTTTAGTCGCCAACAGTGAATGACGTCAGCCAGTATACAAAAGTCCTCACGCTTTGCCTCGTCATATGCCTTGACTCTCATTCCACCTCGGTCATACATATCCTGATTGCCATAATGCCTAAGGATGAAGTAGTGATCGCCCCAACGGGCTCGTACAAAATCAATTCCTCAGCACGAGACGATGAGAAGGCTGTCAAGAGCTGGGGCTTCTCACACGTATTCAGTTGGTCTGACGGACCGTAAGTCTAATGTAACCCCCAGCACCAACCTTTCTCCACATTGGCATATCATACGGATCACAGGCACGAGTGCATTTCGGACAGAGTTGGTGACTGACCTCGCATGTCGGACAGGAATGCCCACTATCAACCACATTCGCACTCTGGTCTGACAACACACCTCATTCGGCGGGGTGAGTTGACCATAACATATCCAGAAGAAGATCCGAAGCGCGAGAAGAAGGAGACGTATGGAGTTGGCGCTAGACTAGACGTGCCGGCCGGAAAGGTACACGAGGTCTGGATGGGCAGCTCTGGATGCTCATATGTCATCGGCGAGTGAGACGCGACCTTTCGAGGGGCCCAGAATACAAGCCGCATGGCTTCTTCAGCAAGCACCAAGGCCGGCCTTGCATAATGCTTGGCAGGCGCAAACCGGGTCCCTCCTCAGGTCAGCTAGACGGAGTCCGGTTGCCTTACATGTGCGAGGCTCGTGCTCATTACCCCGTGGGGCGGATATGGCACGTGGGGATAGGAACAAATGGAATCGAGCTGACCGCCATTGCGCCACGAGAAATAGGTCATCTCTTACTGCATCTGGTCTTTCTTTGTCTTCGGAGGTCAAACACGAAATACGAGAAGGAATATGGAAGCGGTGACATTCCAAGGCAGGGCTAACCCTTTTGCCGGTGCATACGGCAGAGCACTGTTTAGCTAATAATAACTAGCGGCTCTATGAGTTTAGCTCCCAGGCTACTGTACCACACCGCCGATCCCGTGGTTGTCGGGCTGAGAAGCCTTATGACATTCGTACCTGTTATCGACGTCATTTCCTTGACGAGTCTTTGCAATGCTGCTGCGCAATGAGCACAGCGATTGACATAGCACTGATGTTCGCTGCATTACACGGAGTAGAAGAACCAATAGCATACAGAGTTGATGAGCCCGTCTCTGTGCTGACCCCCGCCTCTTGAACAGGTGGAGCATCGGTAAATGAAGTGTGGCGGATCGACCCTGGAATCAATTATCGTTATCCACTAGTTATGCTTGAAAGGCCGTAAGCTCCCGGTTGAGGTGAGCCGGGGCCGTAATTTCTGACTGCGCGGACCAAAAAAGTTGAGCTCAATAGCTCAGCAATCGATATCAAGACGGAGTCCGTATGTGATGCTACAGTCCTGAGTATGCCAGAAATATTTCCTTGAGTATCACAGCAAGCCTATCTCGCCTCTTAGCCACTCTCCTTTCCCATCCTGCTTCATTCTGAGTCCCGAGTTGTTCCGTCGTGACAGGTTCTGTCGGCTAGCATTGCACCACCGCTTCACGCACCTGGACTGCCCACTGAGCTAGCTTCTCCATCGTGCTTGCTACTGTGACAGCTATATGTTCTCCAAAAGCCCAGTCCTCCTGCCTGCCTTGCGGTCGTCTCTCCATCTTACATCTGCTACCTCACGTGCAACCATGGCCGGCAGAACAGCTACGCAGAACGCGGTTCCCCAATCCAAGGCCAACTACGGCAGCATTGTTACTCACCATCCTAAGAAGCAGAAGCCCCATTCCCGTCCACATACCGGAGCTGAAGCACACTACGATACGACCATCCCCAAACCTGTCCGGAAGTACCTGGGCACATACGGCCTCTTTCCCCCCGAGCCAGACACATATGAGGTGCAGAAAAAGAGATGTCTGGCTCAGTTAAGGTCGAAGCAGACCAATATCGGAAAGTTCATATACCTATCTCAGCTGAGGCATGCCAATATGCACCTCTTCTACAGAATCCTGACAGATCATTTCACCGAGATCACGCCATTAGTCTACACGCCCGTGGTCGGAGAAGCTTGTCAAAGATGGTCAGAGATCTACATGCAGCCAGAAGGCATGTATCTGAGTTATCTTGACAAGGGCAACATCGCCAATGTCCTCAAGAACTGGCCTCAGGAGCACGTTGAGATCACTGTCGTGACGGACGGCTCTAGAATCCTAGGTCTGGGAGATCTCGGCGTCAACGGCATGGGTATTCCCATCGGCAAGCTCGCTCTGTACACTGGCTGCGCTGGTATCAGACCAGAAGGCACCCTGCCTCTCATGATCGATCTCGGAACGAGCAACAAGGCATTCAGAGAAGACCCCATGTACTTGGGCAGCAGGAGAGACAAGGTCACGGCCGAAGAAGAAGCAGACTTCCTAGACGAGCTCATGGAAGCACTGAAGGAGAGATGGCCAGATATTGTGATACAGTTTGAGGATTGGAAGAATCCTTTTCCCGCACTCCAGCGGTACAAAGATCACTACGCCATGTTCAACGATGATATCCAGGGCACTGGATCAGTCATAATGGGCGGTATCATTGGTGCCGTACAACAGTCTGGTGTAGCTGCAAAGGACCACAGAGCTGTCTTCCTGGGTGCCGGCTCAGCCGGCGTTGGTGTCGCTCAACAAATCGTGGACTACTTCGTACATGAGGGCATGACCGAGGAGGACGCAAAGAAGTGCTTTTGGCTTGTTGACAGCAAAGGTCTTGTCACACATGATAGGGGTGACAAGCTAGCCGAACACAAGGTCGTCTTCGCAAGAAACGACAATGAGGGCCAGCAATACAAGTCTCTTGAGGAAGTCGTAGACTATGTCAAGCCAACTATTATCATGGGTCTAAGCACTATCGGTGGGGCATTCACAACTGAGATCCTTCAGAAGATGGGCCAGATGAATGACCGACCAATTATCTTCCCACTCTCCAACCCAGTCAGCAAGTCAGAATGCACATTCGAGGAAGCGATTGTCAACACCGAAGGCCGTGCCCTCTTCGCATCCGGTTCGCCTTTCTACCCCTACGAATACAAGGGCAAGACCTACCACCCGGGTCAGGGTAACAACATGTATGTCTTCCCCGGTATTGGTCTGGGCACCATCCTATGCAAGGCCGTAAGCGTCACCCCAAACATGATCTACGCTTCTGGTGAGGCACTGCCAACCATGATCACCGAGGAGGAGAAGGATATCGCTTTACTATACCCACAGATCACACGCATTAGGGACGTCTCAGCACGTGTAGCGCTGTATGTCATCCGCGCTGCGCAGAAGGATAGTGTTGATAGACTGCACCATCTGAGAGATATGTCGGATGAGGACCTGGAGGAATGGATTAAAGAGAGGATGTACGATCCGCATAAGGCTGTTGAGAGTATTGAGGATGAGCTTGAGAGTCTGGCGAAGGACTTGGCGCATACGAGGAGCCTGCAGGGGGAGAAGAGTAATTTGTAGGTCGAATGGTGTTCTGATGATGTGTATATGTCGAGTGTGCTTTGGATACCCTGTTTACCATGAAGAGCAGGCCCGGGACTTGAGGACAAGGTGGCTTACAAAAGTGCCTGGTTAAGAGCTTGCATCGGAATCACAGCATTCTACCGCGTGTGTCTGCATATGATGCATCCTTATTACTTACCACCGCATCTATAGAAAGCCAGTTAGCTCGGACATAAGATGAACTGCCTCAACCGCTTTTGCTTGCATGCATGCTTCGCGTGCTGTAAGAATGCCCTAGCCATTTTAGCTCATGAGACCTCCATCCTGGAATGGCCAGTGAAGTTTGCTGCACGTCGATGAGGCCGTAAAATAGCAGAGAACCCGGCGATGGTTCGTTACAGTGCAGCGAGGAGCTCGGCCGAGCTTTGAGCAGTGGCCGGCATTTCGGACATACTGTAGTCTCGCGCTTGTACATTGTCCCTCACCTGCGCTATCCGGTTTACATTTTCCACTCTTAGCTAAGCATACCCACACCCATCAACGCGTCGCCTCTATGCCGGTCCAACTCAACATTCGGCCCAGCGTCGGCCAGCTGCGCAACACGTCGTCCACCTGCTGCATTGTATTGGACATGTCCCATTCCGGTAAGTAGACTATATTATTAGTAAGAAACCAGGCGTACCATAGTTGCTTAGTCATCTCCACAACAGGCCAACGCTGGTTCGGCCTCCTGTGTGATGCCGGGAGAGCGAAGAATGACAGCGAAAGCATGATACCTTAGCGAGGTCAGCTGACTATGCTTCGTTTCGTGCTGAGGTGTCTCGGCCGTGAGAACCCCGTGGTGTATTAATCCGGGCTGTCTATCATATATCGAGTAGCAATGTCTTTGATTGATTCTTCGGATTGGTCACACACGGCACGTTCCAGTGGATAGACGGGTTCAGTTGGTAAGCAGTCAGCCGCAACTAAGTTGAGACATAAGAGCCTTCGGGAAGACTGGATACCTACCTCTCTCTACGCAACACGAAAAGCAAAGCATATACCCAACAACACCCGTGAACCATCATCTCGTTCGACGCGACTCGTCTAACACTGAAATACGCCAGCTAACTCCACTCGCCAACAATGTCAACAACCACACCCACCACAATGCGCGCCCTAACAGTTCCATCCTGGTCTCTCCCACCAACCCTCACCACAGTCCCAGTCCCAGTCCCGCAACCCAGCTCCCCCCAACTCCGTATCCGCATGCTCGCCTCCGCGCTGCCCCAACTCGTCCGCTCCCAGGCCGCCGGCACGCACTATAGCGTCGCGGACGTCGCGCTGCCGTATACGCCTGGCATCGACGGCGTGGGATACACGGATGATGGCAAGCTCGTGTACGTCAATTTGCTGGCGGGGAGTGGGGCGCGGGGTGGCGGGTTTGCGGAGTGGGCTGTTGTTGATGAGAGGGCGGTTACGGAGGTGCGCGTGCCGGGATCGGTGTTGACGGCGGATGGAGATGGAGATGGAGATGGAGCGAGCGAGGGGGGTGAAGAGGAACGGATGAGGAAAAGAGAGGTCGGTGTTAAGGTCGCGGCGCTTGTGAATCCGGCGTTGAGTAGCTGGATGGCGATGAAGTGTCGGGCGAATATTGGCGAGTTTGGGTCCAGGGGGAAGACTTGGAGTGTGCTTGTGCTTGGGGCGACGTCTGCGTCGGGGCGAATCGCGGCGTTGTTTGCACGGCGTCTAGGGGCGGCACGAGTGATTGGGGCTGCGAGGGATAGCACTGCGTTGGAGCGGCTGCGGAGCCGCGGCGTCATCGATGAGAGCATCGTGCTGGATAGGGACGATGTGAGCAAGACTGATTGGAGCGCGCTGCGACGTGGCGAGATCTACCCGCTCGTCGTGCTGGATTATGTCTATGGGCGCGCGGCGCTGGCGCTGATGGATGCGCTGCCGGGGGCGGCGAGTATGGCGGAGGAGTTGGAGGTGAGGTGGGTGCAAGTTGGGGCTCTGGGAGGGGAGAGCGAGGTCGTGGTGCCGGGGCCGTTGTTGCGGGGCAAGAATTTGTCTCTGTCTGGTGCTGGGCCGGGGAGTTGGAGTATGAAGGCGTTGGGAAGAGAGATGGGGGGATTGATCGGGGCT
>Ga0210040_10005428_pt1 | contig 16243 bp, 18 predicted proteins | sample CryGeyCG12114_NA_FD_185462 | JGI IMG/M metagenome (GOLD analysis project Ga0210040, IMG submission 185462) | Groundwater microbial communities from aquifer - Crystal Geyser CG19_WC_8/21/14_NA (SPAdes) (version 2) | ecosystem: Environmental > Aquatic > Deep subsurface > Groundwater | place: USA... | reverse complement strand
AAATGATCGGCGATTGTATGATAAAGTTGAGAAAAAATCTGAATTTTACGAATTCAAAACTCGAGTTGAAATTTTAAGATTGCATTACCGGAGACGCTTTTACTGCAGGAGAGTAATGAATAATTAAAGGTATTTGCTTTTGAGCGCCAAACTTGTCAAACTCTTTAGTAGCTGCAAAGCACATAGGAGAAGAAAAGAGTGCTAAGCTATTGGAGATGCTATTTAGCTGTGTAATAACCCTTTTTCATAGGTGTGCAACAGCCACGCACTTTGTTTGACATGTACAAATCCTTTTGAAGAGTTATTATGGATGAAGCGGACCAAAGAAATGGAAAGGGGTACATTATGGATATTTAAGTTAAAAGGCCACTTGGTATTCATTCATAAGGTATAATTCAGGGTGCAAAGGAAAAGTATCCATCATTAAACTTTAAATTGGTCCGAGATGAATTGAAAACATGTGTGGTCAAGCCATAATTCCTTTTGGTTCAGTAACGTTTTCAATTCTTCTTTTGTGATGTTCACACCTTGTCCAAAGTATTTATCTTGGAGCGTTTCCAAGATGGTGAATACATTATGTTTGATGATTTATCATCTTGGGCTTCTAATGACCAATACTAGTTCAAGGACATTAAAGTATATGCGGCGATTGCGAAACAATGCAGCATTCTTTTTTTCTGGCTACTGAATAATAAATGGCAACAGTTTAATGCCATTGACTGACTATAGCTGACTATAGCAATGTTAATACATAACTTTGCAAAATCTCATTAACCACTCCGGTGATGTTCCTAAATATTAGCTCTGCGCTCATGTCAAAGCTCACACAAAAATTGGAAATTTTTTATTAGTGGAAGTTTCTGGTCAAAATTGAAAAATCGATGCCGAGGGCCTTTATTTTGAGATTGTTTACCATATTATAAGAAGATCCCAAAAATGAAAAGCTGATTTGACGAAGCTTGAGGGCTAGACGCTAATATTTAAGGTGCATATTACCAGAATGATATAAATGAATTATTTTCCAACGTTTTATAGCCCAATAAGTGAAAAACAAGTTTAGTAGTTACATTGAAAGAATAAAAATATTATGTTTCACTGAAAACTAAAATAGACTAAAAACGTAAGCATGAAAAGAAATAGTTTTTTTTACGTTAAGTCTAAGCTATATATGGTAGTTGCATCACAACATGGCTATGTTCTTCCTTTTCTACACAGGACAATCAAAAGGATATATAGTTTTTGCACACACAAAGAGCTATTGGATTCCATTTAATCCGAAAACCAAATGTAATTCCCTTCTAACAATTTTTTCCATTCTTTATGTACTTACGAAGAACTACACTCCAGCTAAAGCCTCATTCTTTTCAATCCATACGATTAAATTCAACAACTGCTACTACTAACTAACCAGTTAGTAGTACCATACTTATCATGATCCTTTTTGGATTGAACAAAATAATCATCGCATGGTACATTACCAACTCGTACTTTATACAACCCTAAATGCTTTACAGTTCAATAGATTCTGTAGTCAGTTTTAGCGCCATATTACGGACAATGCACACGCCCAAATGTGTCACAAAGGATTTCACCCATCTCCCTTTCACACAGAAATATAGGTGTCACGCTAAATTGTTCATGAAACATTCTCCGATTTGTTACGAGTGACACTTGATTACAAAATCTGTCTCCGTGTTTGCTCCTCGCTTTTTTTCGTTCTCACACTTCTCTCCCCAGTAGTGTGCCGTATATTTGAACATTGGCCAACCAAGCACACTAAATTTTCTCATTAACACTCTAATACTCTCTCACTAATTTTTTCTGCCTCTAACTAACTTATTTTGTTCCTTAATTTTTGCTTAAATTCAGTACAAAAATGGGTTTGAATAAATTTTCTTCTATGCAAAGAATTCATGGTGTAGCATTCAAATATAGGACTTTAAATCCAAAATTCCGTTCACTGTGTAGCATGTAGTCAATTTTTGCCTTCCGAACTCTAGCCCTCAACTGCCATTAACAGGCTCAAAGGCTGTACACACTACACACTGATTTCCTGACCAAGTGCTCAGCTCCCAAGAGCAGTCTACAATCCATGTATGCTAATACATGAAGAGAGGACAGCTGCAAACTCTTCAAGCTGAATAGACCAACCCTCCAACCCAAGTGAGCACCAATAGTACATCTCATGATTCCGCCTTTGGGCTTCCCCTACTGCTCTTGATGTGAGTCCAAGCCAACCTAAGGAGAGGAAGAACGCCCGCAAAAAAAACTAGTTTCAAGAGTCCTCTCCTTTCTCTTTCTCTTGAGAGACTGACTGAGCTCATAAGTGCGACAAGGAGGAAAAGGCTTCAGTTTTTCAAACCAGATCATCCTGCATAGACATGCAAACCACAGGCTGTTCAAGTGTACTACTCACGTCAAGTTCAAGTGGGATAAAAAATCCAAGATAACCATTTCATAGCTTTTTTCGTCAAAACAAGAACAAATACTGAATAATTATGGGTGACCACTCTACGAAAGACTCTAATAGCAAATTATCGCCTGAATTTATGAGTTCTAGTGGTCATAAAAACAACACGATCCCAACGAGTTTGAGTGATCATAATAACTCATCTTCTTCAAGTTTTGGCTTAATTCAAAGTGCTGCAGCAGCTAGAGCTGCCTGGCTATTGTTTGGTGGTGCAAATAGTGGTAACGTAGGAGTCCAGTTGTCTCAAAATATGAATTCTTCGACCAGCAATGGAATGCCTTCATTTAATGGAACTATGCCTGGAAGATTGCAACCATCGTTTCCTACTAGTTTTGATCCCAATGGAACCTTTTCCAGTTTGTTTAATGGCCCTTGTCCACCAGGAATGACACAACCCAATCCAACAGCTACTGCTTATTGGAGAATGTAAGTTTAGATTTCCAATTTAGATTTTAAGTGTGTTTTTAGGTCTACTTGGGGCTAATTGATCCACTTTTTGTGAACATAGGTTAATGGAAATGAGGATGATGGGGGCAGCAGCAGCTGCGGCGGCGGCAGCTACATCAATTGCTGGAAATAAGTCGGGTTTCAGTGTACGCGACATTTTAGATTTAAATCCTCCAACTTCTTCAGAATCCCGGGTTTCCAAGTCGGCCAGTCAACGAGTGGAATTTAGTGGCAATGATGATACTGGTGAGTATATTCAATTTCTCACTTGATCCATTAGTAGTTATGGGCTTGATTGAGTTGTGATTTTTGTATGAGATGAACATCGCATGTAATTTGGCTGTAAAACAGAGGTCACGTGTTCCGTAGTTTCCTTTGTAAGCTCATGTATAGATACGGAAGTAGATTACGGAAGTGAAGATGGTTAGTGAGCAAAACGAATCATAAATGGGGAAGCACATAATAAATCAGTGAAATAGTCGTAAGGAACTAGATAGCTGTAGTGTGGTTTGGGGAAATGTGATAGGCTCATTAGCAATTAGCATCGCACGAAAGTAGACATGTACAAACTATGCATTTAGTTTATTGCGTGTGTAGAAATGTTAACTTTATTAGGTGCAACGATACATGGACTAATTTATGACTTTTAAATATATGCTGTAGAGTTAGTATGTGTAGAAACACTGCAAAATATGGATCGCAATAGAAAAGTAAGGCATATTATCATTGTGCTAGCAAAGTTAGTTTCTTCTTATATACCAACAAATTATCAGATTCATAAGGTACAGCACAAAAAAGTGTTGTGAATGAAGAGCAATTTTATAGCCATTATGGTTTGATATGAATGATTTCCTCCTGTGCGGTCTCCCTTTTGTCCCAGATGCCACAACATCTGGCACGTTATCATAAATAATTAATTTATTAGCATTTACTGAAACTTGTCTCAGCTTTAGAAACTCTAAAATGGTTGCGTAGTCGTGATGTTCAGATTTCTTTTATGTACAAGTCTCACTCACCATACCAGATTAAACTCACTGAAATCCAAGTCCTTCCGATTCATTCCCAACTCCCATAAATAGATACCTTTCCATCACTTACTTGGGTTGTTTTTGTACACGCAATTTCATTTTTTTCTTGAATGCATATAGTAGTGCTGTAATTGTCACTCTACAATGATAAGCGGATAAGCGGATAAGCGCTATTCGGCTTTTCTACTAACTAATCACAAAATGTCAGCTTGACATGGCATTTAAATGAGAAAATCGTTGTCAAGTCTAGTTTTTTATTTGCATAGGCGTTTGACTTTATATCCCACTCACATTATGCTTAACTTGGACATTTATCATTTCTAAATGGGTTCCGTTTAGATGACTTTTTTCACGCTCATGTTTTCTTTTATCGTGATTCACAAAACTATAGCAAACGGTGAGCGATGGAACTTTTTTTATTGCACGTTTTTAACTATTCTTTCATATACAATAGTCCATTCTTACTCGTTAGTTACTTTAGCATTTTACCCAAAACCTAAGCAAATATGCCTATGCAACGTTTCGCCCTAAAATCTCATCCATATTTAGTCTTGTGTCTTAATATGTCATTATGAACGCTACTTTACAAAAACTTAAACTAAAAGTAGCACAAACTATATTAACTCACAATGGTGACCATTGCTCACATTTCTTTATTTGTACTAACAGTGCAATTTTATTGACATAAGGAAGTAACTTTAGTAACAAAAACTTTATTCCCTATTGTCTCCATTTTTTGTGGTACCAAGTCGGACAAGAATGAACAGGAAGGATGTCGTCTCTGATTTTGCAAAGGGAGAGAAATGTCTGGCATTCTTTTTATTTCCATTAGTTAGCTACGTAACGCTACTCCCTTTATTGTAGTTTGTGTCAAGTCATGAAAATCTCATGTAGGAAGTAACTAACTGAAGTCAAATACCGTAAAGTTCAGCTTTTAGTCAGTCAGTCAGTTGTGTACTTGTAAACCTACCAACTACCATATAGCATACAGCACGTATGGATGTACAAGATTTCATGGAGCTTTGTTTGGCAAACGAGATGCTTAAGGAAGTAGAATAAAGAAAGGAGGAAAACATATTACGGGAGGAGAAATCTTTATCTCATTCTTTCAAGGGAACAAGCAAAGCCGACAACTTTTGTGAACAACATTATTACAAAGCTCAAGCCGGGTAGCCAGCTACTAGCTATTGTTTACTCTGAAATGATTACCCTATTTGAGCAACTTGATTACTCGTTTAATCATTTCGTTAGCATGTCCAGAACTTTTGTAATTATTCCCCAGGTAGAGTACTTGCCAAGCTTAGTAAAAATAGACTGGCTTTATTACACTTTTTTTGGGTTTAATTTAGTTCACATGTTTTTTAATTCAGTCTGAATTAAATATTACTCCTCCATAAGACAAGATTTCGTATTTTTACAGATTTTGTCAACTCTGAGTCGAGTATATTGAGTAGTTTTTTATTTCTTTCAACAAAATATGTATCAATGAACGGAAGTGTAGACATAAGAGAATTTGTAACATATTATATTCTACCTGTAATCTTCCCACACAGACAAAATATGTACAAAAGCCACCACCAGTAGCTGTAGTAAGCTAAGTCTTTTGAAAAGGTGAAGAAAAGAGCAATTTCACAAAAGATTAGGCAATCACAAAAGGAAAGATGAAGGTTGCTTACATTTGGAATCTTAATGCAATAATGAAATTATATAACCGTGTAATTGGCACCATAATGGGAAAGGGCACTACAAACTTTTCACACCCGGGAGGGCATCTTTCATCTTACTTTTTCACCCTTACCATACGAACTACAAGACCACTTCTTATATTAGCTAATACATAAAAGTTAAGCTTGTATAGCATGGGAGCTAACAATGCTGTACACACTATTTGATTTTCAGTTGTCCTCATCAATGTTCTGAATGTTCTCCAAACACTTCCTGTGGCTTTTCCTTTTCTTGGTGTCTCTTTTTCCTTCTTTTTGTGCATTGAGCTTCAAGATTCACCCTCAGCATTTATTCATCCTATTGTTACATGATCTTTTTACATGCATAACGCATGAGTGGGCAAGTTGTATCAAAACCTCTATTCTGTCAGTTTGTTTGAATTGGATATTGAACGCAAGTCGGAGTCAAATGATTTGAATTAGTGCATGTTTTTCAACATTTTGCACTGAATTATATTTTTATTATCATTGAATGTGAGTATTGAACGCCGACTAAAAAAGTAGTTACAACCATATTGAGAATATCAAGCACTCTTTTTTAGTTCATAATTGACCAATGGAGAAATGCGCACAAATTCGTTCCCACGACTGTATCTCCATAGATAAAAAACTTACTATGAATCTTGAAATGTATTCATAAATCTCTGTAATCCCACAAAAGATACTTTTATCAAATATCCATACAGCAAGTGGCTTTTAAAGAGACACTTGCATGTGAATCCAAAATGTAACTAACTGTGTCTTCTTACTTACCGTTGACTTTAAAAGGCAAGCAGTAGGAGGGGCGACAAATGGGTGCTTCCTGTTTATAAATACATCAATCACATCTCTTTGCATAGTAGGTTGAGTAGCACCCTCCCATTTGTGGCCCATTGTACACCCAAAGCTAATTGTGTGCATCCAAATCCATGTCACCACCGGAAATGTACAAAAATCCTTTTACTTTCAGATGGACAAAATCTTGTAAGATCGTCTCCTGGACCCATTCTTTCACCAGATAGCACTTCCTCTTCGGATGACAAGATTCATTGTGCCAGTCCACGCACCCAACACACCACCAAATCTACTTCCCTCTCAATCAAATGTGAGCCAAAAAATGAGCATCCTTCATCTGAACCATCATCAGTGAAATCGAATATTAAAAATCCTACTACTGCTAGTCAAACCCATAGTGAATCCCCACAGTCCCAATGTCATCACGATATTGTCCAAGCTGATTCCAGCACTACAGACCAAGTGACCAAAACTCATTCATGTGGTCATCATGGATCCACTCAGAAAACCACCACTAGTGACAATGAACGACTTTTGGGGCAACGGGATACAGGCTCCACATCATCCAACAATGGAATGCCCGATGAGTCTAATGAAGATTCCCAGTTTTCATTGGAAGTCGATGATGAACACATGGAGGATGATGACGATGAACTGGATATGGATGACAAAGAAATCAGTTTGGAAGATGACTCGGACACGAATTTGTCCAGAACGGGCGTGGACTCTAATAGTGAAAAAAGCTATGACGTAGGACATCATCATGGTCACCACTTGGGTCATCATGGGATGACCACTGGATTGCACGGATCTCACCAGAGTGCTAATAGTAATGGAGTGAGTGGTTCAGTTTCTATTCCCGGGATGAAGAAGCGAAAACGAAGGATCTTATTTACCAAAGCTCAGACTTACGAGTTGGAACGAAGATTCAGGCAACAGCGGTATTTAAGTGCGCCTGAGAGGGAACATTTAGCTTCAATCATACGGTTGACCCCTAATCAAGTCAAGATTTGGTTTCAGAATCATCGGTATAAAACAAAAAGGTTAGCTGAGTTCTGGAATTGGACATTTTTAGTTGTTTTAATTCGCTGCCGTTTTGCCATTTTAAGAAATTTAGTTTCGTTATTGTACGGGGCCAAGTGCGATTGAGTTTGTTTTCTCGCTAATTGCACTATAAGCTTGTTAACATCGCTTGTTAAGTCTTTAATGAATAGTGAGATATTCCTCTTCCTTGTTCTATAAAATCTAACAGACGTTTTTAATTATTTTGAATCAGTAGGGCTCAGAGGGAATCCAGAACGGGTGTTAGCCATGGACAACATCATTTATTAGACGGACTTGGCTCATCATCTCCATTGCCACCACGAAGAGTAGCCGTACCAGTACTAGTGAGGGATGGGAAACCTTGTCTCCAAGGGGGAAATAATGGGGACAATAGCAATGCAGTAAAACTTTCATCAATGTTGGAATCACTTCCTTTCGATTTTCATCCGCACCAATTTCCGCATCCCCATCCAAATCATTTAGCTGCTGCTGGTCTACTTGGGGCTCATTTGCCCCATTCTGCGCCCCATCATTATTTGCCACCAAGGTGGTGGTAAAATCATTATTACGTTGTGGTTCGTATTTTAGTGTAATAGATAATTTTAAGTTTACAGCTTGCTACAGCGTTTTGAATATACGTATAACACACTGCATATCAGTATCGGTACTACGAATCTAATTAACCTATGAGAATGGTTGGTTAATAAGGAATTTTGATGTGCTGATATTAATCTAGATTGGTTTCTATATGTACAAAGCTTATGATTTGTTTAGGGTCGGTTAGCCTGTGATGTTGCACATTGCCCCTGTGAATTTTTTTAGTTAAGCTTGTTGGTTAGTTTCATGGGCTCGTTTCTCGTTTAAGATGCAATGTTAGCGTTGCAATATAACATTTTTTTTGCATTTTTAATTATTTAGATCAAGTTAAAAATTATTCACAATACATAGTGCGAGTAAGTAATACACTAATCATAGTTTTTCTTAAGAAAGTAAATATAGCGGATATGATTAACGATGAAGATGTGATAGGATGATATTATTGAAAACACGAAACGTGTAATGAAAATATTGAAAAAATAAAATTTCGTGCTACGTATGAGAATTCTTTTTGCTAATGTGCACCAAACGTTCCTTATTCATGAAAAAAACATCAATCAATGAAATATAAAATAAAATTTCTCTATGAAATTAAAGTTCCCCAATAGTTGTTTGGGACTCTTCAAATACATTTTTCTTATTCTGATTCATTATAGCGGAAATAATATCATCAAGTTGACTTTTATAACGTCCGGGTCGTCGATTATTCCTATATAAACTCTCCAGCCTTGGACGTGGTTCAAAAAATTCTCTGGTGATGAGTCTCTGTTTCCTTGGTCGACGAGGAGCCACTTCTTCCACTAACTCTTTACCAATACACATTTTGATCTTTGGCAGAAAAATTAAACTTTCCAAGTACTCCCACGTAGAAAAAGTTGTATCTAAACCTTCCACGTGTCTATGAACAAAAATATGAGTTGCATCATTAATACAGTGCGCAGCTAATCATCTACTAAAAAGATGTCAAGGATGACCAATGCAGCAGACTCACATAAAAGAAATGTAGTATCTGACAGCAAATAAACACGAAACGAACTATAGGAATAAAACAAAATATTAGCATCTTGTACTTTTTTAAAGTAAAAACGCTATGGTATTAAATAAAAAGATTATTACAGCAATGCAGTAGAATACTAATGAAGCAATAATGACGCCAAACATGGTAAGATTGAAAAAATGATACAGATCATTCAAGCAGCCCAGTTCTACCGCATTTCCTGTGTTTGGATTTTTCAAACATGCATCGACTTCACTTTCAAAGAACTGTGACATACATTAAAATCATTTTTCAATCAAGCAAGTTGTTAAATATTTTGTAACAATATTTCATTCTTACATCGGCTAGTGGTTGGTGATAATTTTCACAGCAAGCTTTTGGTACCAAATGACTTTTTCCTTGAGTTTTTCGGACTTCTGTCCAGTCCTCGAAACCTTTCACACCGCAACATTTAAACTGAAGGGATACATTGAGTTCAAGATTTTGTGTCTTTTAAGTTCAGCCATGTTGCTTGAATATCTTATGTAATGTTACGACGTACATACTGTTGACAAATATCCCAATAGTATCGAGAAATATTGTTTTCATCGTAGTCCATAATCCGGAACTTCATGTTATTTTCTGCATCATGCAGCTTGGCTCCTTCCAACAAAGTTGAAGTGTATACAATTCCACTAATGGTGAAGGGTAGCAAATACCAAGGTACAATGAAAGCGAACTGTTCCAAAGATTGTCACGTTATTTTTCTATGGTCCAAAAAAATCGTCACCACTTGCTCACCCAACATAGTGTAAACCAAATGCTCACCTTTTTTATTGCAGAGATTGACCAAGCACGTACCGCAAAAAATAACCACAAGCTTAAAATAATAGGATTTACTGCAACCAGTAGTAAACAGTAAAGTCCTACAATTGATCCCGGATACAAATCTTCAGCTCTGCCTGTATTATCTTGAATGAAATGCACGGGCATGCGAAATCGATACTTGTACCAAAATCGGAGGGATCCCAATCCAAACGCCTTAGTTTGATTTGTAGATAAACAGCAGTAATGAATACATAATTTTTACTTTTCTCGACAATTAGTGACCTTTATGGTCCTTCCTATGACACTGACACACGCTATAATTACCATAAATCCAGTCGAGATTAGGTACAGAAAACGGTGATAGAAGAGAAACGTGGCTTTCCATTGTAAATGTATCTAAATGAGACAAACATGAACACCATGTTATATTTCACAGACATACATACAAATGAGTGCGGAAAACGAATTTGTTAACCTTTGACGGAGTTTCTTCTTCAGAGGAATGATCGTGCGCAAATAATGATCCTTGGTTTTGAACATTTTTCCATTCCTCCTCATTAAAATCCCTAAGCATGCGCCCTCTAATGCCCATAGTTTCCAGCGTTTCTACGGGATGAACGATGCCAGAGGTGTCGCTAACAGCCATTTGATTTTCTCTGTCATCATCAGTGTCCTTGAAAGCTTCCCAAGCCTCTGAACGCCATCTCTCATCGATGTTTCGATGCGCTTTTTCATTAACATCTTTTTCCACAGGCGGGTAATGTTTTGTGAGTTTTACCATTTTACATGAGTTTCATCAATTTATTATCGATTTTTGTGGATTATTTATTCTCAACGCGTATGCATACGATTTGGAACGAAAGCTGGAGCAATTTATAATGGACAGCAGTGATTACTATGACATTTACAAGAATAGATTTCAGAGTACCCAATACAATAAAGCGAATATTATGCACAGTGAGTAAGAGGACAATGAATTTCTATAAGGCACCTATTTATTCGTAAAAAGTGTAAAACTCCAACAGTATTGATGAAATATGCTGCATTGTAAATCATTGTCACAAGTATAAATTTTAGCAACCATAATAATAATAACTGTCCATGAAAATTAAACCACCATTGAAACATTTAAAAATAAATATATCAATCTAATATCAGTGGATACTAAAATTAAATATTTTTCTAATGATTTCTTCATTCTATTGATTTGATTTTAATCATTGGTCAAGTGCATTACAATGGCGTTGGTTAATTTAAGGCCCCAATAGGAAGTTTCAAACACTATCGGTTGGTGTAGTGAATTCACTCAAAGTTTGAATAGGATTCTGTCGCTTTTGAGAACCTCTTCGAACAATGGCACGGATTTCATCGGGTTTTTCTCTTCGGACTAACGGTTTTTTCTCTGGTGGCTTCATTTTCCAAACCATTCTTGTTCCATGCTGCTAGATGGCAGAAACAACCGAAATTAGCCTCTCGAATTCTAATACATTTTGAATTATTCAGCCTAATGCACAATAACTTACCGCATGCTCGCCCCCTCCTTGTCGTGGATACTTGGTGGACGCAATATAGGACGTTTTCACAGTCAATACAACAGAAGTCATCAAATTTTTGGCAGCTTGGATCAACGAAGTAGCAGAGTCAAGCTAAAAGAAAGGGAAATGAATAAATAATGTAATTCAAATGAACGGATTGGTGCAAAAAGTTATTTGGGTTAATCCCATTGATTAGAATCATACCCCAGAAACAATCAAGTCTCCACTAATATTTTGGACATCAGCTTTAACTTTGGAAGTAATATTAAGTTGATGACAATACAAAGCAATTTGTTCGATGTAAGCCAGCAAATCCTTCTTGGTGGAGCCCTCAGGACAATGTTCCGCGATTTCACGGGCAAACTTATCCAACTTGGATCCATATTCTGAAATCTTTTTGGCTGCATTGATAACATCCATAGTGGTTTTCAACGGCCCTCTCCCCCTATGTAATCAATAAGTCAGGTCAGTTCCATTTGCCTATACTATGTATCGGGTCAATCAGCATGAAACAGATTTCTTTATAAAATTATCCTTTACCATGTAAAATCTGTCATTTCCATCATAATCATACACATGCGTTTAGCAAGAACAATAATATCGTTCCCACTGTCATCCCATCTTGTGACTTCCCGATCAAACTTTTGTTTTTCATCTCTAAAGCTTTTCACTTCCTTTTCAATCTTTTCCTTTTGTTCTTCCGGTAATTTTTCTATGGCCGCCTACATTATTCAAAATGCATAGCATTGGAATTACTGCGGCTAAATTGGACCAACAAAAATGGTCAACGTGCATATAACTTGATAAGTTGCTTACCCGTATTTGACTTCGTTCATCAGCACCATGAGAGCTTGTAGCACCACTTACTGTAATGAAAAAAATTGTTAAACTTAAAACAATGATACCTTTTTAAACAGTTTTTAACCCATACAAAACACATACTTTTGCTTCCAGTTTCAGTTCGCTCGTCAATAACAACGTCATCTGGATCCAATTCGTCAACATCCTAAAACGCAGAAATAATTTATACTTATTGCATGGACCATTTTGATTTTGATAAAACAAACAAGTTTTTACCCTATTGAGAAGAACTGCTCTTCTGATTTCCCTGACTCCATCATATACTCTGCTAGATGCATCAATGAATTCATTTTCATCCACTTCTTTGGGTGGTTGGGACGACAAGGCATCCACAGCGTAGTCCACTTTGTTCACAAAATTTGGCATAACTGCCGAAAACAAAATTTTTTTGTTTAGCACGTTAGTAGTTAGTACACACTAATTTAAATCAAATGGATTGCGTAATTGGATTGCCTGATTAGCATTTCTTATAAAATTAATGTACCGTGATCATTGAGCTCCCGAACAGCCTCTAATACGTATTCCGTATAAACTCCAGGCTCGTAGTCATTCATTTCTGAGGAGACTACATCTGTAACACGGTATACTCTCCCTTGAATAGATCCTGCAGTTCTTTCCAATGTTTCAGGATCTTGTTCTTGGACTGCTGCTATACATTTATTCACGTCCTCCAGAATATGATTTTCTACAGACGTATGGAATAGAAGATGTTGAACAATTCTTGTAAACATTTCAAGGAAACATAATGAACACTTTACTCATTCTAATTCATTACCTGTGACACCCAAAAAGTCATCAATGACAATGATGTCATCCACTGCTTCCGTCAAAATTCGTGTTTGTGTTTCCCACGCCTTCCTGAATGCTTCCATGTTGTCTAGTGCAGGCTGGATTAGGAATTTAATTTTCAATCAGTATTTATTATGACAAGTCCTTTACTAGTTTCATTTTTTTTAAAGCGAGTTACTTACTTTTGACTTTGGTCTAGCGGCAAGTATTTTAGCAGCGTTGATAACTTGTGGGCAAAATGCTTCAATCTGAGCTGCAGCAAATTTCACCATTTTTACTCCATCCTCCTTATCAGACATAGTGCACGACAAATTTGCCACCTGATTCACATTACATTTTCATTGTAGCATTTTCAAGGAAGCGAAAGTTTATAAACTTCGGAATTTTGAAAAATTATTTATTTCTTATTTCTATCCATACCTCCACAAGTTTGTGAGCATGTTCTGTAAAAACTTGGGAATACTGTTCCACCTCATGTTCATTGCCAGTTTTTGCTGCTTCGATCAATACTGCTAAAGGAGCGGTAGGGTCCATAAAACTAAGCATTAAGCATTAATTTAAAAAAAATGATTAAGCTGTATTTTGGCAAATCAATGGAATTTCAAGAGACCTCATGTGGAATCAATTAATTGGTATGAACGCTTATGCATTTTTAAAATCAGCTGCTAGAAATTTACAGCTTAAACTATGTGTTTAATTCTTTTTATTCTTTACCTGTCGCAAACATGATCCACCACAGCTTTCCGGAGTTGACGCCTCAAATCTTTCGTTTTCTTGTTCATATGCTCCGTAGCGATTTCCAAATTTTCGGTACGGTCTTTCTTACCTCCCTATAAAAAAATGCATGGAAAATTATTTCCAACATTCTAAACAAAAATCAAAAGAGAAAAAATATTTAATTATTGCCATACATTATTCATATATTCGGACAAAAGATCTTGCAGAGCTTGTCGAACTGCATTGCACTCTGCAATGATCCGTTCCCTCCTGTCATCTCTCGTGGACGAAGAGTCTGCCATAAGAGCCGCTCCACTTATAATAGATTCCAATTGCTGCTCCAAGGAAGGCCTTGTTTTCCTTTCATTGTAATCAGTTGGATTCATCAAAACATTCCTCTGCAAAAAAAACTTCAATATAATAATGGACACAAAAGACACCTAAACAAGAGTCAATTTTCATTCTTACATCCAAATCATTCAAAGCAGCAGCCAATTCACCCGGTCCAAATTCAGTCATTGTCCCCTTATTATCCTGTCGGACTCCTTGTCCCTGTGCAATATCCGAAATAGTATTCACAGCTTCGCATACTTGTCTCAACACAAAATCCCTGTTAGCTTTGGCAGCCGCTAATTCAGGATGTCTCAAATATGCTTTAGATGCCGACATGAGCATGGTCGAATGTTTTTTCAGCAAGGCTCTGGCAGCAGCCAAGTCATCTCTTTGTTGCGGATCCCGTAGTTCATATTGCCGTTTTCCAGCCTCCCTTAATAAGTTGTTAGTACTCTTTCCAAAGTTTTTCAACCCGTCCATAAGTTCTTCTTGATTTGTTGCCGTTTTCAAACGCTCTAAATCTCCTTCTACTATCCGCAAAGAGCGGAGAAGTAATTGAACGTCCACCATGTCGGCTAAAATTAGAAGCCGGGTGACTGCTGATAACAAAGCCCGGGCAGCTCGAACCATATTTCCACGTTTTTGAGAAGAGCATGGGTCATCTGCAAATTCTCGAGATGCGTCGGTCATAGTTTTTCCTAAAATAATAATAATTTAAATCTGAAGAAAATATTTGTGAGGTTAGCAAGTTCGTAGAAAACTTTTTAGGATTTTTACCACTAATTTTAACTTCATTGACAGCAGCATGCAAATCCTGTTGGATGTCAGAATTTTCGTTGGCAATAATTTCACCATTTTTAATAAAATTTTCTATTGCTTTGTCCACCAAGGCTACAAGGATGTGAGCTCGTTTGGATTTTCCTTTTTTTCTTGTTACATCCGTATTGACAAGAGTTGTGACCTATGAACGGCAAAATATAATAGTTGATTCAGTTTTCTTTCAGAATTAGGTGGTTTCAATGAATTTTTCTTGTATTTTTGGCAACCAAATATATACAGAGAAGCGTCTTATAATTAGGTCATTTTTCTACACGTGTGCAAATGGGATTGTTTTTTTTTTGCAACAGCCGGTACAATGTTTGTTTCGGCTGGGTGAGGAAAATTTTCTCAATAGTATTCTGCGATGAAATAGCATCACAAATTGATTCCGTTTGGTTGAAAAATAATAATTTATTGTTCTTCTTTACTAACTAACTGGTAATCCTAACAGTTGTATCTATTATTTGTGTAACTGTAGAATCTGTTCCATTTTGTTGAGTTGGACTCCAAAATAAGCATACTGTGACTGTGACCAATCTATGGAAAAATATTCATTTGGATGCAACAGGTAGTTTCATCCTGAATGAATGCAATGAGCGGAAACGGGAATACATGTGCACAGAATGGACATCTCTATTGCCACAAGAATAAATAATGTGTCTTTTTTTCCTGTTTTCTGAAAATCGGTAAAATTGGATTGAGAAGTAGCAATAGTTAATGCTGAGTTAGCTGTGTATTTTTGGATTAGACTTGGAAACACACTTTTAGACAGCAATGCTTTTCATAAAAAAATTTGAAGGCATCTTTAAATTTGAAAGAAAACATAAACAAGAATCTTACCCTGCTACACATATACTAAAAATCCTGTTCTATTCTATTATACCATGGCACAAACCATTGAAGGCCTTATTAAGTGACTACTGAACCCTCAGACATAGAAAACTGCTTTAGGGTGTAACTGGACTTTATATAGTACTTGATGAAAACATCCTCAAAACAAAAAATTAATAACACCACGAAAATTACCTTCATAACCAATGGCTGCAAAGCCATTTCCACCGAACGGGTTCGGATTTCCAACGATTTTGGCTCCCATTGCAATTGCATATCTGCCGAATTATTTCCCAGCGTCATTTTGGTCTCAATAAAAATACAATCACGCCTCTCTTAAAAATCGTCTCCTAAACTTTTCTCAAACTTATTCTATAATTTTCTACACATTGTATAATCTAAATATAATTATCTCACACACCGATTGCACTTTTTGGACGAAAAATTGTTCACTTAGAATATATTTCTGT
>Ga0210040_10005427_pt1 | contig 16244 bp, 22 predicted proteins | sample CryGeyCG12114_NA_FD_185462 | JGI IMG/M metagenome (GOLD analysis project Ga0210040, IMG submission 185462) | Groundwater microbial communities from aquifer - Crystal Geyser CG19_WC_8/21/14_NA (SPAdes) (version 2) | ecosystem: Environmental > Aquatic > Deep subsurface > Groundwater | place: USA... | reverse complement strand
CGATCGCCGCCATAGGGCCCGCGATGCGCCGGCGCAACTGCGCCCCGCCTGACGGGTAAACGGTGTGCAAGTGCCATTGAACCGCCGGTGAATGCTTGGCAGAGCATGCGACCATGAGCACGCGTAGATCTTCCCTCGGCAGCCTGTTCCGCCCACGCGGCACCCCGCGCGAGGCGTTGCGCCCGCTGTGGCATCGCATCGTCGCGACATCACGCGAACCGCGCTGGTATGTCGCCGGCGGGGTGGCGGACAATGTGCCGGGGCGGTTCGACATGATCGTCGCCATGTTGACGCTGGTGCTGCTGCGACTGGAGCGGGCCGACGCCGCGCCCGAACATGGCGTTCACCTGACCGAGCTGTTCGTGGAGGACATGGACCGCCAGCTGCGCGAGACCGGCGTCGGCGACCTGGTGGTCGGCAAGCATATCGGCCGGCTGGTGGCGGTGCTGGGTGGGCGGCTGGGCGCCTATCGCGACGCGCTGGCCCCAGGCGCGCCGCCGACAGCGCTGGCGGAGGCGGCCGCGCGCAACACCACCCTGGCACCTGGGCGCGATGCGACGGCCCTTGCGGGGCTGCTGCGCGATTACGATGTGTCCCTGGAAAGGGTCGCGGTTCCGGCGATCCTCGCCAGCGAGCTGCCCGCATGACCGACCTGCCCGAATTCCATCGCCTGTTCGACCGCCGCCAGATCGGCCCCAAGCCGGTGGAGCTGACCGCCAACGCGCCCGAATGCGCGGCGTTGGCCAGGCGCTTCGGCCTTGTTTCGATCGGGCGGTTGTCGGCGCGGATCACGCTGCAGGCCGATGGCGATATTATCGCCGCCAGCGGGGTTCTCCATGCCTCGGTCGTGCAGAGCTGCGCCGTGTCGGGCGACGACCTGCCGGTCACGATCAAGGAACCGCTGACCCTGCGCTTCGTCCCCGAACGGCCGATCACGGCGGAGGAGCTGGAGCTGGAGGAGGGCGAGCTCGACGAGATCGCCTATGACGGTCACAGCTTCGATCTGGGGGAGGCGGTGGCGCAAAGCCTGGCGCTGGCGATCGATCCCTATGCCTGCGGCCCGGAGGCGGAGCAGGCGCGGGAGAAGGCCGGGCTCAATCGGCCGCCGGAAGACGGGCCGTTCGCTGCGCTTGCTGCCTTGCGAAAGCACTGACCCGTTCCGCCTGCACCCGCTGGCGCCGTTCGCGGCGGCGCTTCAGCACCACGAATGCGGTGATCGCCGCGGTGCCGCCAAGGCACAGCAGATCCTCCGCCACGCCGACCGGCAGGTCGCGCCGCAGCGCCCGCGCCGCCGCCATCCGCACGCGATAGCCGATCAGCGCCCCGGCCACCGCGCCGCCGGCGCCAATCAGCGCCGATTGCGCCCGCTTGTCCGGCCGGGCGATCGCCGCCCCGGCTAGCGCCGCCCCGGCGACCCGCCCGCCCAGCCCCATGGCGGAGGTGCGCGCAGGCGTGCCCGGCTGCACATCGACATAATATTCGCCCAGCGCCCCCAGGGTGAACAGCCCAGCGGCCACCGGATGGCCGAGAAAGGCGAGCCGGGTCCCCGTCAGGTCCAGCACGCCGCTGGCTGCGGCGATGCTGATCGCAGCCGGCGGGGTCATGGTCCGCTGCCCACTGGCCATGCCAAGGGCGAACGGCAGCACCCCCTCCTCCAGCGGCAGGGGCGTGTAGTCCCTCCGGCCTGCCCGCCCGCGCAGGGACCGGCGAACGCCTTCCGTCACCAGGCCGAACACGACGTGGGAGGCATAGGCATAGACATGGGTGCGCAGCGTGTAGCGCCAGGGCGGGCGGGCAAGGCCGCTCAGCGGCACGGCGAGCTGGTCGATCAGGGTGGCGCAGACGAGGCCGAAGGCCGCGCCGCGCCAGCTGGCGGCACGCCCGTCGCGCTCCGCCACCAGGCCGTAGGCCGCGCCGCTCAGCCCGCCAAAGATGTAGTGCACCGCGCTGCCTGCGGGCCCCTGCTCTGCCTTCGGCACATCCCTGCCGCTGGCAAGCCGGGCGACGAAGTTCGCCGCCTTCAGTGGTGCGGGCGTCTGGCCGCCACCGTCAGGGCCGCCCGGCCGGAACAGCGGGATCGTCGCATCCTGGAACCGGTCCATCGCCCAGGAAGCGACCAGCCCCGCAGCGAGGCCGCCAGCGGTACCGCGCAAATCGTCAAGCGTGCTGGTGACGGGGGAGAGTGGCGCGGCGGTCGATGACATGGGGGCAGGCCTCCTGCTGGTGCAGACTAGCTACCCCGCAGGGGACCGGCAGGTTCCATCAGAACGGAATGTCGTCGTCCAGGTCGTCGGCGAAGTTCGACCCGCCGGAGGACGATCCGGTCTGCCCCCAGCTGTCACCGCCGCCCTTGCTGCCGCCGGCGGGCGCAGAGGAGCCGCCCGAGCGGTTCCAGTCGCCGCCACCCCCGCCAGAGCGCTGGCCGCCACCGCCACCGCCAGCACCGCCCTGGGCGCCATCCAGCATGGTCAGCGTGCCGTTGAAGCCGCGCAGCACGATCTCGGTCGAATAGCGGTCGGCCCCCGACTGGTCCTGCCACTTGCGGGTCTGCAGCTGGCCTTCCACGAACACCTTGCTGCCCTTGCGCAGGAAACGTTCAGCGACGCTGACCAGACCTTCGGAGAAGATCGCGACCGTGTGCCACTCGGTGCGTTCCTGCCGCTGGCCCGACTGGTCCTTCCACGATTCGGTGGTGGCGATGCGCAGATTGCAGACCTTGCCGCCGTTCTGGAAACTGCGCACTTCCGGGTCCTGGCCCAGATTGCCGATCAGCATGACCTTGTTGAGGCTGCCCGCCATTCTTCTTTCCTTGGATCAGAGGCCGGCAGCGACCGCCAGCCAGTAGGTTATTCCTGCACCGGCATAAGCCAGCGTGAGCGGCGAGGCCAGCATCACGGCCGGCCGTTTCCACGCCTTTGTCTCAGGCCGCGTGGTGCGGGCATCAAACGCAAGAAGCCTCGACGGACGGGATCAGGCGTCGCTTGTTGCGCCACGAGAGCTGTAGACAGACGGAACAACATGGTTAACAAGACATTTACGACATAAGAAAACAGCAAGGGTGAGGACCAGACTCATGGCGCAAACGCCCCTGAATGCCGCACAGCACATCAATGCTGGGAAGGTCCGGCGTTTTCCCGTCGTGGCGGCGTATCGAAGCCGTTCGCGTCCCGATCAGTGGTCAGGTATCGCCCGCGTCGCGATCATCGCCGGCCTGACTGTCCTGTCATGGGCCGTGATCCTGACGTCGGTTCTTTGATCCGGTTCAGGCCGCCGGGTAACGCAGGCGGCCCAGGAAGCGCATCATGCTGAACCGCTCCCGCGGGGCCAGCAACTGCGCCTTCACCTTTTCGAACCGCATGATGCCATCGATCCGCCGGTCCAGAAAGGCGCGGGTCTCGGTCCGCCCGTCGCTCTCGTCATCGACGAACACCGCCAGCGTCGCACCATAGATCGCCGCCAGCGTGGCGCGCTTGGTGTAGTGGTTGTAATCGGTCGCGTTGTCGCCGGCGAGGCGCCACATGACATCCGCGCTGTGCCACGCCGTCCTGGCTCCGCGGGCGACATTCTGCGGCAGCGCCAGGATCACCAGTGCCCGCCGCAACGCCTCGCGCCGCGCGCCGGCCTCGACCAGCCGGAACAGCACCAGCGCGCGGATGCGCTCGCGGATCTTCATCGTGGCGATCCGCTCCGGCGGGAAGGCGGCCACCATGCTTGCGTCGATATGTGCGATCCACCCGCCGATCATGTCGATCGCTCCGCCTGGATAGGCCAGCCGCGCCACCGCGGGATCGACACCGGCCAGGGTCGCCGCCTCCACCAGCGCCGCATCGCTCCAGCCATCGAACGCCGCCGCATCGGCAATGGCCGGGGCCAACGCGACGGCCAGTTCGTCCAGCGTCATGTCGGCGAGCGGCGCGCGGTCGGCCGGGATCGATGCGGTCAGCGCGGCCGTCACAGGCGCGGGCCGTAGCTCGCGCCGGGATTGCGCTCACTCGCCGGGCGTGCGCTGCGCACGATCTCGGCCAGGGTGGCGCTGTTCTGCCCTTCCAGCCCGGCATAATCGCGCGCGGAGCGGCCGGAATTGTCGACCCTGTCAGGGTCCGCGCCGGCTTCCAGCAGAGTGCGCATCAGCGCCATATCGCGCCGGTGTACGGCAGAAATCAGCGGCGTCTCGCCGGCGGTATTGGCCTCGTCCACGCGGGCACCGGCGCGCACCAGGGCGTCCACCCCTTCGTCGAACCCCAGCTGCACCGCGCGCATCAAGGGGGTAACCCCGTGATTGTCGGCCAGATTGGCATTGGCGCCCTGCCCGGCAAGAAAGTTGATCCAGGGCACGTCGCGCCGGTTGACCGCGATATGCAGCGCGGTGTGCCCGTCGGTAACATCGCGCGCATTGACGATGGTGGAGCCGCCCGGTGCGCGCAGCATCTGGTTGACGGTATCGGCTTCCTTCTTGTCCACCGCCTGCAGGAACTTGTACCCGTCGGAAAAATTCTGCGCCGCCGCCGGCGCCGTCAGCCCGCCTGCCAGCACCACCGGCGCCATCAGCATCAGCGCGGCCAGCACCCTGTTACTCATCACACTCACGACCTATCTCCTTGGCAGGTCCCTGCATTCCGGCCGGCGCCTGCAACCCCTGAAGCGCAGCCTTCAAGCGCCCCCTTGTTCCCGACGCGTTAGCAGAGCATGAACCGTTTCGCCATGATCCCCAAGACCCGTTCCGTGCCCGCCGCGCTCGCCGCCCTGGCTCTTCTCGCCCTGCCCACCCTTGTGCTGTCCGCCTGCGGCAGCACCTCGGCCGAGCCGCCGCTGGCCGGGGCCCAGATCGGCGGACCCTTCGAACTGACCGGCGAAAGCGGCGACACCGTCCGCTGGGCGGACTTCGCGGGCAAGTACCGCATCATCTATTTCGGCTACGCCTTCTGCCCGGACGTGTGCCCCCATGATGTCGCCTTCATGATGCAGGGGTATGAAGGGTTCAAGCGCGCGCATCCGGATCTGGCGGCGCAGGTCCAGCCGCTCTTCGTCACCATCGATCCGGCGCGCGACACACCCGAGGTGGTCGGCGAATTCACCGACGCCTTTTCCCCGGACCTGCTCGGGCTGACGGGCACGCAGGCGCAGATCGACGCGGCGACGAAGGCGTTCGCGGTCTACGCCCGCAAGGGGGACGCTACGCCGGGCGGCGGCTATCTGATGGATCACAGCCGCGGCGCCTATCTGATGGGCCGGCAAGGCGAGCCGATCGCGCTGCTCCCGGTGGAACAGAGCGGCGCTGCGGTGCAGGCGGAACTGGAAAAATGGGTGAGTTGAGGCCCCGTTTCTGGGAGCTGCCGCTGAGCAAGCTGACCCGCGCCGAATGGGAGGCGCTGTGCGACGGCTGCGGACGCTGTTGCCTGCACAAGCTGGAGGACGAGGACACCGGCGCCATCGTCGAAACCAATGTCGCGTGCCGCCTGCTCGACACCCGCACCGGGCTGTGCGGCAATTACCGCAACCGCCGCGCGCTGGTGCCCGACTGCATGCGCCTGACGCCGGAGCTGGTGGCACGGATCAACTGGCTGCCCCCCAGCTGCGCCTATGTCCGCCGGGCGGAGGGCGACCCACTGCCCGACTGGCACCCGCTGCTGACCGGCGACAAGGCGGCGATGCGTGCCGCGGGAATTTCCGTGGCCGGGCGGGTGATCGGGGAGGACGAGGCCGGGCCGCTGGAGAACCATGTGGTGGACTGGGGCGACTCCGAAGACGAGGACGAGGACGAGAACTGGGACAAGCTCGAGCCGGAGCCTGCGCGCCGATGATCGAGTGGCTGCGCCGCGCGGGCCCGGGCAATCCGGGTCATGGCGAGCAGGTGGTGGACGTGGCGGGACGTGCCCTGCCGCTGCGCATTCGCCGCCATGCCCGCGCCACGCGCATGACCATGCGCCTTGCGCCCGACGGGTCGGAGGTCCGCATCACCCTGCCGCAATGGGGTCGCAGCGGCGACGCGATGTCCTTCGTCCACAGCCGCAAGGACTGGCTCGCGCAGCAGCTGGCGCGCGTGCCGCAGGCCGCCCCGCCCGCGCCAGGCGGCACGCTGCTCTATCGCGGTACGCCTCACCCGATCGACTGGCACGCTGCCCATCCCCGCAGCCCGCGCTTGCATGAGGGGCGCCTGTGCTGCGGTGGCCCGGCGGAGGGGCTGCCCGGTCGCCTTGCCCGCTGGCTGGCGGCGGAGGGGCAGAGGCTGATGAGCGACGACCTCGCCTTCTATTGCGCGCGCGGCGGCGTGGCTGTGCCGGCGCTGCGCCTGTCCAGCGCGAAGCGGCGCTGGGGCAGCTGCTCGAGCAGCGGCACGGTCAGGATCAACTGGCGGCTGGTGCAGGCGCCGGATGCGGTGCGGCGGTCGGTGGTGGCGCACGAGGTGGCGCATCTGCTCCATTTCGACCATTCGCCCGCGTTCCATTCAACGCTGGCCGGGCTGTTCGACGGCGACCTGCCGGCGGCGGACCGCTGGCTCAAGGCGCATGGCCGCGGCCTCTACGCCAGCTTCGGCTGACCCCTCTGGCGCAGGCTGCGCCGCCGTCCTATCTGGCAGGCCGATGAGAAAGTATCTGCACCTGATCTCGCCGCGCCGCGCGGTGGCGGATTTCGCGGGCGAGTGGCGTCAACCGTCGCCGCACCGCTGGAAGGTGCTGGGCGTCTCGATCGCCCTGACCTTCTTCATCTTCATGATGTTCGTGCCCGAAAGCCAGCGGGTGGAGCCGCGCCCGCCCACGATCACCTGGATCACCACCTACGCGCCCGGCCGTACGCAGGCGGAGATCATCGCTTCCAACCTCGCCCACCAGCGCCAGCAGGACGAGATCGAACGCCGCCTTGCCCAGCGCGAGGAGATACGGCGCGAGCTTTACCGCGAACTGGGCCGGGCCAGCGGGATGGATGTGGACAAGATGGAGCGCGAGATCGAACGCGACCGTGCGGCTGAACGGGCGCGCGCCGGACAGGCGCCCGCCGCCAACGCCACGGCCGTGCCGCAGACCTAGGTCTGCGCCACGGATGCAAAGCTGCCTCTGTTTACAGCGTAAACACGCGCCTGCCCGCCAGGGCGGGCTGGCGGTCCGTCAGCCGGTGACGGCCGCCAATGCAGCGGTGAACTTGCCGATATTGCCCGGGGTCAGTCCGGCGACGTTGATGCGCCCGCTGCCTGCCATGTAGATCGCGTGCTCGCTGCGCAGACGCAGGATCTGCTCGCCCCTCAGGGGCAGCATCGCGAACATGCCCTGCTGGCGCGCATAGGGGGCAAGGTCCACGGTGCCCGCCATGCCCGCTGCGCCCATCGCATCGCGCACCTGGCGGATGCGGGCACGCATAGCGTCCAGCTCGGCGATCCACTGCCCGGTCAGCGCCGCATCCTCCAGCACCAGCCGCACTGCCGCGCCGCCATGGTCGGGCGGCATGGACCAGTTCGCCCGCGCCAGCGCGTGGCCGTTGGAGACGGTGCGGGCCAGCGCATCCTCGTCCGCCGCCTGCATGTACAGGGCGCCGACGCGGTCGCGATACAGGCCGAAATTCTTGTCGCAGCTATAGGCGAGCAGCGCTTCCGGCACCGCGGCCAGCACCGCGCGGGCGCCATAGGCGTCCTCCGCCAGGCCCAGCCCCAGCCCCTGATAGGCAAGGTCGACGATCGGCAGCACGGCGCCGGCGGCCAGAGTGGCGGCGATCCGGTCCCATTCGGCCGGCGAGTAATCGATGCCGGTGGGATTGTGGCAGCAGCCATGCAGCAGCACCGCAGCGCCCTCCCCGGCACCGGCAAGCGCGGTCAGCAGCGCGTCGATGTCGGCCACGCCTTCTGCCGTCGCGTGGCGGAAGCCAACCAGCTCCATGCCCAGATCGGCAACGATCTGCGCATGGTTGGGCCAGCTTGGGGTGCCCATCAGCACGCGCGTGACGCCCGCCCGCTTGGCCAGTGCCAGCGCCAGCCGCACCGCGCCGGTGCCACCGGGGGTCTGCATCCCTTCGACGCGCGCGCCAAAGCCGGTCGTGCCCGCCGTGGTGTCCGCGCCGAAGATGTGCGGCATCAGCGCATGGACGAAGCCCATGTCGCCTTCAGGTCCGAGATAGGACTTGGAATCCTGCCGCTCCACCAACAGCCGCTCGGCCGCCTTGATCGCGCCGAAGACCGGCGTGCCTCCGTCTTCCGTGCGGTACACGCCGACGCCGAGGTCGATCTTGTCGGCCGCGGAATCCGCATTGTAGAGCTTGATCAGCGCGAGCAGCGCATCGGGCGGCTGTTGGGTGAGGCGGTTCAGCATGGCGTGGGGCACATGCCGCCCCGCCGCCGCCGCCGCAAGCCGGTTCTTGCCCCTGCCGCCGATTAACGGGTCAGAAAGGCAGCCAGCGCTGCGTTTGCGAAAAACGCATATAGCCGGCATTGACGCCCAGCCGCAGCCCGGCGCCGACCCGGATCGGGATCATCACCACATTGCCCTTGCGCAGGTAGCTGGCGTTGAACCCGCCCCCGACATAGAGCTGCCCCTCCCCCGCCGGGTAGCGTTCGTACAGCTCCTCCGTATCGAACAGATTGTAGACCAGCACGAAGGTGTTGCCGGCATTGGCGCCCGCATCGAACCCGATCGACGGGCCGGTCCAGTAGACCGGCCGCTGCCCTTCGATCTTGTGGAACAGCGTGCCGGAGCCGTAGCGCGCGCCGACCACGAAGGCGGCCCCCGCCTCGCGCCCGACGATATAGGCGTTGGGTTCCCCCTGCTTGGCCAGGATGTCCTGGATCAGGCGCGCCAGCCCCTCCGCCCCCTTGCCGAACAGCCCCTCGGCGGCCCCGATCAGATCGTCTTCCTTGTAGGTCGTGCCCTGCGCCGCGGCGACCTGCGGGCGGGCGGAGGCCTGGCTGGCGCTGGTCGAGGGGATCGGGCTGGTCACGACCGGGGCCTGCTCCACCGGCGGCGGCGGGGGAGAAGCGGGATCGGCCGGCTGCAACTCGCCATCCGCCGGATAGGACGGATAGTTGTAGGTGCCGCCAGTGGACTGGCCCGCACTTGCCGGCGGACTGTTGAGGTCGCCGTCGATAGCGGCATCGGGGTCGATCGTCTGCATGCCCTGCGCGAATGCGCCCGGCGCCACGCCGCCCAGCAGCAGCCCTGCCGCCAGCAGAGCGGCGGGCAGGCGAGATTTGGCGAAACGCGACATCATCTGGACGGACCCCTGACGTGAAACTGGCAAGACGAACTCTGCGGCAAACAGAGTCCTGCCGCCGTTAAGCCGCAATGAACGCGCGCCGAAGCGAATCCCTTTCGCGCCGAAGCGAAGCGGTACCGGGTCGGGGAGAGGGTTACGGGGGTACCCTCTTGATGAGCGACCCGCGCGAGCATGGCCCGCGCGGGTCGAACTGTCACAAGGTCGGCTGGGTCGGATCGACTTCCAGGTTGTCGTCAACCGGTGTGTCCTGCCCCGGAACGGGCCGGGTGGTCGGGCCGGTCACTGGATTGTCGACCGGAGCATCGACCGACGGACGCGCCGCATCCGGGTTGTCGGGTGGCCCCATCCGGTCCGTCGATGTCGGGGGAGCGAACGGCCCCTCGCCGACCGGCGGCAGCGGATCGGTGCTCGGCCGGCCCGGGGTTGCCGGTCCGCTGCCCGGCGTCGGCATTGGCGCCGGTGTCGAAGGCGGCACCGCCTGGCCGGGCAGGCTGTTGGCTGGTGGCGGCGCGGGCGGCATGGTCGTCTGCTGCGCGGCAGCGCCGGTGGCAGCCCCGCCCAGCAGCGCTGCGGCCAAGAAAGGAGAAATCATCCGTTTCACGAAACTATCCTCTCGAACGTGTCTGATGCACCTGAACGCCCGGCAACGGCTCTTGGCACCCCGGACGCGCGCAGGATACCGTCGCAGGGAACAAACCCCTTCGCATCCGTACCGCGCCGCCCTACCTTGCCGCCATGACCCGCCCGACCCTTCGCCCCACACTCCTGCCTGCCGCCGCTCTCCTGCTGGGGGCGCTTGCCGCCGGCCCGGGGCAGGCCTGTTCTCCGATGCCAGGCTACAGCGTGCCGACAAACCTGCAGCTGGCGGATGACGCCAATGCGATCATCCTGGGTGAGGTGACGGACCAGGTGACCGGCGGCCATGGCGGAGGGATCGTGATCCGCCCGGTCACCGCGCTGAAGGGGCTGATGCCGGGGGACGAATTGCGGGTGGAAGGCACCATGCTGCGGCCCGCCGGAACCGAGCCGGCCCCCGACGGCGTGGCCATGCCCGATTTCGCAGTGGCGCATCCGGAAGCCTATATGGGCGCGTGCATCCGCCGCTCCTTCGCGCCCGGCACCACCGCCCTGTTCTTCCTGCGGCGGCAGGACGCCGCCTGGGTGCCGGCCGGGGGGCCGTTCAGCCGGTGGGCGGAGGATGTTGCCGGGCCGCAAGACCCGTGGCTGCAACTCGCCGCCCTGTATGCCCACGCCGCGCAATTGGGCGAGGAGGAGCGGACCATGCTGCTGAACGACCAGGTGGAGGCGCTGCAGGCACGAGCCCAGGCGGAAGAGGGAGAGCCCGCGGCGCTGGCCATGGCGAGCGACATCGAACGGTCGTTGGCCGGTCCCGGCGAGCCGCTGCGGCCGGCATTGCCGCCGCCAGAACTCGACAGCACGCCGGCTGACCCAGCCGTGGACACCGGCGAGCCGACCGGCCTGCGCGACGTACAGGCAGGCATCGACGCCATGGCCGGCACCCGCTAAGGCCCGCCGCCATGGATGCTGACACCGAACGGCAGATGCTCGCCAAGGCGGAAACGCTGATCGAGGCCCTGCCCTATTTCCAGCGCTATGCCGGGCGCAGCTTCGTGGTGAAATATGGCGGCCACGCGATGGGCGATCCGGAGATGGCCCGCGCCTTCGCCGGCGACATCGTGCTGTTGAAGACGGTCGGCATCAATCCGGTCGTGGTGCATGGCGGCGGCCCGCAGATCGGTGCCATGCTGAAGAAGCTGGGCGTCGAATCGACCTTCGTCGATGGCCTGCGCGTCACCGACAAGGCGACGGCGGACGTGGCCGAGATGGTCCTGTCCGGCGCGATCAACAAGGAACTGGTCGGCTGGATCGCCCGCGCCGGTGGCAAGGCGATCGGCATTTCCGGCAAGGACGGCAACATGGTCACCGCGACCAAGGTGACGCGGACCGTGACCGACCCCGACAGCCTGATCGAGCAAGCGGTCGATCTGGGCTTCGTGGGCGAGCCTTCGGCCATCGACACCACCATCCTGGAAACCGCCACCAATGCCGGCATGATCCCCGTGGTCGCACCGATCGGCTCTGGGGCGGATGGGGAAACCTACAACATCAACGCCGACACCATGGCGGGCGCGCTGGCCGCGGCGCTGGGCGCGGCGCGGCTGTTCCTGCTGACCGACGTGGCCGGCGTGCTGGATGCGGAAAAGCGCCTGGTGACCGACCTGACCCCGGCCGATATCGCCCGGCTGACCGCCGAAGGCGCGATCAGCGGCGGGATGATCCCGAAGCTGGAGACCTGCATCACCGCGGTCGAGGCCGGGTGCGAGGCGGCAGTGGTGCTGGACGGACGGGTGCCGCATGCGATGCTGCTGGAATTCTTCACCTCGCGCGGGGCGGGCACGCTGATCCGGGCGAAGCGGTCATGAGGGTCGCGGTCGCGCTGCCCCTGGCGCTGCTGGCCGCCTGTGGCGGCGAGCCGCCCGCTCCGCAACCGAGCGGCGGGCCCGAGGCCATCCCCAGCACCGCTGCGGCCGACCCGCTGGCCACGCCCGCGACGCTGCCGCCGCAGGTCAGCGACTTCCCCGCGCTGGAAAGCCGCACCTGCATGGACGTCGCGCGCTTCTATTCCGACGCGCTGGCCTCTGGGGCCTATGACCGCGCTGCGCTCGCCTGGGCCGATCCGGTGATCGACGGCGCGCGGCTGCGGGCGCTGCTCGACAAGTATCGCCAGCCCACGATCGCGTGGGGGGAGCCGACACAGGAAGGCGCCGCCGGATCGTCCTATTGCACGATCGAAGGCACGCTGACCGATGCCGCCGATCCTGCCCGCGCACCGGCCGCCGGCACGCTGATCCTGAAGCGGGTCAACGATGTCGAGGGCGCGAGCGCCGAACAGCTGCGCTGGACGATCCGGTCCAGCACCTTCATCGAAACCCTGGAACGATCCGGCACCGGCAGCCCGGCCTAACAGAAGGACCAGACACCCGTGTTGCTTCTCACCCTTTCGCAGATCGTCGGCTACCTGATTTCGATCGTGCTCGTGCTGGTGATCGTCCAGTTCGTGCTCAGCCTGCTGGTCTCGTTCAATGTCCTGTCCATGCGCAGCAACTGGGTTGCGGCGATCTGGACGGCGATCAACGCGCTGCTCGATCCGCTGCTGTCGCCCATCCGGCGGGTGCTGCCCAATACCGGCGCGATCGACTTTTCGCCTTTGGTGCTGATCGTGGTGCTGAACATCATCGACATCGTGCTGCGCAATCTCGCCTACAGCCAGATGGCGGCCTGATGCGGCGGGGCGTCGCGGTCCTGCTGCTCGCCACTCTGCTGTCCGGCGCGCTGGCGGCCTGCGCCTCCGGGCCGGGCGGCCGCGGCGATGGTCCTGGCCGCGGGCGCGGCGGTGGCCGGGGCGATCGCGGCGCGGCGATGCGGCCCTATGCCCAGCCCAGCGATGTGATCGCGGCCGAACTCGGCATGGGCCGCGCGGCGCGGGACGAGGGACAGTGGACCGCTCTGGCCGAGCGCGCAGCGGACGGCGCCCGGATCGACTGGAACGGTTCTGCCGGTGATGCGGCAGGCTGGCTCTCCGGTCGCGCGAATCCAGCCGCAGCCGATCGCTGGAGTGCGCGCGAGGCCTGGGCCAGCTGCGACGGTTCGGTTGTGGTGGCGACCGGAATCGGCAGCGATGCCGCGGGTCAGTGGAGCCGCTTCACCCGCGTCTGGGAACGCGAGCGTCGCGGCGGCGACTATCGCTGGAGCTACACGCTATGGCAGCCCGATGCGGAGCTGACCCGCACCCGGCAGGAAGAAGCACGCGAACGCGCCGCGACGGCCGCAGAGGACGCGGATGCGATCCTGGTGGAATCCCTCAACTTCGTGCGCGCCCGCGTCGCCGAATGCCCGCAGCGGCCGGCAGGGCAGCGGCGCGCGCCCGACGATCGCGATGCGCCCCCCGCGACGCCCGGCATGGCGCGTGACGGCACGTTGCGCTGGAGCGCGACGCCCGGCACGCTCTCTGCCTGGTGGCTGGTCGGTGGCGAGTGGCAGCAGATCCATCCGCAGCCGACCGACGGGCCGACAGGCGCTTCGTGATGTTCGACCTGTTCCTGTCCGCCTTCGCCACCCTGTTCGTGGTCATCGACCCGCCCGGCTGCGCGCCGATCTATGCCGGCCTGACCGCCCGGTTCGAGCGCACCCATCGCCGCATCATGGCGATCCGCGCCTGCGTGGTGGCGGGCGCGATCCTGCTGTTTTTCGCCCTGTTCGGCCAGCGATTGCTGGGCGCGCTGCATATCGAGCTCGACGCCTTCCGCATCGCCGGCGGCATCATGCTGTTCATGATCGCGATCGACATGGTGTTCGAGAAGCGCACCGCGCGGCGCGAACAGCGGGCGGAGCAGGTGAAGGCCGATCCCGAGCAGGACGATGTGTCGATCTTCCCCATGGCCATGCCGATGCTGGCCGGGCCCGGCGCGATCGCCTCCGTGATGCTGTTGCAGAGCAACGCCATGGGGATCGAGGGCACGATGGTGGTGCTCGCCGCGCTGGGCAGCGTGCTGCTGCTGACGCTGCTGGCGCTGCTGGCGGCCGGCCCGCTGATGAAGCTGCTGGGCCCCCGGTTCGAAGCCGTGCTGACCCGCCTGCTAGGCGTGTTGCTGGCCGCCCTTGCCGCCCAATATGTGATCGACGGGGTCCGCGGCAGCTTCTGACGCGCTATTGCAGCGTGACCCTCGCTTCGTCCGGGTCGCTGCGGCCGAAGAACTGCATCAGCTGCACCAGCAGCTCGCACCGGGTGGCGAGGTCGGATGCCTCCAGCAGGGCCTGCTTGGCCGCCGCATCGAACGGGGCGATCTGGCTGACGCCGTTGATCAGGCTGGCATCGTCCAGCCGTTCGACGGCCTTCCAGTCTACCTGGTAGCCTTGCAGTTCGGCGAAGCGGCGCGCCTCCTGCTCGAAGCCGGCCCGCTCGACGCTGCTCAGCGCCTCGTCCGTGGCGTCGACGATCAGTTCCGCCTCCACCTGTCGGAAAGCGGTGGTGACGTCGAGCTCACGCAACAGGCGGAAGCGCGCCTCCCCCTCCAGCACGATGTTGTAGCGGCCATCTTCCAGCGCCTCGACATCCTCGATCCGCCCGACGCAGCCGATGCCGAACAATGGCGCGCCTTCGGCCACTGCCTGCGGCTGGATCATCGCGATACGCCGGTCCTTCGCCAGGGCGGAGCCGACCAGCTCGCGATAACGCGGCTCGAAGATATGCAACGGCAATTGCAGGCCGGGGAACAGGATCGCCCCGGTCAGAGGAAAGATCGCGAGGCGGGTCGTGGTCATCCGAACAGCAGCAATGACAGCCGCCGGCGGGTGGCGGCGACCCAGGGGTCCTCCAGCCCGACCGCCTCGAAGATCTGGAGCAGCTTGGCCTTGGCCGCGCCTTCATTCCATTGCGGGTCGGCCGCGACCATCTTCAACAGCGTGTCGGCCGCCTCGTCCCGGGCGCCGGCCGCGAAGGCGCCTTGCGCGAAGGCGAACTGCACCTCCAGGTCCGCCGGCCGCTCCGCCGCCGCGGCGCGCAGGCCCTGCAGCTCGTCGGGCTCCACGCCGCTGCCGGCCAGCTCCAGCGCGGCGCCGGCCTGGGCAATTACCGGCTGCTTGCGCAAAGCTTCGGGCAGGGCGTCGAAGGCGGCGCGCGCCTCCTCCACATAGCCGGCCGCCAGCAGCGCGCGGACGAGGCCGGACTGCACGCCCGCCTGTTCCGGCGCGTCCTCGGGCAGCATCTCGGCGATCTGGGCGAAGATGCCCGCGGCCCGCTCCCCATCGCCTCCGGCCAGCACCTCCTCGCCCATCGCGATCAGCGGCGCCACGTCGGGCGCCCCCTCGTCCGCTGCCGCACCGCCGGTGACCGGCAGCTGCGCCAGCAGCGCGTCCAGCGCCTGCTTCAACTGGCTTTCGGTGCGGGCCGGCGTCAGGTCGGCGACCGGCTGGCCCTGGAACATGGCGTAGACGGTGGGGATCGAACGGACCTGGAACTGCGCGGCGATGAACTGTTCCTCGTCCACGTTCAGCTTGGCGAGGACCACGCCCTTGTCGGCATATTCGGCCGCGACCTTTTCCAGCACCGGCGACAGCGCCTTGCACGGGCCGCACCACTCGGCCCAGAAATCGAGGATCACGAGCTTGTCGCGCGACGGGTCGACCACGTCCTTGCGGAAACGGTCCACTGCCTTTTGCTCGTCGATGCTGAGGCCCATGCTTGCCAAGTGTGCCGCTCCCTATTGTGATATGCTGTTCGTGGCCGGTTGCTGCGCCCCTATGTGGCGCATGAGTGGGATTTGCCAAGAGCGCAGCGGCGGTCAGCCCGGATCGGCAGCAGGGCAGCTTTTTGCGCTTGCAGGGGTGGCGACCCTTTGTTAGTGGCGCGCCTCCCCACCCGGACCGCGGTTTTTCCGCCGCCGGGTGAAACGCCAGTGAGCGGGCGTAGCTCAGGGGTAGAGCACAACCTTGCCAAGGTTGGGGTCGAGGGTTCGAATCCCTTCGCCCGCTCCATTTTCTCGTACATTCATGTGTCAGCTGGCGCGCGTGCCGGACCCGGCCGGGTCCGGCTTCGCGCCGCGCCGCCTACTCCTCGCGCTGCTCCAGCTCGTCGCCCTTCAGCGTGACGACGTGCAACAGGTTGGTCGCCCCGGCGACGCCGAACGGCACGCCCGCCAGCACCACCAGCTTGCTGTCCCTGGCGCCCAGGCCGTTGCGCATCGCCATGCGCTTGGCCTTGCCGATCATCTCCTCGAAACTGCCGATGTCCTTCGTCGCGACCGGATGCGCGCCCCACAGCAACGCCACGCGCCGGGCGACGGTCAGGGACGGGGTGAGGACCATCAGCGGCACGCTCGGCCGCTCGCGCGCGACGCGACGGGCGGAGACGCCGGTGCTGGTGAACACGGCGATGGCGCCGATGCTGACCGTGTCGGCGATGGTCATGCAGGCATGGGCCAGCGCGTCGGCGGTGGTCGGGTCGGGCGGCGTGTCGAGCAGGCGCACCC
>Ga0210040_10005426_pt1 | contig 16244 bp, 3 predicted proteins | sample CryGeyCG12114_NA_FD_185462 | JGI IMG/M metagenome (GOLD analysis project Ga0210040, IMG submission 185462) | Groundwater microbial communities from aquifer - Crystal Geyser CG19_WC_8/21/14_NA (SPAdes) (version 2) | ecosystem: Environmental > Aquatic > Deep subsurface > Groundwater | place: USA... | reverse complement strand
AACTTTCAGCCTGGCTGCATCATTTACTCACGCCAACACCTACACTAGTGTTGTACAAATATCTAGACCCACGCAAGCGAAGCGCAACGGCAGCATCGATTGACCGGCACTACGACGGAAATGACGATAACCTGGATCAGCATCTCCACACGATGGAGCCTTACCAGCGTTCAAGCCTCACTCAATGTTATCATCTCCGTCCTTGGTACGATCGGTATCTGGGCATTCTCTCGCTATTGGTGGCAACAAGGGAGCCGGAGCGTACTGCGTGGAAAGTCGGATGTTCCACTGTCCTCCCTCGTCACGCTTGCTAGCCCTGGAGAAGGCTGGGATGCAGCTGTCGTTCTTGGCAAAAGATTCTTTGCCAAGGAGAATTGGAGGCTTCTCATACAGCTTTTCGCAATCCTTGTGGTGACAACAGCATGTATGCTAGCCGGACCCATCGCTAAAGAGTCCCTTCGAAGCACCAGGACAGTCCAGCTTAGTAAGCTCGAAGTACTGCAAACTTCCAAGGGCGACAGTTTTCTTGGTAACCGACTCAGTGCCGACGTACAGTGGAACGATACTATGCAAAGCTTAGACCAAGCTGGCTTTCCATACGACCAACTGCTCGACTACATGCCGCCGGTAACTGCACCATGGATTTACACTCCGAGTGAATGGAGTCCTACATGGAGAGCCTCTTGTCAACAGTACGATGAGACTACGCTCGAACTCACAGCCAGCGGAAACGCAACGTGGGCACATCCTCTGGACGCATTTCCTGCATATCGAAACACTTACGACCCATCATGGCTCGATATATCGAAGTACCGGTTCCAAGCCGACTTCAGCGAAGAGTGGGCCTTCATCAATGAGCACGAGATCATGATCAAGGACGCCATATTCTGGATACTCATCCAGTCCGACCCAGAGGTAGACGATCGCATGTACTCGAATAACGAAACGTTACGGCTATCGATATCAGCTGTACACGCACAGAACTTCCGCTGTCAAACATATGACGACGCAACGCAGGCTGGCCTGGACATGTGGCGGCCGATAGGACCAGTACAGAACGCAAGCTATTCAAGAGTCGAATGTAACATCACCCGCAAACCCGGCATCGAACCTTCAGATGAAAGCAAGATACCCTAGCTGTGGACGAACGATACACACTCTATCACCAACGCCTACAAGACATACTGGATCACGGAGGTAGGAGAGAAGTCCTCAAAAAACCTCACTGTCACCACACCCACGCCACAGGAGATACTGAGGTTCTACCAAGCCTACATGGTGTCCGTTAACACCTGGCTTTTGCGGCCTTCCCTACGCAACGTCAGTGTGTGGAAAGATACTGTTCAATTGCAAAGCATATTGATGGTAATCTTGATTATCATGGCGGTACTAGAGCTTTGGCTCGCTATCCGATACTTCTAGTTCTTGAGGCGCAATAAAGTCGGACTCAAAAGTCTCTGCGTTCCAGATGGGAAACTAGAGTAGATGATCCACGCCGCCAAACTTGCATCACAAGATAAGGAGGCGAAAAGCGAGCAGAAAGGCGCGAAAGATCGGGACTACCTACGTAAAGCTTCGTTCGGCAACGTCTCAGACGTTAGCCTTTAGCCTTAGGAATTGGCTCACGTGTACACCAATAAAGGCTCTGCTGCTGCTATAACGCGTAGCCGCACGCTTCCGAGTAATTCTTCGCAGCAAGAATCGCGATATCCACGGCTTACCGTCCATATCAGTAGCGAAGGTAGCAAAGACTCGACACAGGACGACTACGAGATGCGAAGGGTTCCCAGCTCTGTCAGATCGTACAGTAGCGCTACTATTTCTCCTAAGAGAGAGGTAACACCATATTGCACCTGCGCCAAAAACAACCTCCTCAGTCCGACGCTATTAAAGACATTGTCAACCAGCCGCGGTCGATCATCTACGCTTCGAAGTGACGACCTACATTCGGACGATGATACCTATACGCGTTCATAGGGGTCCCTGAGATAGTGATGTAACGATTCTATAGTATCGTCAAGTGACTAGTATATTTTAACGAGTGTTAATACCTTTAAGTTATAGTGACACTGCTGTCACTGTGCTATACTGTAAGTTAATAACTTAGCTTAATTACTTTTTAATAGGTAATTTATGTCTAGTATATAATATAAATAATTATATATTAAAGAAAAAAATATTTTATAATAGATATATAACTGCAGTATGTTATTAAGCAACTTATAATAGTAGATAATTAGTATTAAAGAAAGATACGTAATAGCAGCATTTTACTTAGTAAGCTATAATAATAATATTTTAAACGTCTGTTATATAATAGTATATTAATATTTTTTAACCTATAATACTAATCTACACTTATTATATATTTAGATATAGTATAAATTATAGGGTAATATATAGTAGTTAAGCATCCTATAGTAAAATTATTATAGTTAAGTAAGAGTATAATATCCTATAATAGAAGAAAGGTTCTTAGCACTAGAGCCTCTATTACTACTACTATAGTGTAATCTTATTATATAGGCTTTACGTATTCTTATAATATAAGCTATAGTAATTTTAGAGTTACGTAACGTATAAGCGCTGCTAGAAGTGAAGTTTAGATCTTATTATAGTAATTAGATAGATAATAAATACTATAGGTATAGCCTATATACTTTTTATATATTAAGCGCTGCCTAAGAGCGTACGTAATTAGTAATACTTACGAATTTATTAGTACTATAGGAGTCGCTATATCTTCTATCTAATACGCCTAAAATATAGGCGAGGAAGATGTTATTAGAGTAAGTAAGTAAAGGACTAGATTATGTATAAAGTTAACTATTAAGAGAGGAAGGTAGTATATTACTAGTGTAGATAAAAGCTATATTATTCTATAATACTGCGCAACTATATATACTATAAGATAAGTATCTTAGTTACTAAGAAATATTATAGAAGGTAAAAGCTTAGAGTTCTAAGGTATAAGAAAAATATCTGCCTATTATACTAAGAATAAATATTACTACTATAAAGAACTATTATAGTTATAATAATATATTGCTGCTGTAAAGTATACGTATATATAAGTAAGGAAAAACTAGTATTAAGGCATTACTAAATACTAGATAATATAGTAGTAGAATATTATAATAGTTATATATTATATATTATTATAGATATTATAAAGTTATAAGTACTATAGTAGATATATATGTAGAATAAAGGTCGTATTATAGAGTTAAGGGGTAGGAAGTCTAGCGCAGTAGAATATATAAAAGGCGAAGGACTCTTATTTAAGAGAAGCCTTCCTCTTCTAGTAATACAGTAAATCTAAACCTCTCTACTTCTTATAGTTATTAACTATGTATTAGTTGTTAGCGTTAGCTTTGTTAATGTTAGGTAGTAGACGCGAAATACTAACGAGATTATTTACGTTTACGTCGTAAACTATATTATCTTTAGAACTTCTATACTACTTATTTACTACCTCTTTATTAAAGTAGAAGGTATTTAGTTATAGGCGTAGATACAGTAAGTTCTTCTCTTTACTAATATTATTAAACTGCTTATATAAAGTATCTTAATTAAAGAAACTACGCGTAGTAAGGTCCTTAATAATAGTATAGCTAGTCTTAACGTCTATAGTTAACTTAGTGCTTATAGCTAAGTTAATAAAAATTTCTATAATACGTTAGTAATATAATAATAAAGTAAAGAAGCCTAACTTATACTCTACCTACTATTATACATAGCGTAAGGATTTCTCTAAGTTAATAAAGTATTATAAAAATGTAAATATAACCTTAAATTTAGTAACTAAGAATAGTAACTTAAATATCTTTTATAGAACTTAAGCGTTATATTGCTCTTCCTTAAGCTCTTTACTAATATCCTCTAACTTAAAATAATACTCTACGTATTTCTAGAGTAGTTAGTAAAGATCTTAATATTCTAAAGAAGAATATACCCTTATTAGCTTTATAGTATAGCACTTCTATTATACTATATTTTACTAAACCCTATAGTATACTAAGTAGCTAATCTAAGTATCTACTACTAACTCTATATACTTAAGAAAATAGCGTAGGACTAGAGCGTAGTATAAGTTAAGATTAAGCGTTATAAGAAACGTTATCTAGGTAAGCTCCTCTAGTTATTTAATTTATAGTTCTATATTATTAGCTATATCCTTAAAGGACTTATAATTATAGTAATATTTTAGCTTTTACTTAGGCTTTAGAGTTTTTACTAGCTGTCTAGAATATTAGTAGAGTATAAAAATAGATATTAGCTGCACTTATAGTTTCGCCTAATACTAGTTTATTAAGTATAATCCCCCTAAAGCGACCTCGCTTAGTGTAAATACCTAAAACTATCTATTCTTCTTTAATATCTTCCTATAGGCGAGTTAAGCTACTCTCTTTATAAACGCGTTTAATGCTTGCTTTAAAGTTATTTATACGCTTATCTATATCTAGCTAGAAAGAGTTAACTTCCTCTTAAGCTAGACTATTATTCTCTATAGCTTATGCATTATTTAGTGTACTAAGGCTCTAAGTCTTAGTAATCTTATTTTCTTCTTCTTCTTCTAATAAAGATAATATAATAACTTAAGTAGCTGCTTTTCTAGTAAGAAGAAGTATTAAGGCTTCTTATAGTAAAGTATTATCTAACTAATATACTAGGCTAGGTTATATAGGATTAGGAATTAAGATAGTTTAAGAAGGGTTATCTTATATAGAGGTAGAGGTTTTTATAGTAGAAAACTTTATAGTTATAGTCTTTAATACTATAGTTTTCGTAGTAGGTTTTTTATAAGTAGTAGGTTTTAGAGGAAGCGATGCCTTCTTTAAAGGCTTCTTTATAGTAGTCTTTTTAGTAGAAGTAGTCTTTATAAAGGGAGTCTTCTTCTTTTTTTTTAGTAACTTTAAAGTCTTAGTAATAGTAGTATCTTTATTTAAAAGCTTAAAAACTTAGCTTTACTTCTTTATAGTTGCGCTATTCTTATATATAAGTAACGCGCTCTTATACGCAGTTCTAGATAGTATATATATATAACCTAAGTAGTAGATAAGGCTATCTTCTATAGAAGTTGTAGATATCTTAGACTAGCTAGTAATGCTTATAGAACAACTCTTACGCTGTATTATAGTAAGCTTTAAGTAGGAAATAGTAAAGACTACGTAAAGAAGAACTAAAGGCGTATAGAAGTATAAAGAGCGTAGAACTAGTAGACTAATAATAAGTAGTAGTAAGTTAAGATAAAAGAAAAGTAAGGTAGTATAGAGACGTTAGATATTAGTATATAGTAGGCGCTAGCTACTAGCGCTATACTAACTACCTCTAATACGTCTCTATAGCGCATTAATATTATAAAAACTTTATAAACTTTAGACTTCCTATATTACTGCTATACCTCTATATCCTTATATTACTCTCTCCTTACTTCTTATCTATTAGCGTTATAGTACCTACTTTTCTTAGTTTTTATACTGCTTAATTTATAATACTAGTCCTAGTTTATTAGGCGCGACTATCTACACTAGTATTGCAGTACTAATATAAAGATTTTTGTAGTAAATATTTACTAGAAGTATCTTCTACTAGTCTAGTAAGTATACCTCTTTCCTTATATATATAGATTTGTATTCTATAGCTTTACTTCTTCTAAAGAATATTCTTTTAATATCTATATCTTAACTACCCTAAATTACAATACTATAAAAGAGTTTAATTATATAGTAGCTTAGTAGCTTTAGTATTATATTAGTATCGCGTTATATAACTAGAATATTTACTGCTAAGCTAGAGACTTTACTAATTTATAATTCTAGCTACCTATTAATTTATTACCTATACTAGGACTTAGGCGAATTTCTAGGTTAAAATAGCGCTACTAACGTTAAGGAGATAAAGTATTAGTATTAGGATGTATACTAATATATTATAGTATCTAGTAGAACCCTAACGTGCGTAAGCTCTCTCTAAATCTTACGTTACTAGCCCTACTTAGAAGTACTAGCTCTCCTAAGATTCTATAGATTTTCCTTAAGATCTAACTTTAAGCTACTATCCTTTATCTACTAAATATTACTTAATATCTACTATTATTACTCTCTACTACTTAGTAGGTTAGACTTTTATTTTTTACTAATCCTACTCCTCTTATTTATCTCTAAGTCCTCTTAGACTACTCTAAGCTACTCTAAAACTCTTTATCTTCTTAAAGCTTAGCGCCTTAGAATTATTATTCTTAGCTCTCCTTAGTAAGCTCTAGATCTCTATATTATTTATTCTTATATTACTAAATTCCTAGGCAATTCTAAAGCTACATCGCTAACTTTACTAGTATTTATTTTAGGGTTATTTTTAGCTAACTATAGACTTAGAGATTATACTAAAATACTCTCCTATTTCTTAAATCTAAAGCTACTACCTTATAGTAGTTCTAGTATTAGTTAGTAGTCTAAAGATATTTAGCTACCTCTAAATCTTACTCTCTCTAACCCTCCTACGCTATCTACCTTCTCTAATAATTCTAGTAGCTTTCTATAGCTAGGTAGCGATATAGATCTAAGTTTAGATATACTAGTACTTATAACTAAAGTAGTTAAGTTAGATAATATGCTATAACTTATAGAGGTAGTGTTTAATTAAGATATACGATATTTAGATAAGCTAGATATTAAGATAATAGAGCTAGTTAAGCTTAATAATAATAGCAAAGAGGATACTAGAGGAGAAGAGCTACTACTAAAAGAAGTATAATAAGAGAAGGAATATATAGTTAGTACTTTTACTAATAAAGATAACGAAGTGATACTACTATAAGCAGCTCCTAGCCTACTAAGCCCTCTAAGCGCATCTACGTCTACCTCTAACCTCTCTACTAAAGATATATACTATCTATCTACCTTTAATATATTAAACTTTAAGGCTACGCTAGCACTATATATAAATAAGTAGAATATTAGCTACTAGTAATATTAAGATTTATAGAGTATTCTTAACCTCCTTAATAATGTCCTACTGTAGATAGCCTACTTTCTAGCTAAAGTTAATACTATTAAAGAGTTACTTAATTCTTAACTACTACTCCTTGCAATGCGAACCTATAAACTTAAACTTAATTATAATTTACTCCTAACGCGCGCTTCCTATAAGGAGCTAATAATACTTTTTAATATAAAAGATTTCTTTAGGCGTCTACTATAGGCTAAGGACTTAATAAGTTATATATATAGAGGGTTAGCAGAGTATATTAACTAGCTTATAGAATTCTAGTACTTATAGTCTTAGGGTAAGTTAAATTAAGTTACTAGTAGTTAATTCGCAGAGATCTTAATAAGTAAATACTAGGGTAATATAATTTTAGTATTAGACTTTATATAGTACTACGATGTATAGAAAGGCTCTAGAATTCTTAGTTATATTATATTTATTAGCGTTAATAAGACTAAGGTATTAAAGTAAGATAATACTTATAGAAGGATAAAACTTTCTATATAACTAGTATAGATAAAGCCCTAGCTTAATATAAGGCTGTAATATATTACTAACAAAGCTTCTAGAATTAATAAAGAGGATTTATTCTTAGTTAAAGATAAGAATAAGATATATATTATAGAAGATTAGCTTATTAGGTAGGAGAGTAGTGTATATCTTAACTACCTCTATAAAATAAGTACACTAACTAAGGCTTCTAACGCGTAATTTCGTATACGATATATTATTTTATATTACTCTATTAGTATCTGCCCTCTAGTACTCTTATACTTACTCTATAGTAAATTTAAGCTAAAGACTTACTCTTACTATATAATCTTTACAAATCTTACTAGCCTAAATATCTACTTACTACTATATACGCTCTTTATTAACGCTTTTAGTTTATATTAAAATATACATTAACTAGTACTAAATTTCTATACTTAATTCGCATTTATGAATAAATTAGACTGTAAGTAGAGAATTAATATTTTTCCTATTACTCTTACTCTATTCGCTGCGAAGTAGAACAACATCGTCTACTCCCTAATACACCTAAAGGAACTAGAAACTAGAGTTAAGGTAAAACTTAACTTTAGGAGTATAGTTATTATATATACGCCTTATATAGCGTATATTAGCAATATACTATAATAGTAGGTAAACGCTAGCTATAAAAACTAGAAGGCTAACTATTACTATTACTTATACCTTATTTTATTAAAGGACGACTTCTAATATAATATTACTTTTAACATCGTTATAAAAGGCTACTACTATTTTAAGATATAGCGCATTTAGTATAAAGCAGATTCGCTACCTAAGTAAGCTAAGGATAATGTATTTAAGAGACTTAGCCTTAATAACTAGCCCTCTCTACTTACTTAGCTTTATAAATTACTCTGCATCCTACTTACGTTTCTTAGTAATATTACTTATAGTAAGTTTAAAGGGATCGCTCGCTAGATTCTTAATATCCTCTTTACTAATATCTTACGCTCTACCTTCTACGCTATCTTCGCCTATAAGTTTACTACTATAATACCTCTACTAATATAGCTATAAGTATAGAATATCTATAAGTACTTAGGCTTATACTCTATATAAGAGTTTAGGTACATAAGTATAATTATACTAGTAATGTTAAGATAATAGTTAGAAGAGTAACACCTTAAGGTAAAGGTGCCTATAGCTATTAAGCGCATCTTAGAAACTATAAGTAATAATAAATCTAACTTTACTAGCATAGACTTTATTATCTACTATTTTACTATAGTCGTAAGAATAAATACTATAGTAATAGGTCTATATATCTGTAAGGAAGATCTTAGTAGGCTTAATACTCTAGTATAAGAAGCTAGGTAAAGAATATAAGATATCGTTAATATAGCTATTATAGTATCTAGTAAAGAACTTCTAGCTTAGCTATAATAGTTATCTACCTCTTACTTAACGAGCCCTTTAAATCCTAAAGTATAATCTTTAGGGCGATAGTAAACGCTAATATTTAAAGTAGTAAATCCTAATAAGTATAACGAATTAGAACTTAAGATAGATAATAAGTATAATAAAGTTAATAAGCTACTATTTAGTAAAGAAGAAGAAGTTTACGTAGTAACCTTAGGCTAAATTCTAAAGGTAAAAAAGTTAATAAAAGAGTAGAAGGAAATAAAGAGACTAGATATTCTAAGGTAGAAAAAGTACACTCCTAACGTCTATACGATCCTTTATATTAAGTCTATAATTAATAAGTATACTTTAGTAAAGAATATAACTATATAGAGTAGTAAGGATAAGTATAAGTAAGTCTAATTTTATTATCTACTATTTCTGTCCTATGCGCTCCTTTCGTTTCTATTAAGAGATACGCTTCCTAAGAGGAGTAACTAAACTACTACTATACTTTTTACTAATATACTTCTTAGGACGTTTAAAAATAAAGTTATAAAAACTAATTATTACTAAGTAACTATTACGCTCCTTAGGCGTAAGCAAAAGAGGTAAACTATCTATCTTATACTTAGTAGCGCTTTTAAAACGTTATACGCGAAACTTATAGAATACTTTTAGAATATTAACGTTAAATATCCTACCTTACTCTGCTATCTTATAACGCTTAGAATATAACTTAATTAAGCTTAGGACGACGAAGAGGAATCGTAATTAATTATACTAGATCCTACTTATCTTAATCCTATAGCATAAAAGCGCATCTACCCTATATCTCTACGCCTACTTAATAATCCTCTCCTCTTAGTCTACTTTGTTTATAATCTCCTACTATAGTATAAGTTCGCTAAGTTACTTAGAAACATATATAAGGAAGATTATAATAAATTCCCTATTATTAGCTTTAATTACTTTCCTATTATATAGGCTAAGCGCTTAAGATTTATAGATCTATAAGCTGTTACTCCTATTATATTATAATATACTAATAGTATATAGGAAGCGAAACTAGGTTATAATAGTAACGCTAAATAAGTTTATGCGTATATAATAAAGCCTTATTAGAAAGATTATTAGTATCTTTACTTATTAGCGTTATAGTATATACTATCTCTTCGCTATTATTATGCTTGTAGATAAGGAGTTTAAGTATTATAGTATTATTAATAGCATCTATTAGCTACGTAAAGATGCAGATCTAGTTTTATTTACTCCTACGTTTAGCTTTATAGAAGAGCGTATTATTATTAAGCTTCTAAGTATTAATACTCTACTAGTATAGGTTACACCTATAATTAATCCTAACACCTTTTAGCTTATTAATTATAATATCTACTTTATATAGCGTCTTCTCTTTCTAGGTAGCTTAATACTTATAAATATTTACATCTTAGAATAAAGCTTAAGCTTCTCTACTTACCTAATAAGTTATTCTTCTTATTTATACTAATATCGTAATACTAGGGTCTAGACTCTATTATTTCTTAGTCTTACTTTACTACTAGCCTACTACTAAGTATATAAATATATTCTATCTTCTAATTTAGAGTAATATATATATAAGCAATTCTATCCTTATATATACCCTTAGTATTATATAAGGTTTTACTATATAAGAATAAGAGGAGATAGTTTTTAGAATATAGTGCTATTATAGGATATAAAGATAATAGACGTAGTAGCTGTAGTAGGATATTTTAAAGTCTATAAATCTTAGTATAGTAATTTTACAACGATAGGAGTTAGTAGAGATAGCGTTCTTACGATTATAGCATTCTATAGTAAGTATTTTAGTATACAATCCTTTAGTAGGAGAGAATCTTTCTTCTTAATCGCGATAATAAGATATTAGTAAATATAATAGGAGCGTTTACAGCATATATAACTAAACTTTTAATCTATATATCTTATAAGTCTTAATATATATATAGGCGCTACTATATAGATAACACGTAGGTAGTAAGTTATAATATCTAGAGATTATAGGGAGCGCCTTCTTATTATAAACGAATGTTTACGACTTAGATATATAGGTAACCTTAGGACGTAGATTTTACTATAGTACTATAAAAGTAACGCGGGCATCTTAAGAATAATATTAGAATAATATTAAAAGCCTAGCGAAAGATCCTATAATACGCGACTAGCTTCTACTATATAAAATTTATATAAAAAGTAATCTAATAAGGTAAGAGATAGCCTATTATTACAACTTCCTCTATACGCGATTTCTCGCGTTAGGTATATACTACTAGACCTACTTCTAATAAAGGTGCGATCTTACTAAAACTCTTAAGAATAGTATTTATTTATCGTTACTATACCTTATAAGCCTTTTCTACCCTATATAAATTTACGCTCCTACTACTAGGTAAAAATATAGTCTACTTTATACTTATTATCTAGTTCTATTATATATAGACATTATGCGCTGCTTCTACAGCTGTATAGTAGAAGATTAGTATTAAAGAAACCTTTAAGGCGCACGTTTATAACTCTAAGTTTAATATCCTCCTCTACTATAATGACGACCTTATTAATTACTATATTAGTAAGTCTTATAATAATAAAATAGCCTTTAATATAAGTCTCTAACTCTAAAATAGCTATTCTTATATTTAAGTCTTAGCTAATCTAGGCTCTAATTACGACTTACGTTTACTGCTATAAAGTAGAATTAACTTATATTTACTATAACTTTCCTATATAGAGGGTAGGACTAATATAAATAGTAACTAATTTAGTAAAGACGCATATTTAATGTTCGTTAAGGTTTACGCTAATTTTCTAGTTAGAAGGTAGCTAATTATAACTAAGTTACACTGTATTTACTAGAACTAGGTCTTAATTAGCTTAACTTTAAGCGGTTATAAGGGTTTTTAGGCTTAACTTAGTATATTTCTAGTTAATAATCTTTGCGATAGGAAGTCTTAAATTATTACTACTAGCTAGTTAAAGATAGACTTAGCTAAATTACTAAATTACCTAAAATACAGCTATAGTGTAGTATCTAATATCTAGAGTATACTATCTAATATTATAGTATCTAGCGAGAAGTCTACTACTACTAAGTTCCTCTAAATCTTACTTTAGCTCCCTTATCTAAGAGTGCTAGCTTTCTTAAGATCTTATAGACTTTTCCTATTATTAACTCTTAGCCTACTATCTTTTATCTACTAAATATTATCTACTACTTACTCTTATTATTACTTATTAGACTACTACCTCTTTTAAAGCTAACTCTACTCTTTCTAGTTAAGCTAATTACTACTATTTAGATCTACTTAAATCTAGTGTTTTAAAGCGCCTATACTACTATCTAGACCTAAATCTAAGGCCTTACGCCTTTCTAAGTCTATCTAGTTATCCTTAAATACTAGTAGACTTCTAATATTATTTTAGCTAAGTATTAGTTAATTCTAAGGTAGCTATCTCTTTACTATATTACTCTATATAAACTAGTACTCTACACGAATATACTCTTAAGCTTCCTTAACTTTATTACTACTTTAAATATATTTTATATCTAATTATTAGCCTTCTAATAGCAGCGCCTTTAGGCAGCTTATATTTTATAGATAATGTAAGTAGCGCTTTAAGTGTAGCTTATAATAGGATTAATAAAAGGAGGAATATTACTATTAAGGCTATAGATATAGAGAACTAATCTATAGGAAGTTAGCCTAAACGCTTAAAGCGTATATAAGTGCGACTCTAATAGTAGAAATAAGCTAACTAAGATGTATTAGTTATAAGGTTATTAGCAACTAAGTATAGGATATTGTCGTTATCTATCTTCTAGAGAACTAGTACTTACTTAGTTAATACGCTATTATTAAGATTTAGTAATAACTACAGCTTTTTTATATATATACTAAATTTACTAAAGCTGCTAAAGTCTATAGATTATGTATAGGTAGTAAGGTTATTAGTAACTAAGTTAATATAGAAGATACAGAGAGGTAGGCTAGGTTAATACTATTATTTATAATTATCTCGTAGAGATAGTTAATATATTAAAAATTATTAGCCGTCTCTATAAGGTAGAGTTAAAGTAGTAGAAAGAAGTAGAGTATAAGAAAAATAGAAGAGAAGGGCTAGTAGGCTCTTTATATACCCTAAGGGCCTATACTTAACTTACTACCTACTAATATAAAGTAAAAGTAAGTTATAAGGCTGCTACTATAGGTAAAAAGTAAAGTAAGCGTCGCTAGCGCTATTTACTAGCTAATTTTAGTAAAAAGACTATAGTATTATTACCTAAGGCGAGTAGATAGTAGTAATTAAGGTAGGTAGCTGCTCTTATCTATTTTAAATACTAATATAACGCGATAGTAAAGTAAATTATAATAATATTACTATTAGAGGCATAAGAGACTAGACGATAGCCTAGAATTAGTAAGTATAATATTTAATATCGCAACTATAGTAGATACTTACTTACTAGGCGTTATATACTAGAGAAGAACTCTTAAACGTAGGCTTAATAGTCTTATATATTCTAGTCTACTATAAGTAACAGTAAATATTAATAATAGGCAGTTAATAATATTAAGGATAGGTACGAAGGTAGTATTACTAGCGATAATAAGGTTAAGGTAAGAAGTTTTAGCTCTAAGTTCTATAAATAAGGCTAACGCTACACGTAATATATCGCTACTTAGACCTATAGCTAACACCTATTTTAACCTATATAACGTATAAGAATATAAAAAATAGTAAAAAACTACTAGATATAGTTATTAAATAGCTCTTATATAAGATAAGGTCTTACTATAGTAAGTATAAGAAGAAGAGAAGAAGGTAGAAGCCTAATACTATATTATAGGTTAGTACTATTTTCTATAGCAATATAAGCGCGTCGCAGCTAATATCTTATATTTTAGTTTATCTTAGTAGCTATAAATATCTAGTAATAGCTATTATATATAGTAGTAGTTCTTATAGTTAGCTAATTTTTCGTTATAGTAGGGCTGTTTAAATAACTTAGCTATATAAGCGCTCTGTCTTAGAGATATTAAGAGCCTAAATTTTAAGCAAACTATAGTTAGAAAAGCACTAAGTTTCTAGCTACTAATACTAGTAATACTTAGCTAATAGAATAAATATAAAGTCTAGTACTATAGTGTAACCTTAGCTATATTAGTATCTTAAAGTAGTTATATATCTACAATTGTACTATCTACTTAAAGTCTAGGCTATTACTAATTATTTATAAGGCGCTACTATATTATAGCCTAACTATTTATAGGCTAAGAGAATAGAGAAGTTTTATAACTCTAGCTTCGTTACGCTATACTTAACTACTATTTACGTTAAGATATATTCTCCTATTACTTAGGTAACAGCTATAAAAACTCGCTTATATTATTAGTTCTTTAGCTTATAGATTTAAAGGATAACCTTATTATAACTTTATAGAGTCTTATTAACTATACTAAGGTTTAAGGTAACTTAAGGGACTAGTAATATAGATAGCTTCTTTAGATATCTACTAATTACTAAGCGCCTAATAAAAGTATATATCTACGTACTAGCTTAGTATAGTATAATAGCTATATATAGCTGTAGACGTATAGATTAGTAGTAGAGATCTTAAGCTAAGAAAGAACTAAAGTAAGTATTTAGCAAAGGGCTAACTATAGTACACTATTTATATAGGATGCGTAAAGTATTAATAGCTATAGTGTATTATAATATAATAAAGGTGCGCGATTATTACATCGCATTATAACTATAAGATGTAAGGTATAAAATGTAGGACACTATATTAGAACTTCTTAGAATATAGAGGGTAGCTTAACTATTAGTTAGTCGCTTAGCCTATTAGATAGTAGTAGAGGAGTTAAGTGTAGTTAATAAGTATAATAAATATAAGCTACTACCTAAGGATCTATACTAGTGCTAAATACTACTATAATATCTATTAGTAAATTAACGCACTAATATTATAACGCTCCTAAATATTATAATATAATAATTTTAACTTACAAAATATCTCTTAAACTATTAAGTTTTACTACTACGAAATGTATTAGTAATTATTTTAATATTAGTTATATTTTATAGGTATTGTTATCTAATAACTACTAAAATATGCTAGTTATAGCTTTAGATAGTTATTATAAATTAATATTTTAATATTAATTAACTATTAAAACGCTCCTATTACGTTTTATTACTATAATATATATTGCTTAATAAAACTATAATACTATAAATCTATAGTATGATATATTTTTTCTATATAAAAATGCTTTAGTTATTTATTAGACTTTAATATGTGTTAATTTTAAAAATACTAATACAACTATCTCTAACTCCTAATATATAATAACACTAGAACACTATAATATTAAATAGAATTATAATATTACTATTAGGACATTATCTTAAGGACCCCTATAAACGCGCTATAGTATAGTTAGTCTAGTAGGTTCTAGAGCATTATTAGTAGGTAGAGGCCCTTTATATCCTAAACGTAACGTTAACTCTTTAGCTTCAGTAATAGAGATAACTACGCTAGTAACGGAGCAGACTAAACGTACTACTATAGCTAAGCAACCTACGCCTCTATACGATAATTCTTAGACAGTTAATATTAGCTTCTTCTTACTTATTAATAAGCTGCGTTATAAGATTATTGTTAGTTTGCGCTATATAAAGTACAGATCGTAATACCTAGTGTTAGTAACTAGGTGTTTTCAAGGGCGTTTAGAAGATTAACGAATTGGCGCAGCCGCTAGGTAAGCATAGCAGTATCGCTCACACTCGCATCTACCTACAGCGGAACCTTTTCTTTCTTAGTATACTTTTAGCTGTACTTTGCTTTATAAATTAATAACGATAGATAGGAGCTATATCTTCCTAGTAATTATACTCTATGTCTTTTGATGTTGGATCCTACAAAAAAAAAATTGGTCTACGAGTTTTTCAAGCTAACACCGTTGCGGGAGTAATTACCTCCAGCATAGCCTACCATTGTATCCCTAAGCTGATTGATCGCCATGTCACTGCCTGCCTGCCTGCGTTTCACATGCTGTCAATCCTTCAACGGCTTCGCCACCGCACATCCTCGCGATACCATATCCCCAGGAATAACTCTAAGCGCCCCTTCACACAATCAAACAACATCGCGATGGCTCGCCATGCAGTCCCCGCATTGTGTATCACGAGCGACCGGGAGACGCCGCGGGAACCAATGTGTAGTGCAGAAAGCCGTCCTGTGACAAGGTTGGGTGCGGGGCAGCATGCGGCACGCTTGGACCCTAGATCCTGCACGAGAACGGGCGCCGCGAATGACGTACGTTTGGCGGCGT
>Ga0210040_10005424_pt1 | contig 16249 bp, 22 predicted proteins | sample CryGeyCG12114_NA_FD_185462 | JGI IMG/M metagenome (GOLD analysis project Ga0210040, IMG submission 185462) | Groundwater microbial communities from aquifer - Crystal Geyser CG19_WC_8/21/14_NA (SPAdes) (version 2) | ecosystem: Environmental > Aquatic > Deep subsurface > Groundwater | place: USA... | reverse complement strand
AATTTGCCGCCTTGGATCTATTAATTTGGTAGACTCAATGTTTACTTTCTATGTGTAAAATGTTATCAAATATGGCGTCAAGTGAAAAACGAATTTAGGGGCAGAAACTCTCATACTTACACTCAACAAAGCATTGAAATGGGAATATTTGGGGGTACGTAAGACTGTGGAGGGAAATTATTTCGCGGGAGCATAACTGTCTGCTTGTTTGCTTGCGGGGTGACGGAGACGAGAAAACAATCTCGGTAATTCAGTTCTCAATTTTAGTTTTTTTAATTAATTAAATTAATTTCTGAGTGGTTGTAATTTGCAATAGAATAGATAAGCAAGACAGTAGAAGACTAAAGAAAGCTACTTCAGACGGCACACCGCAGGTCTCCTGGTTTGGTACGTGAAAAGTGAATATATAGTCAATTTTGTTTACTGAATTTGTTCAGTTCTTTGTGGAATGCAAACAAGGCTTGGACAGATCCTAAAAAATGTACCTACCAACAAAAGTTGCATATTATTGAGATAGAAACAGTGGTAAAAAATCATGCGGCTGATGATTTCAGTTTTTGGCCTATCCAGTCATTAAAACAATGTTTATAAACTTCAAATGAAGTAATTCTGCATCGCATCCACCTATGTTTGTTTGATGAACACAAATGGTTTGTTGTTTTCGAATAACCATGTTTGTGAATAACATGGCTTTTGAAAAAACGTTTAAGAAATGATGGATATGAGTGACAATTTTCTTCGAGGACAAGAATGACAATTTTCTTCGAGGACAAGAATGACAATTTTCTTCGAGGACAAGAATGACAATAACTGAAGTCTTTGTTTTAACGTCCTTAGTTTATATAATGCCATTGTGCGTGTTCATAAAATCATGTATTTTATGCGATTATGCGCAAATCATGAAGTTATTTTCCATGCATGTAAAGGGCACATATGTCAATTGGCTTTTAGAATTTTGTTAAACGCCTGTAACTCTAAAAGGATGGTACTGATGGTAGCATAGCCAAATTAGGTGGATGCAGAATTATTTGATGTCCATAAGATTTTAAAATACAGACCGTTTATTGTCGTACGAAGTGTTTATCTTCTCCTATCCTAATAACCCATTTTTTAGGAGTTTTCCTAGTCCTCGCCCTATTCGGATCAACGGTTTTTTGCTTCCGTTGGCAAGTTTTTGTAGTCCGGAAAAAGATGGATGAACAGGAATTGCTGAACTTCCTGCAGTCTGACGGTGATGAAATTCAGACAGAATTTGAGCAAGCCATTTATATTACCTCAGGGTATTTTGAAGGTGTGTTCCGTCTATATACTCTGTGTGTAGCCGATACAAGACTCACTCATTTAGTATCTCTACACTATGATATGCAGTCACACTTCACACTAATTTTTTCTTAAGCTAACTATGTAAATTCCATTTTTGCAGACTTGTGTCAAGAAATAGTGGACACAGAAGGAGCTGTTTTGTTGAAAAAATATGGATCTGTCTCTAGAATCTTTGACAAAGGTTTCAATGCTGAAGTGGATGTTCTCAAAGCTGCACTGGGGGCTATTAATAAAGGTTAGTCTATGTTTTATGAGAGTGCATTTTGAAACCTGAAATGTAACTGACATATTGAACTGCTATTTATATCAGGCTTCAAGCAAATATCTGAGGAGCTCGATTCTTGCGGCCCAATTAAAGATCTCAATAGGGAAAAAAAGCAGTCCGTTAAGAAGTCTATGGCTGTTCTAATTTTTCTCGCGTATCGAGCAGTTGTCGAAATGGAAGCTAAAGTTGAAGCTACACAGAAAAATGCACCCATTTCAATCTCAACAACTGCTCAATTAAATAAGGTACAGCTGTTATTTTTGTTATATATTTGCGTCTAAGTTCCTCCGTAAGTGGTTTTTAAACTGACATGCATTTGAAATTAGTCTTTATCGAAGTAAATAAATTAAGCATGGTGCACAAAATTAAAGTTTAATTTACAAAAAGTTATAGCGGAAAAACCATGCCGTTTATTCCTACTTTAAAACTATATAAATCAAATCCTTTCTCAATTTTTGATTAAACCTTCGACGGAACAAAAAAATAATTAAAAAACACATTAAAATTACGAATTTAGCTATTTTTTTGTATTATTTGAATTCTGCATTAGATTGATTATGAAAAATATAATTCCTTAGTCTAGTTGTAAACAACTGATCTCTGTATTATTTATTAGAATATGGGTATTCGATATTCAATCATAAATCATGTTCATCGATGTACCGAAAGTACCAATTTGGAAATGTATGATTCATTATAATTGTGTAGCGAGCGAAAAAGAAGCCCAATCCAGAATCTTCGTCCAAGTATGGATTTTGGTTTAGACATCGTGCTGCTTTAACGAAACAAGTATTGGCCATGCTGAAATATCCAGTGGAAGAATTGTGGCAAGGATCTCAATCTTCTAGTAACTTGGTTCGGTGAGTTGCAGTAACATTAATCTATTTACTTGTAATTTGTGAACTACTTGAGTACAGAATTTATAATCTAATTTCATTCATTCGCTATAGTTGCTTGGCACTGGCCTTTTCAACAGTGGTCAAAAATAGTGGGGAAGATTTGGGAGACAGCCATTATGAGGCAGATGAAATTTTTGAAATATTAGGAATTTTAGCCAACCGTTATGGAGAAGAGAGAGGAATTTTATCGCGTATAATGCCGGTATGAAAATGCATCCTTGAATATGAAATTAAAGCTATAAATTAAAGACAATTTCATTATCATAACAGTTGCTGAAAGGAAGTGATGCTACTGCGAGAACTATTGCTGAAGGTGTCAATTTGATGGCATCCTTGGAAAACGCTTCTAAGCAAATCGTTTTCAATGCAATGAAAGAAGCTTTGCAAATTTACACCAGCCAACTTCATCGAGAGACGCAATCTGAGCGCAGTTTTGCTACATTCATTACTGAAATCAGTCGACTTTGTCCAAAACAATGCATTCCAGCGATTCCATTTATAGTTTCTTTTTTAGAAGTGGAGGTATGTTTGTATGAACAAGTATAAACTGAGGGTATCAACAATTCAAAGATCTAGTGTCTAAAAATTATGCAATGCTACTTTGTTCTAACATATCAGTCCAGCAATATACGAAATTCCGTACTGAATGCCATTACCGAACTTATGGTTTACACGAAAAGAAATGACGAGGGAGAAGACACGATGAGACTTCGTAGTGAGCTTTTGGAAATTTTGCTGTCACATATGCGGGATATAAACGCTAATGTTCGATGCAAGGTAATATTTCTGACCATTTGGTCACAATTTTCATAATAATTAACACTCATGTATTTTAGTTTATTTATGTCGTTTTTCCTCTTTATATTCTAGTGTATCCAACTATGTGGAAGGATGATCACTTCAGATGATCTCCATCCTCCGGAAGCTGATGCTGTAATTACCGAGTGCAATAAAAGGCTGTTAGATAAATCCATGATGGCCAGGAAAAATGCAATCTTACTTATGTGTGCCATCGTTCAAAAATATCCTTTGATTGTTAAGGTAAGCTAACAATAAGTGAATTATTTTGTGCATTGTGCATCAACTTGAAAGCTTTGAGTATTCCAAAAGATCTGTGTTATTGTCATAATGAGTTTGTTTTGGATATTTTATAGTTTAAAACTGAAGAATTTGAAGTAGAAATATGCCGCAAGAGAAAAGAACTGGTGGGCTTAATGGGAGAAGGCATTTCAAATAAGAAACATTTGCGTGTTTTGGTTGTTCGTGAATTTATATGCCAATTGAAATTAGGACGTGTGAAAATTAACAAAGAAGCATTGGAAGCGGAATTTGAGGTCAGCAGTTAAAATCATTAATTATAAGTAAATTATCCTCATGTTTTAATCATTCATTCTTTTTTACATTAATTTTATGTGTTTCAATAGTCCCCAGAATCGCTATTACTGAAGATAGAATCTTTGCTTCGAACAGATATGAATTGGGAGGCATGTGAGTTACTCAACTTTGGGTTTCAAAAATGGAACAAGCACGCTACATTTGAGTACGGAAGAGTTTTGTAACAACAAACTTATATGAAAATTTACCTTTATTTCTAAGTTAGTTTTATTCGTTTTTTTATTAGATATTTGGTAAACGAGATAGACTCCTCAAATTTGTACAATACATTTTTCAAGCATATTCTGAAAGAAGAAACTAATGAGGAAGAACCGGATTTAGATGAGGAAATGCCTGAAGTCGCTTATTTTGAATCCGATGAATTGAAGCGAACTAGAGATTATATTACTTATCTTAAGGTTAGTGTAGTGTAGTTGTAGTCCTTTAGTTGTCATTCTGTTAATGCTAGCTAGCAATTTTTTACCGAACACTTTATGAATTTAGAAGCTTGCTTGTCGGCATAGCTCAGAAGGGATTACTTACTTAAATAGTGTTTTCATTACAAATCAAAGGTTTGCGAGTCGATGGCAGGAGTCTTAAACAAGGTGCAGCACAATATGGCTAGATTGTTGAAATTAGGTGCTCACTCTGATAAAACTGAAGTTATAACATACTTGTCGGCCATAGCTGAGCAAGGTTATGTACCTACACCCGAAGTCACTGGAGCAGTAATTGAAGCTATTGCCAATGGAAGTAATAAGCCAATTGCTGATCTCGTGAAACCGTTCATGAAAATCTTTCTTGATGAATGTAACAGGTATTTGCCGTATTTATTTTGTCGATGATTTCAAAGTTTTCAATCAGGCATTATTTAACTGACTTACAATATTTCTGTCAATCTTTAGTGATGTCAGTCTTGTGAAAAAGTTGTTGAGCATTACAAGAAGTCTCTCCGTGTCACAAAAAGAGTACATGCAGGGTCTAATCATACAGCTGTATAAAATTAAAAAAATTAACACTGCATCGATTCAGGTGTGTAAGAGATTTAAATTCAATTTTGATTATTATAGGAAGGGAATTTGATGATTAAATGATTTTTTCTTCGTTATTGTATTAGATTCTTTGGGACGCCTTTTATTTGTCTACTTCTGGATGGAATGGAATTGACTCCAGGAACGCCATTTTTATACTTGGAGTGATTGGGCAGTAAGTATTTCTGTCTAGCATTGAGATCATTTATTTTGATGTGATGCATCAATATCAAAGCATTGAAAACGAAATGTTAATATCTCTGTCAGATGTGAAAACAGTGTCTTGTTAGCCAATATTAACCAACTGATTCAGATTGGACTGGGTCAACGTGGGATCGATGATATGCATTTAGCACAGGCAACTTGTGAAGCTCTTTTGTTCGTTTGTAAGAAATCCAGCAAAGAGGAATTACTGGATGATGGCAAGGAGTCAATTAGGTAAAGTACAAGCTGTAATTACTAACTAAGAGATTTAAGATTAACTTTGCATCGCAATCCAGAGAAGGAATTCTGCCAGCATTCATGCAACCCACCCTAAATCTCGTGTCCTCGACGAGATTTTTCTTAGTAGTTTTAAATAGCGCTAATGCGTGCTGGGGTTGCATTCCCAGTTGGATAGGGTTTTCCTTCTGAGTCTCTGCAGAAGGTTTTCCCCTATCCTTTTCCTAGCTAGGGTTATCTTTGTTTATTCTTTGTTTTCTTGTTGCAATAAAAAACTAAGAGATCTGATGTCAGGACTACGTATATATTATTTATATTCTTAAATCCTTCTTGTGTTTAGATTTCCAGCTAACCATGTGTTGTTTGAGAGACTCATGTATCTGGTGGAATATGGATTGCGACATGCTGGAAATAAGTTCACTGATGACGCCTATCCGACTGTCGCAGAGCTATGTTTTCAAATGACTTATAAACTGAGCATGAATCCACAAAAGAGTGTGCAACACATATTGGACCATGCTCATGAATGGGTGTTTGGAGGTGGAGAGAATGGATCCCAGATTGGAAATACTGAACGTATCCTTATTAGGTGAGCAGGGTTTTTTTTACCCGTTTTGTACTTGAATCCTTTAAAATCTTGAAAGTCAAATTTTGAGTACTGACTGACTGATTCTAGATACTTGAGTGCTTTCACCGGTTTACTTGGCGCTCACATGAACTACTACGAAACCGTAGTTTTAACGGAAGTGAAGAAACGAAAAACCAAGCTGATGAATGCTCAAGAAGAGAAAGGAAAAAACAAAAAGCAGTCGAAGAGTAAAAAGGGTGGCGCTACAGGTGCTGCTAGTGCTAGAAATAGTCGCGCTTCGAAAACGGCGGATTCATTTGCAGCAGCACAACAAGCAAATGTTGAGGTATGTTGTAAAAATATATTGCGCCAAGTACCAAGAGTTGTATGATTATTGTCGATTTTATAATAAGTTATTTTCTATGTTTTAAGGCGGAAGAAATGGATGTCATGATTGGCAACATTGGTTATGATGTTGAAGGAGAACGAGTGAGAGCGTATTTGGATACATTGTTAGACGTCGGAGTTTTCAGGCAATTCCGGTATGCAATAAGTGTTTTTACATAAATTATATTTAAAAACGCAATAGCTGCGAGCCGAATATATTTCAATCAAGCTGACCAAAGTCTTGGATTTAAATTATGAATATTATATTGTATTTTCAGTGTTCATGCTATGCTGATATGCAGAAACTTGAGCCAGTACAAGAATCTGAAGTTGAAAATTCAGAGTGTTCGAGCTTTGGCTAAACTGATGTCAGTCAGTGCAGCATCTGTTAAAAAAACAGTTGACGTGAGTTAAAAGCTCAATTTTCACAACTATAATATTGTACTGTATTTAAAAATTTAAAACACATCCTCATAGTCCTAATCACTTTTTTGTAGACGTTTACTAATTTGTGGAGCATGACAGATAGTCCTGCAGTCAAAATTGAGATCGTCCGAAATTCCGTGCTCCTGAATGTTCGATTTCCCAATCAAATGGAAGAATGCAATCAGCTTATTCAAACTGGGTACTTTACTAACTAACCTTAATCTTATACTTATGCAATCAAGATTCAATTTCTGTAAAGCAATGTTCTTTATCTACAGATTACGAGATCCAGAAGAAAGAGTTCGCTGCGCTTGTTTGGATTTTATTATCTTTTTAGCTTTGAGTGATCTTGTTAAAGTTCGGGAACAACTTTCAGAAACGGCTGCGTGCTTGTGCGATAGTTCGGTGGAAGTGAGAGGTATGTATGTTTGGAATCAATGCAGCTTAGCAGTTGGTTTTTTTAGCCCTTCATCTGTCCTGCCTGACCGAATTTTGATTTTTTTTCAGAAATGGCCAGAGATTTCTTGAGAGAATGCAGCGAGAAAGAAAATATGTTGAGCAACGCAATTCCTGATATCATTGCAAGATTATCAAACCGTGAAGACATTCCTCAAGCGTCGTTCCAAGAAATCATGAAGTATGTCTTTGTCTTATTATCTCAATATCTGCATTCATGACCCAAATATAACATTATGAATTCTGGTGATTCAGGTATTTACTCGGATTGATAAAAAAAGACAAACAGATTCTTGGACTTGTGGACAAACTCGCTTCACGATTTCGTGGTAGTGAGAAAGGACGTGTGGTTCAAGACACTGCTTTTTGTCTCACCCTATTCAGTCACAACGAGCGGACTTTTAAAATTCTCAAGGATAATTTTTGCTACTATTCAGATAAATTGGCTGACAACGAAGTGTTTGTTTGCTTTTCTAATATGATACAGGCTTTTAAAAAGAATTTCAAAGGGGATGTTAAGGTAAGTAGGAGGAGAACATGACAATTTGAAATGACTGGCAATAACTAATTCTATTGAAAAAAATCTAGGGGAGACTTGAAGAGTATGAACAGGATATAGAAGAAGCCCGTGAGAAATGTGTGGCTAATCAAAGAATTGAGGATGTTGCTGCAGGAAGAATCACTCGGGTGCCTGATGACAGGCCTGTACAATCTGAAGATTCTACTTCTGAAGCAGACGGAGATGAGGATGATGGTCAAGAAGGGAAATCTGCTAATGAAGGCGATTCTGGTGACGATAATGAGAATACAGAAGATGAAGAGGAAGGTTCTGGTGAAGAAGGTAGTGAAGAGGCTACTGAAGATGAAGATGCTGAAAATCGGGAGGTATCTAAACCAGCTGGAAGAAAAGCCTCGAACAAGATTGAAAATAATGTTAATACTGAAGAAAGCGAAGATGATGGATTAGTTTTTTCAGATAGCGATTGAGTAGTGTCTGTTGATGGTCATTCTTTTAATCCCTACTTTTTTATCGATTTTATAAGTACTATATACTATTTTAACGGTGAGAAATGTTTTACATTTATCAATATAACAACTAACCTTTTAATTTGTAATATTTTTTAAGCTTTTATTCAGTAATTTATAACTGTAGAATGCATCTTTAAATTCCTAATCGCTAGAAAAGAGAAAACAACATTTTGTACACGTCGTCGAAGTATCAAATATGCATGAAAAAATCGATGCAGAAGCCTCAAACATGTATTTATCTATTAAAGTGTTGTTACACTCATAATTCCAGTGTAAAAAGAAATTGCAATAAAGTTTGTTAAAATAACATGAATCAATGTATAAAATTGTGTGAACCATGATATCTAACACTTGTTAGTAATGAGTGAGTTGAGTAGTGAACTATTGTGATTCAACTGTAGTGGTAGGCGTAGGCCTGTCATCCATCATCTCTTGCAAACGCTTCGCAAATACTTTGGAAGGGGTTGCTTGATCAGCTTGAGATCCATCGTCGTCTGTCAATATCCTTTTAACCGTCTTGTTCCTACACGTTAAATCAAAAATACTTTAAAGTTTTAATCCCCATAAAAACGGATGACATGCTAATCGAATTAATCGAATAGTAAGTCAAGCACAGATCCATTCTAAATCAAATCCGAAATTCAATAATTCATAAACATACCTGTTAGCTGATGCTACTTGTACAAGTTTGTTAATATCCCTCAAGTCACCAGAGTGTCCACTTCCGAAATTGTATTGTTTTGCGGGACTTGGAGTTTTTGGGGCTTGCAATGGACGAACGAATACTTGATGCTTGTTGGCAATTTTTTGCACTGGAGAGATAGGTGTCGAACATTTCAAATGAGGCACAGGGGACATGGGCGTTGTTTCCTACGGGAAGATCAAATAAGTGAACGATTCAAAGAAAGATGAAAGAATGAAAGTCATACTAGTATACTGAGGCTATTGTTTTATTTGGTACCTTATTTTCATTGTTGCTTGAGAATTTCACAGCAAACTTTTGATTTTTCTCAATGAAAATAGTATTGTAGAATTTGATGAGATCTCCGCGTTCTTCAGGAGATCGAAGTAACACATTCCTGTATACATGAGAGGCAGATTGTGGCTGCAGACGATAGCATCGCATAATCTCTGTGAATGACTTGTCTTTGTTGGCCACCTATTGAAAGAGGACAACAATATGCAATGAAAAATAACAACTCCATAATATCATAACATAATCATATCACGATATCACCAAAAAAATTAGTTTCCATACTTTGGATACAACGTAGACACAGCACATGATGATTTGATCCATGTGGCGGCTTTTCATCATATCTTCAACATGATCAACCATAGCTTGTTGAAAGCATGTCCAGATTTTTCTGAGAACGTCATCCTCCACAAGTAAGTTTTTGCACAAGTCCTGAAGCCTTACATAAGCTACGTGATAGAATTTTCGGAAAAACAATGCCACAGAATTTCCACGTTTTGGTTTGTCTCCATGTTTGGATGGAAGAACGACACCAAGGATCTGGGAGCTTGTCTTATCCTGGATTATCAATGTTGACTGGTTCGAGTTTCCTACTGTAACTGGGACGCATTTCTCCCCAGCAGGAGCTGGAAATACAGATTTCAGTTTCGTGAATTTGATCTTTATTTGTTTGATGTGCGACTACAAACTTCATAAATATGAAAACGGCAACTTACTTTTAATAACAGCATATCTCTTTGGTTGATTTTCTTGTCCTTGGTTTCCAGTCTTTTCCATCTGAGACGGTAGGAAAACCTCGTCACAGGATGGAATCTTCTCACCCTTTTCTTTCAAAGCTTCCCACAAAGGACTGTTTTCTTTCCAGGCGAGTTCTTCTAAAACTCTTTCTTCCACCTAATGAAATCAATACAATTATTTATTTATTATGTACTCATGAAACAAACAATTAAGAAATACACTCAGGTAGGACTGTAGAATAGTTAATTACCTGACTAAGGTGCTTTACCACATCTCGGCTAAGATTTTCTTCAGCACGGACAACGATTTCAATCACTTTAAAGAAGTGATATCCAGCAAGATCAAATATTTCCAGAATCCATGGAAAACGTCTTTGGGAATTGTACGAGAAAAGAACAATTTCTAAACTGCACGCGAAGAGGCTAACATTGAAAGAATCTTCCTCCAAAATTTCCTACACCAGAAATGTTAAATTACAAACCCATAGCCTAATAGGTATATCGAGAAGGCAACGAATATTCAATTCACTCACATTTAAATCGCCTTTGTCAACTTTTAATTTGCTTTCACTGGCCAAAATATTTTCCATCAATCTATAATATAGTGTTTGTGCCAGTTGACTTCGGTATACAGCAAATTCAGCATGCAGCCCTGGTTGGTTTGCACTTTTAGCAGAAGCATATTCCCGGCAAAATATGTCTCCTAAACGAGTCAAACGTGCCTCAATTCCAGGAATAGGATTCCGAGGACACCCAACAAGTAACTCTTTCAGAGCGTCTGTGGGCTCAGCTTTTCTGCCACTTAATAAGGCCTAAGAATAACCATATTTTTCTGGATTAGCAAATTACACTAATATAAAATCTTGCCACAATCACAATCATTCTAAGTAAATTAAAATTACCTGCAAACGGCTCACAGTTTGGGTTGCGGTGCTGACGGGTGATGCAGTAATATCATCCTTACCACACAAGTATTTTTTACCACTCAAAGGGGTAGCTGGCATCAAATGTCTTAACTGTCAAAACACATGGATCATCACTTAGGAAATGTCACTAGAAAATCAGAAAATGTTTCCAATGTACAAAGCAAAACTACCAAAAACTTACCTCTTGAAGAGGAGGATACGTTTTCTGCTCAATAGCTTTCATGTACTCTGCATACTGTGACTCCATTCCTATTTCCGCTTGTCGTTCAGGGGATAAGTACATTCGTTCGTCAAAATCTCCTTCAGTTAAAACATACTCTTCATACTCCTTTTCAATCTTGCGTAAATTATTTTCAAAAAAATCTTCGTCAATCAATCCAGTCAAAGCATCAGGCTCCCCTCTCAAAACCTATTGATCAAAAAAGATGCATAAGCAAGGAAACATTTTGCTAAATAAATAGGAATATAACAAACTAAACTTACTCCTTGCTCAACCATGTTCTTGATTTTTGGTCGAAGCCAAAATTCTTTGATAGTTTTAGCTTCCACAGAGATACCATCGAAGAGATCGCAAAGTTCATGAATAATGCAAATAGGGTCACCCCTAGCATCGACAGTTCCATTTTCTGCCAATTCTTTTAAAACCAAAATAAATACATTATAACATACACAAACCTTTAATGCATAATGCATCACGTTTTATCTTTCAAATCAAGGGAAAGCGGTATTTTTACACTTACCCAAAAACTTTGGAGTCAATAAGTTTCGTCGATTAGCATGGACAACATTAATAAAAACCAGGTCCACACAGGACAACAACAAATGATAGGAGTTAACCAAATCATCACTGATGCGCAAAGAACTCTTTACGCACAAAAACAAAGTCCAACAAAACTCGAATAAATCAGCTGGCCCTTTGGGTGTCAATCTGTAGGGCAAAGCAACGTTCCTATACAAACAAGTCAATTACTCAAACATAATGTTAATAGTTCACAGTTGCCCTTAAAGCAATAAAGAAATTAATGTACTTTTTACGAATAGCTCGATTCTCTTCCATCTCTTCACGGGAGAAGTCTTTAAAAAGTCCGGCAAAAATGGGCTCAAACTTTTTGAATATAACAGTAGTAACTGCAAAGTTTCTTTCTAAGCGTTCCACTTTGCTTCTAAACTCAGTGGTAAGATTTGTCATATCACTCCATTTCCGACTTTTGTCGAAAAATTCCACCAAACTGCATGTGAACAACCCAAAATAATTAGCATTAGAATGACACCTCCAGCTCCTTTAATTATTTTCCGAATGCAATACAAAATTTTACCTCAGGCCGCAGCTTCGAAGCAAACGGGTCAGATTCACGTAACTCCCATGCATAGCAGCCGATGGCCCAACGGAGGGGACACTGGCTTGACGGCAAGCCACATAAACAGCGCAACACAGCCAATGGGCAGGGTCCCCCTAAATTATCAATATTTTATTGCAGTCTATTCCAGTGGCACCACACACATAAGAAGATAACAAATCCAAAACAAAAAACAACTGATGAACCTTACCTCAAGTGTGTACTTTTGACGCACACTGGCAAAATTTTGCCATGTCACTTCTTTCGTATGCCCATCTAAGTTGAGATCAGCACAAAGCTCTTGGTAACGCAGATATACTTCATCGTCAATCTCAATCCGAATTCCAACAGAGTCTTCCTCCATACTCTCGAGTCTCAACGTTTCCATCATTTTTCAAAACTTCTCACAAAAACACTGACGATTCGATGTATTCCTTTTTCTCCACCAGATCTTCAAAATTCAACTTCAAACGTCCACAAGTTCATTTGCTGCTCATGCTCCAATAAATGACTCCCTTGATGAAAGTGAGAGAAACCTTAGTGATATACTCAATACTCACTGACTGAGTAGTGAGTATACTTGATTGCAAAATTCGCCGATTCTGAAAATTGTGCAGCGACAATGCGTTTACAATTACATTATCTGGACGCCGCGTAGGCATAAAAAATGTGGAAAAACAGTAGACGTTAGATAACGATAAAGACTGAAACCAAAAGTTATAAATTCTCACCTGGATGTAATAAAAGGTGAAACTGGAAATGTAAAACGATCTAGAAATTATGTAAACTGGAGCAATAAGGAAGAGAACAAGGATGAATGTGATGGAAATAGGCTTTGCAACAGAGGGGATGTAAAAACCGCGTTTTTAATACAGAAAAGCTGAGTTTCACAAAAGAAAAGTGCGGGAGTGTAGCACGCAGTCTCCTCCCATCAGCCTTGTGAGTTTTCTTACATATGGTCACAAATGAGCATAGAGTAAACGACTTTTGGATGACGCCTTTTTTAGTTGCATATTATTTAGCAGAAGTGGATAAAACTCACATACATCGTTAATTGTAAACATTGAATGACATTGCCTTGTAGGCGTATTGCGTATCTAATTTTTAATTCCATCAACTCAATTAAGAAATATGTAGTCAATAGCGTATGGTGTATGGAGGGTGCATGAGTGTAAAAATGGAATGGGAATAAAGTTTTGTGAATCTGAACTCAACAGTAGAGCTAATGCGTGCGAATCGAGAGTAGTTTTTTTTTGCAGAGAATGCACACAGAAAAAGGGATATTTGTTTAAAAACTACAATATTCATTAACTTAAACGATGTTGTTGTTGAGGGGAAGATTGCATAAAGAGCCAAATCAGCCAAACCCAAATCATGGGTAGTGACGTCACATTGCTTATTATACGTGTCAAATTCAAGAGGGAAATTCAAACTTCTTTAGAATTATTTACTTTAAGTAGTTATGTTGTGTTTACGGCTCGGTTCGAAAGAGAAATTCTGATTTAATTATTTTTTGAATTGTTGGTGGAATTGGTCCTGGTGCAATTAACAGTGAAGTCTAAAGAAGTATCTAAAGAACACAGACACGAGATTTTCTTTCAGTGTAAGGTTATTTATTTATTAGTTTACTAGCAATTTTTTGTTTGATAATAATTAAAAAGTATAACTAACTAAAGGAAAGTAAGGTATAGGTAACGTGTCGTCTCGTCGGCAATCATATGATTTTGTAAATCGGATAGCTAGGCCCTGGTAGTATAGGGTCAAGTGTTTAGTGGTAGGATTATTTGCCCGGTTTATTTTTATGTTATCATTTATAAGAACTGTCCTTAAAGTTGTGCATAAGGTAGAGGTACATACTGCTCCTGAAAGCAGAGCTAAGACTTGATGAATTTATGCATCTGAACGAAAATTACAAGTATAGTAACCTATGTAATGAGTACCCATCAACAAAATAAAGATGGTTTCATTAATAAATTAATATTTAAATAATTAATCGTACTGAGTCCAGTTGGGCTACCATTTATGAATGGCAGCGACTAATAAATAGTTTCCCCCCCTAGATCATTAATTGCGGTTCAAGGATAAGGAAGGAGGAATTGCATTCACTATGGAGGGAAACAGTTTAATTACTCTCACTATTAAATCGGCTAGCCATTCCTTGCCCGAGGATTTGAAGTTTGAGTGTAAGACTACTGATTCTTTTAAGGCTGTCAAAGAAATCATCAAAGAAAAACATATCTATCATCCAGTAAGTTTCAAAAATACCCTAATTTAACTAATTTTGCAAATGCATTTTTTTATATCTACTAATTTAAATTGTCAATCATACAGGAGGCTAATGAACAGCGTTTGATATATTCTGGCCACCTTTTAGAAGACAATCAAATTGTGAATGAGGTTTTTGCAAATAATTTGCCAGTTGATGCTAGCCAAACTTCATTCACTATACATTTGGTGTGTTCATCTAAATCATACAGGTAATTTACGACAATAAAGACAAGCTGCTTATGGCCCTGATGTTTTAGTAGTCAAATAGTTCAGCATCAATTTCGCCGTTATTATTTTTAGTAAACCAGAGGGCTCATGTAAACCTGTGGTACATGCACCTACTCCTCTTAATCCTGTTTATAATAATGTTGAAATACCAAACGTTACTGCCTATCGAAATGGGATTCCTGAGAATTTAATGGGAATGCATGAAGCATATGTGCAGCAAATGATGGCCTATATGCAGCAATTTGGACCGTAAGTCAATTATAAATGTTTTGCGTTGCTTTTATTGACTCGTAAATATTTGAAATTATTCCCTACTACTAAGTTCTTTATTGTTCAGGGGAAACAACATGGCACCTAATCTTAACTGGAATCCGTATTACTATCAACAGCACTATGCTAATATTGGAGGAGGAAATGTTCCTAACCCACAGGTTGCACCGTTTCCTAATGGAAACATTCCCAGAGGCCCTGCTGGTAATTTTTTGAAAAATTGTAATGCATGGATTTTTTCACTATAGAAATTTTATTCTCAACACATGATTATTGTTTTTTTTTTGTGTAGAAAATAATGCACGCGCTGCAAACAATGATGGTATCGCAGCAGCTAGAGATGAAGATGAAAACCAACGTGACCTGCTAGATTGGTTGTACACGCTTAGTCGTTTTGTGCTAGTGTTTAGCGTCGTATACTTTTATTCCAGTTTTACAAGATTTCTCATAGTTGTCGTTCTCACCGGTCTAGTCGTACTGTAAGTTTACTGAAATTATAATGGACACCACGACCACAGTTTTATTTTTTGATTTCTGAAGTATTGTTTTTTCATTTCCTTATAATTTTAGATTTCAAAGACGCCCAAACCAAGGAATTGTGCGAGAGGCGCCAGCGCCTAATCCTGCGCCGCAACCTCGTCAACATAATGTCCAGGAAAATCAAGAACCAAGGTGACAATTGCAACTCCTCTAGTTTGTAGTGATAGAATGCAAACCACTTGGTGATTTTTTTGTAGAATTAGTTGTGAACGTGTGAGACCATTCTGACATGTTTAATATGATTTATGCAGAAATCCTCAAGCTGATCAATCGAATGAGCAAAGAACTTCAGACGCGTCCCCCGAATCTGTCAATACTGAAGAGGGAGAGAAAAGGGAAGAAAATAATGAAACTGGTACGAGCGAAGGAACTGGTAATGTGAATGAGCCGTCTGAAACAATTCCCCGAGAACCAGAGCAGCCTCCACGAGCATCCCTATTAGATGTGACTTGGACATTTTTCACCACCTTTTTTACATCTCTTATTCCTGAAATGCCACAAAACAACTAGTGTGTATTAATCATCTATTACCTGCTATTAGTCATCTATAAATGCTCTGAATCTATCTATTTTATTTATGCCCGTAATGTATCTATCGACTACATAGTATTGTTTTTCGCGACGGTAGAAAAATCTATTATAAAATCAAATCACACATGATCAACTAAATTCTGAATGTGAGAACGCTTTCAATTAAAGCTATGACCATCGAAAGTACATTATTATCATTTTATGAAATGTGTGCTTGTTGTACGATTGAATAATCGC